>Ga0206117_100228_pt1 | contig 81935 bp, 81 predicted proteins | sample 3A5Ametagenome_FD_177997 | JGI IMG/M metagenome (GOLD analysis project Ga0206117, IMG submission 177997) | Enriched microbial communities from leaf-cutter ant dump, University of Wisconsin, Madison, United States - 3A5A | ecosystem: Environmental > Terrestrial > Nest > Insects nest > Nest dump... | reverse complement strand
CCTGTGGAGAGGATGTCAGTCATGCGAGGCCCGCAAGGGCCAAACATGCAGCCTCGGTGAAGCAGGAACCCGCCGAGGTGAGTCAGGCCGAGGCCTGAACACGGTAGGAATCCCCGCACTTTAGGGCGGGGAGGATGTCAATTTCCTCTATTGTTCATTGATGTCCCTGCTTTCGTTTATCGGTAGCCTTCGACATAGGATGCAGCGGATCAGCACCTACGAAAACCGCCTCTGGCGCTTCAGGCCACTCACGGCGGATCACGTCAAAGTTGCCTTCATTCCAGCACCGAAGAAAGGCAAGCCATCGGCAAGCAGATAGTGCAGCGGGCGAACAATCATTCCGCAAACCGTGCCGCCAGTTGCTGAATCCCGCTCCAGTGCTGGGCAAGCACCTGCACTAGCGGCCCCCAGGAACTCGACGGCGATCTCGCAAGGCTGCACTGCGCAGCAATACCCGCAGCCATTGCAGGCCGCGCCCATCTTGGGCTTTGGGTATGGGCTGAAGTACGCCGGCATGCGCGTGCTTTCCGTGATTAGTTTTTGACCGTGGGAGCGGACAGTAAATCCAACACAGCCTGGTTCGGTGCAGGTGCCACAACCAGCTCACCACCACCCTCTTTAGCCGCAATGGCCAGCACTTGTGCCCACGCTGCAACTGACAACTTGACGACCAAAACTTCCCCGTCAATTTCAATCAGGGCGGCTTGTCGTGTGATCTTGTATCCCATCCTTGTCCCTCTCTAAAGTCTCACTGGCAAGCCCTGCGGCTTGACGCTGAGGCCTCGGCCTGTCCCTAGGGGCAGTGCTTTCCTATTTCGACTCGAATGTGATTTGCGCCGGTGGCTTGGTGTCGTCATGATGATTTCCTAGACAGTCCACAACTCAAGTGTCTCACTCACGTTGATTTCCTCATGCTGCTGGTGCCATGGTCGGCAGCCCAAGCCGTGTCTGGCCCGATCCCACGCCATCGCCCCGGCCCCTGGCCCTGGCCCCGGCCCCTGGCCCTGGCCCTACCCCTGGTGCTGGTGCTGGTGCTGGTCGTCCAGATCCTGACCGATGCCAGTGGCCGGTGCCCATGCCTGGTGGCCCAAGGCCGGGCGTGGCCAAATCCGAGCAGGTGCCGGAATGGTTGTCGGCAGCGCCGGTGTTGCTGGTCGCCCAGGGCCGGGCCGATGCCCAACTGGTGCCCAGGGCCGGGGGCCAGACCCAATCCGTGCCGGTGGCCGGTGGCGCCGACGGCCCTGGCCGGTGCCTGGTGCTGCCGCCCTCGGCCTGGTCGAACAGCTTGCACTCTAAAAATTTGCGCTACTCTACCTGTATCGAATTATTTCCAAAGAAAGACGACTCATGCTTTTCAAAAAACTCCAGCTTGCGGCTTTGGTCGCCATTGCTTCAACACTCACCGGGTGCGCAGTAACGCCAACCGCAGCCAAGTTTGATCCCGACAAGAGCCGAGCGCTCAATATCGCTCAGGCCGGTGGAATCATTAAAGGTTTGAAAGACACCACCATCCCTAAAGACGGCACGGGCGCAATGGGCGATTCGATTCTCACCAAAGGCTTCGATGCAGGCATGGGCTGGATCAACCCTGGCGCTGGCCTCAGCAGCCTTCAAGGGCTTGGCGTCGGCCTTCTGATGGGCCTGTTCGAGCCGGACTCCCCTGGGGCACGCAATAGCTTTATTGCTTGGATGCCTATTGATATGGCTGAATCAGAAAAAGATGCAAGGTATAAAATTCAGGAATTGTTTTTTAACAAAACCAAGCAAATTCTTGAGAGGAACAACATTAAATACGTTTTTAATTACGGAAAGGATATAAAGACTGTTGTTGATTTGTCTCATGCTGCCTTTTTCACAATTGATGATGAAAGCTGCAAGATAGATGGGAAGCGTTATTGCAGCATTTCTTTAAAAGCCTACAATGTAGGCAAGTCAATTTCCCCTGAATTTCTTCCGGCGGGAGGAGAAGATGTTTATTCCTTCCCTGCAAATGGTGGGCATAAATATAATACAATCGATGTGAATATTCAAAAGGGGTATAAATTATCTCAAACCGAGGTTTTCCAAGAAATCAGCAAAGAGATGCCTGATTGGTTTTTCATATATCTGAGTCCTGAAAAAGTTCTAACAAAAGACGGCGAAAAACTAAAATTCCCCGTACTCCTTGAACAAGGGAAAGCCAATCTATTCGTGATCCCTGAAAAATGATTCAAATCACAAGCATTTAAAAAAGGCCCTGATGGGCCTTTTTTTATTTCGGAATCATGATGGTTTTTTCTGCATCTGTCCGAATCCTGTCGAGATCAATCCCATCCATGCGCTGCTCCGCTCTCTCTTGTGAGTTCAAGCGTGTCCCATCAACATTCAGAATGCTTCCAGAACCTGTTAATTTATCCATAGACATGGTGCTATCGTCGGGGTAGTGTCCGGTTTCTTGCAAAATTCCAAGCCATTCGGTTAAGTCTATCTTGTCCCAATCGACCTCTGCAATCTGATCCAATGTCAAGCCATCGCATTGCGGATTTTTTGGACTACCGAACCCCCATCCCTTTTGAGAACGTACCTGCTCATTGATGATGCGAGACAAAGGTGAATTGAAACAGCAATACGCCTCTCTTTTCTCAATACACGCTCCAACCACCTTAGTCTTGCAATAAGAGCCGACATAATGACAGCTTTTAAGCTGCCTTTTTGCATTCATTTCAAATTCTTCTTGCTCACAAGCCCAGATGATTTGTATCAGCATCATGGTAACGACATAGACAGTATATATCGTCATAATTGTACTGGCGGCATTACCTATATTCGCCATAATTTCACTGGCGGCCTTGTCTGCGGCTTCTTTCCCCACTTGATCAGCAACGCCCGCTGCCGCACCAGAACCCATCCCGGTACTTTGCAGTCCATTACTAATTGCCTTAGAAATAACCTCCTGAACTTTGCTCTTAAATTGATCTATGACCTGGTTATAGACCTCTTTTATTGGGCTAACAAATTCCTTGACAGCCCCTGAAATATTTTCTCCATAGCTGGCAAATGGTTTAGTAACTTCTGTCCATCCTTTAACAAGTGGATCGCGGAATGTTTGATAAGTCCCTTTGACTAGACTGCCGTCAGCCATATTAACGATGGCCCCGTCCAATTTTGGAATCGCTCTCAACATCATGATGTAATCAGCCAATGAGATATTATCTGGCTTTTTACAGCAGTTCTGCACTCCACCGACCGCAATTTTGCAGGTTCCCGCAGTGCCTGAGAATACTTTGCAAGTGACGTTATCTGTTCCCGTTGGGTCTCCTTCGCTATCCAGCCCCGTGCAACTCATATCCTGGGCCATCATTTGAGCAGCATTCAGTAAGCCTGCGGCTTTGGCGAAATCCTCACTTGATTCTCTCCCCAGATCAAGGCACTCATCGCCCATGCACTTAATTTCACCGCCACATTGGTAACTGCTATTGTTAGTGTAATTAGGTATTTTTACACCGTAACCACAATCGTATTTTTTCTCAACAACATAACATTTCCCCGAATCACCCTGTCCGCCTTCAACGCATGATTCACTGATAAATCCACAGCTTGAATCATTTTCAAGCTCTACACAAGAGTCTTTAATTTCTCCATCGTTGTAGGGGCACTGTTCTTCACCTTGTGGATCAATCCAGCAATCCATTTGCCCAACATTGAATTTCCCATCCACTGTTACTTTGTATTCATTGCACAACGGAGACAATCCCTTAACTGGCGGCTCCCCAAAGTCACTTTCACACAGCCGCACGCCATTAGAAACCGTACATCCATCTGCATCTAATACTGGCATGTCCACGCAAGACACGCTGCCTTTCCCAAACTGATCGTAATACGCCTGAGCGCCGTCAAAACACTCCTTGTTCTGGCTCACCCACTCATCCAAAGAAAGGGCTTTCTTTGGATCAAACTTAATTTTTATACGCCCAAAGCCCTCACCCTCCCCTGCGACAGATACGCGAATTTTAAATTCAACAACATCTCCTTCTTTTATGTTTTTAAAAAAACTTGTCACATCCACATTTGGGTATTGACTCCAGCTCGTATTAAGTTCACACGCCCCATCTGTTTCTGGTGGAAAATTTTCATTTGGACCGTTATAAACCTTCTCGCCATTGATGAAAACCTGAATATAGTCATCAAATTTCACATATTCAAGGACAGCCGACTCAATTGCACCTGGTTTCAATACTGTGACGGCAGTTGTTTGTTCAAAAATAGAGCAATAGCCGCTCCAATAGTTATCTCCAACCCGACCGATCCAAAAATCCATACAACCTTCGCCGCATGAATCCAAATTAACAGGCCCGCTATAATGTTCAATAACACCAGCCTTCCAGTCGTGATTTATTTTGCAATCAACATTCTCGTTTGCCAACACGTTGCATACCCTGTAGTCAGGCATGTGAACGTCTTTATCGCCTTGGGTGATGTTGTCTTGAACCTTGCAGTCACCAAATCCCGCTGCAATCAAATCCATGTTTTCATAAACATCTTTGGATTGATTTAGCATTGGGTCGTTGTAGAACTTTTCTTTTGGTAGCAGCGCCTGATTGCGCAAAATCTGATACGCAGCCCCGCTCAAAGATGGTGATTCAGATTTTGAATCTTGCAGCAGTGCATCCCCGTAAATCTGCCCTTTGTCATTCATCCCAGAGCTGCTGTTATACAGTCCTTCCAGATTGTCTGACGATGGTGATCCATTGGTATTGTCTGGGAAATAATACGAAGATGGTTTTGTATTGCTGCTGCTTGTTCCTGGGAAAAGATCATCAATCTTGACGCTGTTGCCGCCGCCAATATCCAACGAGCCATTGGAATATCCTTGGCCCGCATTTTTTAATGATTCGGCAAGATTTTGACCAAAGGACTGAGCTTCACGCCCTGTTTCCTTCATTTGGGCCGATGAGTACGTCGGCGTGACCACTTGCCCCACCATCAGCAAGGGCAGCACAATTGTTCTGATAAGTTTTTTCAAGGTCATAGCCCGCCCTCAACAATGCGACGGTTGCAGCAGTCGTTCCAGCGCCAGATCATGTAAATCGGGTCTTGCCCCACGGCAGGCACGGTGCGGGCCAGCCCCCAGGTCAAAACCGACTCGCCCATGACGTGAGACTTCTTCGCCTCTGGCAGCGGGTGGAAAAGATTGAACTTGTATTGGGTCTTGGGCAGCGTTGGATCAATCACGCCGCCGCACATGGCATCGTTGCCCATCGTCCGCCAGGTCAGGCCGCGCCGGTGCAAAGCGGCCAAGACACGGCTTTTGAGCAGACTGGTTTCCCGAATCACGCCACCACCGCCGTTGTGGTTGCCACTGAGCGGATAGAGCGCTCCCCATGAGCCGGCGCACCAGAACATCTCTTTGAGAGGCTTGCCCGCCGTGGACGCCACCGCATCAATTGGGCACGCCGCCGAGGCAATCGGGTTGGCGACCGCTGCGGCCTCTGGGTTGGTGAAAAACGCCAGCTCGTCACTGGCCCAGGTGGGATCGACCTCGGACATATACATCATGTCCAAGTCCATGTAGCCGTCAGGATTGCACGGCTGGTTCACGAAAAGATCAAGCATGGCCAGGAGCGGAAAAGCGTAGTAGTGGTAGTGGACAAAAATGCCGTCACTGCCGTCATGCTCCCCTTCGGCGTGGTTGCCCTGCTGCAAGCGGTCAAAGGGAAATCTGATTCCGTTCAAGACCGATGAGCAGCCAGGAACCCGCTGAAACTCGATCAGCCGCGCCGGCTCCCACATCCCCATTGCGATCCCTGGCCGTGGCACCCCCAGGTTGTCATTGCAGGCGCACAGCACTTTCCTGCTGGCATCGTCAGGTGCCCGATTCCCACTAGAGCTGATGTCCACACCGGCCACACGAATCGGAAAAATGCACGACCAGCAGACATCAGTAAAGAGTTTGGGGCCGATCACGTTGGCGTTCTGGCATCCCAGTTCGTCTGCGGACACCGGCGCAGCGGCCACGGCCAGGCCGATGGCAAGAGCGACCCCGGTTAAAAATTTCGTCAGTGTTTTTTTTGCGTTTTTTGGCACGTTACTTTTCCTCGGTTTCTGGGGCTTCGATGCCCGACAGGCCGATCTCGTGGATCACAAACCGCTTGCCCTTGGCCGTGACAATGCTCGGCGTGCGCTCCAGCTCAAAACGGCTTGCCACGTCAGGGGAAAGAAGAAACACCGGCGCGTCAAAAGCGTCGGTCACTTCCCTGTACGAGTCCCAGCCCTTTTGCACGTCAAAGCGCGTAGCAATGAGCGTGATCCGCTGCACGCCTGGCACCTTGGCCAGCTTCGGAATTTCTTGCTGGAGTGCTTTGATCTGCCTGCCATCCAGGGGATCAAACACCACCAGCGCCTGGGTGAAGTCACGCATATCCAAGGGATTGATGCGTGTGCCCTTGTAGGCAATGATCCTGTCACCCGCAGCGATGTTGTCCGTCAGGACAATGCTGGGATCAAGCTCTCGGGTGCTGCTGCTTTGCGCCGGTGGCAGCTCCAGGAAGTTTTGCTTTTTCCAGAACCGGGCCTGGGCTTCGCGCTTTTTCTCGTCCCAGTCGATTGCCATAACCTTTTGCTTGGCAACCTCGATCAAGTCCGGTTCTGAAATTTCCTCCACTGGCCCCGCCTTGCCAAAATCGCACCCTGCTGCCTCGGCCTGGCCCTGGGCCGCGACCTTCTTCTCCAGCCAGGCCGGATCGGAAATCCCGCTGACCCGGCCCACCACCTGCTTGCTGCCATCCTTGCCCCGGCCAATCGCAACAATGGTCGGCACGGCTGTGACTTTGTGTTCAATGAACAAAGTGGGGTTGATGATGACATTGGGCATCGGGGAGAAAGTCTTGGCCAGCTCCTGCACCTGCAACACGCCCTCGGTGATATTCATACCCTCCGGGATGCCGCGCAGCACCACGACCGCATCCTCTCTCCCAGAGATGGCCTCGAAAATCTCACGCAGCCCTTGCAGGCCCAGAGACTGCGAAGCAAACACCAGGGTGGTGTAGCCCTGCATAACCTCTCGGTCACGCTCTAGCTGGCCCATCTGCGGCGTGGTTTGGCTTCTTTGCATTTGCTCCAGCAGCTCTCGCACCTCCGCATTGGCAACGCCCTGGTGCCGGTTGAAAAGACTGCTCGGATCAAAACCAGCCGCGAACTCCCGGCTGCTTTGCCGCGAACGCTCCACGGCAGCCGCATCAGCCTCAGTCAGCGATGCCGGTTTTTGCGGGCTTGGAAACAAGGCTTGGGCCAAGACAGATGTACTGCCAAAGCCCAAGCTCGATGCGATCAGTGCGGCGCACAGCGCCTTAGAAAAGTGGGTAGGCGCGGCCAATGATTTGCTCCTGTGCAACAACTCCCCAATACCGAGAGTCGAAACTCATGGGGCTTTCGCCCATGAACCAATAGGTGTTGTGGGCCAAGGTCGTCTTGCCTTGGAAAGCGCTTTCGCTGGCCCCCAGCTTCTGCGCCAGTGGCAGTCCCTGGGCGATCTCCTGGGAATTGATACGAATGCGCAAATCTCGGTCGATCTCCACGCTGTCACCGGGCAGGCCGCGCAGGATTTTGACCATGCGCGTTCCGTCCTTGAAAAGCGGCTCCATGTGCCGTGCGTGGAAGGAATAAATCTTCCCGCGCTCCAGCTTGTGATCCCATTTATCAACCAGGAAAAAGGTGTAACCAGGCAGACACTTCTCCACCTGGTTGTCGATCCCTATGCGGTAGCGCGAAACGACGTACATCCACGCCATAGACATTGAGAGGAACAACAAACCGGCCTTGACGCTGTACCGCCGCCAGGGCTGTTTTGGCCGAACCAAATACCGGCCAGCCCTGGCGCTGAATGCTCCTGCACGCCCCCGCATCAGTTCAGCAGCTCAGACGTGACCAGAACATCGTCGGGCGCAGCCAAAACGGCCTGGGCATCGATGACCACATAGCCCGCGTCGCGCAGCTTCAGCAGCGCCTGGTTCGTTTTGAGCATCAGCGCCTCCACTTCTTCCGTGGACGCCCCTTCTGGGTATTGCTGTGCCAGCTTCACAAAGTCCACCACGACAACCGGGGGCGTGCGGCTGATGCGCTCTTTCAACGGGGCCAAGTACCAGTTCCAGGCCAGAGCCGCCGCCAGCGCCAGGGCCAGCGATGCACCGGCAATCCCGGCCAGCAGCGCCAAGGCCACAACGCGACCATGGCTGCCGTCTTGGGCTTCTTTTTGGACAGCTTTGATTTGCACGTCCTGTACGTTTTTTTCGATGGTCATGATGGATTTCCAAATAGAGAAATAGAGCTGTGATCTCAAACCCGGCCACCAGCACGGTCGGCAATCACGTTGCGAATGGCCTGGTGCAAGTCCACCCCTTGCTTGGTGTATTGCTCGATGGCGTGGACATCGACCGCATCGGTGGAATAGAGCAGCTTCTGAAAGTCGCCCACGATCAATCGGCCAACACCAATGCCAGCTTTGGAGCGAACGAAGATTTCCGAATACACGCCCTTGATGGTGTGGACGCTTTTGAGGGCGTTAAAGCCCCCTTCCGAAAGCGTGAGCCGCCCGGAGCGCTTCACGGACTCGACCGTCTCCTCGGTCTGGCCCAGCAGGTACATGCTTGCAGAGTTCTCGGCAATCGCGCGGCCCACGGCGTTCTCGTAGAGGTCGTTGATGGACTGAGTGCAAATGACCACGGCACCGCCGTATTTGCGGAATTTTCGGTAGGCGTGTTCCATGAAAGTCGCCACCTCGCCCTCTTTGAGCAAGTCCCAGGCCTCGTCTACGATGACGACCTTTTTGCGGTTGCGCTCCCCCAAAAACACTTCCTGCTGGATCTGATAAATCAGTTGCAGAAGCACGACCTGACGCAAGTGCTTGCGCCCTTGCAGCTCGTCCAGCTCCAGGACGGTAAATTGGTTCTTGAAATTGACGTTGTTCTTGCCAACGAAATATTTCCCGTAGTTGCCCGAGGACGTGAAGGCGTAGAGCTGGTGCCCGATGTCTTTCTGCCGAGAGTCCTGGCCCGCAAGGCAAGCCTGGGCAATGTCATCGACCAGCATGGCATTGCCCTTCTCCTGCCAAATCTCAGACATCAGCTTTTTAAGGACAGCCACTTCCCACTCACCCAGCTTTCCGCCAGCAGAGGCCATCGCACAGACAAAGCTGACCAGGGCGTCTTCCTCGTCTTCGTAGCTATGCACCAACTCAAACGGGTTCAGGCACACCTGCGTGCCTTCTTCAAAGTGAACAAAGTCACCAGAGAGCATTTCCGCCAGCTTCTGGTAGGACTTCCCCGCATCAATCACCCAGACCTGGGCACCTTCGGACAGATACGAAAAAATCAACTCGTTGGTCAAAAATGATTTTCCCGAGCCAGATTCGGCAGCAATAACCGCATTTTTATTGGTATCCGAATCATGCAGGCTCAAAGACATTAATTGCCCATTACGGGAAATGAGCGCTGCGTGAAACGTACCCGTCCCTTTCCACTCCCCAAAAATCGGCAGCAGCACCGCAGCCTGTTCCGAGGTCATGGTTTTGTAGCGATAAATATCGCGGATGACTTCTTTGTCGGCACACAGCGGCAGGCTATTGATAAAAACCGGCAAGCAGACGAATTTATCTTCCATCAGCTCAAACCGAGATTCACGCCAAAAACTCCTGGCGGCAATGCTGGCTGCATCGGCTTCTTGCGCAGAATCAGCAAAAATAATCAACGAATACGAAACGCGAATAGGTTTTGACCCTTCCTTCATCGACTCGTAAATGTTGTCAAAACTCTCCTTCTTGTCTGCCAACACCGGCACGAATTTTAGTAGCGGCCCGTAAGCCTGATTGACCGTGAATTGCCGCTTGCGCTCCAAACTGGCTTTTGTTTTTTCCGGGTCGGGGAAAAAAATGTTCATCACAATCATGTAATTGTTTTTAATGGATGAACTCCCGCCGCTCAGGTCGCCAACATAGGTCATTGCATCGCCAAAGAACATGCTATCCGGCAATTTCTTCGCAGAAAGCACCTTGACGTGCGCTTTACCGAATTGCAGCTTATCCTTCGACACTTGAATATCGTTGTCGTAGTCAAAAATTTGCGCACCAATCGACTTGTCTTTCTCCCAATTTTGGTGAGCATATCGCCATGACGGGTCTTCCCCCCAATTCAAAACGGTATTCATAAACCGTTTATACCCAGGAACGGTCATCGTGATTGGTGCTAGCCCAATCGTTTGCAGTGACGATTCAATTTTGGTTTGGAGCTGCGAGACAAGCAGTTCTTCTTGCCTGTTGGGTAAGCTCCCAGAAATAGGCACCTTGCACGTCACCAAGAGCTTGAGGTCTTGAATCAGCCCGTTGTCATATGTCCCCCGCGATGTGCGCGTGATGATGCGCTCTCGGGTGAACTGCTCCAGGAAATTTGTGCGTTCCTTAATGACCGGCGAGAGCAAATCATGGCGGTAGCCCTCCCGAATCTGATGAATGGCATCAATCTTGTCTTCAATATCCGGTGAGCGATACAGAATAATTTGAATAATTGTTCTTGCTGGCATGTCCTGGTTCAAAAAACCATTGACACGCTCTTGGATTTTTTCATCAGAATAGCTCAAAGGCTCACAGAAAAATCCGAACCCCAAAGTGTTGTCATCTTGCAAGAAAATGTTGGTTTTTTCATCCGCCGCTATAACAGGAATGATACTGTCAGCACGCAGGTTTTCCTGCAAAATTGTTTCATCAAGTTTTTTCTTTATTGTTACGAGCATTTATTTTTCCCCGCCTTTAAGCCACGTTTTGAGATTCTGCGGATACCCTTTACTGCTACGGCCATCAGGCGCAATCACAAACGGAACCCCCTCTACAGGAAGTAGCGTGGCGACAAGAAGTGTTTTGTCATACCCTGCGGTATCGCATTTTGCTTTCTGAGGCAATGTTTTAATGGTGTTATTCATAAATGCCTCCACCCGCTGTTTTTTATCCTCGGCACAAAACAAGCGCCGTGACAACGCATTGGATTCATCTCCAAGCGCTGGTACAGAGATAAATTTAAACGTGTATTCGCTCACCATGGCTTTCGCATCCGCCATGAGCTTGTGACAAACTCCACACTTTGGATCAACAAAGGCCACGACTTCTTTTTGTCCCGAACCAATCACCATCGTATTGAGGCTATCAATATCAACCCCCATGGCGCGAAGATTTATCAATTCTGCTGATTTCTTTATTTGGGAAAATGTGGAGAGGTTTTTTTCTGGACTCCACATATCAACCAACTGCCCAACAAACATATATCGTCCGTTGTCAGAAATAAAGTGAATCTGCCCCTGAGATTCAATCGCTTGGATGCCCTTGATCGGTAGGGCCACAGCGCCGTCAATTTTTGGCATTTTGCTGGGCAGCTCAATTTCCTGCGCCTGGCTTGCCAGAGGAAGCAAGACCGATAAAGCCGCAGCAGCAAGCCACGGAAATGAACAAACGAGAGATTTTTTAAACATGCAAGGCGTTCCGCTGAGACTGATATAGCGTTACACAGTCTAGGAACCACCCCCTGTTCCCCGCCCTTGCGCAGTTGCCCAAAAGAGGCAGGAGCAGAACCTCAAAAGTTTTGCATGCAAAACTTGATCCGTGGTACTGGGGCACTTCAAAAAAAAGCTGCCTCGATCCAAAGACCGAGGCAGCTTGTTTCAAGCCCTTGGGATAACTTAGTTACCGCCCAGGCTGACAGGCGCAGAGCGTGCGCCAGAATCGTCAATACCCACGAGGGTCACGACAGGCGCTGGATCGTCTTTCTTGACGTTCAGCGACATGCGAGCGCTGGTTGTGCTGACGACTTGGCCATTGACCGTCCACTCATGGGCCTTGATGCGGCCATCAGCATCGGAGCAGTCCGCCAGGTACACGCGAGAGGCGACCGTCACTTTTTCCGTGGCCTTGCACACCGGCGCTTGGTTGGGTTTGACGGCGATCTCCACCTTGGCTTCGGCTTCGGCACCCATGTTGCTGTGGATGCGATAGCGAATGTCGTGATCCCCTGCGGGCAGCGTCACCCGCGCACTGGAGCTGGTGGCCTCAATTTCCTGTCCATTGACGATGTACGTGCGCTCTTGCACCCGGTCGAGGGTGTGCCCTCCAGTAACCGTTGGGCGCAGGGTCACGTCCAGAGGCTCACGGTTGAAGGCGTTGGACGCGGTGTATTTCATCCCCACTTCGTAGGGTTTGGGTTCACCCAGGACAACATCCTGGTTCACCACTTTCTCGTTCCCACGCGCATCGCGCACGGTCACTGAGAAAGACGAGATGCCGGTGTCTTCCAACACAAACACGCGAGATGTGTCAGTTGCCTTTTGCACCGTCACACCTTCCGGCAGTTTCCACTCGTAGGTGGGTTCTTCCAGCGTGCCATGAAAACCAATGGCCCGCAGGGTGGCTGTGATCGTCGCTGGCGCGACCGATGCTGTACGGCGTACCTCTACGGCAAAGTTCGGGAACACATACTCCCAGGTGCGCGACCGCGCAGTCGTGGAGCCTTCTGCTCCGGCTTCACGGAAGCCTTCAACCCAAGCCGTGTACTTTGTTTCGACGTACTGTTTTTGCAGGTCGTCGCCAGTCGGGGTGTACGTGGCCGTGGTGCCTTCCACGACCTGCCCATCGGGCAGCGTGAAGAAGCCCTTCACTTCCCCACCCATGCCAGGGTACGGCATGGAAGTGCGAGCGGTAAAGGTGTAGCTCTTGCCCTTTTCCATGCGCAAAGGCCCGGTGATCGAGGGGCGAGGTGCTTTGATGGCGAAGAAGTCCAGGGATGTCCGCACCGTGTGATAGGCCGAGAAATCGGTCTCTGGAGCATCTTTGGGTTTGACGCGCAAAGCGACCAAATAGTGCTTTGGCTGCTCAGAAGACAGTTCAAGGTTTTCGCTACTCTGGGTGAATGTCTTACCACCATCGAGCGACCAGTCAATGTCGTAATCGGCATTGTCCAGAACCTTGTCACCGGCCATCAAGACGGCTTTCAAATCCGCAGAAGCGCCCACAAAATATGCCCGTGCGCCGTCAATTTTAGCTTTCGCTTTGTTGTAGCTAATCACATCCACGGCTTCTGTGTAACCAGAAACTTTGGTGTTGGCATTAGAGATTTTTGCCCGCACTTTGTAATTCCCAAGAGCAAAGATATTGTTCAATTGGAATTTATAGCGTTCTTCCACCGGCATGATTTTCCAGGTTTGACCATCGTCCTCGCTGACTTCCCAAACCACCTCGCCCGTGTAGCGAGAGTTTTTGCTGTCATTCAAGACCAACTTCAAAATGGTTTTGAATGGTGCTTGACCGGAGAAGCGCGTAGCTTTGATGCTGCCTTCGATCAGGCCGCCACGAACGATAGTGACCAGGTTCGAGCGCGATGCGATTTCCGTGCGGGCGTAGCCTTCGACCGGAGACTCCAGCACAGCTTCCACGTTGAAGCGCATCGAAGTGCCCTCAATGCCGGACAGATCAACTGCAAAATTGGCCTTGCCATCTTCACCGATGTCCGAGAAATCCGTCAGCGGCTCCTTCTTGTTGCCAGTCATTTCCCGGATCAAGCGTACCTTCCATTTACCCATAACAGCGGCGTCATAGGCTTGGGTGGGCTTGGTACGGTCAAACATTTTGACAACCACCGGGTAAGGCACGGTGTCAATGCCTTGCGAGTCTTCGACTTCAATCGCTGGCTTGATGTTTGCCGATGGTGCCACATACACGATCATGGCTTTTTCGGTGAACAACTCAGGAATCAGGTTGTAATTTGCCTTGATGCTGTAATCACTGCGTGTCCAGGCATTTGCTGGAGCGATCTTCAACACGCGCTGGGCGCGGGTGCTGGTTGCCCCATTGCTGGGCTTGACCGTGGTGATTTCCTTGTTTTGTGCATCGCCAATTTCAATATCAACGACCGACCGTACTGCCGTAATTGTGGCTACGCCAAAATTGCTTTCAGATGCAGGGACAACCACAACATCTTTGTCTTCAAGTTTGAATTTTGAATCCCAAACGATTTCTGGTTTATCGGGGTCGATTGCATTGATTGCATAAGACTGCTCATTGAGAACAATCTTCTCGCCAGTCCGGGTAAAGGTGCTGACTCGCCATTTAATTTCATGCGATTTTTTCTCTGCAAGACTGCCTTTTACCGTCGGCACGTCATAAAGCGTGTCTTGGGCCAGGCCGTCAGGAAGATTCAGCCACTCGAAATAACACTGCTGGCTCAATGATCCCAGGTTGCGGTTCACCGCATCATTTTTTGCCCGGTCTTCTTGCATGGTCAGGTTGCAAATCTTGCCGCCTTCTTTTTGAACGATTTTGAAGTTCAAGTCTTGAATCAGGCGATTTACCGTTGATACGTCAGATGCCGGAGCAAAAGATGCACTTCCCAAAGCAGATGTAGCGGTTATTTGCTCGGTTCCAGACCCGACGACAATGCGCTGCCCGGTCGCATCAAACATCGAGAGAGTGAATTTGATGTCATGGGCACCAACCTGGGCCAGTTGTCCGATCAGCTCCACAAGCCTGGTGTTGCGGGCATAAGAGCCAGGCGATGGCTCTACGCCACCGGGTAACTTGTCCCACTCAATCAAGCACACCGGGTCGTCAATCACGTCCGATGCGCGAGCTTCATCTTCATTGAGGGTGATGCGGCAGCGGCTTCCTGTTGCCGAGGCCACCTTCACCGACACGGGATCAACACCCTGGACGACCTCCAGCGCATTTTTTTGCAAAACGATCTCTGGCTTCCAGGTGTTTACCTTGGCAAGCAGAACGGGCGCATTCGGCGCGACCGTAGTAATCAGCAACTGTGATGTGCCGACAACACCGGCTTGTGCAGGGCGCAAAGGCAAGCTGATTTTTCCTGCATTGGCAGCGAAATCATAGTTCTCCGCGACAACTTTCGTCTCGCCAGGGTTCACCGTCACGCCATTGACGACAAGGGCCACTTTCGCATCAGCACGTAGCGTAGCGCTGACTGGATAAACGCCAGCAACGACCTTCCCGTCCTTGAGCTTCAAGGCCGCAGTCTCAAGAATGTTTCCATTCTTGCGCTTGAACTCATGCGCGAGCATGGGGATGAACAAATTCCCATCTGCATCATTGGCAAGCGCAACCGTCGGGGGGGAATACGTGAACGTGTACGACTTGTTGCCAACGTTGCCGCTGTCATCAGATGCCGACACCGACAAGGTGTATTTCTCACCTTCCGTCAGGCTTGGGAACATGACCGGATACTCCAAAGAGTACGTGCTGCCACTTTTGCGTGTCGCAAGGTTGATCTTGCTGTTTGTGGGGCCACCAGACAGCTCCACAGCAGTCACCGTAGGCGCGGTATCCATGCCGTCTTGCACGGTGAAGCTGATCTCATCCAGAGATTCGATGGAGCTTTTGGCCGGGGTGATGGCAATAGTCGGGGCCATTTTATCCACAGTCAGAACTTCTGAGAAATCTTTTGAAGATTCTTTTTCAGATTTATCAATTGCTCGCACGTTAATCGAGTATTTTCCCTCTGGTACGTTTTTATAACTAATAGAAACGGTATGGACATCATCACCGTCAATACCAACAACACTACCAGTCAGCACGGTTTTGGCATTCGTGCTTTTGTTTGTGAGTGTCACCTCTGTTTTCTTTAGGCCGACAGCACTTTGAAGGTTTGTCCCGCCTTTGAGAATCCGCAATGTCAATACAGCAGACTTTTTGTCATTTCCTGAAATTTCCAAAATCTCCGGCTGAATGGTGTCCCAATAATAAAACATATTGCCAGTGCTATCAAAAACATTGCTACTGCCAAATTTAGTAACGGTGGTGGTGAAATTAAGTTTCCCAACAGAGTTGCTAGTATTAAACAAGATATTCAAATTCGTGGCAGTACACTCTGTACTGCCAGCCGGGATAGTGCAGGAGCCACCGTAGGGGAATTTTGCGACTTGATCGTATCCCCTTGGCTCTACAACGATCTTCCCATTCGTCAGTTTTGCGTTTTCCGGGACACCATAGCTTTTTAATGCGTTGAAAGTTGCCTTTGCGAAACCATACCCAGGAATATCAATCATTTGCGCAGTGATCTTTGGCGGCAAAGCGCTTTCACTCATTGCGATATCAGGAATAGTTGGACTACCGCAATTATAATTAGAGTAATTGTAAAAGCGATATTTCGGATAGGAAAACACGCCAGCGCTATCAACAACCCCGGAAAAAGAGAAGTACGCATCCCCATCTTTTACATATTCAAGATTACTTGTCGCCCCTGAGACAAACATACCCCATATAGGATTAAAATCAATATAATCTTCCTTTTTTATTTTAAATAACGCAGTGATCGGGTTTTTATCTACTTTATTTTTGCCATTTACCAGAGGTAGGATTTTATTGTCTTCATAAATCCCAACAAATTCCGGCAATGCAGGGCAAAAACTATTGTTATAGAATACTTGCTCAAGCTTGCCTTTGTTTCCGGCCGCATCCTCTCCAATAAATTTTATTACAAACTTCCCATTACCAATGGAATTCATAAGCGAAGCTACAAGACTTTTCCCTAGATGAAATTCGCCATTACCTTTACTGTAAGCAAGATTGCCGGAAGCGGCCACGCCATTGGTTTCCAAATTAACTATTTCATAGCTAAGGTTGGATACACCATTGCCGTCTTGAATACTGCCAATATTGACAAAATTTTCTTTTGATGATTCTGATGTTTTAGAAAACACAGGCAACCCATCCGGTGCTGGGCCTCCGCCATAGCCCATATACCAACTAATATCAGAAAGTACCGGCGCCGTTCGATCCACAATCACTTGGTAAGAATCCGTTTGAACGACTTTGTTGGCACTATCAAGAATTTCTGCTTTGATGGTGTAGTTTCCCTCATCGCTTAAATTCATATTAAAAAGAGCGCCAAAATATTCTTTTCCATTTGCCGTGATCTTGTCATTCGCACCCAGCAAGCCACTGGTTTGAGTCCCGACCTGTTTGTTTTTGGCATCAAGCACTGTCAGGCGTACCTTGCGGTCAATACCTGCGCTCAGAGCGAAATTCACCGTGTTTTTCGGGTTGATGTACGTCACACCACTTGCTGGCACAAGCGCCTTGGCAGCGTTGTTCGTGTCCGTGAAGCTGTACTGCACCAAATCGGCATGTGCAGCTCCACAGAGTGCTGATAGCGCTACCGCGCGAATCACTGTCTTGCGAAAATTTTTCATAGGGTTCCCCATTGCTAGCAATCCCCAAAAAATACCCACCCTCGCCCACGGCGCAGGCTGACGAATAAGACCTTTTGAGGTGTCTTTATCGTGGCCGCGCCTGCTGACCGACCAAGCCTGTGCCCAGGCTTGATGGCCCCATGGCCGGGCCGGTGGCGGCAGTCCTGGCCGATGGTCGTGGCCCAGGGGCTGGAGGTCGGTGCTGGTGGCCCAGGCCTGTTGCTGACGACCTGGTGCCCGGGCGGTACCAGGCCTGGCCCATGGCGGCAGCCGAGACGATCGAGACAATGGCTGGCGTTGGCGGCCCAGGGCCGGTGCCGCGACCCAGCCGATGCGGCAGCGGCAGCCGCCGCTGGCGCAGATGGGGCGCATTTCCTGCGGGGGTCAATTCGTACACGGTGGACGTGCCGCTGCGCACCAATCCGGCCTTGTGCCGCAGCCTCATGGTCTGGTCAGGAAAAAACCACCTTGGTACAGGCGGTGCTGGGCGGCAAGGCCCAGGGCCGGGGTAGTTGGCGGCAGCCGGTGGCCCTAATCCTTGCCCACATGGCCTATGGCCGCGCCCGGTGGCACCCATGGCTCTGGCCGGTGCTTGGTGGCAGCAGCCGGGCGATCGAGAAAAGCCCTGGGCCAGTCGCGGTGCTGCTGTGGCCCAGGGGCGGGCCATGGTCGGCTGCCCTGGGGCCGGGCCTGGCCCGATTCCGTGCCGGTGCTGCGGGGTGCCCGGTGCCAATTACACAGGTCGCCCCGGCCCTGGCCCTGGCCCTGGTGCTGGTGCTGGTGCTGGTGCTGGTGCTGGTGCTGGTGCTGGTGCTGGTGCTGGTCGCCCAGATTCTGCAAGCCTAGTGATGCGTTATGCGTTCGGCCATGAACGAGGAAAACCGGGCCGAGTCTTAAATCGAGGCTGCAATCTTGTCATCTCTGGAGTTTCCGCAAGAGCAGTGAAAAATTCATCATGAGATTGAATCCAGCCGACAACCCATGGGCATTCCGACAGTAGTTGGGACGCTTTTTCCTGCAACAACTCCAAAAACTCGCGGTTTTCGTCTATCCGCTTGTGTACGCCGCCCCCCGCTACCTCCAACGCAAAGGCCAGCTCTTTTGAAGGTCTGGATTTGAAGAATTGCTTCATGCCGCTGTCCTGTTCATGGTGAATTTAAGTGTCGGTGCCAAGGGCTGCGGTCGGCAGCCTTGGCCTGGCGTTCCCAATAAAAAGCCCGGTAGAACCGGGCTGTGTATCGGGCTAGTTACTTCGCGTCGGCTGGCTCATCGAAGAACGACGGGCCGGGCGCGACCTACTTAAATGCCCAAGCCGTTGGTGATCTGAGCCGCAGCGGGCGCGACAAGCTGTGCGCTGGCCAGGGTCGCGCCCATGATGGATTCAACAATCGTGGGCGAGTTGTACAGGCCCATCCCGCCGCCGATACCAATGGCAAAGGCCATCAGGCTTTGGCGTGCGATGCCGCCGACGATGCCCACCAGGATCAGCGAACCGGCGATGATCCGGCCCAGCGTGCCTTGCGTCCAGTCTTTGACGGTCGTCCAGACCTCATCGAACTCAGAGCCGCCGCCACCGGCGTGGGCAGAAACCGCCACAGCGGCCAGCATCGCGGCCAGCAAAAAGTAGTGGGCGTTGTCCGCCAAAAAATTCATGGCTTTGTCAGCCTTGATGTTCATGTTCAGAGCGATCTTCATAGATTTCCTCAATAAAAAGTGGAATGGTTAAAAAATTCTGTTGTGACGTTTATTGCCGCGATGCCGCAGCCCGAGCAGTAGCCTCTTGTGCCGTTTGTTCGGCCTGGGTTGCGGCTGCTGGGCTGGATTGACGAGAATCGTTGGCGCTGGGCTTGATCGTTTGCAGCGGTCGTAGCACCGGAGCGCTTTCACCCGCTGCTTCACCGAGAACCCAGCGACGAGGTTCGATTTCTGTGTATACATAGCCTGTTGTGTTCAAGTCTCCATTGGCATCCTCCCAGGGGGCAATCCAGATGCGCATAACTTGCGCTGGGGTGCGGATTGGTATCGGTTGATCGGGCAGTCGGGGGGCGACATAGTTGGCAACGACATCATTCGGTGCCGGTTGTTCAGAGCGTTGTTCAAGCTGTTGCGATTCAAGCTGTTGCGAACGGGCCTGCTTCCTCCCCCCGCTCTCGCCTCCATCCTTGGCGTCCTCCTTGTTCATGGGAAGCGGCACATTGCCGTCATTGGTTGCCGCATAGACATCTCGCGCCGACATGCACTGCACCCCTCCAGGCATGCCTGGGCAGCCGTACTCGGAAGACCCGATGTTCAGCATTGAAGAGCAGCCGCCAAGAACTGCGACCAACGTGCTTGCAGCAGCCACCGTTTTCAGCAAGCGTAGGTTTCCTTTGTTCGTTTTGTTGCAAACAAAACCCACCTTTTTGGGCGATTCAGTATTTTTTTGCATGGCAATCACTTCTTTTTCCCTTTAACTTGCAGCTTCACCCCGCTGGTCATAATCACATCCAGTTGCCGCCCAGCATCGACCTCGATGACAGGGAAGATGCCCTCGGCCATGCTCACGTAATACTGAGCGATACGCTCCAGGGCATTGCTCGCGCCCTTGAAGGCCGACCCCTTGACCAGCTCCCCGGAGATCGTGTTCGTGTACTGGCTATTGGCAGAGGTCGTGCCGTTCTCGGTCAGGCTAATCATGGGCATCTGCTTGACGTTGAGAGCATCAGCCGCGCCAGACAGGAACCCGGCCATCAGGCTCTTGGCGATGATTTGCCCCTGCTTGGACACCAAACGCCCCCGGACACCGGCTTTGCCGTCTTCGCCCACAGCGTAGGAGTTCAGGCGGGCTTCGATCACACCGCCGTCTTCGCGCACGCAGGAGATCGTCTCGCCCCGCAGATAGGCCCGCTCAGAACTCAGATCGCCGTAGCCGGAAACGATTAAGAAGCATTCGCGCACGTCGGCGCGGAAGCGGTTGGGCAAGATCGCCTCTTTTTGCAATCGCAGGGTAGATGGGAACGGATCACGCCTGGCTCCCTGGCCAGTCGGTGCATCCATACCGTTGATGAGCGTCCCCGTCAGGATTGAGCCAGCGGGCATGTAAATGGTCTCGTCGTCCTCGCTGGCCGCTTTGGCGTTTTTTCCGCCCTCGCTACCTGAACTTTGCGAGTACGAAACAATCTTCAAACCGCCGCCCGGCTCCCCTCCTGCGTGCCCGCCACCAGCCATAGGATCGCCGCCTTCGCCCCCATACCCACCAGCAGGCATCCGGGCACCAAATACCGCATCCGGGTTGTTGGGGTCTGCATCCAGACTGGAAACGCGCTGGGCTGGCTCTGGCGCTTGCTGGGCAGCTTCAGCAACCTTCTCCTGCTGTTCTTGCATCTGCTGAACGAGTGAGTCCAACTCTGTGCGCAGGCGCTTGACCTCATCGGCAGAAGCACCTTCATCATCAGCTTCCCCCCTTTGCTGACGACGTTTCTCCTGCGCCTTTATGTGTGCCAGGTCACGACTGGTTTCCTCCTGCTTGCGCATCAAGAGCCGGATCTCTGCGGACAAAGAATCCATGCTGACCTCACGCATGGATTTATCCGTCAGGACACTCTTGATCGTTTCCTTGGTCGTGCGCGGCTGTTCTTCTTGCTTCGGGCCAGTGAACATCGACATCGCCAACATCGCTGCCCCCGCAATCGCACTGACAGCAAAAATGCGCTTGTATTTGGGGTTCATCGTGCCCCAGACTGCCGATATTTTCATCAGTGCCCCCCAATCAGCGATGGCCGTCCAGAGGTCACAGGCACGCGAGCGCCCTGCTTGACAGCGACGTACACCTCGGTTTTTTGCCCTGGTTCAAGCACTTTGAGCGGCCAACTGGTCACTGCGGCCACATCCCAGTTTCCGCACATGGCCTCTTTGAATTCCAGCGGCTGCCCACTGGTGTTCGTTGCCACGCCAATGAAGATGTTCAGGTTGTAGCCCGCCATGTACTGGCCTGCACTGAAATCCACCGGCATCCCCGCTTGCGCACAGCGCGGAGCTGTATCCATCAGCTCACGGGGCATCTTCGTCATGGTGTAGCCCTGGGGAATCTCGTTGAGCGCAATTTTGCGAAACGCCGTGCGCAGCGTTTCAATGTACGGCTGGTTCGTTTCCCACGCCTTTGCCTTCCCGCTGCCCCCGCCGACCGACATTGCCTGGGCCGCACCATCGAGCTTCAAAAACACCTCGCGCGGCGGGATGCGTTTGGGCAGCATCGTCAGGCTCAAGGCCTGGGCCTCCGAGCCTTTGTTCGTAATGAACATCGTGACAGGCTCTTGCTTGTCCGTTGCAACATACACCACGTTGTCTTTAATGCAGATTTCTCCGCACTCCCCTTCCTTGCTCCCAGCACTGAGCGATGTTGAAACGACCTCTGGTGTCGCAAAGGGCGTAACGACCCGGTTCGGGTGACTGATGGCAATCGGAATGATTTGATTCACCCCAGGCTTCATCGTCAGCACCGGGTTGTCATTGACCTCCACGTCCGCCTTGGCCGTGGCCGCACGACCGGCCTTGCTGTCAATCGAGGCGGGCACGTTATCGCGAAGAACCGCCGCAGGCACGACAGGGATTTGCGCCTGCTGCTGCACGGGTTGCGGCGTGGATTTCGGCGCGGTCTTTGGGGCTGCTGCCGGGGCCGCAACAGGAATCTGTACCGAAGGCGCAGTTTTCGGCGCAGCCTTCATCGGCTCCTGTTCCTTGGGCGGCTCCTTGGACATCAGCCCCTCGGCTTCCTCCTGCTTTTCTTTTGCCGCATCAAGTTTTTTCTGATGCTCTTGGACGATGTTGAGTATCTGCGGCAACTTCACACCAGGATCGCTTGCTTTGCCTTGCGCCAGCGCAGGAATAGGCGCTGCACAAGCGCTCATACAAAGCAAAGCCAGCAGCTTCTGCTTAGAACACGGATTCATCGGAACTCTCCAACATTAAATTTTCTTGACGTTCCATCGCACGCTGCTCCTTGTCTTCTTTCTCTTGTTTGAGCTGGTCACGGCGCTGCATTTTTTCGAGGGTGCCCTTGGTTCGGGGACGACCCGCATAGGTTTCCAGGTAGGTCAAAAGCGGTGCGTAATTGGCGATCTGGATCGAGAACTGATAAGTGCGTTCGGTACGGTTTTCCTTACTGTTGGCCCCCTTGGTGTAGGAGTAGCCATAGACGAAAACCTTGTCGGTACTCATCTCATACTCAACAACACGCGGCTCAAACCGCATCGTGACCCGATCCTCCTTGATCTGCCGGGCCTGCATCTCCAGAGCATCAATCACCTCCTGGTAGATGCGAGGACTGAGCAGAGGAGAGACACGTTCCTTGATAAATTCAACCGTGGTCGGGGTCACGTTTCCGAGTAACTGCGCGAAAGCGAAGCCCCATGCCTCCTTGTAGGAGCGAGAGGCACTTTTTTGCGCAACCCACGCTTCTTCGGTCAGCGTGAACGGCTGGATCGTGACGATGGTCTCCTTGGTGAAAACCTTCAACACCAAGAGCAAAACGATCACAAGCAAACTGGCTTGGATCATGCGACCCCAGCGGTTTTCTTTTTGCAAACCCTCCCAGGTTTTGAGGTATCGCTCAAGATTCACGGCAGCATCCTCCGCACGTAGGGATTGGGCAACGAACGGGCCTTGCCGGAAGGAAGCAAACCTCCCCAGTAGGCCATGTGCAGGATGTAGCCGTCCGGGTGGTTGTCTTTGAATCGTCGGTACAGATTGGTTACGGCCAAACCAGCCAGAAAGCAGATCATTGCCTTTGCGATGACAACACCGATGACCAGGCCGACCAACATAGGGGCAAACTCATCAGCACTCCAAAGCAATAGGTGAGGCGGGTCATCGACCCGCCGGGGTATTTTTACTGGTTTCACGGTGAACTCCTTAGCGCCAAAGTCTAGGAATCCACCTCTAAAAATCGTCCCTGCACAGTTGCCCAAAAGGGGCAGGAACAAAAGCGCGAGAAGTTTTGCATGCAAAACAACAATGCTGTTGGCTTGGCGATGGCCCGGTACGGGCCGGTCGCGGCAGCCGCGTCCCGGTGCAGGACTCAAACGCGCTTCTGGACGTTCCCCATCGCAATTCCCAAGAATACGCAGGCGATCATCATCGTGATCGGAATGAGCATCGGGGTAAAGGCGATTGGAGCGAGAAAAGTGATGAACAGGCAAATCACAAGGATGGTGGAGCCGCGCACGCTGTAGCGGTGCATCACCGGACTGGCATAATCAAAATTGGTACGTTTGATTTTCCAACTCATCAAGCCGTCATAAATCGCCGGAAGCAAAAGCAAAAGCATATAGGGCAACCAGGCCAGTAACAAGGCACACCTCGTCAGAAAATGGTAGAAGGCCGTCAGAGCTGCGGTCATCCGGCCATCAAGCCATACAAACCAATCATGCCCCATCTTCTCCATCCCGCGAGATTTCTGTTTTTCCTTTTCCGTAGGAATGACCGTTCGGTACATTTCCTCGTAGAAGCCTGATTGCACGATCAGGGCGTCAAACCACCCATTGGCTTTCTCGTGTATCCAGTCTCGGGTCTCGACCCCAAGAGTTGATTTCGTGTACTCAGCTTCCTTCAGTAGCTGCTGCTGCATCCAATTTCCTGGAATCAAAACCAAAATGACGCACAACTCACACAACAGAAGCGAGGCAACCACGTACCAGGGCTTTGTCATATTCTCTCCATTCCAACACGCCTTTAATCCGGCTCGGTGTTATTAATTCATAAATAAAGTTTCTCACCCTATTCTTTTCTTTTGCGGAATAACAACCAACGTTTACAGATAATTCGCCCTTTGTGGAAGGTAGCCATTGCTCGAATGGCTGCTCAGACCCTAAAGACCAAACTTTCCCTTCCGCATCGGAAATTTCTATTTTTACATCGCTGGCCGCATCCAGCAGCCCCTCAATAAAATAAGCAACACGGGCCTGATCTTCACACTTTGGCGCATCCTCACGAAAAGTTACGGCAGAGTATTTTTCCAAGGCAGATGAAATGATCTTAGATGCAAATGGCACACCGCTCACTTGTATCGCATCACTCATGTACCGACAAAAATTTCCTGCAACAATCGCGGCGTCAGGCCAATCAAATTTCAAAAACAAAAATAGAGATGTTTCCGATCTCTCTGGGAGTGAACGGCCCTTTTCAATACGATGCGGGAATTTTATATCAATGGTTTTTTTCACTGTATACCCTTCTTTAATTTCAAATCCATCAGAATTTTTGTTATTCATTTTACACTTTATGTCAATATAGGCAGCCTCCCTTTTACGATATGACCGCCGGATATTTTTGCTATATATTCAAGGTTCGGTAACATGCCAAGCAATTGAGGCGCAAAAAGATCAACTTCTTCTTCCATCAATCGCTCACCCTGGTTTCCACCATGCAGAATTGGATGACTACTGTCTGTGTTTTGTCCTTGTGTCCGCATGACATACTTGATGCGTGTTTTGGGAAGATTTTCTGCAATATATTTTTGCGTCTCCGCATCCGTGACGCGCAGCGTGAATATATTGTTGATATTCCCCAGCACTTGCAATGCCTTTTCTTTACTCCCCAACCTTGCCGTAAAATCTGCAAACGTTTGAGTAGCAACAAAAAGCCGTATTTTTGCCCCGCGTCCTTTGTTTAAAAGTTGAATAAATGGGTCATTAATGACCTCCGCCGCTTCATCGACAAATATATTAACCGGCTTATTATCTACGCCATAGTTATAACGATCACCAGCGACTGATGTTAGATCAGAAAGCATGATTGATCCTATCGCGCTACCAACAACCGCGTCCGTGAGTGAGTCTAGCCCAATGTATGCGGCTTGTGCATTGTTAATAATGCGTGCCGAATCTGTGATCGAGCGAGGATCATCCAAGTTCTCGGGGTCTGGCGACAATAATTCGCCAAGACTGCCTGATGTCAGCATGTTCATGATTGGCAGCAGACTCGACACCATCTTTGAAAAGTGTGTCGCGTCATGTTTATACATACTTAAAAGCCCCTCCAGGTCTGAGTTCGGCTTGTCCGTTTGTATTTCTGCTCCGTAAAAACGCATAAGAGCAACTGCCTGCTTTTCCACATCGGCATTGCGCACTTTTTCGAGGTACGGTGCTGCCTTCGCCTCCCAATCGGGATCAACCTTCTCTGCATAGCTGCTGATGGCCTTAACGACCAGGCTGGCAGCGCCCCCCTCCAGGAACATCTTGAGCTTGATGAGGTTGGGCCGGGAGTTCGTCAAAAGCAGCCCCTGGGCGATGTTGTTCAATGCTTGCCATCCAAAGGACTTGAACGGGTCTGCCCCCGCCTCGGACGGGATCAGGGCCGCAATGCGGCTGGCAATTTCCGTGACGCGCGAGAAGTTGCGCAGCGGGTCAATGCGCGTTGATTCCTCCGGGAAGGCTGGATGGAACGACACGAACCGCGCGTCCTCTCCTAGTGCCGCACATGCTCTGCGCATGTTGTCGCGCATTTCTTTATCCCCCTTGGGATCAATAACAATCACCGCCTCACCACGCATAATGGCTTGCGATATAAAAATATCAAACATCCTGGTTTTTCCACTACCAGTCGTTCCAACAATCAGCGTATGCCCCTCGGCATGTTTTAACGGTTGATATATTTCTTCTTCTTTTGGTTCAACACCATGAATCCAAGGGACACCCAATGGAGCCTCGGATTTCTTGATTTTCAATCCCAATCCCTTTTTAACAAAATTTCCAATATAGGAAATTTTACTTTGGCGATTTGCACTCAAGTCACTCCAGTCTCGCTTCAGAATCTCAAAAACACGCTGACAGTGACGATTTTCCCAAGAAAAACCATACCCAATCCACATTTGATCCTCATCCGCCCGAACCTTTTTTACAAGCTCTTTGAGAGGGATGAACTCTAATGGCCGTCCAGCCAAATGCTTTTGCAAGATATGCAGACGATAGGCCGCAGGTATTCTGAACGTTCCCATAACCAAAGAAATACCTGCCATCCAGTAAAAAGGCTGTGCAGGCATAACCGTAGCCTGCTGAACCGTCATCGCAGCAGCCGACGCTGCAATCCAGCCCAATGCCGCGCTTTTTTCATAATTTGGCCGCCACGGCATCTCATAAGCAAGCGCATCATATTCAATCAACATAGATTGCCCTTTCAATTAACACAGATTGCCTTTAATGTAAATTTTATCTTTTGTTATTTTCAAATTCATTTTCTTTGAAGAAAGTGCCTCAAAGAAAAAAGCCGCATCATTGAATAGTGGAAAATCTTTCTTGATAAGCTTCAACGAATCTCTTGTGATAAAAGTTCCTAGCGAATCTTTTTGAACAGGCGATGCCAGCCAACGGCCATTCCCGCTGATTATCATTTCCCGCAGCCTTCTAGCAATTTGCTCATTGCTTTGTTGGCTATCATCTTCCGCTACTGCGAGGCCATCAACGACCGAAGTCGGTGCGCGGGCATCAATATCAATAGCAGATTGGGAGACGGGTTCTACGGCAGGTTCCGTTTTATCTTCAGTTTTATTATTTTCTCTTTCTGGAAGCATTCTAACCATTGGTGCTTGATTAGAACAATCTTCCTCCAGCCCCAGGGCTTCCAAGCCAAAAATCTTCCTTGCCATATCGGAAATCAAATTGCTAAACATCAGAACCTGCACGCCATCGAAAGACCAAATATAATTTTTCTTGTTTTTGTTAAAAATACCATGCCTTATTAATTCTTCAATGTCTTTTTCCCCGTTGAGCAATACACTTTCAATCACATCATGCCGCAAGCATAAACCTTGCCTAACAAAATATATTTGCTCTCCAAGCGTTTTTTCTTGATTCAATATTGGCTTCAAAACTTTCGACAGAAGTTCTTTGCCAATTTCTGGCAAGCATTGATATTCTTTAAAATCATCAAACGGTTGATTCGGAATATCTTCCATTGAATGCGCATGTTCGACTTTCAAAGATTGTTTGGGCGGCTCTACAAACGTCACGACCGGCTGAGGCCCACTCCCCAGCCCAACGTCCATCCCAAGCAGCTCGTCCAACAGGCACTCCGGCTCCATGGTGATGATTGCCACGGACTCAACAGCTTTCTCCTGTGGCTTCGGCTTCGGATCAGACTTCGGTTTTGCTTCTTCAGTGCTTTTCTTTTGCGGTAGAGCGACAGGCTCATCCACCTTCGACGCAGGTGCTTTCTTCTTGCTTGCTGATCTCTTTTGCTTCGGCTTGGCCTGGGCCTGAGCTGCTGGCTCTAACGGCTGGGCAAGTCGGGCCGGTTGCTGGAAAAGAAAATCAGGCAGACCCTCACTAGGCACTGCTGGCAGCGGATCTTGATGGAGTGCGATGTCATTCAAAAAATTGACGGCCAGATCCGACCGCAGTTCTTCCTCTTGCCTGCCTGCGCCGTCTTGGACAAGCATTTCCTGGAGAAAACCGCCGCTAGACTGCTCCACAAAAGCTTGTTTTGCTTCCTTCTTGGTCAGCCTCTTCGTGTTCTTGGTCTTTACAGAGGCGGGTTTGGCCGTGGCTGTTGTGCCAGGCAATTCCTGATCGAATGCCCCCTGAGTGCTTTTTTCCACCTCTACCGGCTTGGTGTCGGCACCATGCGCAAGCGCCGCAGCCTTCCCTTCCTGGGCAGCTTCCTCTCCTGTCCCTTGCATGGGTAGCTCATCGACATCAGGAACACCGGCACCGGCGCAGGCATCGAAGCCCAGGCCAAACATTTCCAAGCTATCGGGCAAGCCTATGCCGCTGAGGCAAGCAGCAATCGCATCTTCTGCCGCTTCTTCAGCCCCATCTTCTGGCTTCGCAGGCCCCTCCTGTTTTGCATGCTCAGTATTTTTTTGCGGCTTGGCCGCTTCCGAGGCTACCTGTGCTGCTGCTGCGGTTGTCGTCTCTTTGGGTGCCTGCACATGATCTGCGGCCTCGGGTGCTTCCATCTGGACGGCCTGCTCCTGGCCCTGGGGTTCCTGGCTTTCATCCAGCCCATCCAGTCCAACTACATGGCCTTTGACCAATGCCGGTTGCTGGCCGGTAATGACCAAATCCGCAGAATCGAGGCGCAGCATCAGCAAATGCTCCGTCACGCCTTCTGCTTTCAGAAGATCGGGGAGCACCTTCCAATATCGGTAGTGCGCGGATTTTCCGTCCTCAGAAACACTGCACGAGTGGGCAAACCCCCTCTCAATCAAGATATCCGCCAAAGTGTCCGAATCACGCGGAATGCCCGGTGTTTTGTCCTTGGCCAGCAGATCAATGATGTCCTGCACAGGTCGCCAAATGACAAAAACACCTTGTTCAAGCAGCCAAATTTTGCCCCCGACGACATTGACCTGCCAGCGGCCCGACTTGACCAGCCGCCGCATGGCATCAAAAAGATAGCGCTCAACAGGTACACCGTAAGAGAACTCATCGACGTTGAGCCGGTTCTCTTTCATGTCCCGCGAAACGCTTTCTCGGTCGGCCATCAGCATCAGCTTCGTGATCGGCTGATTGGCTCCAACCCCAGAGATCGCCTCCAACATGGACTCAATTACGGCAGGGCCAGCATCGGACAAATACTCCCTGGTCGCCTGGGGCAGCAACCGATCAACTGTCAGCAGCGAAAATTTCTCATGCCGCTTATGGCGGCTATCGCGCCAGCGCAAAAAATACCGCTGCACCTTGTGCCTGCTGGCCCAATCGAATAATGTTTCGCCGTAAGGATTCCACGTCACCCGCCCGTCCCGGTCACTGACGCTGACATCTGAAAGTGGCTTGCCCACATCGTGCAGTAGCCCCGCAAAACAGCTTGCCAGCCGCCAGCGCGGCTCATTGTTGCGCCGTTCAAGCGGCGATCCTTCCATAGAGAAAATGACAGCATCCGAGGCTTGTGTGGCCCAGAACGCGACTTCAAGGCCATGCCGAAAAAGCCCTCCAGCCCCCCGGTGGTGGTGTGCTTCAGAGGCTGGCAACAAGTGAACGAACGCGCCGTAGCGTTCAAGCACGGGGTAAACCAGCACATCAAAATCGCTTTTTTTCATCCCCAGTGCAGCACGGATTTTCTCGATCAAGCTGGCCTGCGTCAGCATCAGCTTGTCCATAGGGGCGACCGGCAAACCTTTGGCAAACGGCGGATACCTCGGAATATCTTCTTCATCAAGGTCACGCAGCCCCAAATCTTTTGCATGCAAAACTTCATGCAGCCCAGGGCTATTCTTTTTTTGCCAATGAAAAAGCTGCCGAACCTTTTGCAGCACATCGAACGCCACGCATTCCCCCTTGTTTGTTTGAGCGGCAATGCTTGCAGATACCGTTCGATTTTTCGCGCACAAAACTGCCGAAATCGGGCCAATGAACCCGCTAGCAAACGGTGACGCTTTCATAGACTTTTCGCAACATTCTTGACATCGGAAAGTCTCTATGCGTACCTTTTTTGCCGTGGCCGCAATCGTGGCCACCTTGGCGGGCTGCAACGCCACCAACCCTCCTGCCCCAGCCCCTGATGCGCCAGTCGCACACCATGATGCGGACAAGCCGATGCGCACAGCGCGGAACTTGACCGTAACCTGGGACAACATTGGTCGAGGCGGCGCGGCTATGCGTCAGCCCGGTTTCGTGGATGTGCTTTCCCAGGAAAACTCTTTTGGCCCAGAGCAAAACTACATGCGCGTGCCCCAGAGCAAACACGTTGCGTCGGTGGTGACGCCAACTGCTGCAAAGCCTCCAAAGACGAGCAACAAGACCAGCTACTCAACCTACGAGCTGCAACGCTGGCAGCGTTACTGCGACCAGGGGCGGGGGATGGACAACAAAGACTGGCGCTTTGTCCGTGCGCAGAACTTTGAAGTCCCCGAGGGTGCTTTCCCCAACTGCACACCTCCTGCTAACCCCCGCCGTTAAGCACGACTTTTTCTTCCTTTCAGGCGCTATGCGCCTTTTTTTGTTCCCCAAAAACCATGCCCCTCTACCTTTGCGAAAAACCCGACCAGGCGAACGATCTAGCAAGAGTCCTCGGTGCCAGACAACGCGCCAGCGGCTACCTGCACGATGGCAAACAGACCACGATCACTTGGGCTTTCGGGCATTTGCTTGAACAGTACATGCCCGAGCAATACGACCCGACGCTCAAAGCTTGGACGCTTGAGACCCTACCCATCGTGCCCAGCGCCTGGAAGTCCAGCGTGCGCGAGTCTGCAAAAAAACAATACAAGATCGTTGAGTCCCTGGTTAAAAAAGCAACGACCGTAGTTATCTCAACCGACTTTGACCGCGAGGGCGAGGCCATTGCCCGAAGCTTGCTGGAGCGAATCGGTTTTACCGGAACCGTCCAACGTCTGTGTCTGACAGCACTGGACGATGCCAGCATCAGGAAAGCGCTACAGAACGTTCGAGACGGTCATAGCACCTTGCCCCTGTACCACGCGGCGCTTTCGCGCCAGAGGGCCGATTGGCTGGTCGGGATGAACATTTCCAGGCTCTATACCGTCCTGGCCCGACAAAGCGGTTTTCAGGAAACGCTGCACATTGGCCGGGTACTCACGCCGACCATTGCCTTGGTCTGCCAGCGTGACAAAGAAATCCAGGCTTTCAAGTCTCTGCCCTACTGGACGGTGACTGCCAGCATCAAGGCTGCAAACGGCACTTTCTCTGCCCAATGGCTTGTCCCTGAGTCACACGCAGATGCCCAGGGCCGATGCGTTGCGAAAACGACGGCCCAGGCCTGCGCCAATTCCACCCTTGGACAAGCCGTAGTCACACAAGTCATCCATGAAGATGGAGCTGAAGCAGCCCCCCTACCCTTTGATCTCACATCCTTGCAACAGTATGCAAGCCGCCGCTGGGGGTACACAGCCCAGCAGGTACTCGATGGCGCTCAAGCTTTGTACGAAAAGCACAAAGCCACGACCTACCCGCGCACCGAGTGCCGCTATCTCCCTGAATCCCAGCAGCAGGATGTGCCAGATATTTTTGAGGCGCTCCAGGAAAACGATCCACGCATCGCCCCCTTGGTCAATGCAGCAGATTCGTCTACGTCGGCCAAACGCCGCGTTTTCAATGACGCAAAAATCACAGCCCACCACGCAATCATCCCGACACCCGGCAAGACCGACATCTCCGCGATGAGCGCCATTGAGCTGAATTTGTACGATGCGATCCGGCGCTTTTTCCTGGCCCAGTTCTACCCCGACCACCTGTACCACGACACAAAGATCGTTGTGTCGTGTTCTTCTGAGCGCTTTGAAGCCAGGGGGCGCACCCCTATACAGGCGGGTTGGAAGGCTGTTTTCGGGTCAGAGCAGGAGGCCGATCCGCAAGATAGTGATGAAGTCCCCGATGACGCGCCCACGGTTCAAGCCTCTTTGCCGCTCCTGCAAGAAAACGAGGTTGTCCAGATCATCAGCCAAGACATCCAAGAGAAAGTCACGCGCCCGCCAGCGCGATTCACCGAGGCATCTTTGCTTGCGGCCATGAAGAACATTTCTCGCTTTGTCTCGGAAGAACAATTCAAGAGGGTTCTTCGGGATACAGCGGGCCTGGGAACGTCCGCGACTCGCGCGGGCATCATCGAAGGGGCTGTCGCCAAAGGCTACTTTCAGCGCAAAAAACGACAGCTCATTGCAACGGCCAAGGCGCAGGCACTGATCGCAGTCCTTCCTCCCGGCATCAAGTCTCCCGGCATGACCGCTGCCTGGGAGCAGGAGCTGGAAAAAATTGCCGCTGGGCAGAGCCAGCCCGAGAATTTCTATCAAAGCATCTCCACTTGGCTGACCCAAACCGTCTCGCAGCTCAAGGCGTTGGCTCCGACTCTGACCACGACCGATGGGCCATTCGCCAAAGCGTTCAGCGCGGCCCAGCCACAGCAGGTAGCCTGCCCCGCTTGCAGCAGCGGCAAGCTTCGCCGTCTCAAAAGCAAATACGGGTTTTTCTGGGGGTGCAACAACCAGGAGTGCAAGAAGATTTTTGAGGACTCAACTAAAGGCCCAGTCCTCGATGCCTCGGGCGATGAAAACTCGCCAGCTTGCCCGGAATGCGGAAGTCCCATGCGCCTTCGCAGTACCAAGGCAACAAACGACAAGCCGCGAAAAAAATTCTGGGGATGCTCAGACTACCCGAATTGCAAAGGCATCGAGCCGCACAAGCCGCGTAGGCAGTCCAGCACAATTTAGGGTGAGTATGAATGTTTGGTTCTGACAAAAACCCATATAAAACAATTTGTTAAGGATGAATATTTCCGAGAAGCTGCAAAAGCGCACAGGCTCAACACTCACAAAACAGGGGGTATGACAACATCTGCCACTTACCAAAACGGGCAAAACGAACAGGAGATACACCCCCTTGCTTGTGGGGCACACCTGTGACCTGTGTTGTTTTCTGGCAAGTAGCCTCAAAAAAACCATCTATTAGGTGCTCACACCCCCAACCTTGTGAACGATCACCACTGAAGTTTTCCATTTTTTTGTGTGTTCACTCACCCTATCTTGTGATTCACCCCCCCCAAGTTGTGATCGGTTTTTTGTAACACCCCCGACTTTGTGCAACTCTGACAGGACACCCACCCTTTTTTGTGTTGAAATACCCCCCGTTTTGTGAACATTCGGCCCAAAGAAACTTTGCACAAATTAAGAGGTGTGAGCGCACAAGGTTTGGGGTGTATCTGCACAAATTAAGAGGTGTGAGCGCACAAGGTTTGGGGTGTATCTGCACAAAATGGGGGGTTTTTGGACGAAATTTTGAAGTATATTCAACAAGTTACACCCCCCTAAAGGTAGTTAAAACATTAAAAGTTAAGTTATTAAATCTACAAACGCGCGAGATCTTCAAAAAAACTGCCAACGAACAGCCATCAACAGCCATCGAAACGAACAACGAACATGACTGCACCGGAAGATGCCGAAGACCAGCAATCTACGCTGGAGCTTCCCGAAGACAACGAGCTGTCCATCGCCGAGGACTTCAACCAGCAGCTCCCAAAAATTTACCTACCAGCGAACCAGAAGCGCAGGGGGTTTCGAAAGCCCAATTCGCTGATCCACAACACTCCTCAAAAAACACTGACCGCAACGCAGCAAAAACTGATTAACATCCTGTTGTCCAACACTCAGCACTCCGAGAAAGTAGAAGAAAACACCTGGGTGCTTCCCTTGGATCATCTGCTGTCGTACCTCAATATAGAAACACGAAACACAAAACACATTGATAAGGTCATTGATTCCATGTCCAGCATTAAAATGCGGTGGAATGCAATGGAGGAAAAAGGAATCGCAAAATATTATTCTGTTATTTTTCCCGATGCAAAATTTTACAATGGGACAGTTACCTATAAGGTAAATGAAAAAGTCACCGAGATATTAAAACAGAAAATTTCATATACACGGCTCGATTTGCTAGAACAGTCAAAACTAAGTCGAGCTTGTACCATTCCTCTGTATGAGCTAGCCTCCCGATACGAGAACATCGGTCAAACACAATGGATTCCCTGGGAACTTCTGCGCGATATGATTTTGGCTGCGGATGAGATTCCAGAAAAAGCAAAAGCATGGATGGATTTCAATTACAAATATTTAACTCCAGCAATAAAAGATATTAACTCATCGACAAAATTTAATATTAAGATAGAGACGCACCGTGTTCAAAAATCCGTAAAATCAGTAAGACTAATTATTGACCCGTCTAAAAAAGCAAAAATAAACGATGAAGCATTAGGTGAGGATCGCAAGAATTTGCAAATAAAAATGCAAGCTTTTGGACTTACTGAATTTGATATTTCAAAGATTTTTAAGAATTATACTTCTCAAGAAATTAACGAAGCCCTTAAACATTTGACTTGGCGAACTCAGCAAACAAAATTAAAACCGCTTTCCGCTCCATCAAGATTTTTCAAAAGCTCTCTTAAAAATGGTTACTACAAGGACTATGCTGGAAAAAATTCGGCTACCATTTCTGAATCTAATCAAAAAAAGACCAGTAGCAAAAAAACAGGCAGAGAGAAATTAATTGAAATTGTTCAAAAGCAGAGAATTGCAAACGTAAAAGTTATCCTGGATGAAATCAATGCTTCTGAGTTAGAACTCTTGCATATTGAATACAATGAGGGAAAATTAGCAAGCAACCAGATTAAAAGCAAAGGTAGAAACCGGCCAGGTGTCTTGCCATCCTTCCAAGCGTGGTACGCAAAAAAGCTATGGGGTGAAATTACTGATGCTGAAATCGTAGACGCAATGGGAAGTATCTTAGGAGATCAACTTTTTTAAGGGGCAGGTATGAGTAAAGTTATTAGCTTTGCAAATCAAAAGGGCGGGGTTGGGAAAAGCACACTGTGTATTCAGGCGGCTTTTTATTTGTCCGCAAAAGGACGCCGTGTTTTGGTTGTTGATATGGATGGGCAGGGCAACACTTCTTCGCGGCTTGCGCCGCAAGAGGTCGATGAGGATGGGAACCCCCAGCCTGTGTACGGTGGCACCAAAGCGGCAGAACTGTTCCAGGCGGGCGCTCACGATGCCATCACCCCCTTGCGCTGCCCATGCGGTGCTGACCTCATCCACACGCCAAAAAACGACCCTGACCTTTTTGAAAAAGAAGCGGCAAGTCTGGAGGAAGCCCTCAATCCAAGGGCGAATACGAGAGATTTGTTTCAGAAGTACGATTACGTTCTTATTGATTGCCCACCAAGCCTGGGCCGGAATTTGGTTGCGGCGCTTTCCATGACGGAATTTGTTGTTGCGCCGATCAAACTTTCAGGGTTTGCTGTGGATGGCGTTGAAGGTTTGTTAAAAACCATAATTGGTATTCAGCAAGAACACAACCCTGAGCTTAAAATACTTGGAATTATCATCAACGACATGATTCGTTCCACGAGCCACGAGCGAGCTTTGGCGCAAATTAAAGCGGCTGTTCCTGGTCTGCTTTTTAAAAACATCATCATGAACAGGCCGCCCATTGATACAGCTACCAGCAATGGGGTTCCTGTTTCTTCTTTGCGTTATGGGCATGTGGCCGCGAAAGAAGTCGAGGCTGTACTAAATGAAATGATTGAAAAGGTTGAGCAGGTATGAAACAGCTATCCCAATTATCCACCCTGGCAAACATTGCCATTCGCAAAAATGAAAATATCGAAGAAGTTTTAACCCTCCCGCTTGATGCTGTTACACCCAAAACCCAGGTGCGCAAGCAATTCACGAACATCGAGGAGCTGGGCGATAACATCAAGGCGGACGGGCAGCATCATCCCATCGTTGTTTTTCCGAAAAACAAGGCGGGGAAATACGTCATTCAAAAAGGCGAGCGCCGGTGGCGTGCCTGCAAGGCTGCTGGTCTAAAAACAATCAAAGCCATTGTCAATACCGCAATCCTGGATGACCTGGATCAAGTTGCCGGAGAACTAGGAGAAAACATCCACCGCGAGGATTTGACGAGTTTTGAAATCTCTGACGCGCTCCAGCAGTTTATTGATGCTGGATGGACGCAGGCAAATATCGCAAAAAGAATCAACAAAACTCCTGTGTACGTGAGCTTGTACGCGGGGCTAAAACGTATTCCCGAGCATATTCGGAAAATTGTGTCATTTGATATTTGTGATGACGCGACAACGCTGAATATGGTTGCTCAAATTTATGAGATTGACCAGAAGGCGTGTCTGGAGCTTTGCCAGCAGGCCCAGACGGAGGGTGCCCTCTCCCGGTCGATGGCCCGCGCGGTGTTGATGCGGGTTAAGGACGGAGGAACGCGAGGAACGCCCCAGGACGCTCCAAAAGAACGACCCGCTACCACCCCACACGATGGGGTGGTGAACGTCGCAGGAAGCCCGGATTCCAGCCTTCCTGGCCGTTCGGATGATGGTGTCGAGCCTGCGCAGACCAAAAACAAGGCCCAGAAGCCGGAAAAACAGGTCGAAGAAGCCGTGGCCACGAAGCGCGATGACTCGCACAGGCAGCCCGGCCCTGTGACCGTGACCGTCACGAATGAAAATGAACAGGAGAAGCAGGTTCCCGAGGGGGCGTCTTACCAAATTGTTCCGACGGAGCAGGTCAAACTGGTCTGTTCTGCAATAGTTCTTGATAAAAAATGGCTAGGGGAAGTCTGCTTGAATCGTGTTGATAATGAAGCTGGGTTTCTCTGGGTCAAGCTTTATGATGAAAACGGAAATCCCCATAAAAAATACACGTCGGAGCATTACGTATCTGTCCCAGCTTCTGATGTGAATATCATTGAAATTAAAATTTAAAGGACGGTATTTTGTTGGACTGGGTTTTTCGTGCAGCAAGGGTAGGGGCGAGCCTGTCGCTCATGGCTAGCTTGATGTCCGCGCCCCAGGCTTGGGCGCAAGTCACTTTCGCAGGCCGCGTTGTTGGCGTTTCCGATGGCGATACCGTCAATGTCCTGACGGAGCAAGCTTGTGACGACAAGAAGGACTGCCGCAGCGGCAAGCGCCAGTACCGGGTGCGCCTGGCCGAGATTGATGCGCCAGAGACGGGCCAGCCGTTTGGAGCTTCATCCAAGCGGATGCTGTCGAACCTGGTTTTCAACAAGCAGGTCAGCGTTCAGCGGGTGGATATTGACCGCTACGGGCGCGTTGTTGGACAGATTTATCTGCAAAAGCGCTGGATCAATGCAGAGATGGTTGAAAACGGCGGTGCATGGGTGTACCGGCAGTACAGCAAGACACCAAAGCTGTTGAAACTTGAAGAAAAGGCACGCTCTCGCAAGCAAGGTCTTTGGGCTTTGCAGGCAGACCAGGTCGTGCCGCCGTGGCAATGGCGCAAAGAGAAGAAAGCATCGCAATCTCGTTGATCTGGCTTTAGGTTCGACCTCAACCCCCAGTCTGTGTTTACGGGCTGGGGGTTTTATTTTTCTTACTGTAAAAATAATAATACGGTAATTATCGTAAATAAAAAAGCCCCTAGAGATGATCTAGGGGCTTGGGAAGCCATAGGGCCGCAGCCATGCAGCCAATGGGAGGTTCAAGAGAACAACTCGGAGTGCGTCCCGCTGCGCACGAAAACGACCATGCCGCTCTTGCCCGAGTCAGCGAGCCGGTAGATCAGCAGGAAGTCGCCGCCGATGTGGCACTCACGATGCCCAGCCCAGTCACCCGACAAAGAGTGGTCAAGCCATTCAGGCGGCAGCGGCTCATCGTTGGCGATCAGCAGAAGCATCGCCTCTTTCAGCCGGGTCATGTCGTACCTGCCGGAATGTGACAGGCGCTGCCAGTCTTTTTGGAACTCTTTGGTGTAGTCCGATGCGCGAGGCAGGTTCGCCCGCTTACTTGCCGCTGGCTTTTTCGAGGTCATTGATGAGCGCATCAGCGGTTGCGAAGCGAGCGCGACGGCTCTTAATGATCTCGTCGGCCTCAGTGATGGCGGCGCGGCTAGGGGCATTCGGTGCCTTGAGCGCGAATGGTAGCTCCTTATCGGCGACGACACGGGTCAGGAACACGCGGATAGCATCGGAGACAGTCAGCCCCATCGAGGCCAGCGTTTCCGCAGCCTGTGCCTTGACGTGTTCGTCCACGCGGACGTGAACCATAGTTGTGGTGGCCATGACTACCCTCCTTTTGCATTTAATTGAGATACATTGTATCGCACACTAGGCGGAATTTAAGCGGCTTGCTGGAAAAACAAGACCACCGTGTATCAACTGACCCCCGCAGCATATGCACCCCATCTGTGCCTGCGCCTGCACCGGCGGCTGCCGCCACGGGCCAGGCCTGGCACCGCTCCGGCACCAGGTCGCCAGCCACAGGCCTCCAGCCCTAGGGCCACCGGGGCACGGCTGGGTTAATCTCCCCAGGTTTTACAGAGGCTCAACACTCTGCGAGGATTGGGCCATGTCTGCCCATGCTTAATTAAGGAAACGCCTGATGGAACCATCTACTAGCTCTCGCAGCCCTGATGAAGAGGTGTTGCTTGCCCTCTACCAACGCTGTTCAGTTGAAGCAAGGGCAACGCTTTTGCAAACGGCTGCTGCTTTTCAAGCTGCTTCTTCTACGAACGACAACTTCCAAGTTACCGCGATCAGCAAACGCTCAGGCAGAGGTGTGGGCAAGAAAGTGCCTTTGAAAAATGAACCCGCCGAGGCGAGTCAGGCGCAAACCTGAACACCGCAGGAAATGCACCCCTACCCCCGCGGTTTGGCCGGTATGGGAACGTTGTCCAGCACGTCACCATCGGTTCATGCCGTGATTGGTCGCTTTGCGGAACGCCTCGCGGGCCTCTGGCGGTACGGGCGCGTTGTTCAGCACGAAGAGGCTGTTTGTCACCGCACGCGCAACGTCGCTGCCGAAGTTCTCGGTGAGCTGCTGGGCGAAGCTGTCGGCGTCTTGCCCAACGTACAAAAGCACTGCCTCGCGCAAGCGAAGCTGCCCGAGCATCGTGTTCACGGAAGCTTGCCGCGTGCGTTCAAGGTCATCTTGCAACTGCCTGATTGCCCCAGGAGAGCCTTCTACAAGCTCGACCTCCACATCAGAGGTTTTCAGACCTCCACGAAGGTTCAGCCAGGGCGACCATTCACCTTTTGAATTCTTGATGCGTGCGCGGTACTTGCCTCCGTTTATTCCAATATCTTCATTCGCCATAATTTCAACCATAATTAACTTCCTTTCATATAAAAAATAAATAAAAAGTAACACGCGATCAAAGTTTCAAGCGCCTCGTCACTCTCCGTCAGATTGCGCCTGAGTCGCTTCAGACTCGGCCTTCAGCTTGGAAATTGCTGCCAGGAGTGCTTGGCCGGGTTGTGCGCCGGAGACAAGCTGCATATTGCCTGTCTGGTTATCGACAACGAAGGTCGCCGGGGTGCCGGAGATGCCTTTTTGACGCGCTTTGTCGGTGTGTTCTTCGATTTTGCTGTTGTAGCGCCCTTCTTTCATGCAGGCTACAAACTCTTGCTCATCGACACCAAAGGACGCGGCCATCGCAGCGATGTTTTTGGCCCCTTGACCGTTGCCAGCAGATTCGGTGAAAACATCTTCCAGGAAGGCGAAGAATGCCCGGTTCCCCTTCTGTTCGGCCACGCATTCAGCCGCGTGCGCTTCGACTTTGGCAGCGGGGTTGTGGAAGTCCAGGGGCAGGTGCATCCACTGCCAGTTCACATTCCCATTGCTGACATCGACAAGTTCGCGGGGGGTGTCGTGGAAACGTTTGCAGAAGGGGCATTCCAGGTCGCTAAATTCGACCAGGCTGAACCGTGCCTTCAGGTTGCCGTAGATGTGCTTGCCGCCTGGGACTTCCTCTTGGGCATTTGCGTATTTTTCGAGCTTGGCAGCATTCGCAGCAGCGGCCTTTTCTGCCGCAAGCTGGTTCAATGCACCGACGAGACTTTTTTGAAAATCTTCCGGGCTTTGCTTCTCAGGGATGCTGTCTTTGACCTCCTGGAGAGCTTGTGTGATAGCTCCCATTTGACGGTACTGCATTCCGACGATGCCAATGGCAACCAGACTGATGATGATGGCAAGAGCGATCATGGCGCTCATGGGGGATGAGAATTTGATTTTTGTGTTCACGAAGCATTTTTCCTTTTTAAAAAAGCGTGGGGGTGTGGGCAGATGAATCAAAGAGCGACTCGACTTGTACGCGGGCCTTGTCTGCGATGCGTCCAAAGATGTCTGGACGGATGCTGTAATCAATAACAACGTCTTGACCAACGACATCTCGCGCGACAGACTGAAGACTGCCAAGCCCATCAATCATTCCGAGTTCCAGGGCTTGCTCGCCACTCCAAAGCAGTCCGCTAAAAATGCGCGGCTCTGGCTTCAAGCGCTCACCTCGGCCTTCTTTGACGCGGGCGATGAATTGCTGGTTTGTGCGCTCCAGGACGGCTTCCCAGAATTTTTTAATTTCAGGATCAAGTGGTGCAAACGGGTCAAGCAGGGCTTTGTTTTCCCCCGCAGTAATGGCGCGGCGCTCGATCCCGAGTTTTTCCATTAACCCAACAAATCCGAAACTGGAGCTGATGACTCCAATGGAGCCGATCAAGCTGGATCGGTCTGCATAAATTTCATCTGCCCCCACTGCGATGTAGTACCCACCGGATGCCCCGATCTCATCGACCACGGCATAGACTTTCTTCTCTGGGTGCTTTTCTCGAAGCGATTTCAGTTCGTCGTAGATTCGTCCGGCTTGTACAGGGCTTCCACCGGGGGAGTTGATCCGCAGCACTACGGCCTTGGCGTTTTCGTTGCCGAAAGCTTTCTCCAAGGCCGGAATGATTCGGTCTGCGCTGGCAGCTCCTTCTGCGGTGATCTCGCCCTGCACTTTGATGTATGCAGTGTGAGGGACGGTGCTTGGCTGTGGGCTGCCTTCACCTGCTCGTATCGCGGTGACAGCAACGGTCACACCGATAAAAACCCAGCCAGTTGCTCGAAGTATTTTTACGGCCCAGCGCCAGCGGCGATCCCGAACTTGCTCTTTGTGTAGGGTAAAAATGTAATCGCGGATCAGGCTTCGTTCCCAGGATGCGTTAGGAGCATTAGGGTCAAAAGCTTCCTGAACGGCGGCTTGATCTGTCTTTTTTTTAAACATGGATTGAAATGAGTTTGGGCAAAATTCCGCCGAAAATAAAGTGGGATGCAATTGCCGCATATGCGGCAACAATCATGACTGCTACTGCAACGAAGATCAGCCTTGCAAGTCCTTCCGGCCACCCTGTCCATTCATTGAGGATGATTGCATGCAGGAGTTTGATGCCCCCCAATGCTGTCCCTGCATACAGTCCGGCGACAACCCCGTATTCAGCAAAGAAACACGCCTGAGCTACTGCCCCAAGGGCAGAGAGAAGCAGGATGAGGCGAACCTCAGATGTTTCAAATTTGATGTTGTTGGGATTGATTGGTCTGCGCCTTCGCTTCTCTCGCATACTTCTTTCCTTGATTACTTCGCGTCATCGTCCGCGCCATCGGACTTGAATGATCTAACCACTAAGCTAACCACGATGTGAATTCCTTGATGCAGACATGCCGAGATGTTAGGTGTCAATGGATGTTCGGATGGATGCTCAAATCGTCCGTTTCGGATTCTTTCGCACACGATGTTTTGCATGCAAAAGATTCTGGAACGATGGAAATCGCCCGAAGGCTGGTGAGGCCTGCAAAGTTTTGCATGCAAAACTTCACGCTTTAGGATGCCTGCGGCATCCGCACTATCCTTCCCCGCCCTGAAGGTCGGGGCTTGTCGCGCACCGGGTCAAGCAGCGATCAGGTATGGTTGGGGCGATGGTGCAGTGTCAATGAGTGCATTGCCCAAGATGACGTGATTACCATTGAGGTTTGCCTCTCCCTTGATTTTTGCAAAGTCCATGGCGATGACGTGTCCATTTACGCGAGCGTTTTCGCTGACATGGACGTTGCCAAGCATCCAGACATGATCCCCAATCCGTGCATTGCCGGAAATCACGACGGAGTTGAATAGGTTGGCCATCCCTCCAACTGAGGCCGTGTCTTTCACTTGCACGAGATCGGTGATAGATGCGCGACCTTTGATGACGGCGCGACCGCACGCGATGCTTGCTCCAGAAACTTCTGCACAGTCTTGCACAAGCGCAGCATCCCGGATGCTGGATAACCCATTGGCAATGGCAAAACCTTCGAGTCGAGCGCAGCCGTAGATTCTGGAGTATTCATTGGCAAAGGCATGATCGATGACTTGCCCGGATTCGTAGACGTGGGCTAGGCCTCCAACCCACGCAAAACCGTCTTGCGCAAGGTTCGCCTCGCTTTCGATGTAGCCTCCAAGGTCTCCAGCCTTGATGCCATGCATTGGGATGTCTTTCAAAGCACGTATGCGGGTCAGGATGGTTTTGCCATCCTGGGCTTTGACTTGATCTTCCCAGACAAACTCATACTTCTTTTTGGTCACAGCCCGTTCCTCCAAAATTCGACGGGCCGAAGGTATGCCTAGTTTGGACTATCTGCGGTTAGTCTGTCGCACCAAATTGGGCGTGACGTTTTCTAAGGTTTGTCTTGCACTTTGATTTTGTTGTGAGAATGTGGTTTTATTTATCGAGGTTTCTTCAATTGGTCGCTAATGATTTGAAAATTACCCCAACGCAGCAATCCTTGCTGGAGCTGCGTCGGGCCGTGGCTTTTTGTGAGCAAATTGAGTCCAGCATCGATGCCGGGGAAGGTGTCACGGCGTTTGCCGCCAGGACTTTTTCTCGCAAGTGGCTTTTCAGGGCTGCAAAGGCTGTTGTGTGTCCACCTGAGCGGCTGCGGCATTTGAACTCGTGACTCGTGAGGTGATGGGATGAATTCTGTACTCCACTGGCTATCTGCCGCCTGGGCCTGGGCGTCGGGCTTGCTCGATAGTTTTGTCGCTGCGCCCCCCATCATTGAAGGGAAATGGCCCGCTGTTGCTTTTGCTGTTATTTTTTTACTTGTCTTGCCTGTGGCGATTCATTTGCGTGAGCAGCAAATATTCAAGCACTCTCTTGAAGCAAGCGATTGGCGGCGTAAAGAGAACATGCCTAATGAGCTGTGTGCGGCCCAGTTGTTTTTGAGTGAGTCCGACGTATCTGTTCAGGAACCTGTAGCTTTCCATGGGAGGGTGGATCAGGTTTTCTTGACAACCAGGGGTACTTTGGTCGTTCTGGATACGAAGTGTCGTTACAACGGAAAAATAAAGGATTCTGATGTCCTCCAGCTTTCTTGCTACGCTTTCGCCCTTCGCGGGATGTACGATAAGCCTGTTGAAAAATATGGTTATGTGCGAGTGGTGAATAAAAAGTACGGAAGGAGGAAGGTTCGATATGTTCGAGTTAATTTAATTTCGGATAAAAATCTAATTAAAAAACTTTCTTGAATAATCCGCAAAACTCCACTGTGCAGCGCTTGTAGTGGAAAATTTTAAAACTCTCTTGTGCTAGATCGCAAACCACACAAAAAACTTCCTTGAGTGGATGTCAAACACCACTCAAGGAGCTTCCACCCCAGCACTCTTCGCCTTCCTATCAAGTCCCTCCACTCAAAGCACCCTAGAAGTGACCAGTGAGAGATGGCGTCATTAAGTCTATCGAAAATTAATCCACTGTAGTGGATGTTTTGTCGCGTAGGAAATTTTCGACGCGATTGCGACAACGCCTCCACATCCATTCAAGTCTCCCCAAGATAGCGAAAATTGTCCGATGTTGGGCCGCTAGAGGTCTTGCATCTTTAAAAGTGTGGGGTAGCCTTTGAATTGAAAGGAGGCGAAATGCCTAAATTGAACTTGGAGTACCTCAAAGATTACCTTTGGCTGTCCGAGCTGGAGCTTGCGCTACTCCCGCTGGAGGATATTCGTACAGATTGCACCGAAATGACAATGATTATTTCGGAAATGCTATTTCGTAACGGAGTTCCGCATCGTTGTATGAAGGGAGTGGTTCAACACGTACCGACTGGAAATTTTGTTGTTCCGCATTTTTGGATTGAGCTGACACCCGAGATCATGATTGATCTGAGGCTCCGAATGTGGCTGGGTGATGAGGATGATGTTCCTCATGGGATTTTTGATAAAAGTTTGGAAGCTGGGTGCGTGGTCTATAAGGGAGAGGAAACTGAATTTAAACGCCTCTCTGATGCCGAATTGTGCATCGTGTCTGATGGTTGGTTTAATCGGCTGCGCCTGCCGCCTGTGATGGAAGTGCGAGACAACAAGGGGTCTGTATGCTGAAAAAAGTCTCTAGCCTGAAACCGCGCGAGTCCAATCTGTATGCGCGTGCCGTGGCCAAAGAACGCGCCCTTGTGCGAGAGATGGCTCATCGGCACGCCAACACCGGCCTGCCAGTCTGCACGGGTACTGCGCGTGGCTACTACACCGGCACAGAGCTGCAAGGCAGTAACCGCCCCGGCGCAGATGACCACCGCCGCTACCCCAGCCGCGCGGGGGACTGGCTGACCTACCTGGACGGGAGGCGGGAGCGATTCCCCGGCAACAGGCAGGAGGCGGCTGCATTTGACGACTTTTTGGAAGGATGATGGGAAATGAGACATCAAGACGACATGCTTAATGTAGGCCACGAAGCATTCGCTTCGTGGCTCAAGAGAGAGTATCCCCACCTGGGCCCTATCGGGGATGGCGTAGAAATCGCCCGCGAGTCATGGAAAGCCGCCCTTGCCCAAAAGGCATGGAGTGCGGCACTTAAGAACTCGCCAACTTCATTTTTAGGAATGCAAATCCCCAAGCCCGGCCAGCCCTTCGAGGGCGGCTTCTACGGCGGACAAGTTCGTCTCGCCTCTGGCATCTTCGCCATCGCGTGGGCGCCCAAGTCCAGCCAGATCGTCGGCGCCATCGGCGTGCATGAAGCCAATGCGTACGACTATGCCGACAGCCGCGCCAACACCCTGGCCCTGGCCGAAGCTGGAAGCCCCTTGGCCCAGGCTGCGCTGGCAGCCAACATCAACGGGCACACCGACTGGGTGCTGCCCGCCCGCGACGTGCTTGAGCTGGGCTACCGCCTGCTCAAACCCACCACCACCCAAAACTATAGATCCTGGCGCGACGGAGAGAACCCGAGCAGCGTACCGTTCGGTCGTCACTACACAGAGCAATTCCCCCTGCAAACGACTGCCGAGCTTTTTAAAGACGGCGGGGCAGAGGCATTTGACCTGCGCTGGTATTTGACAAGCACCCTTAACTCCGCTGGCCGGGCGTTCGATCAGGACTTCAGTTGCGGCCACCAGCTCGACTACGCCGTGTCGCTCGAGGCCCGCGCCCGCTTCGTCCGCTTGATTCAACTCAATTCTTTTTGAGAGCACCCCATGAACATGAAAGTCTCCAAGATCAGTCCCTCGACCTTCGCAGCCCTAGCCAAGCAAGGGGGGGCGTAATTGTGCTGACCAAAGAAATCAGACACTTCCACCTTTTTTGCGGCCTAGGCGGCGGAGCCAGGGGCTTCAATCAGGCTTCGCCCAGGGTGGGCAACGTCCAGGCCCGGTTTCGCTGCCTCGGTGGCATTGACGTTGATCCGGCTGGCATCAAGGACTTTGAACGACTCTCAGGCGTGCCCGGCACGGTCATGGACTTGTTCGACCGGGATCAGTACCGAGCCTTCCACGGCCAGGAGCCAGGGCCGGATTGGAGCGAGGCCACGCCTGCCGACATCCAGCGTGCCGCTGGCGGTGAGCGTCCGCACGTCGTTTTTCTCAGCTCGCCCTGCAAAGGTTTCAGCGGTCTGCTGGCAGAGGGCAAAAGCAAAACTGATAAGTACCAAGCACTGAACCGCCTGACGCTGCGCGGCGTGTGGCTCATGCTTGAAGCTTGGCGCGACGACCCGCCTGAGCTGGTGATTTTTGAAAACGTCCCTCGCATCTCCACCCGTGGCCGACACCTGCTCGATCAGATCGTGGCCCTGCTCCGGCAGTTTGGCTATGCCGTGGCCGAGACTGCGCACGACTGCGGCGAGATCGGCGGTCTGGCCCAGAGCCGCAAGCGCTTCCTTCTCGTGGCTCGCCATGCAGAAAAAGTCCCTGCCTTCCTGTACCAGCCCGTCAGCAAGCCGCTGCGTGGCGTAGGCGAAGTTCTGGGCCGCATGCTCCTGCCCGGTGATCTGCGGGCTGGCCCGATGCACCGGGTGCCCAATCTGCAATGGAAGACCTGGGTGCGGCTGGCGTTTGTGGAAGCTGGCTCGGACTGGCGCAGCCTCAATCGTTTGGCGATCGAGGACGGCAAGCTGCGCGATTACACCATCGTGCCCAAGATGCACGATGGTGTTTTAGGTGTGCAGTCCTGGGATGCACATAGCGGGGCAATCACTAGCGCAAGCCGCCCGACCTGCGGAAATTTTTCTGTAGCCGATCCACGCTTTGCGCAATCTGCTCTCTGGAAAGATGGCCAAGCCTACGGTGTGCGCCGGTGGGACGAAACCAGTGGTGCGATTGCTGGACAGCAAAACCCTGGCCAGGGCTACTACAGCGTTGCTGATCCCCGGCCTACGGGAGAAATCTTTGGAAAGTACGCTGTTACAAAGTGGTCAGAGCATGCAGGCACGGTCATCAGCGGCAGCACCACGGGGCAGGGCGCTTTTGCGGTAGCTGACCCCAGGCCGAACATGCAGCGCAGCAAGGGCGACCACTACCTGACCAGCTCAGGCGCTGTGAGCGCATCAGCTTGCCACGACAACGGCCCCTGGAGCGTTGCCGACCCGCGCATCATGCCCAGCCCGACTCAAAAGCTGGCTTGCCAGATCATCGCGGAAGACGGAACCTGGCACCGACCCTTCACGACACTGGAGGTGGCCGCGCTGCAAAGCCTCATCGACCCGGAAGAAATGCTGGAGCTGGACGGGTTGAACGATCAAGCATGGCGTGAGCGCATTGGCAATGCCGTACCGTCTTTGGCAGCCGAGGCCATTGCGCATGTCATGGGCGAAACCCTTTTACTGGCCTGGGCCGGTGAGACTTTCACGCTGTCGTCGCAGCCTGTCTGGGTCAAGCCGATTGCTGCGGCTCTGAGCTTGCCCGATGCGTGGGAGCAGGGGAGGACATCTGCATGACCACGACACCTGACCTTTTCTCTGCCGCGAACCTCGCGCGGCACACTGTCATTCCCGTGCCGCCTGCGCTTGTTCCGCATTCGTGGCCCTATCCTGGACTGTCCCCTCTGGAGAGCGCCCAGTCTGCATTCACTAAAAGTTCGGCCTGGGCCGACATGCTTGCCCTCGTCATCCTGAAAGCGGGCGGTGAAATCACGCAGAACCAAGTCTTGCATGCTATCCCCGCCGACTGGCGCAACGCTGCCGGAAGGTGGGCGCATGGGCATCTCTCGCATGATCAAGCGCGAGTGCGCGGCATTCACGCCACGTTCGTCAATCACGAAGGAAGCGGCGGGTTCCATTTTTCTTATCAACCAAAGGAGGCTTCAAATGACTGACAAAACTGAATCTGCACCAGTGGTGCCCATGAGTAGCCCTTCCATCAGTAGTCTTCTAGCCGCGATTCAGTATTACGGCTTCTGCAAGTTCCTGGAAGGCAAAGGAGTCGCTTCACCAGACTTGGCATGCGTTCGCAGCGCATGGAATGCCGTCTACAGTGCAGTGCAGGAAACCTGTCAGTCAGCAGTGCAGGGGATGGATGCAAAGTGTTTTCTGAACGAGTCCGACTATGAAGATCTGTGGCGCTTTGAAGGCATGGCCTCTGACGGGGATGGCTACGACATTTCCAAAGATCGAATGAAGCGCTTGGCCGAACTTGGCGTTGTGAGGTGGTGTGGAAAGGATCGATATAGCGTCACTGCATTTGGGCAATACGTACTGAACGAACGGGTGAATCTTCCACTGGAGACTTACGAAGAAGCCCTTGCGCGGTGCAACGCTGAGTCGAATGCACGAATTGAGCGCTTGAACGCAGAAGCACTTGCAGCTAAAGCGGCTACGGATGCTGGCGGCTCCACCCCGGCAGTGCAGGAACCGGTGGACAGCATGGGCATGCCTTTGAGCTGCGGACGGCCGCTTTGCTCTCCGGGCGACCACCACCCGTTGTGCAAGCTGGCCCAAAACTGAGTTTCTCACATTGGCAGCAAGGAGCTGAATATGAAGTACATACGTGATATTTTTATTTTTTCTTTAGGGATATTTATTGCGTTTTCTATTCTGGATTCATTGGATTCATTTATTGATTTTGGCGATGATTGGAAAAATTTTCTTGATTGGGAATTTAAAGATCAGTATCTAAATGTTGAGGGTTTATTCTTTATTTCTTTTAAATTGATAATACTATCTGCGATAACTTGGTATTTTACTCTTACGACGTATTATCTTTTGCAATCATCCTTTACGCACAAAAAGCTCGGAAATCATAAACCGTATAAACCGATAGCTTCAAAAGGAGCTTCAAAAGGTGAGCGCCTGGAGCTGCCCAATGATGTGGATGAAGCCCTCTCTCGAATTGAGCAGCACATTGACTACTATGGATCAGTTACGCGCTACGGATTGGTCAGGCCGTTACCCCCATCATCTGCGGAAGAAGCACGTAAAGATATAGTGCTCATCCGTGCTGCGCTTGCCGCTAAAATCAAAATGTGTCAAAAATAATAATACATGCTATGAAGTACATACGTGCTATTTTTGATTTATCTTTGATGATGTTTGTTACGCATGTATTGCTTTCATTTATTAATTTTGACGACTGGATAATTTTTATCTTTATTCTAGCACGATTGATAATTTTGGGATTCGGCCTTATGGAAGACGCAGCATGAGGAAGGCGCAACTGGACGCATGCCAGCGGTCGCGCGAGCGATGTGGCGCGAGGGCCACGACTGGCGGCCCTGCTACTCCAGAAGTACGCTCTTGGCGCGGTCAATTTCGGGAGATAGGGATGGAATTTCTGATTGGTGTTGTGGTTGGTGGACTTCTATTTGGTGGACGAGGTGGCTCATCACATAGAGGCTTCGATATCGGCAGTAATCTGCATGCTTACTTTTCGTCGGGCCGAGGAAGTATCGAAGTTGGCATAATTTGACTCATGCCACGAAGTGGCATAAACGCACCCCCAGCGCATCTCTTGATGCCTGGGGGTTTTCTTTTCTAAATTTTAAATGAGAGCGTGAACCACCCTTGCGGGCCTTGTCCCGCAAGGGTATAGAAACTTATTCGGCTTCCAAATCTTCATTGGCGATGGTTTCGGGGTCTTCCCAAAAGTCCCGGTTTGTGCCGCAGGCTTGTTCTGTCGCATCACACCCTTGCTCTGCTCTTGCAATCAAGTACCAGGTCGGGAGCTGCGAGCCGGACGCCTTCATAGCAGCAACGTACCGTTGTATCCATTCGTCTCGGGTCATGTCATGCTTTCATATAAAAAAACAAATAAAAAGCAAAAGCAGTAGTGCAAATACAAGAAAGTATCGAACAAACATCTTATCGGCGGCTGATTTTTCCAAGTATTCCAATTTACGCCTATTCGCCCCGTTGTAGAGTCTCACGTATTTATCATATTTTTCATGCTCTATTTTTCCAATGGTGGCTTGCTCTCGCAAAAAATCAGGACTAACTTTCCCTCTATCGTTGCCTTGATTCACGATTCGAGTAACAGCTTTTGAAGATTTACCGGCATTGCTCATAGTACACACTCTTACTTCTATGTTGGTGAACAAAATTCTAGCAGAGCAAATATATATGCAAGAGGCCGACCTGTCTAAGGTATAACGTCTTGAAATCACATCATTAGTGCCGAGATTAGCGTAGTAGCTTCTCGTACTTTCGCAACTCCCGCTTCATCTGGGTCAATATCGCAGCACGCTCACGTATTGCAGTGAACTTTTCTTCACAAGATGCAATGACAGGCCTTAACCACTCCGGTTCTGACGCGAAAGAGCTTTTTGGATAAGAGCTAGAAAGCCCTTTCTTTAATCTGTTTGAAATTACACCTTTTGTTTTTTTGTTCGCATCGAACAAAATCACATTCCTGAACCACTCTATACTAAGTGTTCCTTTAACAAGTCGCACCCTTACCCCTAAAAATGTTTTGTCATCTTTATTCTCGGTGGATGAACGCTGGTCTTTAATCAGTTCCCAAAACTGGTTCACAGTTTCCTGGGCTTCCGCAGCAAGCAGGGCGACCTCGCCGTCAATTTCTGACTGTATGAGCTGCACGAACGCAGCGGCATCGCCCTTGAAGTCGATCTCTGGTGCTGACCCCGCCCCCTTGCTGTTCAGGATACTCAGGCGGTCTTCTAAGGTGCTTCTGGTCATACAAAGGGTATGTGAAAAAGTGTTACTAGCTTTCCAGATTACTATCTTATCTGGGAAAATTTTTTATTCTACCAGATGCTCTGGATGAGGCTGTGAGGGCTAATGTATAGATTTTTATACTTTCCACACATATGGGCATCTCAGAAAAAAAAATCACATAGTAGATTTTCAAATCGTTCTCCTTATCTTATCTGGGAAAATTTTTTAATTTTCCATCATGGAAAATTTTACCAAAAAATTCCTTAAATTGGAATTGTTGTATAAAATCATAGGCTTGCATTTTTGCCTGTGAGTGGTGCTTCTGCGGGGGGGCTTGCATCTTGGAGAGTTGGGTGTAGCTTTGAGTGGATGTTCGGTGCTACTAGAAGGCAATCTATCCGGTCATGCCCTCGATCTTGCACTTGACATTGCTGCTTACTTCCTCTACTTTTACTCTACTAAAGTGGAGGAATCATATTTACCAAATTTCAATTAGGAGTGTTTATGTTGAAGAATTTTATTCTTGGAATGGATATTGGTTACTCTAACTTGAACCTGGTGATGGGGTTTCAGGGGGAGGAAGTTTTAACAAAAATTCTTCCTGTTGGTGCTGCGCCTATGTCATTCATGCCGAGGACGGTGACAGGGGGCTATGGCAAGGGATTTATTCAAGTCTTGCTAGATGGAGAGCAATGGGTTGCTGGGGTCGAGCCGGAGCGCTTGCAAGGCTGGGAGCGCGAATTACATGCCTCATACCCAGAGACAAAGCAATATAAAGCTCTTTTTTACGCGGCGCTTGCCTTGACGAATATGTCTGTAATTGACACCCTTGTCACGGGCCTTCCTGTTTCTCAGTTTGTCATTCCAGAACACAAGAAATTTATTGAAAATCTCTTGCTGGGGAAGCATAAGATTTCGGAAAAAACAGAAGTCGAAGTCAAAAACGTTATCGTTGTTCCTCAGCCCGGAGGTGCATATATGGATATGAGTAATGATGCTGATCCTGAATTGCAGCGACTAATTGATGAAGGCAAGACAATCGTTATTGACCCTGGCTTTTATTCTGTTGATTGGGTTGCGCTGGAGGAGGGTGAGGTTCGGTTTGATTATTCTGGAACGAGCCTCAAAGCAATGTCTGTCTTGCTGGAAAGGACTGCAACGTTGATTCGGGAAGAATACGCCGGTGACTTGAATCTTGAAAAACTGGAGAAAGCGATTAGGATGGGCAAGAGCGAGATTCCGCTGTACGGGCAGATGGTTGATTACCGCCCATACTTGGCCAAGGCGATGGATGAGGTGCCCAAGGAGGCTTTGACTACGCTGAAAAAGACAATGCGTTCGGACGGCCTTGATGCCGACGTTATTTTGCTGGCAGGAGGTGGGGCAGAATCTTACCGGGATGCGGCTGTAGAGATTTTTCCTAGGAGCCGTGTGGTTGTATCCAGTGAGCCTGTTATGGCAAATGCCAGGGGCTTTTGGATCATTGGGAATTAAGGGATAAAATTTATGAATAAAGATATTCTTTGGGATGGGACAATTTCAAAATTAAGAATCTCCCATCAGGTTTACCCGGAGCTGTTTGAAGACTTAAAAAAAATTCCCCAACGGGAACGTGGGGAACGCTTGAGGCTTCTGGCGTACATCGGATTAAGGATTGCTGCTGAATTTGAAAACCAAGTAACATCGCTTCATCATTTGCCTGAAAGCTCTAATGAACAAAACGAAAAAGTCAAAAATAATCCATGGGAAATTCATGAAAGAGTCATAAGCAGGAAAAATAAATTCTTGGAAGGCATTTAAAAAAATACCCGCATTAGCGGGTATTTTTATTTCAGACTGTCGCTTCTTCAATCTCTTTGTATTTTTTAAATAAATCTTTTGGTATGTAACAGAATGGGCATTCAATAAATGTCCTTTCGTTGATTGATGAGAAGTATGATGTTTTGCAGTTTCTGCAAAAAGAAATCATCCCTGCGTCCCTGGTGCTTCTCAATTCAGAAATGAATGAATAAGCATCTTTGATGTCAATTGCAGAGTATTTCTTAACATCCAAATGTTTTTGCTCCTGCAAAATTTCCTTGTAAATGCGGTATGCACGAATTAGCGCATTGATGTTCGTTTTTCTAAAAACGTCGGCTCCCCCCAGATTGATGTAGAGTTGTGCAATCATTGCGGCTTGTATCTTTCCAGCGTATCCCCTTATAAGGGTTGCACTACTCCTGGCCGCCCTGGAGCTGGGATTGTTGATCTTTAATCCATCGTTTAAGACGGATGTGTATATCCTTAACACCTGCTTGCCCGTCAGGAGCAATTCTTTGCCAACAATTTTTTTGGTGAATCCAGCCACAAACATCAGCTTACCAATTAGGTCACAATTTGTCTTTGAGATTGGGAATTTCAAAGACGGGACTGGTTCTAACACCTGATCTCCATTGGTAGTCAAGCATTGTTGAATCTTCCTTAGCTTATGGTTTTGAATCAGGCTATCGTCGTTCGAGGAAAGAATTTCAAAAACAATTTCCTGGGAGCACAGCAGACGAAATTGAATTCCAGAATTAGCAAGGGCTTCAATGGTTGCTTCGTTCGATCTTATTAGTTTTTCAAGAATGGCGATTGGTATACCTGTTTTTGCTTGAGTTGTGTATAAATCTTTTAAGGCCATTAACTGAATAGTCTGTAGAAAATTAAGCTCAAAACAATAAACGCAAGAAATATTAAATCCTTCAATGTTTTGCGAGAAGATTTCTTCAAAACGATTGATTGTTTGCTGTAAATTGTTAATACCGAAACTTGGAACAGCGCCTGAAAATAAACGCGAGAGTTCTTCTGGAGTGGCATCGGCAATTTTTTTAACTGTTTCCCTACTGAGGGAAAAAGCATCCCCTGTTGCGGGTGCATTATTTTGGCAGGCGCGTTGTAGCAGCAGCCATAGCTTTTTGTCTAGGTCGTATGCAACATGGTCAAACAGGGGTTCTGTGATATTGAATGCTTTTTTATCGAGCGCTGCGGCTCCATCGAATCCATAGAACATGCTTAGAATCCCCTCACTTAATAGCCTTGAGATTGGAGTAAACAGCCAGGACACGCGATCCATAATTCCTTGCCCGTTTCTCATCAGACCAGTTGTGATACCGCCCAAGCCCAAGCCCAAGATCGCCTGGGGAAGACAGGATTGCCTCCTTCAAGATCGAGGCTCCCACACCAACATTTGTTGCCAGGTCAAGCAAGTCGGTGGGGGCAGCGACTCTGAATCCATTCCATTTGATGTTTACTTGCATCACACCGACATCAACCGCACTCGTTCTGGAGAGGATTGAGAGCAGCGTTTTCCTGGCCTCTGATGGTGTGTCTAGGTAGAACGCTTTTTCCGGGGAGCGCAGGGTCAAGTGCCAGGGGCCGACAGTGCCCTTCCCGTGCCCGTAGCCTGATTCCAACAGGGCCACGGAGTACAGAAGGAGAGGATCAATCTGATGCTGCTCTCCAGCACTTTCAAAAGCAGTTCCTGCAAGAGAAAAGCCAGTTGTTTTGCCAGCCATGACCGACCAGGGGGATGCAAAGAAGATTGCCCCAGCAAATCCAATGGATCGCCTAGTGAAAATAGGTTGCATTTTTATCAAGAAGGAAAAATTTTGGCTGGCCTATTTAAGTGAGCGGGCCGCAGACGCGAGGTGGTTGTTTCGTAGGTATCCCTACGTGGGCGGGATAGCCATTTTTTTTGATGGCACGGGAAAGCAAAAAAGATATTTCTTTTGCTTATGTTTTATTTTTATATGGAGATGCCTTCTCCATGCATGGCTGCATGGCTGCATGGCTGCATGGCTGCATGGCTGCATGGCTGCATGGCTGCATGGCTGCATGGCTGCATGGCTAATTATACCGTATATCAGCTTAATTAAGCTGAATAATTCAGTAATGTGAGCCATAGAAAATATATCAGAATCTTTTTTAAAGGTGGCCGCGTATTTTGGAACACGATTATTCCAAAATTAATTCAAAGAAAAATTATGTGCTTAATTGATTTAACTCAAAAGCTGTAACTTTTGAGGTGCAGAGACACCCGGATGCTGTGGGTGGCTGGGCGATGTGTCTTATTGTATAGCTAGTATCTTACAATTTCGACGGCAGAAAAGATTGCCTCTGCGGTTGCATCTTCAACGCCTCGTGAGAGTATGGTTGCAAGAGCTGCGGTGATGGCTCTCGATTTTAAGCAAAGGAACCACTATGGATACCCGACAACGATTTAAGTTTGTCTATAACCCGAACATCGCAGATGCTAGCGCTCCTGTGAAGCGCAAAGACCTTTGCTTAAAAAGTGCGTTCGGTTCGTTTTTCATTCGAGGGCTGATTGGGACTCTGGAAATGAAGAAGATGATCGGCCCGTACACCTGGATTGGTGGCGTAGCTCTGATCCTGGCCTGGATTGGTTACAAATTTTCCGATCTGGAAGTTCAGCATGTGATGTGGGCTGGGGTGCTGACCGGAGCGCTGTGGGGCTGGCACATGATGGTGCTGCTTGCTCAGGCGCTGTCGTCCTGGCGGGTGAGATTCATTTTCTCGCTCGGGTTCCTGGCGTTGATTCTGCTATTCGATCGCTCTTTCGTTTTTCCTTTGCTTGGCTTTTTTGCGATAGCTACGCTTGTCGTCTGGGCGGTTTTTGCTGTTGCTGACGGACAGATTGACGATCGGCGCATTGCGTCAGATGATTTCAATTTACATGCGAGTGGAGGCGGGAGTATTTCTAGTCTAACTGGCAAGCCCACATTTGTGGATAACTATCGTTAAAGACAGAAATAAAAAAGCCCCTGAGCAATATCGCCAGGGGCTTTTTTTGTGAACGCAAACACTTAATTCATAGGTTTTTCGGCATTATTGAGCTGCACAACAGGGAGTAGGATACCGACAGATTTTCTATCTCCACTTCTTCCCGCTTCAATAATATTTGATGTTAAGTGACTTGCTATCTGGTATTGCTCATAACTCGTAAATTTTTTACCTTCTCCTCCTTCTGTATATGGTTTAACCGCGTCGATGTACGCGGCCTTAAATTGTTCATCAGTTCCATATCGGGAGGCCGCGTAAAGATTAGATTGCACATCTGTCAGCCCTTGCCTGGATGCAAAATCATGGGCTTCTTGTAAATGCCGGTTTCTGTGTTCATCAGAAGTGCCAGATGAAAAGAAATCTTTTGCACCATCCCACTTCTTGCGCATGTTGTCTATGCTCATTACGGGCTTTGTTCCTCCTTCAGCGTCTTTCCCTATAAGGTTTTTTACGGCCTGCTGGTACTTTTTTTGAGCTATATCGTTTGCAGCCACAAATTTTGTAATATCTACTCGATCTCTACCTTGTTCATTATGTGTGTAGACGGCTGAATTATCTGGCCTAGATTTAGATTGGTCTCGAATAGCGCCAACCCGGTCATTGTCGATCTGTAAGGTAGATGCTGGTATGGTTGCCGAATTTACGTAGTTATTTAATCCTTCATTTTTCACAGTGCCTATGCCGGAGTATCTTCCAGAATCAAACTTCTCTGAATCAGGGGCAAGGTTACGGCCTGTTGCCAAGGCAACAGATTGGGCCGCGCTCCTAAAATGGCGAGCAGCTTCATTTTGTGAGTAATTCCCGGTATTAGTCAAAGCCGTCAGTCTTGCAGCCGCTTGTGCGCGAGGTTGAGAAAGGCCCCATCGTTCATACCTTCGTTCTAAATCGGCAGCTTCCTGCTTGACGCTTTGAGGTGCGTGGAGCATGGCGTTATTAAGAGATTTCACTGCTTCAGGAGAATCGGCAACTGCACCGGCCAATGATTTCATATCCATTTGCGAAGCAGAACCCAGACTTTCCTGGAGCTGCGAAATGTTTTGGTATGTCTGGCTGGAAGAAAGCAGATTGTTTGCCGACTCGGCCAATTGTTTGGCTGATGTATCGCCCCATGTGCTTGCCAATGTGTTGCCGCCATTGCTGGTGATGGCATGCGCCAATCCTGTGCTAAACGCACTTGTATCACCCTCAGAAAAATTCAAGCCATCAGTAAAGGAGCTGGTTTTTGAGTTCTTATCTAAGATGCCTCCTTCGGAAATATCACCAGTAGATTTTCTCATCCCGGCGTTTAATTTGGCAATAGAAGAAAGATTGCCGCTTGATACTCCACCAGACATTTCTGCGGCAATCGCTCCAGTTACAGCCTCTTTCATAGTTTTATCAAGGCCGAATTGTTCTCCAATTTGATCTACCTTCTGGCGAATTGCTTGCGCCTGGTTTGTATTCATAGAATTAACAGTCTGGCCCAAACTCACCATGCGCCCAAACTGGTCGGATTCACTAACCCCGCTTGTGATCCCGCGTGAAAGTGTTTCCCCAAAAGCGCGTTGCGCTTGTTGCATATTTGCCTGCGAGGAAGACACGCCAGCCGAAAGATTGCTGCCAAAGCTCATTCCAGACATTAAGGACTGCGTACCTTCTCGAATAAAACCGCTAAATTGGTTTCCGTTGAAAGTAGGGGTCATCTGGCCGACAGGCCCGTTTTTAAGAGCATCTGGAGCCGAGAGCTTCTCATCGACGTGATCTGCGCCGCCGATTCGTGTGGCGAGTGTGGTGAAGGCGTAGCTACTGCCCGTGACGATGAACAACGAGATCACGGGGGTTGCAGAGGCCAGCATCCCGCCCATAGCAATCCAGGAGTCCAGCTTTGAGCCAATATCGTTCATGGCGTACATGCTCTCGATTCCAGAGCCGACTGCAAAGCGCGAAACCTCGCCGCTGGCCACTGTCATGATGTAGAGGTTGATGATGGACAACACTGGCATCCATAGCTGTATCCAGAGGACGGTTTGGAAGTATTTCCCGATCATCGAAATCCCCGTGCTGCCCAAGACAACAACGAAGGCCATGATGGGGGTGATGGCGTACACGAACCCCTCAAAAAACGTCATGGCGGGGCGCACGACCGTCATGAACATCGTGTGTTCGGTTGCCCACTGCGCATTGCGCTGCATGATGGCCTGGTTCACCATGACCGCAGAAGAGAAGTCCTGCATGTCCTGGTATTTGCCCATGACTGCATCAAAGTACAAAGGCTCCAGAATCGCCATGATCGTGAAGTTGGAGGCTGACACGCTGGAGGCTTCCAGGGCCGTCAAGGCATCGGAAATTTTGAGAAAAGTGTCGTGTTGTTGATGTTGGTTGCTGCGTATGCCGATCACGTCGCCCAAGACCTGCTGCACCTGAGGAGTATTAACCGCACTTGTCGCATTTATCAGAACCGGCCATGCGTCGGTGCATGAGTAGTCTGTGCCGTTTGCGTCTCCTGGAGTTAGATATAGTTTGGTTCCGTAAAGGGATGAATCGAATTTAAAAGCATCACTGTATCTTTGATTGAACATTTGCTCAACGGTGATTAGACCCAAGTCCAGTTTTGTCAGCGTGCATTCTCTAATATAGTTATCCCAAGACTTTCTAAAATCTACTGCGCCGCCACCGTTTACAGAATTTAAAGACTGGAAAACAGCAGAGTCGTAGCTGCGACGGCGAGTTTCATTTAGGATTTTCAATGGTTCGGCAAATGGTTTTTGTGTCACGGATGTAACGCTACTGTACCCCTGCTCAAAGAGTTTTGTTATTTTGTACCCAATGGAGGATATTGCAGCGCCTGTGAATCCAACGCCGATTGGGACATTTGCCACGGCCCGCACTTCGCCCGTGTACCCATCTTCAATTGTGACAGTTGAAGATGGGCCGAAGAAGCATGCATACATGACCCAGCCGATTAAAACTTGCTGGAAATTTATTTCTTTTGCCCCCTGTATAAGAGACTGAAAGGCAATCATTATTGCGCCAAGCAATAAACCGATGCTAACTAATTGTTTAAGATCGCCCGTGCCGGAGATCATCGAAACAGATATAAAAATCTGTTCCAAAAAATCAGCGTCGCCAATAGAGTAGATATTAAATAAAGGCATTTAATTTATAAACCTTAGTTGGTGCTTTGCGGCGTTGTCATCTTCGATAGCAGGTATTTTTGCTTGCGATAGTTTGCAAGAATGATGTTGTACTCTTGCAATTTGTCAGTAAGTTTCCCGTATTTTGCCTCCAATGTGGAGTATTCGGCCCGCAAGGTAGCTTGTGAATCACTAATAGTTCGTAGGGCATCTATTTTGTAAGCGGATTGTTCGCTGGCTAGCGCCATATTTACAGTCTTGAAATACTGTTCTGCCATTGTCATCGACATAGACAAAGCAATAGCCCCAGACGCTTGGGTAGCAAACATAACTGCACTGTCAGGCGATAAAATAGCAAGGTTTCGGATAATTGCCCCCATGCCAACGGGCATACTAGATAAGAAATTCTTTTCTTCATCAGTCAAAACCCCCGTATTGCTGGAGAATTTGCTAATAATTCCAACACTAGCTCCACTGCCAAGAAGCATATTAAGGATTTTTGTTTTTAGGCCCGTAATCGTTTCTGTACCCTTACCGAGCTTTAAGCAGTGATCTTCACCATCGCTACAGGTAAAGATAGTGAGACTTCCTCCTTCAATCAAATCCACGAGGCTAATAATCCCTCTCGTGTTTGAAATCGGATTGGAGTCAGGATTGTCGGCTTCCACATCGCCAACAATAACTGTGCCAGTTGTAGACATGATTGAGCGGGTGAGGGCGGTGTCTCCTCCAACAAACCAAGATTTGGCGTTATTTTTCTGTAGCTGTTTCCAAACCAGATTTCCCGTATGTTGTTCTTTGTATTTTTCTGGATTGCTCTCTCTGAGAGATTTGGTTGGACTTTTGCCGTCTGTTTCCTGACGAGAGCCAAAGAAGTCTGAGAACAATCCTTGAGCAGTTCCAGAAATTGACGCATCAGTTTTCCCTTTCAGATCAAAGCCTGATGTGAGGTCATTGACGATGCCCTGGGCAAGCTGGCAAGAATTACCCAAGTGCTGATTGAGCGCTTGGACTTTTTTCTGGAAAGTTTCAATAATTTTTGCGCCATCTGGATAAATATTATCCAGGGCAAGCTGGAAGGCGTATCCCTTTGCATTGGCTGCAATAGCACGCAGTAGCTGAACAATTTGTTCTGCATTGATAAAGCTGAATGAGCCGCCAAACAGGTCTACGCCGCCACAGCCAGCTTTCCAGGATGGAGGAACGAAGCTGACGATGTTCTCCTCAACGATTTTTCCCTTCATCGTGATCCGGCCACCGGCCAGGACACCGCGACGCTGGGTTTCATATACACCGGGCATGGTGACGTTGGACATTTCTCCAAAGACTCGATCCATCTGGCGTTGCATACCAGATGCGCCCAACGCAGACGAGGATATTGAGGCAATAGCCGAAGCAATTAAAATTGCACCGACTTGTTTTTTTATAGGAAGGTTTTTTTTAGTCATTTTGTGCGACGCTCTTACTTAGGATTGGCTTTAATGCGCTCGGAAATAATCCCGAGAAGTTTTTCTGGAGGTATGAAATTTTTCTCGTCGCCAACCACGCCCGCTGTTTCTGTGATCGCGGTTTTGACACCATCGTTGTCAAGCCGATAAACGATGTTGGTATCGGTATTTGTTAGCGGTTTTGTCTTGTTGTACTCGTCGTCTGTCACCCAGCCGTTTCGCTTGGCCGCGATCAAAATGCGATGGGTCAGTTCGGGTAGCGAAATCATGCCTTGGGCAATTGGCTCAAATACGCCGGTCGGTGAGACAAGAAAGGTCGCTGGGTAGGCTTGGATGTTCAGCAGCTTTGAACGACCTTCATCTTTTCTCGCGTTCGGGAAAAGGCCGTCTTGGAGAGGCTGTCCATCGACCGACACAGGAACAACGGCAAAGCCAGCCTGCTCGATCGCTTTGATGATCGGCGCTTGGAGATTGCCGTACTCATCCCCCTTGAAAAAGAAGAAAAGCCCCGTGCGCTGTGCCACAGTTCCCAGCAGGCTATCGCGGGCCTGGCCAGCAAGGACATCCACCCGCTGGGACGCGAATGTGGCCGCTGGCCTGCGGCTTACCTCGTCAAGAAAGGGATCGCCAACAACGGCCAGTTCTGCTGCTGATGCGAACAGTTCTGACTGATCCATCGCATAGCGTTGCAGGTAGTAGAACGCTTTGAGGTTTTCAACGGTTGGGTTATCCCATGCAGCATCTTTGTACTTTGGCAAGTTTTCCCGGAACCACTGTGCGGAAAATGGCTTCGGGCCAGGAGGTGGGAGAGGTTTCGATGGCGCAGCGAACACCGGCGCGGAAGGCTCCGGTTCTTCCTTTTTCTGCTCATCTTCTTCTGGTTCTACGGCGTACCAGAACCACCCCTGGGCCTTCTGGTCATAGAACCGCTCAGGCGCATCCTGGGGGGCTTGGGCGCTTGCTGGGAAGGCTAGGCCAAGCATTACAGCCACAAGGATGGCGGGCAGAATTTTGGAAGGGCATTGACTCTCGGGCATAGATTCTCCATTTGAAGAATCCTAGAAAGTGCAGCGCAAAGCGCCTCTTGCACACTTGCCCAAAAAGGTGACGACGGCCCACTTTAAAGTTTTGCATGCAAAACCCCGTTCAAGAGTTGGTCTGGAGCTGGGCTTTCGCGGCTTTGCGGATGTTGATGACGTGGCGCAATACTGGCTCGATAGCGCTACTCAGAATCAACCGCTGCATCGCCCTGGTGGATGCGACGTACAGCAAATTGATTTCGTCGGTTTTCTCATCCTCGTCCATGTCGGAGCTTAAAAAATCGGGGAAGTCTTCGCCCAGGCGCACATCATCCCACTCCAGCCCTTTGCTGCGATGAGCAGTGGTCAAAGTGACGATGGCCTCCATTTCGTCCTTCACTTCAAATTTTCTGATGAGAGCAATGCAGGCAGGAATGTCTCCGTATGTCTCGATGATTTTGATTGTTCTGAGCATTTCCAAATCTTTGGAAACCTCAGCCATTGCGATGTAGTCGCTGTAGTCACGGTACTCATTCTTGAAGCGAGGATTGCGAATCCGCTCAACCTGGCCGTTGGAGAGAAAATAAACGTCCATAAGGTCGTTGAGGGCGTAGGCATCGCTACCCCCCACCCAATACGTTTTCAACCCGTGTGTTGCGCACTGGATGGCATCCGCAATCACACCCATGACCGTCCTGTTGATGAGCGCGGTATGCTTTTCTCCAAGAAAATGCTCTTGTGGCTTGATGAGCTGATCCTGGCCACCGTTGCCGTACACCGGGCGGGTTTCTCCTTTCAGCTCCAGCAGCGCATTGGCGATGAAAGCCACCTTGGGGCCAAAGCGAAAGCTATGCGTGAGGTAGCGCTTGTCTGCATCTTTTAGAGCAGGATGGTTCAGCGCGTTGGATGCCCCACGAAACCGATAAATCTGCTGATGCTCGTCACCAACCAGGATCAGCTTGCAAGGCTGAGAGAGAACAATCGCACTGGTAACGGGGTTCGCATCCTGGGCCTCATCAAAGAGGATGGTCGAATACCTGTGGTGTAACTGAGGATCGCTCAGTTGGTACAGCTTCAAGTATGTGTCGTGTGTCGCCGGAAAACTGTCATTTGGCGAGATCATCCGTTCCCAGATTTTTTCGGCCCAATCAAGCACCTCGATCTGATAGCGGGCCACCTTGGAGCTGGTATTGAGCGTGTCATCCAGGCGAGTGAAGTGTTTTGCCGATATGGCAGGGGCATCGCTGGCGACGAATTGGTTGATCGTGTCAAAAACATCGCGGGCGAACGTCCAGTTGTTGGAGTTCGCAGCGTGTGCGATGTCTTTCAAGCGCAGATTGGCCGTGAGCTTGTTGGCAATAGCTTTGCCGCAGGCATGGAATGCAAGTTGATGCGAAGTCTTGCAATCAACGTTCGCTGGAAACTTGCCGCAGGCCTCATCCCGAATCGCCCGGTTGTACGCAAGGTACAAAATTCGGTCGTGTGGGTTGTTGAGCGCGTACTGGATCAGGGTCGAGGTCTTGCCCGTTCCGGCGTATGCTTTGACGACCAGGCGCTGGCCTGGGTAGGTTGCGACTTGCGCTTGTTCTTCGGTCAGGTTCATTTTTTAATAGTTTTGGCTGGCGCGGTTTTCTGAAAAAGCCCAATTTGCTTGTCCAGCCTCTTTTCAAGCTCTGCGATCATCTTGTCCTTTGCGTCGATCTGGCCCTCGGTGTAGCTGAGGGCGCGTGCCTGTTCAAGAATTTGCTGTTCGTGGTTTTTTGCTTTTTCTTCCAGCTCCTGGATTCGGCTCAAATACCCTTTGCTTTCGGCCTCCAGCACCAGAAGTTTGCGTTGGTAATCTTCTTCCTTGGCAGCAGATTTCATCGCCTCTGCTTGGGCCTGTTCCAGTAGTTCTTCCAGTTGCTCAACGCGCTCACTATGCTCATTGGCAATATCGACCGCTTGCTGTGCCTCTGCACTCAGCTCCTGCTCACGCATCCGTAAGGCATCGCGTTCTGCTTGCACGCTGGTGTCCGCGTGATTCTTCGCGAGGCTCCAAATTTTGCCGATGAACAGCTCCGCATCGTTGGCGATAACCTCTGGAAGCTCCAGGTCTTCAACAATTTCTATTGCGGGGCTTTCCTGTTCCCATTGCTTCAAGTAGTTGCTGATCGTGGTGTAGCTCCCACGGCCAAGAAGCTTGTAGATGCCAAGGATGGTCGGGCGTTTTCCGGCCCCTTGCATGTCGTTCGCGGCGTTGAATACGTCGTCACGGGAAATGAGCTTTCTTGCCATCGTTTCACCTGTAATACGGTAATTATCGAAATACGATATATCGTATAGAAGAAAAGCCTCTACGTCCAGGTCGGTCACCGTGCCGGTGGCCCAGATCCTGACCGATACCAGTGGCCGGGCGATCGAGAAAATGGCCGGAGCTGGCCGGTGCCCATGCCTGGTGGCCCAGGGGCTGGTGTTGATGGCGCAGAGCTGCGCCGACGGCCTGGCCGAATCGGTGCCAGGTGCCCGGTGCCGGGGTGGTTGTCGGCAGCCGGTGCTGCTGGCGGCAACCATGACTGGTGGTGGCCTGGTGCCCGTGGTCGGCGGCCCAGGGGCCGGGTCGGTGCTGGTGGCCCTATGCCCAGGGCCATGGTCGGCAACCCTGGCCAAGCCGGGCCGACAAAGCCTTGAGCAAGAGAAAAAGGCTCAAATCCCTAATTTTTGGCTGGCTTGACGCAGGCGCTCAGAACCGCGCCGGTCGTACTTCTGCGTGGTTGTCACACTCTCATGGCCCATCGCATCTTTGACTGTGATGATGTCCTCGCCGTTGGCCAAAAGCATGGACGCAAAGGTTCTGCGCAGATCGTGTGGAGCAAATTCTTTGACCCCAGCCTGCACCTGGCGCTCACGCAAGATATGGTAGACCGCTTGGCTACTCAAACGCTCCCCGGTAATTTTTTGCTCTCGACGAATCCGGCAAAAGACCGGCCCTTCGGATGCACCGCGAGCGTCTAGCCAGAGCTTTAGGCGGCCCCAGGTGCTGGGAGGCATAAAAGCCTCGCGTTCTTTGTTGCCTTTGCCCAAAATCTTGAAAGATTGTTCCGCCAGGTCAAGGTTCTCGATACTCAGGTTTGTGATTTCGGCACGCCGTAGACCGCAGCCTGCCAGCGTAGCGATGATCGCGGCATCGCGCAGGCTGGCCAAGTTTGGCCGAGCGTCACATGCTTGAAATAGTGCGCGAATCTCCTCTACCGAAAGCGCCCGCCCTTTCGCCAAGCGGCTCCCTCTGACTGACTTCACAGCCTTGATCTGCTGGTAGGTTTCAGCGTCGATGAGACGCAGTGCCCACGCTTCAAGCGCGACCCCTTTGAGCGCCGCCAAGTAGGTGTTGATCGTGCTTGGAGCCAGGCCCGCAGAACTGAGCAGGGCCAAGACCGCCTGGACATGCTGCCTGCGCATTCCCGCCCAATCAAAGCTGTGCAGCGTGGACGCGGACGATCCGCTGGTGATCCTGACAACGCGCCCCAGGAAAGATGCCATCGTTCGGCGGCTCAAAGGAGAGGGAAGACTGAGCAGGTAGGCCAGGGCCGGGTTGCGGGCAGATTGCTCCGACGTGCCGATTGTCAGGGCATCGCCAGATTGGAACGTGTGGGCGGGGCGGTTGCTCCAGGAATGCTCCGAAGAAACGATTTCCCACTTGCCTTGCGAATTTTGCTGCGACATTGCATTTCCTCGTGATCTGGTGGTGGATTTGGGTGGACGCGATTAGAAGCCCTACAGCGCGAAAAGAGGTGCCAGCCATAGAGATGCATTGACCGGGTTGAGATCGTCGTTTGTGGGTCGATCTGAGAGGTCAGTTTTTTTGCCCTTGCTGCCCTTACTTTCTAAAACAGACATTTTAATAAGTAACTTCCCAAAAAAAATTGGGACTCGATGGCCTACACCGCACCCCCCTTTAATTAATCAAGTTTCTTGACTATTTGATGCCATGGGCAGCCTCGACAGCCCTAGCAACTTCAATTGCCCGCAAGCTATTGATTCCTTTTATTGCTTCATAAATCTGTTCTTCGGTCAGTGGGCGCTGTATTTTTCGCGGCCCACCACAAAAAAACGAAAAATAAATGATAAGTCCAAATCCCAAGAATATCAGCATTATTCTTGCTATTTGAATAAAATCAACATATAACCCAACAATACTACATACTGACAATAATGTAGCGGAAAAAAATCCAACATATAGCGCCCGCATATTTCCCCTTCTATTCTACAAGTCAGCAACGCCATTAAATGAGATAAGACCAAAATCGTTGTGTCATTTATTCCCCTTTCCGATCTTGAATTTCGATCATTCTGTCACCGCGACTATTTTAAAATCTGCTGACTCAAGCTTGGCAAGTTTCTTGCGTAAACTTGCGATTTTTCTATCGCGAGCTGCTTCTGCGGCTTTCTTCGCATCCTGAGCTGTCAGGAATAAATCTTTCCCGAGGGTGTAGCTTCCCATTGTCCACGATGAGCGGCCATCCTCATTAATACCCCAGCAAACATCAGTATATTGACGCTCAAACTGCACCGATCGTATGACACATTTGCTCAAATCGAAGATGAATCCAGTTTCAAATTTTTCATTCATAATTTATCTCCTGTTCTATCCAATATACTGGTTGCGGGCGCACCCGGCCCGCAACCAGTATCTGTTACGCAGTGATCCGCAGGCTCTCCAGGTCGCCACCCTCGGCCAAGAACTCATTGACCCACTTCGGGCGCTTGCCTCGGCCAGTCCAGGTTTCGCCGGTTTCAGATTTGCGATATTTCGGCGCGACTTTGCTTCCTGCTGCGCCGGAGCCTTTCTTGCTTTTGATAAACCCCAGGTCTTCAACCGTCAGGCCTGATTCGGCCATGATGGCTTTGATTTTGTCCAATGCGCCCTGGCGTTCGGCGATGCGGGCCTGTTCAACACGCACTTCCAATTCTTTCAGTTGCTTTTGCAGTTCAATGTAGCTTGTCATCTTCAAACATCCTTCTTTAATGATTCGCGTGACCAAATCACCGATCACACGCTGGCATATTAATACAAAAAATTGAAATGCAATACAAAAAATAATGCCCCCGCAGCTCAAAAGAGCTGAAGGGGCATTGTTCATGAACAAAGGTGCTTGATTCGTGGGAAACCAAACAACCCTTGCGTGCATAGCACGTCATTCCAGTCGATGCTTTTGACATCGCTGCCTCTGGGTACCTGGGGCATCAAGATGTGGGCCTTGATACCTTCGGCCTGGAGCCTTTTTTTCAAGGCTTTCGCGGATTTCTCCCCGGTGACGGACTTGTCTTTGTCTGCCCAGATGAGGACAGTATGCACGCTCGCCGGAATCTCGATGGATTCCAGCATCCAGGCATTTATCGCAGACCAAGTGGGTACCTGGGTGGCTTTGTAGGCCGACAGAGCCGTTTCCAGCCCTTCTGCCACACCCAACACGCCATCGGGCACCCCGAGTTGAATCGCGGCCCCCGTGATGCTCATTCCTTCCGGGACGGGCATCATTTTGCGAGCTGATTCTTCTGGAGCCTTCTTCCCCGAAGGGGTCAAGTAGGTGCGATGCAAAGTCACAATCTCCCCATCGAGATTGCGTATTGCACACACCAGGGCCGGATATTCCCGGACAAATTTTCCATCTTCGTCCAGGTAAGCCAACCCAGGATGAAACCGTAGGTTGTCTTGATTTTCGGCTCCGTTCATCCGAAATAGGATGTTACGGCTGAGAAAATACCTCCGTAGCGGTTCGACTTGCCCGGTGGCTACGCCGTTGGTGTATGGAATGCTCTCATTCCACACTTTCAGGAGTTTTTCCGCCGCCTGCGCCCGTTTTTGACGATCTCGCTCCAGGTTTGCTCTGGCATTTTCTTGCGCTTTTGCTACCCATGGTTTCAATTTCATCTTGACAGGACGAGGAGCTTCTTTCGCCTCCTTTTCTTCTTGCGCTTTGACTGGGGCAGCATTCTTCGCTTTGGGAAGAATTACCCAGGTGTTGCGAAACGTGCTGATTTCCTTTTGCCCTACGACCTGTCCCCTTGCGTCTTTTTTATCAACGATCAGGGTTACAGGCACGCGGCCCAGGTTTGCCATCGTCACGACGGCCCCCACCTCAACACCGCTTTCTCCAATCGCCCGTTCCAGATCAACCCCCCAGAACATGCTTTCTGCTCCGCTGCGGAATGCCAGCTTCACAAAAAACGAAGTTTCGTTTTCGGGTTTGTTTTGGTACGGTGCCTTACCGAAGTCCAGGATTTTGCCAATGTATTTTTTGGCGTTTTCCAGGTCTTGTGGTGTGGTGACTGCTGGCGGTTTTTGCGGCCCCTTTTCAGAGGGAACACCTAATTCCTCAGCAACCTCTTTCACGCATTCGGTAAAAGACCAACCGCGAATCCACATCAGAAGGGCAAACCCATCATGGAATGTGCCCTCTTGATTGCTCACACCGCCCCCTGTTTCATGGGCATCCTTGAACAGCCGGAAGCCGTCCCTTCCCCCGCGAACGGGGCAGGGGACATGACGACCGACTCGCGCGATAGCGGGACTCAGTTCCGGGGCAAGACGCTCCAGAATCCCCAGCCAGTTGCCACCTGCGGCACTGCGAACAGTACCAAAATCATAGTAAGCCATTTCTCTCTCCTTAAATTAATAAGAGGAGATTCCCAGTAGGGAATCATCCCTACCAGGATTTAAAAATTAGTGTATTTGCACACGCTCTTTCTGGAGAATTGCATTTACACCATCTCTTACCCTTTCGGGCATCAAGCCTTGGGATTGGCAGCAAATCACAAAGGAAAAAGGAGCTATGTCGTCAGACATAATCCATTCAATTGTTTCTTGCCGACTTTCCTTGCTTTGTCTCCCGTCTCGAAGTGAGCGTAGGGCATCCATGAGGATACCTTCGCGCAGCTTCTCAACATCCTCGTCAGTCCACTCATATTTGACATGAGTGATTGCAGGGGCGATTTCTTCAAAATCGAAATCAAACCCCATTTGCTCGTAGTGGTGCATAGGATTTCTCCTCTACTCACTACTGACCTCACGGGCCTCCAGAGGACTTTCCTCATCCTCCAAAAACGTGAGCTTATACAGCTCAACGACCTCTGTGACGAGGCCATTGAGCATATACAAGAAGGCCCAAATGGTGAAAATCACCATCAGGACGCGAATGACAATATCAAAGATAGACATGGTGATACCTTTCAAAAAATAGGCACCACCCCCTGCGGGATAATGCCCGCGAGGGTTGAAAAAATAATCCAATTAGATTGGATAATAAATTTCTAGATTCTCTTTCCGTTGTGTTTTTGGATGATTGCTATGCTGAAATACATGGCTGTTGTTTTTTGAGCCGATGTACTCCCAACACAATCCTGTTTCCAAATCTTCACAGATTGGATCGCCTTGGTTCATTGGATTTTTTGCCAACAAACCCCAAACCGCATCCCATACTTCCGAGTTGCGATCAATATAGTAAACATCATTCAATACAAACATAATTTCACTTGGTCGGTATACTTTATGTTTGAATTTTGACGCTTACAGACTTTTCTACACTTCCTGCTTCTACCCGCTTTGGGCATTTTTAGAAGGTGTAGGCCAGGGGTAGAGGAGCATTTGTAGTTCCCGCCCTTCATCGTCCTTCACTTGCAAGCTTCGGATGCTGGCACCCACAAGAACCGCCTTCTTTGCGGCAGAATCTTCGATAAAGACCCACCCAGAAGGTGCTCCGCTAATATCCAGTTTGATATACGGCTCGACCTTGTTCTTGTTTGTGCTTGTGTAGCTCATGGAGTGATGAATGAGTTTTTGCCCATTCACCAGAACTCGCCGTGAGCTACAGATAATTTTGTTGATCTGATAGATATTCATGGTGGTTCCAAACAGAAAAGCCCAGTAGTCGTAAAACTACTGAGCATTTTTTATTGAATGCTTGCAACGCAAACATCCACCACCTTGAAGCCAGGATAAGCATCCTGGGCCATTTCCTTCGCTTCACCAGGGTGACTTGCGAAAACGTTAAAAATAACCTCCAATCCGAAGCTGGAGGTCGTTACGGCATATTGCCGTTTGCAGATACCAAATTCCACCGCAAACGCGGTATAGGAGTTTTTGTTTTGAGCAGATGCGAGAGCTTGCATTTGGGAATTTCCAAAAAAAGCGGGCACCTGCCCCATACGGGTTGAGTGCCCGCATGGGTTTAAAAAATAGTGCAAAAGCACTGTGAATACGTGTCCAGCAAAACGCCGTCACGAGTACCGAGGATTTAAGAGGTCGGAAAGCCTCATCAGTGTCGCCAGTGGCAACAAAGAACCTTCAATGTACCGGCCTACAGCCCTTGTCTTCTGCGCTGGAACACGCCTTTTTGGGTGATTGCCTTGTTCCAAGGCTCAAAAAAAAGCCCCAAACACCGAGGTGGTGTCTGGGGCTGTTGTGCTGCAAGGCTACCGAGTGGAACCAAACACCGCAAGCGATGTTGTGGGTTGAAACGGTTGTCCAGCTTGGTGGTACTCATCAAACTGAGATTTTAAAAATTCCCAATTTAACGATTCTCTATCAGACTTTCTTTTCAACATCAAGGCATCACCCTTGAATGAAATGTAAAAAGTGTCGTCCAATTTGTTGGCTTTTTCAAGCATTTGTCTCACCTTAGAAATATAGGCATCCGGGGCAATTGCTCCAGATTTACCAAAATTCCCGAAATAACACATCTGCCCAGCAAAGCCACCTGCGACATGGATTGCACCCGCAATGATTGCGGCCTTATCCCCCATTGAGGTTACGGCCCAGGAGCGAGAGCGCCTCCCGTTGAAGTCATAGATATTGCTCGACCCCACCAAGGAGATCAGTAGGTACATATCCTCTGCATAGCCGATTTTTTCGGCGGGAATGCAGATGGCAAACTCTTTGTAAATGCACGAAGATGACATTTTTACTCCTTTTGCTTTTAGAACAATTCCATGTTTCCGCCCGTCATAGGAGGAGGGATGTTGGTGCGTTGCCGCAAACCGTCATCGCCGCTAATTTTTAGAACCTTGGGAGATTCGTATTTATTAGGGGCAAAAAACACCAACACGAGATTGTTTATATTCACAATCGGGATATTCAGGTTCAGCCCCCCGTCATCCTCATCTTCAACAAGAGAGCTTGTGCCCTCATCAAATACATAGCCAAAATAGCTATTTTGCAGTATTTCAGCCTTGCTTTCTGCTTTGGACTGAATCAGTGCATCAATGCGTACATCAGGAATCGCCGCCACATCCGTAATTGGCGTGGCATTCAGTCCCTGAATATACGTTTCAGCACTCACTTTCTTGCCCTGCACAAGCCGCTGACCAGATTCAGCCTCAAAAATGAGGCCGGAACGATAGTCATACATCCTTGGCATTTCAAATGACCCGTAGGAAAAGTCTGTCCAAATCAGTTTCCACTCCTCTTTAGCATCCACCTCTTGCAAGGCGAAGGTAATTGTAGAATTGCGGGCAGTCTCTTGAAAATACTCAACACCGTCCGAAGATGGTGCAAAAGATTTAAATCCAACCCGCAAGCGGGCGATTTCATTTATCGTCATGGTTCACTTCCAAAAAAAAAGGAACCACGCCCATAGGGACTTGGCCCCTATGGGTTGAAAAATTGGAAAGCACTTAACCGCGCATTGCAACTAATGCTCTTTCCAGCGCTCCGATCTCGGTGGAGTCGAAGCAGATGAACGGGCCTTCATAAATTTCAGCCGCCAATTTCTTGGCAGCATCATAATGTTCACCCAAATCATATTGTTCCGGCGTCACTTTTACAGTGAACACAGGAACCTCTGGACTGCCATTTTCAGCGTTAATGCAGACAACGGCTACTCTTACATCCACTTTTTCCATGGAACCTCCTCCTTGAAGAATTACCCAAGCCGCTTGCGCGGCCTGGGTGTTTCGTTTGCTTTAAGCGGCCAGCAAAGACAACTGCCCATGTGCATCAGCTTGCGCCGGTGCAGTAGGTTTTTGCTCCGCTGGTGCATGTGTAATGGAAAGCGCCTGGGGTGCAGCCTCGTGTTTCAGGGCTGGCCCACAGTGAAGGCCCATCGCATCGTGTTCTTGCTCGATGCAATTGACCATCGCCTGCATGACCTGGTAGTGATCCTCGGTAGGACGCTCTACGGTCATCGCATACACGCGGTTGTCGTACCAGCCGCTGGCCCGGCACTCGGGAGTGCCCTTCCAGCGCTTGTCGTACTGGCCGGACAGCTTCTCGGCCTGCTCGTACTGCTTCTGGAAATCGGCGTTGGCCTCATCCATCTGCTGCGGCAACCATTTCCGGTGCGCTCCCACAAAGCGGTTGAGCTTTTCCACCACTTCCACGTCTTTCGGGTAGAAGTGAATGGTCTGCGTGCCCTTGTAGTAGCGGAACTCGAAGAACCGGGTGCTGACGCGCCCGCTGTCCAAATGCAGCCCTTTGTCGAAAGCGTCCACCAGCCCGTTGTATTTGTCAGATACACCGTGCAGGTAGCCGAACACCTTGTCGATGTCGGCCAGAAAACGCTCGGATTCGTAGTCCAGGCCACGGCCACCCCAGGATGCTTTGAACCCTGGGATGATGAAGCGCGTGCGCTTGATCCGCATGCCGAACTTGTGCCGCTCGTTCGATTTCCATGACTTGTAGAAAGCCACGTTGTCGGTCGAACGCTGGATGATGGTGTCAAACAGCCCGCAGATCATCTCCGCGTAGATGTCGCCCATAGAGGCAATGACACCGGCCAGGAAGCCGTGGACATTGGGGATGCTGAACTCCAGCTCGTAGATCGCCTGGGCCTCCGATTCCACCTTGCGGCGGGCCTGGTTGCTCAGTTTCTCGGTCAAAAGCGATGACCGGATGATCTGCGCCCATGCACGCTGTTGCAGGTCTTGGTAGCTCTTGCGGAACGCCCGGTTGGCCTCGGCCTTGATCTCGGCGTGGGTTTTGGTGTCCCGAAAGTCACCGCCCACGCCTTTGGCTTGCATCTGCGTCAGAGTGATCCCGAGGGACGCACTGGCAGCATCGAACATGGCCCCGTACTCAGCAGCTTTCCTCGCCGCATCTACCGCCGCAGTGAAGCGGTGATAGATGTTCTCAACGAAGTTTTCTGGCAGAGCCAGCGCCTGGCAGATCGCAGGATCAATTTCTTGCTCCTGGCCACTGCGACGTTTCAGTCCATCCAGCCCTAGATCGAAAGCCGTCTCCGACTTTTTCTCCAGGTAGATCAGGGCCACTTCCACGGGCGTTTTGCGCTCCACGTCGTCGCCCAGGAACTGGTCTTGGAGGAACTCCACAGAGCCATGCTTGTCCAGCAGCTCAACGAGGGAGCGGCGCTCTTGCGAAAACGGATTCCTGATGGTTTCCGCATTCAAGATTGCCACGATCTCGCCGTCATGCAGCACCTTCCAGGCATGCAGCACATGCTTGGCCCCGTCCGCGAACGGCGGGTTCATGATGATCTGGTCGGCTGCGGCCAGGCTTTGGACTTGCAGGAAGTCGTAGCCCAGAACCTTGCCGCCCAGCTCGCGCAGTCCAGCATGGTGCTGTGGGTCGATCTCCACGGCCAGGAACTGGCCCCGGTCGTACCGGCTTCCCGCGAACTTCATGCGGCCATGCTTGCGCATGAGGCCGCGCTCCGTCTCTGATCCTGTCAGAAGCTCCGCCATCCAGGGCAGGCCTTCTTCCGGGACACCGGCAAAACCCTCTCGGGCGTGCCGGATCAGGTGGCCCTGACCGGCGCTGGGATCGCAAACGACCCCTATTGCCCGTTTGAACTTCGACCACATGAGGGCTGCGGTCTTTGCGGGGGTGGGGTAAAACTGAAAAGACATGCCTTTTCTCCAAAAAGAACAGGCACATCCCCCATAACGGGAATGCGCCCGTTATGGGTTTAGTTAAATCAGGGGGAATCAATATGAAACTGATTGTCCCCGCCATTTTTTAATTGCAGAGGACTCGTCCTCTGCGTGAACTTCCCCAAGAATCTCACGATTCCCGAGGAATTTCACTTGCTCTTTTTTAGTCCCTGCCCAGGCAAAAATCTGCCCGGTATAGTTACTAAAAATAATGGTATACACTTTCATCCGATAGTCTCCATAGATGAAAGCACTCACACCCAAAGGGAGAGAGTGCCCTTTGGATACGAAAAAGATTGCGCAGATTTTTATCTCTACGCAACCCAGCTCAGGCTACCAGTGATTTTTCCATCAACTGAAATAGCGTTTTCTGTAAATCATTAAAATCGGAAATAACAATACTCTTTGAGAAAAGGTTTCTCACAGAAGTAGTGCCAACTCCAATCCCAATGACTTCGACCTCACTTGCCTCGCACAGAGCAATTGCTTTTTCTGTTGCGAGAAATGAGTTTGGCGAGCCATCAGTAATGACGATCAGCATCTTTCGATCTTCTCGCCGCTTACTCAGCTCAAATGCAGCGTACCAAATGCCTTCGGCCATAGGCGTACCACCATCAGGAAGAACCCCAAACCGACCTGCATTCGCCTGCACCGACTCACCGTGTTTAACGGCAATCCGAACAGGGTTCTGGTTGTTGCCGCAGAAGAACGTAACGGCTGGACTGACCTTTGGAATTGCATCCAAAGCCAGCGCCAAGGCCAGGGCGGCCTTTCTTGCGATCATGTGGGGAGGATTGGCAGCCGATGAGTCCATCGAACCGCTCATGTCCACCAGCAAATGCACCGCCGTGTTTTGGCGTTGCTTTTCCTCACGATGCAAGAAAACGCGGGTATCCCCTAGCGCTGCCCGATGCAGTTTGGAGACATCCAGTCTTTTGCCCGCGCGTCGAGTGGACAAGCCACATCGATCCTTGGCCTGCACCATTCCCGCCAGTTGGGCGCGAACTTTGGATGTCGTGCCTCGAACTTCCGAGAGCAGCATTTGCGCTGTCTCGGCATTTTTTGGAGCTGCAACTCCAGTCCTCACGGTCTGAAAATACTCATCTCCTTGCTTTGCCGCCTCGAAAAGCTCTCGCTTCAAGGATTCTTTGGCATCTGGGCCAATATCTTTCCCTGTCGCATTCAGCACTCGTTTAAGAGCATCCTGGGCCTTGCCCCCCTGCCCTTGGCCTTGCGGCTGTTGGGATTGAGGCTGGCCCTGGCCGGTGCCTGGCTCGTCCTGACCATCGCCCTCCTGCCCTTCGCCTTGCGGCTGCTGGGATTGAGGCTGGCCCTGGCCGGTGCCTGGCTCGTCCTGACCATCGCCCCCCTGCCCTTGCTGGGATTGAGGCTGGCCTGGTTGCTCTTGCGGAGCTTCTGCTTCCTCTTGGATCATCTCCAAGATGGCAGAAGCAATCGCCTCTATTTCATGCGTGTCCTTCGCTGCAACACTTTGGCGCAGCAAAGCGCCCAAGCGAACAATTGCCCCCTGGGGGAACAACTCTTTCAGCGCTTTTTCTGCGCTTTGCATGAAAGGAACCAAGCACGCCTGGCCAACGGCCTGAGACTGCAACCAATACAGGCTGTAGCCAAGCAGGACTTGGGCCGGGTGGTCTTTGCTGGCGACGTGCGCGTAGTGGCCTTGGTCGGCCATGTATTGCGCAACATCCAGCAGGGTCTTTGCCGTACCAGGGTACAGCGCGATCATCGCCCGCTCTATGCGGCAGTCCTCAAGAACATTGAGAAGCGCCGCGTGAATAGGCGTTTCGCGCTTTACGGAAAAATCCGTAAAGCGAACATGGGCCGCTTCATGGGCCAGATATCCCCAAAGCACGTCGATGTTGTAGTCCTGGGGGACGTTCGGCACCGTGATGGTCTTGCCATCCGTATATGCCTCCTGCCCCCCTATTTCGACTTTTACGCCGAATTTCTCTCCATAGGCTGCTGCCACGATGGGCAGGGCATTATGGATTGTGGTTTTTGCGTTCTTGCGCATCTTTTTTCCTTTCGAGGTGAAATAAAAAAGAGGCAAGCTCCCTAGTGGGGCCTTGCCCCATAGGGTTAAATTAGTCAACCGAAGCTGACTTGCTAATTTGTGTCCAGCAAATGCTGTCACAAGTACCGAGGATTTAAGAGGTCGGAAAGCCTCATCAATGTCGCCAAAGGCAACAAATAAACAAAGCAACTCAAAAAGAGGCTTTCTAAAAAATCCAATTTGCAGATATTTTAGAAAGCCCCTCGCGGGGCTGTTTTGAATGTGGCCCAAGCAGAAATTTTAGCGCATCAGTCGGAAAACTCCCTTACTGATTAAAACCCCTGAAAAAACGCACATAGCAAAAATTACTAATTCCATGATTCCTCCTGCCTGTTTAAAAAACCTGCAAGATGCTTCATGCCGTATTTTGGCGGCGCACCTCGCAGACCAAAGAACTCGGAAAATCCTTTGATCTGCGAAGTACGCTTATTAAAAATAACGCCATCCCCCGCCGTAGCGGGAGATGGGTTATCAATTAGAAATACGAGTCTTCGTCGCTTGCCGGATCAACGATGTCGTCAAACCCCGTGAATTCAGGGTTTTTCTCAACAATCCGAGCATCAACGTCAATGACTGCTTCCTCCTGCTGGACATCAGCGACCTCGGCAGGCGCTTCAATCGCTACTGCTTCTGGAGCTTCCGTGGTCATAACCTCCGGGAACAAGGCATCCATTTCCGCCGCAAAATCTTGGAAATCTTGCGTTGGATCAGGAGCCGCGACGACAACGACAGCTTCGCCCTCTGGTTCTGCGCTGGCCTGGGGTTGAGTTTCCTCAACCTGGACAGCTTCAACCCCTTGCAGGTAGCTCTCGATCGACTTCTCGCTAGAAAGGATCAGCACCGTGCTGACGATCTCCGCAAACTGGGGCGCAACAACCTCGCGCCCGCTTGTTTGAGAATAAACCGCCAGCGTCTTGTCCAGGAGATCGACCAGGGGGGCGATCTTCCCGTTCAAGAACGACAAACCATCCAGCTTGTCGCGCATATTGCGCAACGTCTTTTTGGTTGTGATACCGCAGCGGTCGCGGCCTGCCAGCCGGTCATGGAAGAACTTATCTGCTTCTTCCGTGAGGTCGCGGATCAACTCATCTCCGAGGCCGTTTACTTTGCGCTCCAGGCGCTCAGTCGCAGCCGCCGTGGATGTCACTGGGCCGATCTTGATAACTTGGTACTCGAACCCCAGCCGCTTCTTAACGGTCTGAATAGGCAGTGCGCCAGCGCGTAATGCGCTTGCGTACTCCGGGTTCTCGTTACACCAGTCATCCAGACTTTGGTGATACCGATCAATAAACTCATCCTTCAACTTCTGAAACTCCGCTTCCACGGCGTTCAATTTCAGGATGATTTCATCAATTTTTGCCACCGGCGTGGCGTACCCATTCATGAATGGGATGCCATACCGCAGCAGCGTCCGGCGAACATCGCTTTTGAGACGATGGAAGCCCTTTAGCTGTGCCGGGTTACAGATTTTTTTGCTCCCCAGCAGAGCGATTTTTTCTGGTGGAATCTCTCCGCCAGCACCGATTTTGAAGTCTTCAGGGGACAGACGAGTCTGCCCACTCCAGATATCAAAATCGACGTTAAAAATGCATAACTCTTCAAAGTGATTGATTTTCGACATAGCACACATCTCATAAAAATGGGTGCAATATGCCCCCACGGGGCATTGCACCCCGTGGGTTAATAAACGTGCTTTTCAGCACAAAGCTACCAATAGAAGCTTTCGACTTCAATTGGCAAGTCCTTAACTGGCTCAATAGTTTCTGGATCAACAATTGACTTTGGTGTCAGACTCTCTGTAATAGAAACCCTGCACCGAACCTCTTGTTCACCTCGAAACTGCTCCAGCTCGACCGAAGGAAGATCGGGAAGTTTTTCCTCCACAACCTTCTTGTAATCAATACGGCCATTGGCCGCATATTTGGTGATTTTCACGCCACAGTAATCTGCATTGTAAAAATCTCCCATGAGGGCTTTCATGTTCTCTAAACTGGCTTTTTGCCTCTCTCGAAGCTCATCCATTTGAGATTTCAGCGCCTGTACCTTATCCTCAAACATTCGATATGTTTGAGCCTCATAAATCCAGTTGGCGACACTCACTCCCTTGGGAATGAAGATGTCGCGTTCTGGGTCTTTGGGTGGCTCCTTCTTCTTTTCAACAAACTTCCAAAACTTATCCGCTTGCGCTTCAATTTCTTGGATCAGTTTGTCATCACGCTTAATCTCGAAAGATTTGAAAACACCTTCAAAGAAGAAAACCAGCCAGCCTTTGCTCGCGCCGGTGATGTTGATCTGATGCTGCACCTGGGGGTAATAAAGGCGAAATGCCTCACTAGCCTCTCCATGCACTTGCACCTGTTCCCAGGTTGATTGACCTGGGCACTTCAACTCCACCGGCTCGCCATTGGCATTCAGCCCATCCAGCGATGCCCGCAAAATAGGGCTGATGCTGGACTGCACGCACACAGGAAGAAGAATGTCCCCCCAGTGCGTTTCTACGGTCATGCGTGCCAAGTCTTCAAGCTCTACCCCACGCTGAACATGGGGGTTGTTGCTTAAATCCTCGGGCAGCGCATAGCCAGTCTTCTCGGCCCACAAACGCCAGGGCGTTTTATGCGGGTGCGTTCCCAGCAAGATGCTGGCATCGGTGGCGGTTATGCCTTCGCGCCGCCATTGCAGCCAGGCCGGGTCGCGCTGGCGCAAATTGACTATTTGCATAGCTCCCCCATTTCGTTAAAAAAGGGAGCAACCCACCAGGGGATTGCTCCCCTAGCGGGTGGTCAATTAGAAAAACTGACCTTCGTTTTGATCTGCAAGCAGATCGTCTTGGTGATGCTGAGACAGCTCTTGCCCAGCCTGGGGCTGTTCAATCCTCTGCTCGATCACCTGCACTTGCTTGGCCTCGGCCTCCAGGGCTTCCTGCTCTCGCAAGAAATCCTTGGCGTATCGCAGGTTTTCACCTGCAAAACGGCCCTCAACGTACTCTTGTGCTGCGGCCCAGGCGTTGGCCTTTGCCGCCCGACTGGCGAGTTGGTTGAGAAGGGGGTCGATTTGCGCATGCGTGAGCTGCGCGGTGGCCTGCTGGCTCGGTGTCGGCTTTGCTGGTTGCTCGGGGGCAACAGCAGCAGGCACAACAACCTCCGTAGAGCTGCTTGCGATGCGCTCGGCCTCATCCAGATCGTAGATACCGGAAAAGCCGAAGCCAATCCGGGCCGCCTGGATCATGGCTTTGTGGCGCAACATCCGCTTGGGATGTGTCTGCCAGGGGCCATTGACCGTGAACGCACGACCGTTCTTGTTCCCGCTGAACGGGGCACGGTACGTCTCATCTAGGTATTCCCGGACACGGATAGGGTGGCTTCTGTCCTTTCGATACAGAATGCACTCGATCCACACCGGGCATTGCACCTCGGAACCCTTGGGTTGCACCATCTCTTGCGCGTACTCAAAGGCCACGCCATCGCAGGCCGCGTGGCCGTTGATGATGCGGCTCCAGCCGTCCACCCCTACCACGGGGATGATGCCGCCCTTGTCGGGATAGGCATAAATCTCCTTGGTGAAGGGATTCAGGCCGAACTGGTCAGCGACCACGAGGAGCGCCATCATCTGCTCATCGGTCGGCACGATGCCGTCCTTTTGTTTGAAGGCTGTAGCCTTCAACGTCTCATAAAACTGGCGTGCATCCACGCCAAATTTCTCGGCCATACGGCCAATCAGGGTTTGTGGGTTAGACATAGTTTGTCCTTTTTGAAAACAAAAAAGGGCAAACTACCCCAGCGGGGCGGTTTGCCCCGTTGGGACTCGTTCTAAATTAATTAGAACGGAATATCATCATCAAAATCATCTTCCGCAGGATTCATGGGCATTTGCCCATTTCGCGCTGCTTCATACGAATTTTTCTGATTACCAGCTCTGGCAGCCGGACGCGGTTGCGCCTGCTGCTGTTGTTGCTGCTGTCGTGGTTGCTGTTGGGATGGTTGCCCATCCTCACGGCCACCACCCAGCATCTGCATGCTGGCGACCCGCACCTCGGTGGTGTAGCGATCTACACCACTTTGGTCTTGCCACTTTCTTGTACGCAAAGCGCCCTCCACGTACACCAAGCTGCCTTTTTTCAGGTACTGCCCTGCGATTTCCGCAAGGCGATCCTGAAAAACAAGGTTGTGCCACTCTGTGACTTCTCGGTTTTCGCCGGTGTTTTTATCGCGCCACTTTTCAGTAGTAGCGATGGAAGCACTTGCGATTTGCCCCCCATTGGGGAACACACGAACTTCCGGGTCTTTACCAAGACGACCAACCAAAATAACTTTATTAACGCTAGACATAACTTACTCCTTGTAGAAAGAAAATAGTCATGCCCACAGGGACATGACCCTGCGGGTTAGAAAAATTGATCCTCAATTTCCGACTCTATTCTCTTAAAGCAAAAATCACCTGCATACAAGCCTACTTGACTTGCATACAGCCTTGCTTCTTGAAGATTCAAATCGTATTTGAGAAACATTCTTTCCAGATCATTAAACGATTCCATTGTTAAAGTGTCGCTTTTTTGATCTGAAAAGTAGAACAAATCAAAGCCGCATGCCTTCTTAACCTCCTTTTGCAAAAAATAGAGAATTAAAAAAGGCACAAAGCCTTGATCGTGCAGAACAACAACCGATCCTTCAAAAGTTTTCAAGGACAGATCATTGTTTAATAAAACCAAATCAGCCAAATTGGTTTTTAATGTGAAACCCAGCTCCGTAGTGAAAGAATAATCTTCATCACGGGTAACGCCAGGCCAGTCAGCAATAATTTCAAAAAGGGCATCAATGATGCCGCTTATTTTCAATCTTGCTTTTTCTTCGGGGCGGCAAAGACTGCCAAAAAGTACAGCCTTCACATTAGCCCCACTGCGTGCCAAACACGTCCTTGGCGATCCGCACTATGGCTTCACGTTCCTCAGACTTTGCCCGAGCAAGCAAGGCTTGATCGAGCGCATAGGCAAGCGCATTGGGCGCTCCACGAAAAGTCATGGTGAGCTTCGCCCAGCGCACCAGAGTGCGTGTGGACATCGTGAGGCTCAACATGCCTTGGGTGTTGTCATCGCCCATGAACAAGCGACGAATGTCGTTCGCCACCTTGACCATCCCTTCCCGTATTGCCGAAGGCAGTGCGGGGATGGCCGCTTCCAGGAGCGCTTCTTCTTCATCGGCGGGCATGTAGCCCACACGAGTGAATCGGTAGCGATCCATCGCGGCCAGGTTCTGAATCATGACCCCTTGGTAGAGGCCAGATTCATCGCCAGCACCGACAGAGTTGCCGGTAACGACGACCCGGAACATCGGGTGGGGCTTGATGACCTCACCTGCGTTCTGGGAGATCACCAGGGGGCGACCTTCCAGCACGTCGTTGAGGCCCGACATTTCTGCCGGGTCAAGCATGTCCACCTCGTTGATGAGGAGGATGTGCCCTTCGCGCATGGCAGCGGCCAGGGGGCCGTGCATGAAACGCATCTCAGGGGCTTGGCCTGGTGCCGCGCTCACCAGGGCGTGATGCCCGATGAGATCAGTCAGCTCCATCCGCCCGTGGGCAGTGATCTGCTGGACGGGCCAATTCAGGCGAGCCGCAATTTCACAGATGCCGCTCGTCTTTCCCGACCCAGTTGGGCCGGTGACGAACAGAGCATCCCCTCCCGGTGCTTTGAGAAAAGCCAAGACCTCCCTCAAAAACTCCTTACGGAATTTATATGCTTCATTCCGAGTAGGAATGAAGGGGTTCTCTGTGTCAGTGAACCCTACGGCAGTTACCTTTTCAGGCACTGCCACGTTGAAAGTTTCTCCAACGGGGAAGTTTTTCAATTGACTCATGGTGTTTCTCCAAAAAAATAGCGAGTAACACCATTCCCAACGGGTAGTGTTACCCGCTGGGTTTTTAGTTATTTAAAAAGCCCGACCAAGACGGACGTAAGCTGGGGCATCAAAGACACTCCATTCACATTTTTCTTGGGGAACGTTTTGTGAGGCGATGGGTTCAAGCTTTTCAGCCGCAGGCTGAGTCTCTTGCTTTTCTTCAAACACCTCTTTGATAACACAGGCGATTTCTTCAGATTTGGCCTCGGACTGTTCGTCCTGCACAGCCATGCGGATTTTGGAGTATTCATTCAATGCTAATTCAACAAGAATGATCATTCCAAAAATCCCCCCCACCGCGAGGGTGGCGAGGTCGGCCCGCTGGATCAACCAAGCGACAACCACCGACGTGACAATCAGAACAGCCACCGCCAGAAAAAATACTGTGAACCACACAAATTTACGCAAAAACATAACGTCACTCCTTTAAAAAAGGGCAACGTTTGTCCCCAGAGGGCGTTGCCCATCTGGGTTTAAAAATAGTGCAAAAGCACTGTGAATACGTGTCCGGCAAGCGCCGTCACGAGTACCGAGGATTAGAGAGGTCGGAAAGCCTCATCAGTGTCGCCAGTGGCAACAAAGAACCCTCAGTGTAGGGGGGGCGGTGCTTGGCGCGTGTGCTGGAACACGCCTTTTTGGGTGCAACGCTTCGGCCAGCACGCGCCAGCTCAGGCAACGGAGCGTTTCCTTCCAACGCCGCCCCAGCCTCATGACGATCTGTACGCCGCTGTTGGCCCGTCCATTTGCCCAAATTGGGTTATTTCACTTCCTTGCATTTATCGTTCTGTGCCATAGCCTTAGCTTTGCAAGTAAACCGAAATAGGAGTTCTTATGGTCACAGCAGCCGCAACCGATGCACCTCAACCCAAAGAGGATGCACAACCGCACCCCAAACCTCGGCGCGAACCCACGTCACGTCCTGAATACCGTGTCGGGATGACATTCAAAAGCGCACAAGCCCGCCGGGTCTATGAGCGCTCATTTCACACCATGTCCTACAGCGCCTTTTCTGTGGACGTGATCCTGCGAGTAATTGGCGGCAAACCCGATGCCGTGAACGCCGTCATGACCCTCATTGATGAGCGCATTGAGATCTTTGGCCAGTCCATCGAGGCGGAACTCTCCACCTTGAAGGCAAAAGCCCAGGAACGTGGACTCAAAAACCTTCCGTCGTACAGCAATCCAATGGAAGTCGAAGTCGCCATCAGCAGCCCGCAGGCAGGCAAAATCTCGCGCCTGCTGCTCCGGTTCGATGAGCTGATGTCGGTAATGGACATGCTGTGGTTCAACGGCGAGCTATCCGGCGACAAGCGAATTGAGTTGCAGCAAAACTTTGAACGCCGCTTTTACTCCCTGGCCGGTTTCCTGTTCAACATCCAGGGCCGAGCACGCAATCAGGCCAAGCGCCAAGGCAAGGAAGATGAAGTCCAGGCCGAAGCTCCTGAACAAGCCGATACGGCCAAAGAAATTGCTGACGAGGCCATCCTCGCGGCAGGCGAGCAAGATGGCAGCGAAGATGCAATTTTGGCGGCAGCATCGCCCTCCCCTGAATCGGAACTTGCCCAAGCCGCATAAAGCGCACGGCGCACGACCTGCCGCTTCAACCCCGCCCGCCATGTGCGGGCTTTTTTGTGTCCGCTGCGACCTCAAGGTCTGGACAGGGACAAAAAAACCGCCTTGGTGCAGCGTTGCATGCGGCCACGCAGAAAACGCCGATGTGGTCGGCGCGATCAATGTTTTAGAGCGGGGACACCGCTTGTTATCCTGTGGAGAGGATGTCAGTCATGCGAGGCCCGCAAGGGCCAAACATGCAGCCTCGGTGAAGCAGGAACCCGCCGAGGTGAGTCAGGCCGAGGCCTGAACACGGTAGGAATCCCCGCACTTTAGGGC
>Ga0206117_100227_pt1 | contig 82120 bp, 86 predicted proteins | sample 3A5Ametagenome_FD_177997 | JGI IMG/M metagenome (GOLD analysis project Ga0206117, IMG submission 177997) | Enriched microbial communities from leaf-cutter ant dump, University of Wisconsin, Madison, United States - 3A5A | ecosystem: Environmental > Terrestrial > Nest > Insects nest > Nest dump... | reverse complement strand
AGGAACACGTCCTCGTGCTTGAAGCCGTGGTGCACGCGGTAGGCGATGGCGCGGTCGTTGTACAGCGAAGCGAACACTTCCTTGACCTTGCGCACGACATCGTCGGCGCCGGTGACGTTGAGGAAGGTTTCCTGCTGGCCGGCAAACGAGGCGTCCGGCAGGTCCTCGGCGGTGGCCGAGGAGCGCACCGCCACGGCCACGTCGCCGCCGCCGTTGTCGGCGCAGAGCCTGGCATAGGCGTTGCGGATGTCGGTGTCCAGCGCCGGCTGCAGCGGGGCCTCGATCACCCAGCCGCGGATCTCGCCGCCGGCGGCGGTCAGCGCGTTGACATCCTCGACGTCCAGCGTCGCCAGCCGGTCGAAGATGCGCTTGGACAGGTCGTTGTGGGCGATGAAATCCTTGAACGCTTCTGCGGTGGTGGCGTAGCCGCCCGGCACCGAGACTCCCAGGCCGGCAAGGTTGCCGATCATCTCGCCGAGCGAGGAATTCTTGCCACCCACGCGGGCCAGGTCGGCCAGGCGCAGCTCATGCAACCACAGGATGTTCTCGTTCAAGCGCGATGCTCCGTTGAGGCCATCGCCCGAGGCGGGCTGGTATGGCCACGTCCGTAGGAAGAAGCCAATATGATGCAGTGCACACCTAAGCGGCACAAGCTTGTGACATTACTTTGTCTTGTGCTTGTCTTTCCCGGGACAGGGGCAGGCCATCCGGCTGGCTCCGGCGCCATCCACCCTCAAAGGAGTCCTGCATGACGGCGATCCGGCCGGTGTTCTACGTATCCGACGGTACCGGCATCACCGCCGAAACCGTCGGCCACAGCCTGCTGACCCAGTTCTCCGGGTTCAGTTTCGTGACCGATCGCATGTCGTTCGTGGACGATGCGGACAAGGCGCACGACGCCGCGCGCCGCATCCGCGCCGCCGGGGAGCGCTACCAGGTGCGGCCGATCGTGGTCAGCTCCTGCGTGGACTCGGCGCTGGCCCGCATCCTGGAGGAGAGCGGGGCGCTGGTGCTGGACGTGTTCGTGCCGTTCATCGGCCCGCTGGAGCAGGAGCTGGACGCGGCCCGCCACTCCAGGATCGGCCAGGCCCACGGCATGGTGGATTTCGACACCTACCACCGCCGCATCAACGCCATGAACTTCGCCCTCAGCCACGACGACGGCATCGCGGTGAATTACGACGAGGCCGACGTGGTGCTGGTGGCCGTGTCGCGCGCGGGCAAGACGCCGACCTGCATCTACCTGGCGCTGCACTACGGCATCCGCGCGGCCAACTACCCGCTGACCGAGGAAGACCTGGAGAGCGACCGCCTGCCGCCGCGGCTGCGCCCGTACCGCAACAAGCTGTTCGGCCTGACCATCGACCCGGAGCGGCTGCAGCAGATCCGCCAGGAACGCCGGCCCAACTCCCGCTACGCCAGCGCCGAGGTCTGCCGCCGGGAAGTGGCTGCGGCCGAAACCATGTTCCGCATGGAGCGCATCCCGACGCTGAGCACCACCCACACCTCGATCGAGGAGATCTCCAGCAAGGTGCTGGGCACGCTGGGGCTGCAGCGGGAGATGTTCTGAACCCGCAGCGCATGCCGCGGCGATGCGCGCCGTGTACGATCACCCCATGACACAGGCCCTTTCCCGCGTCGACCGCATTCCCCGGCTCAGCCGTCTCGGCTGGCTGATGGGGCTGTACGCGGAAAACTACCTGCACCTGGTGCGGCTGTTCGCGCCCGACCACCTCCACGAAGGGCGCTACGCCTCGTCCGTCGGCGATGGGCTGGACCTGTACCTGGACGTGATCGAATGCCACCGCTACACGGTCGAGCTGCGCATGACCTACGGCATCCTCGACCCGCTGACCGGCGAGCCCGATCCGTCGGCCTACGTGCGCCTGTACCGCGACGCCCGGCAGGTGGAGACCACGCACTGCTATGTCGGGCGGCGCTGGCAGGACGTGGTGGGCATGTACCCGCCGGCGGATGAACTGGTCAGCCACCGCCTGCGCATGAACACCTTCCTCGGCAAGTGGCTGGAGTACCTGGCCGAGCGCGGGCATGGCGTGGCCACGCTGCGCCGTACCGATGAAGGCGGCGAAACCGGCGTCCTGATGTAACCCGGCACGAGCGTCCTGGCGCGCCAGGGCCTTTCACGGAAGTACCTCGCCGTGCACCAGGGCGCGCTCCTGCGGAAGGCCGGCGCGATCGGTCATACTGCGCGCTTTCGCCGCGCGATCCCGATTCCGATGCCCTATACCCCGATTCTGGCCACGTTGGGCTACGTGCTGTCCAAGGACGGCTCCCAGGCCCTGATGATCCACCGCAATACCCGTCCCGGCGACCTGCACCTGGGCAAGTACAACGGGCTGGGCGGCAAGATGGAGCCGGACGAGGATGCGCTGGCCTGTATGCACCGCGAGATCCGCGAGGAGGCCGGGATCGAATGCGGCACCACGCGCCTGCGCGGCACCATCAGCTGGCCCGGCTTCGGCAAGCAAGGCGAGGACTGGTTCGCCTTCGTATTCGTGATCGACGACTGGACCGGCACGCCGCTGCAGTCGAATCCGGAAGGCACCCTGGAATGGGTGCCGGTGGACCGGCTCGAGTCGCTGCCGCTGTGGGAAGGCGACCGCCATTTCCTGCCGCTGGTGTTCGATGCCGATCCGCGCCCCTTCCACGGTGTGATGCCGTACCGCGACGGGCGCATGCAGTCGTGGAACTACACGCGGCTGTAGGCGCCTGCGCGGCGCGGCCGCACTGCCGCCGGCCGGCGCGCGACGCTCGCGTTGCCTCACCCAGCCGCACGCGCGACGTGCGTTTCAGGCATGGCCGTATTCACGCCAACCGCGCTACGCTGGTGCGGCCATGATCCGGAAACCCGACATGAAACGTCACTTCTCCATGCTGCGCGAGTTCCGGCTTGCCGACTGGTTCACCCTGGGCAATGCGTTCTGCGGCACCGGCGCGGTGTTCGCGGCGATGCGCTTCCTGCAGGATGGCCAGCGCGGCTTCCTGCTGTTCGGCATGGCGCTGATCCCGCTGGCGTTCGTATTCGATGCGCTGGACGGCCGGATCGCACGCTGGCGGCAGTCTTCCTCGACCCTGGGGCGCGAGCTGGACTCGCTGGCCGACGTGATCTCCTTTGGCGTCGCGCCGGCCGCGCTGGCCTATGCCTGCGGCATGCAGGGCGGCTGGGACTGGCTGGTGCTGAGCTATTTCGTCTGCTGCGGCGTGAGCCGGCTGGCGCGCTACAACGTCACCGCCGAGGAGATCGCCGGCGACTCGGACAAGGTTCCGTACTTCGAGGGCACGCCGATCCCCACCAGCCTGGCGCTGGTGATCCTGCTGGCCGTCGCGGCGCATTTCGAGGCGATCGGCGCCACGCTGTGGGGCGGCGTCTGGCAGCTGGGGCCGTGGCAGCTGCATCCGCTGGTGCTGCTGTTCGCGCTGTCCGGTTCGCTGATGATCAGCAAGACCCTGCATATTCCCAAGCCCTGACCGCCGCAGCGCGGCCGCGTTGCTATCATCGCCGCGACGATGGCGAAGCAGGGCGATGGCAGTGGCGGACGACAACGACAGCGCGGATCTGGACGCCAGCCTGAAGCGCTCCTGGGAGGCATGGCTGCAGGCCATGGGCCAGGGCGGAGCGGCCGCCGCCGGCGACCTGCCGCCATGGCGGGAGGGCATCGAGCAATGGGCGCGGCTGGTCGGCGCCGACGCCGCGCCGCAAGTGCAGGAACTCGGCGCGCGTTTCCAGCAGCAGGCCGGCGACTGGCTGGGCACCATGCAGCAGGTCGCGGCCCGTTTCGCCGGCCGCGACACCAGCGCCGGCGAGGTTGCCGGCGCCTGGCGCGAAGCGGTCGAAGGGCAGGGCGATGCGATGCTGCGCTGGATGCTCGACACCGCGCGCGGCGGCACCGCCTTGGGCGACCAGCCCTGGATCCGCAACTTCGCCCAGGCGCTGCAGTCCGGTTTCGGCGAGGCCGACTGGCTGAACGCGCCGGCCTTCGGTCCCGGCCGCGAGCACCAGGCGCGCTGGCAGGCGCTGCTGCGCACGCAGCGCGAGTACCAGGCGCGCATGGAGGCCTATGTCGCGTCGATCCGCGGCGTGCTGGACGATGCGTTCGGCCGTTTCGAGGCCAAGCTGGCTGAACATGAAGCGCCCGGCGGCCAGCTCACCAGCGCCCGCGCGATGTTCGACCTGTGGATCGATGCGGCCGAGGAGGCCTACGCCGCGGTCGCCATGTCCGAGGATTTCCAGCGCATCTATGCCGACCTTGCCAATACCCAGATGCGCCTGCGCGCCGCGACCCGGCAGGAACTGGAGCGCGCCTGCGAACTGATGGGCGTGCCGACGCGCACCGAGATGGACGCCGCGCACCGTCGCATCGCCGAACTGGAGCGCTGGATGCGGCGCATGGCGGCGGCCGGGGCCGAGCCTGCCCCTGCGCCGGCCAGGCGCACCGGCGGTCCCGCGAAAAAGAACAAGCCCGCTCCGGCGACGGAAGCGAAGACGGCTGCCAGGCCCGCCAGGAACACCGCGAAGAAGGCCGCGGCGCGCCCCACGGCGCCGCGCCGTGGAGGCAAGGCATGAAAGGGCCGCTGGGATTCGGCATGGACGACCTGCTGCAGGAAACCCTGCAGCTTCAGCGCAAACTGGCCGACGGGCTGAAACTGCTGCCGGGCGTGGAGGATGTCGACTACGGCGTCACCGAGCGTGAGGAGGTGTGGAGCGACGGCAAGGTCAAGCTGTACCGCTTCGTCGGCGCGCAGCCACCGTCCGGGCAGCCGCCGCTGTTGATCGTCTACGCGCTGGTCAACCGCCCCTACATGGTGGACCTGCAGGATGGCCGCTCGCTGGTGCAGAAGCTGCTGGCCGCCGGCCAGGACGTGTATGTGCTGGACTGGGGGTATCCCGATCGTTCCGAGCGTTTCCTGACGCTGGAGGACTACCTGCTGCGCTACATCGATGGCGCCGTCGATCACCTGCGCGCGGAGCATGGCGGGGCGCCCAACCTGCTCGGCATCTGCCAAGGCGGCGTGTTCTCGCTGTGTTACGCCGCGCTGCGCCCGCACAAGGTGCGCAATCTGATCACGATGGTCACACCGGTGGATTTCCACACGCCGGACAACATGCTCTCGCACTGGGCGCGGCACGTGGACGTGGACCTGTTCGTCGATACGCTGGGCAACGTGCCTGCCGACCTGATGAACGCCAGTTACCTGATGCTCAAGCCGTTCCGGCTCAACGTGCAGAAGTACGTGGGACTGGTGGACATCCTCGACGACCGGCAGGCGCTGGAGGATTTCCTGCGCATGGAGAAATGGATCTTCGATTCGCCGGACCTGGCCGGCGAGGCGTTCCGCGAGTTCGTCAAGCAGTTCTACCAGGCCAACGGCCTGATGCACGGCGGCATCCGCATCGGCGCGGAGGCGGTGGACCTGGCGCAGCTGCGGATGCCGGTGCTCAACATCTACGCCGAGCAGGACCACCTGGTGCCGCCGACGGCTTCGAAGGCATTGCGCGGGCGGACCGGCACCGCCGACTACACCGAGCTGGGTTTCCGCGGCGGCCATATCGGCATCTACGTATCGGCGCGCGCCCAGCGCGAGGTGCCAAGCGCCATCCACGACTGGCTGAGCGCACGGACATGAAGCCGCGCAGTGCCGTAGCAGCCGCCTTCGTGCTGACGCTCGCATCCGCCAGCGCCGTCGCCGCGCCCGGCGCCGCCGCCCAGCGCGAGATCGACGGGTTGATGCAGGCGCTGGCGGAGTCCAACTGCCGCTTCCAGCGCAACGGCCACTGGTACGACGCCGGCGACGCGCGCCACCACCTGCAGCGCAAGTACGATTACCTGCTCAGGCGCGACCTGGCCGATACCGCCGAACTGTTCATCGAGCGCGCCGCCAGCCGCAGCAGCATCAGCGGCAAGCCGTACCGGGTATCGTGCCCGGGCCACGCCGAGCAGGACGCCGCGCCCTGGTTCCAGCAGCAGTTGGCCAAGCTGCGCGGCCTCCGGTGAGTGCGACGCAGCGCCATGGCGGGACAGGGCATGCATGAATCCGCGGCGGCGTGGACCTTCCGCCTGGCCTGCATGGTCGGCGCGCTGTGGACCTCGCCCAATACCCTGGTCGGCCTGGTAGCCGGGCTTGCGGGCATGGCGGCCGGCGCGCGCCCGCGCTGGAACCGCCGCGACTGCGCGCTGGTGTTCCACCGCTGGCCCTGGGGGCCGGGCGGCGCGATCACGCTCGGCATGGTGATCCTGCATACCGGCGATACGCTGGATGCGCGCTGCTCGACCTACGAGCACCGCGCCGGCCGCTGCCTACACCCGCAGGTCCGCCTGGGCGACCATGAACGCGCGCACGTGTTCCAGTACATGGTGCTGGGGCCGCTGTTCCTGCCGGTCTACCTGCTGTGCGGTGGCGTCAGCGTACGCAATCCGCTCGAACGCGCCGCCGACCGCTATGCGCTGCTGGGGCGCGGCTGGTGGCCCGGTTTCTTCTGATCCAGCGCCGCCTTGGCGCCGCGTGGCAGCGCAGTTGCCGGAGTGTTTCGGCGCCGCGCTGAACCGCAATCCAGCCGTCATGAATCGCCAACTTCTCTTGAACATCGCGGTAACGCATGCGCGCCTAAAGTGAGCCCGTTACAGACGCAACAGGAGTACCGGTCACCATGGCAGTCGTTCTTTATATCGGTGGCAGCAAGGATGGCGAGAAGGGCGTGGTGCCCTATGGTTTCAGCAAGACCCGCATGGATACCGACGAAGGTCCTGAAATCTATGTGGAAAGGGTGATGGACGTGTCCGGCAAGGGCCGCATGCGGGTGATGGTGCTTGAGAACCTGCGCGAGGACATCGCCTTCCAGCGCCTGAGCCGGCATCTCGGCTAGGGTCTGGACGCCCCGCGGCGCGGGTGCGCGAAGCAACCCCGCGCCGGGCTGTCAATGGCTTTCCCCTCCCGGGACGCGCTGCCAGAATGCAGGCTTCCCGAGTAGCGGTAGCCCCTGGACTCCATGCAAGACAGCAAGCTCGCGCAGCAGATCGCGCAGACCATCGCCGACGAGATCGGCGCACAGCCCGCACAGGCCAAGGCCGCCATCGCGCTGCTGGACGAAGGCGCCAGCGTTCCGTTCATCGCGCGCTACCGCAAGGAAGTGACCGGCGGCCTGGACGACACCCAGCTGCGCAACCTGGAAACCCGCCTGACCTACCTGCGCGAACTGGAAGACCGCCGCGCGGCGGTGCTGGCCAGCATCGCTGAGCAGGGCAAGTTGAGCGATGAGCTGCGCAACGAGATCCTGGGCGCCGACACCAAGAGCCGGCTGGAAGACCTGTACCTGCCGTACAAGCCCAAGCGCCGCACCCGCGCGCAGATCGCCCGCGAGGCCGGGCTGGAACCGCTGGCCGACGGCCTGCTGGCCGATCCCACGCTCGAGCCGCAGGCCTTCGCCGCCGGCTTCGTCGATGCCGACAAGGGCGTGGCCGACGCCAAGGCCGCGCTGGAAGGGGCGCGCGCCATCCTGATGGAGCGCTGGGGCGAGGACGCGGCGCTGGTCGGCGAACTGCGCCAGTGGCTGGGCGAGGTCGGCGTGATCCGCGCCCGCGTCGCCGAGGGCAAGGAAACCGAAGGCGCCAAGTACCGCGATTACTTCGAGCATGCCGAGTCGCTGGCGAAGATTCCTTCGCACCGCCTGCTGGCGCTGTTCCGCGCGCGCCGCGAGGAGATCCTGTTCCTGGAACTGGACCCCGGCACCGATGCCGACGCTGGCCACCAGTACGCCGAAGGCCGCGTCGCGCGCAGCGCCGGCGTCGCCGAGCAGGGACGCGCCGCGGACCGCTGGCTGCTCGATGCCTGCCGCCTGACCTGGCGCGCCAAGCTGCACATGCATCTGCTGCTGGACCTGTTCAACCAGGCCCGCGAGAAGGCCGAGGCCGAAGCCATCGCCGTGTTCGGCGACAACCTCAAGGACCTGCTGCTGGCGGCGCCGGCCGGCCCGAAGACGGTGCTCGGCCTGGACCCGGGCATCCGTACCGGCTGCAAGGTCGCCGTGGTCGACGCCACCGGCAAACTGCTGGCCACCGAGACCATCTATCCACACGAGCCCAAACGCCAGTGGGAGCAGTCGCTGCAGACGCTCAGGCACCTGTGCGCCAGGCACAACGTCGAGCTGATCGCGATCGGCAACGGCACCGCCAGCCGCGAAACCGACAAGCTGGCCGGCGACGTCATCAAGGCCTGCGACAATCCGAAACTGCAGAAGGTCGTGGTCAGCGAGGCGGGCGCCTCGGTGTACTCGGCCTCCGAGTTCGCCGCCAAAGAGTTCCCCGGCCTGGATGTCTCGCTGCGTGGCGCGGTGTCGATCGCGCGGCGCCTGCAGGATCCGCTGGCCGAACTGGTCAAGATCGAGCCCAAGGCCATTGGCGTGGGCCAGTACCAGCACGACGTGGACCAGTTCCGGCTGGCCAAGGCGCTGGACGCGCGCGTGGAAGACTGCGTCAACGCGGTGGGCGTGTTCGTCAACACTGCCTCGGCCGCGCTGCTGTCGCGCGTGTCGGGCCTGTCGTCGACCGTGGCCGAGAACATCGTGCGCCACCGCGACGAGAACGGGCCGTTCAAGCGCCGCCGCGACCTGCTCAAGGTGCCGCGCCTGGGCGACAAGACGTTCGAGCAGTGCGCCGGCTTCCTGCGCATCGCCGATGGCGACGAGCCGCTGGACGCCTCGGCCGTGCACCCGGAAGCCTACCCGGTGGTCGAGCGCATCGTCGCCGCCGCGCAGCGGCCGATCAAGGCGCTGCTGGGCGACGGCAGCTACCTGCGCGGCCTGAAGGCCGAGCAGTTCACCGATGAAACGTTCGGCGTGCCGACGGTGCGCGACATCCTCAAGGAACTGGAAAAGCCCGGCCGCGATCCGCGCCCCGAGTTCAAGGCGGCGCGTTTCGCCGACGGCGTGGAGGACATCAAGGACCTGCGCGAGGGCATGGTGCTGGAAGGCGTGGTCAGCAACGTCGCCGCCTTCGGCGCGTTCGTCGACATCGGCGTGCACCAGGACGGGCTGATCCACATCTCCGCGTTGTCGGACACCTTCGTCAAGGACCCGCGCGACGTGGTCAAGGCCGGCGACATCGTCAAGGTGAAGGTGCTGGAGGTCGACGTCGCCCGCAAGCGCATCGCGCTGACCCGGCGCCTGGACGACAGCCCGGCGCCCGCCAGGCGTCCGGACAGGAACGCGGGGCAGGGCAACGCAGGCCGGCGCGACGGCGGCCGCGGCGAACCGTCGCGTGGCGCGCGTCCCGGCAACGCCGCGCCGCCGGCGAACAACGCCCTGGCCGAAGCCTTCGCGAGGGCGCGCCGCAGCTGATGCGGCGGCGATGACCGGAGCGTGCCGTGGAAGGCCCCATACGCGGGGCCTTCCTTTTGTGGGGACTCTGCCGCGGCGGCGGGCGCGCAACAAAAAAGCCAGGCTGCGAGGCCTGGCTTTCTGCTGTGCTGGTGCCGAAGGTGGGACTCGAACCCACACGCTTTTAAGGGCGGCGGATTTTGAGTCCGCTGCGTCTACCGATTCCGCCACTTCGGCTGGCAAGGGCGGAAGTATAGCGGAGGCTCCCGCGGATGGGCAGGCTCTTGCCGGTGTTTTTCGCAAAGTCCGCGCGGGCTGCGGTGGCTATACTCCGGCCATCCGGGACAAGGACGATGCGATGGGGCCGCTGCATTCCATGCGGGTGATGATCGTGGAGAACGACGATCTCAATGCGACGCTGCTGCAGCTGCAGCTCGAACGCGAGGGCCTGCAGGTCATCGGTGTCGCCGGTACGGTGCAGTGCGCCCTTGGCATGATCGACGAACGGCGGCCGCAACTGGCCTTCCTGGACTTCTGCCTGGCCGGTGACGAGGACAGCACGCCGGTCGCCGAAGCGCTCGCGGCGCGCGGCATTCCCTTCCTCGTGGCCACGGGCATGGAAATCTCGAAGCTGCCTGCCGTGTTCGACGCGGGCGTGAAGCTGGCCAAGCCCTATGTCGGCAGCGATCTGCGCAGGGCGTTGTCCAAGGCGCTGCCGCCGGGGTGAGCCTGGTTGCGAGGGTCTGTCGTTTTCCGCAGGCAACAAAAAAGCCCCGCCATGGCGGAGCTTCCTTGAATTGGCGTCCCCACGGGGATTCGAACCCCGGTCGCCACCGTGAAAGGGTGATGTCCTAGGCCTCTAGACGATGGGGACGCGTATGCTTCGTTGTACTGCAACCCGGACGGCCTAATGTCCGGATTTGGTGGAGCCAAGCGGGATCGAACCGCTGACCTCCTGCATGCCATGCAGGCGCTCTCCCAGCTGAGCTATGGCCCCGTATCCAAATTTTCGAGCGCGGAATGATACCGGACTCTTCGTTGGAGTGGAAGCTTTTTCTTCTTCCGCGTTGCCCTTGGGTGGGCAGCTTCTCCAACAAAAAAGACCCTGATGAAGCGGGGTCTTTGTTTTGCGATGAATGGCGTCCCCACGGGGATTCGAACCCCGGTCGCCACCGTGAAAGGGTGATGTCCTAGGCCTCTAGACGATGGGGACGCGTAAACTTCATCAGATTTTTTCGGCGATCCAGACGGCCTAATGTCCGGATTTGGTGGAGCCAAGCGGGATCGAACCGCTGACCTCCTGCATGCCATGCAGGCGCTCTCCCAGCTGAGCTATGGCCCCGTTGTTGCCGAGAAAGAAATGATAGCGAGGCTTTCCGGGCCTAGCAAGCCATTTATGAAAAAAAATCTTCACGTATGCCGGGTGCTGTCCACCGACGCCGGAGAGGGGGCTGCGCCGACCCGTGGCCCCGCTTTCACGCCGATGTTCCGGCCTGCTGCTTCCGCCCATGCTGGATACGACACAGGCAGCTGGGAGCAAGGGATGGCAACGGGCGGAGTATTCCTGTTGTTGGCGGCAGCGGGCGTGCAGGCGGTCGCGCCGGCGCAGGTATTCAAGTGCGTGGACGGAGGACAGGTGTCCTACCAGTCGGTGCCGTGCGACGGCCCACCGGCGAAGACATGGGTGGTGTCCCCTCAGGAGCGGCCCGCACCGCCTGTATCCCATGTGGCGTCGGTGACGCGATCTGTCGAACGTGCCGGACCGCGGCCTCGCCGTTCCAGCGTTTCCTCCGGCACTGCTCGACGCACAAGGGCGGCGGTCGATGCCTGTACGCGGGCGCGGGAAGGACGGGATGCGGCCTATCGCAAGGCGGGCCTGAAACGTGGATTCGCGCTGTCCAGCCTTTGGGACAACCGGGTTCACGATGCGTGCCGCTAGTTCGGTATTCCCGTCCGCCAAGGGGGCCGGCGGCGGGGTGCCCGACGGGCTGAGGGTGGGCATCAGGCCCGAGTCTGCGCACAGGACACTTTTCCGGACAGGTGCCTGCTGTCTTCCGTAGCCGTTTGCCGGAGCTCTGCGGCGTCTTGAGGCTTATCGGCATGCCCCCGGCGGGGAGGGCGTTCCACCTGCCGAGGATGTCCGAGTGCCGGCATCCGTCAAGCCATGAAGCCCTGAGCAATAACGTATGGGGCGTCCAACCTGTGTCCCTGCAATTCATGGCGCTCCTCGTCGAGTTGTCCAGCGATGAATACGCGCCGCGTCAGCAGGTTGTGGTGCGGCGAAGTGGTGGCACTCACGAAACATGCACCGATCTTTCCCTTGCTGGTCACGGGCGCGGCGCTATAGCTGTGCCCAAGCCGCAACCGCAGGGAAGAAAAATGAAACGGGTGCTCTTTCTGGCGTTCTCCTCGATGTTCTATATGACCCTGGGAGCGCTGGCGGCCGTCGTGGCGCAGTCGATCTGAATCCGCATCACGGCCGCGCACCGAGCATGGCCGCCATCCGCCCGGGGGCATCATGTTGAAGCAGAAGTTTGGAAGGATCGCGGCCGCCACGGCGCTGGCCGCCGGTTCGTTCGGTGCGTTCGCGATCGCCGTGGGGATCGTCGTGGCCTGGGCGCTGACCGGGCCCCTGTTCGATTTCAACGATACATGGCTGCTGGTGATCAATACCGGCACGACCATCGTCACCTTCCTCATGGTGTTCCTCATCCAGCATACGCAGAACGCGGATACCGCCGCGGTGCACATCAAGCTCGACGAGCTGATCCGCGCGACCAACGCCGCCAACAACGAACTGCTCAACCTGGAAGAGATGGACCAGGAACAGCTCGAGGAAATCCGGGGCCGGTACGCGGAACTGGCGCAGACCGCCGCGCACCTGAAGGCCAAGAAGCACCGCTGCATGCCGGATGCCGACTCCTGAGAATCCGCCGCTCCTTTCAGTGTCTTGATTCCGCACCCCGCAGCCATCGCTGTTCAGCGTGCAGTCTTCAGTAGAGATCTTTCTGACGGTGCGTGCCTCATTCCTTGCTTCCGACATGCGCCAACGCTGCAGCAGGCAAAGTGGGCGAGGCTGCTGCCTGTCGATCCGGATACAACGCCTGGGGCGAACCTTTACGGCCGTGGTGCGCGGCGGCAGGAGATCCCGTTACGGCCTCACTTCTTGCAGCAGGTGCGCCATCGCATCTGTGGAGGTCTGCTGAACTGCTGACAGCCTCAGCGCCAGCAAAGCAGGAGAAGCAAAAGCAGGAGAAGCAAAAGCGGGAGTCCACGCTCAAGCACCTGCATACACAGCCACCAACATGGCGCAAGTCGCATCAGCAGCACCAGTGCCATACCAGCAGTAATGCCAGATCACCGTGCCAATACCGCTGCCAATGCCAATGCCAATGCAGTATCAGCTGGCGATGGTCGCCCATCGAACGCCGACACCTGACAGTCGGCAACCGGCAGTCGGCTGTCGGCGCGACCCGCGGCCGAGCCGACAGCATCCCGCGTTGAGTGTCCTTGCATGCATGCAAGCCGGGCAGGGGAACGCGCACCGCGGACGCCAGCCGTGAGCAAAGGGCGCGCAGGCTGCTCCGGAATTTTCCAGAACCTTGACGCGACAAACCGCACTCTCATCGTCCGCATGAAACGAGGTGCTCTCTGGATGAAACGAAACAGATTCGCCACGCGCCACTGGTTGCTCCTGCTGGGCGTCGTGCTGGTCCTCGTACTGCTGCTCGCCATTCCGCCGTGGTGAGCGGCGCGTACGCGCGGGGCCGGTGGCGGCCTGCCGTCGGCATCGGCGTAGAGCCCTGCGGCGGACGCTGCGCGCCATGAGTGGAGCGCTCCGCCATGTCCGCGATGGGCAGCCGGGCATTGTGCGCCTGCGTTCGGGCAAGGGGTTCCGCTACGTGGACTGTGATGGCGCGCCGGTGCGCGATGCCGCCACCCTGCAGCGGATCCGCGCGCTTGCGATTCCGCCGGCCTATACCGACGTCTGGATATGCGCGACGGCCGACGGGCATCTGCAGGCGACCGGCCGCGATGCCCGTGGACGCAAGCAGTACCGCTACCACGCGGACTGGGTGCGGCAGCGCGGGCAGGACAAGTTCGCCCGCATCCTGGCGTTCGGAAAGGCGCTGCCGGCGCTGCGCCGTCAGGTGCGCAGGCATCTGGCGCTGCCGGGGCTGCCACGCGAGAAGGTGCTGGCGCTGATCGTCTCCGTCATGGGCCGGACCTATGCGCGGGTCGGCAACATGGCTTATGCGCGCAGCAACCATTCCTACGGGCTGACGACCCTGCACGCGTGGCATGTGAGCCTGGCCGGCCGGGATGCCGCGCAGATCCGTTACACCGGCAAGTCGGGCCGGCTGCAGGTCCTGCGGATCGACGACGTCCGCCTGGTCGGGCTGATCCGCCGCTGCCACGACCTGCCGGGAAAGATGCTGTTCCAGTACCTGGACGACGAGGGCCAGGTGCGGCCGGTCGACTCGGGCGACGTCAACGATTACCTGCGGCAGGCCACGGGCGATGACTTCAGCGCCAAGGATTTCCGCACCTGGGGTGCGACCCTGACCGCGCTCATGGAACTGGCGCAGCTGCCCGTGCCGGAGGACGCGAGCGAATCGCAGTGCGTTGCGCTGCAGAACCAGGTGATCGCATCGGTGGCCGGCCTGCTGGGCAATACGCCGGCGGTCTGCCGCACGTCCTATATCGACCCGTGCGTATTCGATGCCTGGCGTGCCGGGCGTCTGGAACCGCTGCGGGCGCTCCGCGGCGTCCGCCAGCTGGAGGCGGCGGCGCTGAAGCTGCTGCGGGCCTGTCACAAGTAACCGACGGTGGCCATCGGCACTACGGTCGCGCGGAAGCCCAGGTGTCGTCATGCACGCCGCTTCCACGTCCTTTCACGGCCCGTCATCGGCAACGCGCAGGAGAATCGTGCCTCGATCACGGTTGAGGACCAGGCCATGGCGACCTGCGACGTCTGCGGAAACAACTACGCGAACAGTTTCACCGTCACCCAGGGCGCGGTGACGCGCACTTTCGATTCGTTCGAATGCGCGATCCACGCGATGGCGCCGCGGTGCGCGCACTGCCAGTGTGCGGTCATCGGCCACGGCGTGGAAGCCGGCGGCGCGGTGTACTGCTGCGAGCACTGCGCGCGCAACAAGGAAGGATAGGCCCGGCGCACCGTCCCTCCACCCCATCCTCCATGGAGCACGATCAATGGCAGCCAGGAAGAAGACCCCCGCCCGCGTTCCTGCCCCCGCATCCGGCAAGCCTGCGAAGAAGGCCGCCGGCCAGGCGGCCGAACGCACCGCCGAACGCCAGCGCGGCCTGCAGGACGCGGCGAAGAAGCAGGGCGCGCAGAAGCCAAAGCCGGGCAAGGAGGGCGTGCAGGCCGGCAGCCGCCGGCAGCCGGCCAGGATGCCCGCGCAGAGCCTGGAAAAGCCGGGCAACGAGCATGAGCTGCAACTGGCGCCGCGCTACATGGCGCCCGACTACAAGGGCAGCGGCAAGCTGCAGGGGCTTCGTGCGCTCGTCACCGGCGGCGATTCGGGCATCGGCCGCGCCGTGGCCATCCTGTTCGCGCGCGAGGGCGCCGATGTGGCGATCCTCTACCTGGACGAACACGAGGACGCGCAGGCTACCCGCAAGGCGGTGGAGGAGGAGGGCGCACGCTGCGTCGCCATCAGCGGCGACGTGCGCGATCCGGCGTTCTGCACCCAGGCCGCCGGCCAGGTGCGCCAGGCGCTCGGCGGCATCGACATCCTGGTCAACAACGCCGCTTTCCAGCTGCACTGCAACCGCCTCGAGGACCTGACCGATGCGCACCTGCAGGAGACCCTGCAGACCAACATCGCCGGCTACGTGCAGATGGCGCGCGCGGTGCTGCCCTACATGGGCGAGGGCGCCAGCATCATCAACACCGGCTCGGAGACGGCGCTGTTCGGCAGCCCGTCGCTGATCGACTACTCGGCCACCAAGGGCGCGATCCATGCCTTCACCAAGGCGCTGGCGGCGCAGCTGCTGGGCCGTGGCATCCGCGTCAACTGCGTGGCGCCGGGGCCGGTGTGGACGCCGCTGAACCCGGCGGACAAGGATGCGCCGGAGGTGGCGAAGTTCGGCAAGGACAGCGACATGGGCCGGCCGGCGCAGCCGGAGGAGCTGTCGCCGGCCTACGTGTTCCTGGCCTCGCCGGTGACCGCCAGCTACATCAGCGGCGCGATCCTGCCGGTGATGGGCGGCCCGCGCGGCTGAGCACGGCATCGGCCATGGCACCGGCATCCGGCCCGACCGGAGCGACCGCGTTGATCATCCTGGACATGATCAACCTCTTCGATTTCGAGGGTGGCGACCGGCTCGGCGCGCAGGCCGTGGCGATCTGCCCGCGCATCGCCAGCCTGCGCCGGCGTTTCGATGCGGCCGGCGCGCCGGTGATCCACGTCAACGACAACTTCGCCCACTGGCAGGGCCAGTTCAGCGACCTGGTGATGGCCTGCGCCGCGGCCGGGGGGCACGCGGGCGCCGTCGTGCAGCGGCTGTCGCCGCGTCCGCACGACTACCACGTGCTCAAGCCCAAGCATTCGGGCTTCCTCGCCACGCCGCTGGCGATCCTGCTGGCCAAGCTCGGCGTGCGGCGGCTGGTTCTTACCGGCGTCTCGGCCGATTCCTGCGTGCTGGCCACCGCGCAGGACGCCAACATGCGCGAGTACGCGCTGTGGGTGCCGGGCGACTGCGTGGCGTCGATCACGCAGGCGCGCAAGCGCGACGCGCTGGGCATCGTCGCGCGCTCGCTGCGTGCGCCGGTGCTGGCCGCCCGCTCGGTGGCCGGGCTGTTCCCGGCGCAGGCGTGAACGCGGCGCGGCGGTTCTTCACGCCTGCTTTCGCTCGGGTTGGCCAGCGTGGTGCGGACTCCACAACGGTGTGCAAGCCATGGCGCGTCCGATCTGGACTGGAACCCTTTCCTTCGGCCTGTTGAACGTCCCGGTGTCGCTGATGAGCGGCGAGCGGCGGGTGGACATCAGCTTCCGCATGCTCGACTCGCGCGACCGCAAGCCGATCCGCTTCGAGCGGGTCAACGCCGAGACCGGCGAGGAAGTGCCGTGGAAGGACATCGTCAAGGCGTTCGAATACGACAAGGGCAGCTACGTCGTGGTGGAGAAGGAGGACATCGCCTCGGCCGCGCCGCAGACCCACGACTCCATCGACGTGGAGGCCTTCGTCGACCTCGGCGAGATCAGCCTGCGCTCCTACGAGAAACCCTACGTGATCGTCCCCGGCAAGAAGGCGGAGAAGGGCTACGTACTGCTGCGCGAAACCCTGCGCGACACCGGACGCGCCGGCATCGCGCGGGTGGTCATCCGCACCCGCGAATACCTGTGCGCGGTGGTGCCCGAGGGCGACGCGCTGATCCTGCTGATGCTGCGCTACCCGCAGGAACTGGTGGACCCGGCCGAGTACAAGCTGCCCGAAGGCAAACCCGCCGACTACCGCATTTCCAAACGCGAATCGGAGATGGCCGCCAGCCTGATCGAATCGATGTCGGTGGGCTGGCGCGCCGAGGACTACCAGGACGAGTTCCGCGGGCGGCTCGAAGCGATCATCCGCAAGCGGCTGAAGGCCAAGGGCGCGACCACGCGCATCATCGACGAGCAGGCCGAGCCGGAGGATGCGGCCACCAATGTCGTGGACTTCATGTCGCTGCTGCAGAAGAGCCTGGACGAGAAAAAGCGCACGCCCGCCAGCAAGCGGGCCCCGGCCAGGAAGGCGCCCGCGCGCAAGGCACCGGCGAAGAAGGCACGCAAGTCCACGCGCCGGACAGCGTCGTCCTGACGATGCCGGGCGGCCGCCGCATCGTCCCCGTCGGCAGCATGGGGAGCCGCATGCAGGGCGCCACCTGCCTCTACGTGCTGCCCTGCGCCCACGAGGACCACGTCAAGCTGGGCATCGCCGGCGACCCGCTGACGCGCATGCTGGCGTTCTCGCCGCGCTACTTCGAGTTCTTCGACCTGGACGCCGGCTGGCTGCTGGAGGCCGGCACGGAGAAGGAGGCGCGCGGCTGGGAGACGGCGCTGAAGCGGCGCCTGCGCGCGCATGCCGCGCCGGCGCCGCTGTTGGTCCCCGACCGCGCCGGCGGCCGTACCGAATGGCTGCGCGGGGCGACGTCGCAGCTGTCGGCGTGGCGCGATGAACAAGCCGCGCAGGGTTTCGTGCTGCACGCGCCGCTGCGCGGCTGGGTGCGCCAGCGCCTGCTCCAGGCGCACGAGCGGTGGCGCCACGGCGTGCAGGCGTTGCTCGACCGGTTCGGGCCGGCCGACTACTGGCCGCCGGCGACCGACAGCGCGCCGCTGCGCCTGCTGCGCGATGCGATGGACGCGCAGGTGGCGCTGGACGCGATGCCGCTGGACGACGACTTCCCCGGCCTGCGTGCGTGGCACCGGCGCAACAGCCTGGTGCCGCCGCCCGCACCGCGCTGGAGCGATGCGCAGGCCCGCCTGCCAGAATGAGGAACGCGCATGAGCCTGTACGAGTACCGCAGGAAACGGCAGTTCGAACGCACCCCGGAACCATCGGCCGACAGCGGCCGCCCGCGCGGCGCGCAGCCGATCTTCGTGGTGCAGCTGCACCACGCCAGCCACCGGCATTACGACTTCCGCCTGCAGGTGGGCACGACGCTGCGCAGCTGGGCGGTGCCCAAGGGCCCCAGCCTCGATCCCGGGGTGAAGCGGCTGGCCGCGGAGGTGGAGGACCATCCGCTGGACTACGCGGGGTTCGAGGGCGAGATCCCCGAGGGCCAGTACGGCGCTGGCCACGTCGCCATCTTCGACCACGGCGTGTGGAGCTGCGAGGGCGATCCGGAAGAACAGCTGGCCAAGGGCCACCTGCGTTTCGAGCTGTTCGGCGGCAAGCTGAAGGGCGGCTGGCACCTGGTGCGCTCCGGTGGCCGCGGGCGCAAGCCGCAATGGCTGCTGTTCAAGGCGCGCGACCGCTACGCGGCGAAGAAGGAGGCCGACGACCTGCTGGACGAGCCCGCGCCAGCGGCGCAGCGCGCCGCGGGCAAGCGGCGGCGACCGGCCACGGCCACTGCGACGGCGCGGATCCGGCGCCTGCTCGACAGCGCCGCGAAGCTGCCCGGCGCCCGCCGCACCCGCCGCGCACCGGCCTTCCATGCGCCGCAGCTGGCCACGCTGGCGACGGCGGTTCCGGCCGGCGAGGGCTGGCTGCACGAGGCGAAATGGGACGGCTACCGGTTGATCGCCCAGCTCGGCGGCGGCAAGGCGCGCTTGTGGTCGCGCAACGAGCTGGAATGGACCGCGCGCCTGCCGGCGATCGTGCAGGCGCTGCAGGGGCTCGGCGTGGAGGCGGTGCTGGACGGCGAGCTGGTCGCCGGCGCCGGCCGCCAGCAGGATTTCGGCCTGCTGCAGGCCACCTTGTCAGGCGAGCGCGCCGCGCCGCTGTCCTACGTGCTGTTCGACATCCTGCAGCTGGGCGACGTCGACCTGGGCGGTTGCCGCCAGGATGCGCGCAAGAGCGTCCTGGCCGCGCTTCTCGGGCAGCCGGAACCGCCGCTGGTGTACAGCTCGCACGTGGTCGCGGATGGCGAACGCGCCCTGGCCATGGCGGTGGAACGCGGGCTGGAGGGCATCATCTCCAAGCGCGCCGCGGCGCCGTACCGCGGCGGCCGTGGCGACGACTGGCGCAAGATCAAGCAGCGCGCCTCGGAGGAGTTCGCGGTGGTGGGATACACCGCGCCCAAGGGCAGCCGCAGCGGCCTGGGCGCGCTGCTGCTGGCCGCGCCGGAAGGACGCCGCGGCTGGCGTTACGCCGGCCGCGTCGGCAGCGGCTTCAACCAGCGCATGCTGGACGAACTGGTGCGACGCCTGCAGCCGCTGGCCCGCGACACGCCGGCCGTGCGCCTCGGCGAGGAGGTCACCGGGCTGGGCAAGGTCCAGTGGGTGAAGCCGGCGATGGTGGTGGAAGTCTTCCACCACGGCACCGGCAACCTCGGCCTGCTGCGGCAGGCGTCGTTCAAGACGATCCGGGCCGACAAGAGCGTCGCCGACCTGCGCGCGGCGCTGCCCGATTCCCCCACGGAGGACGCCATGCCACGCACGAAGCAGACACCTGGCTCCCGCAACCGGGCGAAAGACGTGGTGCTGACCAGCCCGAGCCGCGTGGTGTACTCCGACGCCGGCATCCGCAAGGAGGACGTGTACGCCTACTACCGCACCATGCTGCCCTGGCTGTTGCCGGAGGTCGCCGGCCGGCCGCTGTCGGTCGTGCGCTGCCCGCAGGGAACCGAGCGGCCCTGCTTCTTCCAGAAGCACCTGCCGACGGGCATGGAGCATGTCGGTTCGGTGGCGATCGAGGAGGACGACGGGGCGAGCGCGGACTACATCGTGGTGCGCGACGCCGCCGCGCTGCTGGAACTGGTGCAGTTCAACGCGCTGGAGTTCCATCCCTGGGGCGCGATGGCCGAGGCGCCGGACATGGCCGACCGCATCGTGTTCGATCTCGATCCGGATGCCGGCGTGGCCTGGGCGAAGGTGGTCGCGGCGGCGCGCTGGGTGCGCGACCGCCTGCGCGAACTGGGGCTGCAATCGTTCGTGCGCACGTCCGGCGGCAAGGGGCTGCACGTGGTGGTGCCGCTGCGGCCGGCGTGCCCGTGGCGGCAGGTGAAGGCGTTCGCGCGCGCCTTCGCCGAATCGATGGCGGCGTCCGACCCGCTGGCCTACGTGGCCACGGCGAGCAAGCGCCTGCGCAAGGGCCGCATCTTCGTCGACTACCTGCGCAACGGCCGCGGCGCCACCAGCGTGGCTTCGTTCTCGCTGCGGGCCAGGGCGGGCGCGCCGGTGGCGATGCCGCTGCGCTGGGAAGAACTGGCGCGGACCCGGCGCGGCGACGCGCACGACATCGTCTCGGCGCCGCGCCGCATGGCGCGCATGAAGCATCATCCCTGGGGCGACATCGCGCGGATCCGCCAGAACCTGGACAAGGTCGCCTCGCGCCTGGCGCAGCTCGCTCCCGATACGGAGAAGGAGTGAGATGGACGGCATGATGGCGCGCGTCATCCGCGCCGGCCCGGAAAAGCCGCGCCCGAGCGATCCAAGGGAACCGCCGCATCCACGCGAACCGGAGGTGCGGGACCCGCCGCCCCATGCGCCGCATCCGGACGAACGACGCCCGCCGCACCGGCGCGACCCGGACAACCACGAACCGGACAGGCGCGATCCAGACAGGCGCGATCCGGAAAAACGCGGCGCTGCCGCATCACCGCCTGCGTGATCGGCCCGTCGCGCGGCAGCCGGACCGCCGCGTGGGATGCCCGCCAGCCGAAGCCGACGGGCCGCCCGGGTTGCGGTTACTTGGCGCCGCGGACCACCAGCCGGTTGTCCACGCGGGTGACGCCGTCGACCGCCTTGGCCGCGGCGACCGCACGATCGGCTTCGACCTGCGTATCGACGTCGCCACTGAGCGAAACCACGCCGTTCACCGTCTCCACCTTGATCTCCAGGCCGGAGATGTCCTTGGCCGCGAGCAGCTCGGCCTTGACCTTGGTGGTGATCCAGGTGTCGCTGCCGGGCTGCACCGATTCCTTCTGCTGCATGCCGCGGTCCTGGCCGGCCGCCTGGACCGTCGTGATGGCCCCCGCGCAGGCGGTCGCGACGACGCTCAGGAGCAGGAGGTTCTTCATCTTGCTGGCGTTCATGTCGATTCTCCACGAGGAGCGGAAGTGCTCCGTGCGTCATCGTGCCTGCCGGCGAATTAAGAGCGTGCAGCAGGTCGGTGATGAAGAAGTGCAGGGCGTCGATGAAGTGGACATGACGAAGGCGCGCATTCAAACGGCGCGAACCGCAGCATGACTGGATGCATGCGAGCGGCGTCCGCGCGGCGCGATTCCGCCGGCGACGCGGACGCCGTGAAAGCAGCGTTTGTACGCACGCTGCGCCGATGTGACCGGTTGCCGGCTTTCACATGACGGCCGCGCAGTGCAGGCGGCGCCTTAACTTCAGCCCCGGTATGTAAGGGAATACCGGGGCGGGGAACGACGAAGAGGAATGCTTGCTGTGAAAGGTGTTCAACTCTATCTGGTGGGACCGGGGCAGGAGCGTCGCCCGGTCAGGCACATCTCCACGGAACTGGCCGATATCAAGACCATGGGCATTCCGATCCGGAGCGGCCCTGCGGCGGCCAATACGCTGGTGGAGATCAACACCCTGGCCGACGAGGAAGGGAATGTCGCACGGCAGATCGACTGCGAGGGCTTCCGCTACAAGTTCAGCGGTTCGGAAATCCCCTGGTCGCTCGTCGTGGGATGACGGCCGCGGAGACGCTCCTGCGGAGCGGCGCCTGCGCGTGTGACGCGCAGGCGCACCGCCACGACTCCCCGTTCACGCGGGATCACGCCTTCCTTGCGAGCGCCTGTCTATATCGAAGGCTCCTTCACCTGGAGAAATCTTCATGACCGGCAAGCCAGATGCGGCGCATGTGCGCGAGTTGTTGCTGCAGGCACTGGAAACCGAACGCGGCGGCATCAAGGTCTACACGGCCGCGATCCGCGCGGCGCGCAACAAGGACCTCAAGCAGGAGTGGGAGGGGTATCTGGAAGAGACCCGCAACCATGAGCGCATCCTCACCCGCGTGTTCGAGGCGATCGGACTGGATACGGAAATGTCCAGCCCCGGGCGCGACGTGGTCGCCCACCATGGCGCCTCGCTGGTCGCGGCAATCGAGATGGCGCTGGCCAATGCCAAGCCCGGCGACGCGGAACTGGTGGCGGCCGAATGCGTGGTGCTGGCCGAGACCAAGGACCACATGAACTGGGAGCTGATCGGCCAGGTGGCCGAGCAGGACGGGCCGCACGCCGATGTCCTGGCCCAGGCGCACGCCGCGGTGGAGACGCAGGAAGACCATCACCTCTACCACACGCGCGGCTGGGCCCGCGAACTGTGGATCCGCAGCCTGGGCATGCCCGCGGTGCTGCCGCCGCCGGAAGAACAGAAGGACGTGCAGACCGCCATCGGCGCGGCGCGCGCGGAGAAGGCGCGCCAGGACTACCTGTAGCGATGGAAGCGGACAGCGGGGCGGTGGACGGCGCGGAGGATGCGCGCGCGTCCTTCTTCTGCAGGATGTTCGATGCGCAGGGCCAGGCGCAGCGGATCGGCGCGCGCTCGCTGGCGGCCTGCCAGCCCGCGCACGACACGCTGGCCTGGGTGGACCTGTGCGACCCCAGCGACGAGGAGGTCGAGGCGGTATGGGCGGCGTGGCAGCTGCCGCCCGCCGCGCGGCAGTTCCTGGACGGCGGCACCGTGCCCGAGGTCGGGCAGAGCGACAGCTGTTTCTGGGTACGCGCCGTCGTCGTGCGCGCCAGCGGCGACAAGGACAGGATCAACGGCGCCGTGCTGGTGTGCGTGGCCGGCGCCGACCGCGTCGTCACCTTCCGCCGCGAGCCGATCGACTTCCTGGAGGAACTTCGCGTGCAGCAGCCGGGCAAGGTCGGCGTGCTGCGCGCCGAGAGTTTCGTCGCCACCCTGCTGGACCGCCTGCTGGTCAGCTACTTCAAGGCGATCGACGAGCACGAACTGGCGATCGAACGCCTGGAAGTGAGCATCCTGGGCAAGGGCGCGTGCGACGCGCTCAACGAACTGCAGCGCCTGCGCCGCTGGGCCTCGCGCCTGCGGCGCATGCTGGCGCCGCACCGGGTGGTGTTCGGCGCCATGTCGCGCCCGGACTTCCGCCCGGACGAGGGCCGCGCCGCCGACCGCCATTTCATCGCGTTGAACATGCGCTTCGAGCGCGCCCTGGACATGGTCGAGAACGCGCGCGAACAGGTGCTCGGCACCTTCGAACTGTTCAGCAATCAGACCGCGCTGCGCACCAACCGCGCCATGCGCGTGCTGACCTTCGTCACCGTGGTGACCGGGTTGATGGCCACGATCGTCGGTGCGCTGGGCATGAACTTCGGCACCCGCCTGTTCGAGAGCGACGATGCCGGGTTCTATGGCGTCCTCGCCGGGCTGGTGGCGCTGGGCGCCGGCGCGTTCGTGCTCGGCCGCCGCCAGCGCTGGTTCTAGCGGCCAGGAACAACACGGCGGGCGGCCCGCCGCCGCCCGTCGTCGCCCGCGGCATGGACCGCGCTAATCCGGCGTCTTGGCCGGCACGAACGGAGAGACCGGATCGCTGGCCGGGAAGGTTTCCTCCAGCGCCTCGTCGTGGTTCTCGCTCTCGTGCTCCTTGCGCTCGCGGCGTTCCTGCGGTGTTTCGGGGCAGTCGCGGTCCTCGGTCGGATCGGGCGGATCTTTCCTGTCTCTGTTGTTCATGGCGTGATCCTCGCTGGGGAGACCTGATTGTTCGCAGCCGGGGTTGTCGCCGGCGTGAAGTCCGAAGCGGCGTCGTTCACGCCGATGGCCCTGCGTTCATCGATGTGACCTGCGCGGATCGCGCGCACGCCGGTTCTTTACGCGGTCTTTCGCGGGCGCTGACCAAGTTCTCTCCGGCACGACAGGAGACCGACATGAAGCAGGGAAAATACGCGTTCATCTACCGCAATGGGCTTTCGCTGGTGCTGCTGGCGCTGTTCATCGCCGCGCTGGCCGGACAGACATGGGCCGGCCTGCGCGCCTTCAACGAGGAGCTGGCGGACAAGGGCGCGCCGACGGTGTCGCTGGTCCAGTACCTGGAAAGCGGGCATTTCGTCTTGGCCACGTTCGAGAACTGGGAAAGCGAGTTCCTGCAGATGGGCATGTACGTTCTGCTGACCGTCGCGCTGCGCCAGCGCGGTTCGGCCGAGTCGCGCAAGCTGGACCCTGCCGAGGAGGACAACACGATCGAACCCGGCGCCACGCCGTGGCCGGTGCGCAAGGGCGGGGTGTGGAAAACGCTGTACGCCAACTCGCTGTCGCTGGCCTACATGCTGCTGTTCCTGCTGACCTTCGCCGGCCATTCCTACGGGAGCTGGCGCCACGAGAACCAGGAGCGCGCCCTGGACGGCCTGCCTGGCATCAGCTGGGCCGAGCACCTGGGCAGCGCGCAGTTCTGGTTCGAGTCGATGCAGAACTGGCAGAGCGAGTTCCTCGCGGTGCTGTCCATCGTGCTGCTGAGCATCTACCTGCGGCAGAAGGATTCGCCCGAGTCCAAGCCGGTGGAGGCGCCGCACGCGCAGACCGGCGCGTGAGCGCCGGCGCGGTCAACTTCCCGTGAGCCGCGTATCGCCAGGGGTCACGCGCGTTTTACCGCGGCTGGCTATGGTCAAGAGCCCTTCCAGCGAGATGCCCCCATGGCCAGCAAGAAAGGCGCTTCGTCCCATCCGCCGCACACCACGACCGCCGCGCGTTCGGACAGCGGCCCGGCGAGCAGCCGCTCGCAGCAACCGCTGCGCCCCGAAGACGAAGTGCCCGGCCTGATCGACGACTGGGCGGGGCAGCGCACGCACAACGCCGACAAGCGCGCCGAGCACGGCGCCGGCGCCGCGCAGCCGCCGGAAGGCGAGCACCACCTGGCGCCGTCCGCGGCGGTCGGCGCCAGCACGGTGAGCGAGAGCAATGGCAGCGCCAAGGTGGGCGCACCCGCCGCCGAGGGCCAGGACGCCAATGCCGGGCCGCTGCTGCGGGTGCGCAACGACGGTTCGGGACAGCGCCTGACCACCAACCAGGCGGTGCCCGTCTCGGACAACCAGAACAGCCTCAAGGCCGGGCTGCGCGGGCCGGCGCTGCTCAAGGACTTCATCCTGCGCGAGAAGATCACCCACTTCGACCACGAGCGCATCCCCGAACGCGTGGTGCATGCGCGCGGTTCCGGCGCGCACGGTTACTTCGAGGCCTACGAGGATCTCTCGGCGCTGACCCGCGCCGCGCCGTTCCAGGAGGCGGGCAAGATCACCCCGGTGTTCGTGCGCTTCTCCACGGTGGCCGGCGAACGCGGTTCCAAGGACACCGCGCGCGACGTGCGCGGCTTCGCGGTGAAGTTCTATACCGACGAGGGCAACTGGGACCTGGTGGGCAACAACATGCCGGTGTTCTTCATCCAGGACGCGATCAAGTTCCCGGACCTGGTGCACGCGGTCAAGCCCGAGCCGCACCACGCCATGCCGCAGGCGGCCTCGGCGCACGACACCTTCTGGGACTTCGTGTCGCTGATGCCCGAGTCCACCCACATGCTGATGTGGCACATGTCCGACCGCGCCATCCCGCGCAGCTATCGCATGATGCAGGGCTTCGGCGTGCACACCTTCCGCCTGGTGAACGCGCGCGGCCAGTCGGTGTTCTGCAAGTTCCACTGGACGCCGAAGCTGGGCACGCATTCGCTGGTCTGGGACGAGGCGGTGAAGATCTCCGGCGCCGATCCGGATTACCACCGGCGCGACCTGTGGGAGGCGATCGAGGCTGGCGAATATCCGGAGTACGAACTGGGCATCCAGGTGTTCAGCGAGGAGGAGGCCGAGGGCTTCAGCTTCGACGTGCTCGACGCCACCAAGATCGTGCCCGAGGAACTGGTGCCGATCCGTCCGGTCGGGCGCATGGTGCTCAACCGCAACCCGGACAACTTCTTCGCCGAAACCGAGCAGGTCGCGTTCTGCACGGCGCACATCATTCCCGGCATCGACTTCAGCAACGATCCGCTGCTGGCCGGCCGCATCCATTCCTACGTGGATACGCAGATCAGCCGGCTGGGCGGGCCGAACTTCCACGAGTTGCCGATCAACGCGCCGGTCGTGCCGGCGCACAACAACCAGCGCGACGGCATGCACCGCCAGGCGATCCACCGCGGCCGGGTGTCCTACGAGCCGAACTCGCTGGCCGGCGGCTGCCCGTTCCAGGCCGGCACTGCCGGCTTCGTATCCTTCGCCGAACCGCCGCAGGGCGACGAGGTACGCGCCAAGCCGGAGAAGTTCGCCGAGCACTACGCGCAGGCGACGCTGTTCTACGACAGCCAGAGCCCGGCCGAGCGTCGCCACATCGCCGACGCGTTCCGCTTCGAGCTGAGCAAGGTGACCGTGCCGGCGGTGCGCCGGCGCGTGGTGTCCATGTTGCGCAACGCCTCCGAGGAGCTGGCCGGCGAGGTCGCGCGCGGACTGGGCATGCCGCTGCCGCCGAAGATGCCCAAGGCCTTCGACGGCGAGGTGGCGCCGGAAGTCTCGCTGTCGCCGTCGCTGTCGCTGCTGTCGCGGCCGGGCGAGGGGGGCATCCGCACGCGCCGGGTCGCGCTGCTGGTGGCCGACGGCAGCCGCGCCATGGACGTGACGCTGCTGCACCAGGGGCTGACCGAACAGGGCGCGATGGTGCGCCTGCTCGGGCCGCACGTCGGCCTGCTGCACGACGCCGACGGCAACGCGCTCGATGCCGACGCCTCGCTGGAGAACGAGCCCGGCGTGCTGTTCGACGCGCTGGCGGTCGTCGGCGGCGCGGCGGGAGCGGCGGCGCTGGCGCGCGACGTGCGGGCGCTGGAACACATCCGCGACGGCTACCGCCACGGCAAGCCGCTGCTGTTCGTCGGCGAGGGACGGCAGGTGTGGGACGCCGCCGGCCTGGCGGCGCGGGACAACGACCCGATGCTGCTCTTCGCCGAGCCCGACGCGCGCGACACGGTGGAGCGTTTCGCCATCGCCATCGTGCAGCACCGTTACCCCGAGCGCGAGCCGGCGATGCTGTGACCGGTACGCCGCCGGCCCGCGCCAGTGCGGCGGGCCGGCGGCGGGCGCGCGGGGAGTACCCGGAGCACACCGTGGCCGGCTCCGGGGCGAGACCGCCCGTATTCGCGGCGCGCGGCGCCGCTGCCGCGTTGCGATGGCCCCGCCAACGGCGCGTGATTGCCGTCGTCTCGCGGATTGACGGTGCGCTTACCGGCGCGGGCCTAGCGTCGCAGGCCTCATCCACTGCCTGGGGTGTCGATGAAAACCGCACATACCCGACCCGTCTGGGACGACGTGACCACCGCCACCGCCGACTGGTGGCAGGACGAAGGCGCGGACGCGGAAGTGATCGTCGTGGGCGCCGGCGTGGCCGGGCTGAGCGTCGCGCTGGAACTGGCCCGTGCCGGAAAGCAGGTGCAGGTGGTGGAGCGCGAAGGCATCGGCGCCGGCGAGACGCTGCGCACCAGCGCGCACCTGGCCTCGGCGCTGGACGACCGGTTCTCGGCGCTGGCGCGCTACCACGGCGAGGCGGGCGCGCGGCTGGCCGCCGCCAGCCACGCCGCGGCGATCGACTGGATTGCCGCGCTCGTGGCGCGTTCGGACAGCGACTGCGGTTTCCGGCGCGTCCCGGGCTATCTGTTCTCGTGCACGCAGGACGTCGAGGACCTGCGCCGCGAATGCAGGGCGGCCGAGGCCGCCGGGCTGCAGGTCGGCCTGCAGGCGGAAGGCATCGCGGCGGTGCCCGCGCTCGGGCCGGTGCTGCGCTTCGACGACCAGGCGCGCGTGGACATCGGCCCGTACCTGCTGGCGCTGGCGCGGCAGGCGCGCGACGCCGGCGTGCGCTTCGTGCGCGGCGACGTGACCGCGATCGAAGGCGGCGGGCGGCCACGCGTGACGTGCCGCGACGGCCGCGCGTGGCACGCCGGCGCGGTGGTGGCGGCGACCAACGTGCCGGAGCACGAGACCGGCGCGACCTGGCTCAAGCAGGCCGCCTACCGCACCTACGTGGTGGCGGGGCGCGCGCCGGCGCACAGCATTCCCGACGCCCTGTACTGGGATGACGGCGATCCCTACCACTACGTGCGGCTGCGCATGCCGCCGGGCATGGACGCGGACGAGGTGGAGGTGATCGTCGGCGGCGGCGACCACAAGACCGGGCAGGACGACGACCCCGACGTCTACGCGCGCCTGCAGGAATGGGCCAACGCGCGCTTCCCGTCGATCACCCGCTATACCCATGCCTGGTCCGGGCAGATCCTGGAGCCGGACGACGGCCTGGCGTTCATCGGCGCCGACCCGGACAACGAGAACGTCTATCTGGTGAGCGGCGACTCCGGCAACGGGCTCACCCACGGCACGCTCGCCGCGCTGCTGCTGACCGACCTGGTGCTGGGCCGCGACAACCCTTGGGCGGCGCTGTACGCGCCGGGCCGGCACCGGTTGCTGAGCGCCGGCAACTGGCTGCGCGAGAACGCCAACGCCGCCCTGCAGTACCGCGACTGGCTCGCCTCGGTGCCGGCCGATGCGCTGGCCGGGCTGGCGCGCGGCAGCGGCCAGGTGATCCGCTGCGGCGTGCACCAGGTGGCCGTCTACCGTTCGGGCGACGGCATGCTGCACGCCCACAACGCCCGCTGCACCCACATGGGCTGCGTGGTGCGCTGGAGCAGCGAGGAGAAATCCTGGGATTGCCCGTGCCACGGCTCGCGCTTCAAGGCGACCAGCGGCGCCATCCTCAACGGCCCGGCAAGCGAACCGCTGGCGCCGTTCGACCTGCCGCAGCAGGAGATCGAGCGCGATGCCGGCACGTCCGAATGAGCGGCGCGGCCTGGGCCTGGGCGGGCTACCTGCTGTGGCTGCTGGCCGGCTGCGCGGATTTCCGCTGCCACCGCCGCAGCGACCTGCCGCATACCTCCGGCCTTGCCGAATCGCTGCTGCACGTGCTGCAGATGGGCCTGATGGGAACGCTGGTGCTGGCGTGGCTGGCCGCGCGCCCGTCCTTGCCGCTGCTGGCGCTGTCGGCGCTGCTGGTCCTTGCGCATGCGCTGGCCGGCTACGCGGACACCCGCACCGCGTGGGGCCGGCGCCCGGTCACGCCACTGGAACAGCACATCCACAGCGTGCTCGACGCCGCGCCATGGGCGGCGCTGGGCATCGCGGCGTACGGCCAGGGCGCGGCGGCGCTGGCGCGCGGCTGGACGTGGGAATGGCGCGCGCCGCTGCCGCCGGCCTGGGTATGGATCGCAGTGCTGCTGCCGGCGCTGCTGCTGTGCATGGTGCCGCTGCTGGCCGAGCTTGCCGCGGCATGGCGCGCCCGCGCCCGGCGTGCCGGCGGCTGAGGCGGCACGCGAATGCGCGCAGGGCATGCCTGCCATTCCTCCGCCCGCGGGTGATGACACGCATTGCGCGCCCGCCGTTACCGTTCCTGGCCAGGGGAGGGACGGCCGCGCGCGGACGCATCGATCCACCACCGAGAGCAGCGAGGACACGATGAGCAGAACAGCCCCCCGCATCCACGTCGAACAGGCCGACATCGAACGCCTCAAGGCGCTGCAGCTGGCGCTCGACGCCGAACTGGTGGTCGAACTGCACATGCGCGGCGGCGCGACCCTGGTCGGCACCCTGGTGGACCGGCCCACCGTGCAGCAGTTCCGCGACGCGCAGGGCAACGAAGGCACCAACGGCCAGGTGCGCATCGACCTGGGCGACGGCGACATCCGCGACCTGTGGCTCGACGAGGTGGAGCGATTCACCCGCCTCGGCTCGAGCTAGGCGCCCGCTCAGTCCCTGCGCCGTGGTGCCGGCGGCCGTTCGTAGTCTTCCGGGTGCGCGGTGTGTTCGGCTTCGGGCATGTCCGGCCGCTTCCACTGCGCCTTGTCGTTGCGCAGCTTGTCGGGCGTGTGCGCCTTGTCCTGGTCGCTGGCCTTGCCGGGGTTCAGGGGAAGTTTGTTCATGGCGTTCACCGTTGGCTGGATGCATCCTGCGCCGGCGGCGGTTCCGAGGCCGGCAGCGCGCGCGCCTGCTCCAGGTGCTGGGCCACGCGGGTCCGCGTCTGCTGCAGGTGCGCCTGCACGTCGGGACGGTCGGCGGCGGGGATGAGGGTCTGGTCCAGCGTCGCCAATGCGTCGGTATGCCCGTCGATCATGGCCTGCACGTAGGCGCGGCGGTAGGCTTCGCCGCTCTCACCGGCCAGCTGGCGCAGGACGGTATCGCCCTTGTTCCGCTGCGCCCGGGCGTTGGCGCTGTCAGGGGTGGGATGCAGGGCATCGGTCTGCTGCTTGTTCCGGCCGTGCTCGTCGATCATCAGGCGCGCGTAGTCGGCGACCGGACCCTGGACGTTCTTCTCCAGCGCCTGCCGTCCCATGGCGATCTCGTGATCGTTGATGGCGTTGAGCACGGCCAGTGCGTCGCCATCGCCGTCGTTGTCGGCATCGGTACGGGGGACCGCGCCGGGTGGTCCTTCGCCGGGCGTGGTCGCATCGGCGGCTGGAGCGGCGGTCCCGCGCGACGGCGTGGGTTCGTCGTTGCGGCACGCGGCCAGCGAGAGGATGCCGGCCAGCAGGAGCAGTTTCGCCAGATCGAGGACTTTCATCGGAGGACTCCGGGTAGGGGCGGATGCGCGCCGCCCTCGGCGGACGACGCGCGTCCATGCTTGCGGCGCCGGTGTTTGCCCGGCGTGCAACCAGGTGACAAGAACATCAGTGGCGCGGCCGTGGCGTGCCGCGGCTGCGCGAACGACCGGCATGCGCCATGCTCATCGCGGCTGCCGGTTTGTTCGTTTCTCGCGCCTTTCGAAACCTGCCGGCTGTGGTCACGCCGTGGTGGCCCTCCTGTACGTGACGGCAGGCGTGCGGAAACGTGAATGGGCTGCAGAGGCCGCAGCGGAAATGGCCAGGACATGCAGGGCGGCATTGCGGACGCGCTGTTGGCGAAGGGCCGGGCGCAGGACGACGCGCCGCTGCAATGTTCGCCTGCGGTCATGTTCGTCTCGCCGTCGGCTGCGTCGAGGTGATCGAGATCCAGGCGCTGCCGCGTGGTGGCGCGTGGAGACCGCCGTCACCGCACTGGATGGCGTCCGCGCTGGCGCGAACGTGCCGACGCTGCATGCCGCGCTGCGCTGGTCGATCTGGTGGTCGCACGCGCGGCTGCCGTACCTGCGCGCCCTGTCGCGCACCTGCGGGGAGTACCAGCGGCAGCGTGCCGCGCTGGAACGCCGGTGAACGCTCACACCGGATCGGCGCCGTTCCGGTCCGGCCCGGAACGGCGCGCCATCGCCGGCAGTCTGGCCTGCTCGCGGCAGTAGGCGCAGTCGCGCCCGTGCGCGTCGGCGATCCTCAGCAGCAGGCGCACGCGCGTCCTGGCCCAGCGCGCTCCCCAGCGCATGCCCGCGCCCGGCGAACGCACCGCCACCGACGGCTGCAGGTACAGCGCGTCCTGGAGATGGACCTGTACGATCCAGCCATCGCGCTGGGTGCGTACTTCGAGCACCTCGACGTCGCCCAGCAACAGGCGCCGCCGGCCTTCCGCTTCCTCCCAGCCGAAGGCCGCGGGCAGGCGGCAGGGCAGGGCGCGGCTCATGCCTGCCGCTCCGGCCGGTACCGTGGCGCCGCGTCGCCTGCCTGCGCCAGGTGCGGGGACGACGCGGGCGTGCACGGCGCCGCGCCGTCGGCCCGTTCGTCCGCGCACGGGTAAAGGTCCAGGTCGCGGGCCGAGGCGTCGATGACGGCGATCGCCGCGGCGGCGCGTCGCCGCAGCGCCGGGCGGGAGGCGTCGAGCAGGGCCTGCAGGTGTTCCCTGGCCCCTTCCAGCCAGTCCTGCATCGCCTGCGCGGCGCGTGCGTCGAAGCTGTCGTCGTCCGCGCGCGACAGCTCCGGCCAGAGGTCGCCAAGGCCGGAGCGGCGCGCGGGCGCAAGGAACGCATGCCAGCTTCCGCCGCCTGCCAGCGCCTGCAGCCAGCGCTGCGCGGCGGCCGTCAGTTCGTCGTTTCCGCTGCGCTCGGCGACGGCGGTGGCCAGCGCCAGCGCGCCGGCCATCTCGCGCGCGAGCTGGCGCAGCAGCACCTCGTCGGCCAGGCGCGCCGGGTCGTCGCGGTGGCGGATCGCCACGCGCGCGCCCAGCCAGCCGCCGCCGGCCAGCGCCGCCAGCGCATACCACCCGAATCGGCTTCTCACGCTCATCTCCGGCTCCCTTGGGGCCCGGGCCGCCATTGCCGGACGGCCCGGGCGATGGCCGGCGGCCGCTACATCGGCGTGCCGCCGCCCGGCGAGGCATTGCCCGCCTCGTCCACGGCGGCGACAGTGATCTCGTTGCGGATGTCCTTCACGCCGCTGCAGGAATCGGCGATGTCCTCGGCCAGGTGGCGCATCCAGCGCGAGGCGACGGTGCCGCTCAGGGTGGCCACGCCGTCGGCGACCTGCACGCTGATGTCGCTGGCGTCGAGCATGTCGTTGTCGGTGAGGCGCTCGTTGAGGTCCTCGGTGATGCGCTCGTCCGAGCGCGCGTAGTTGCGTGGTCCACGGCCCCGGTACGGGCCGCGGCGGTCGTCGTCGCGGCCCTGCGGCCATCGTTCCGGTTGCCGTTCGCCGCCAGCGAAACCATGGTCGTGCACGCCGCGTCCAGAGTAGGGCGAGGGCCCGCCGCGATCGGCCTCGTTGTACAGCGAGTTCCCTGCCAGCCGGGGCGGCGGTATTCGTCGCCGCGCGCATGCCTGCCGTAGTCGCGCAGGGCGCGTTCGTCCTCGTCGGCGTGGCCGCGTTCGCCCCAGCGGCTTTCGCCGCCGCGGCCGCTGGCGTAGTCCGCCTCGCCGGCGCCGAACAGGGCACTGTCGCCGCGCGCCATGCCGCGCAGGAAGCCGCTGGCGCCGCGCTCCGGTTCCTGGTCGCGGCGCCAGCCGACGGTGCGTTCGTCATCGCCGCGCTCGCGCGCGCCGGTGCCCTGCGCGCCGCTCAAGCCGCGCGGCGCTGCAGTGGCATCGCGGTAGCGGCGTTCGTCGTTGCCGCGCGCGGCGCCGCCGGCCGGGTAGTGCGGTCCATCCTCGCCGTAGTCCCTGCCGAAGGAACGGCTGCCCTCGTTCCGTTCCTGCCAGTCGTTGCGGTTCATTTCGTTCTCCTGCCTGCCGGTGGGGTGTGCGTCGTGCTCCGCCTTCCGCGATGGAAGAACGGATACGCGATGCGGTCGCAAATCCCATGCCAGCGGCGAAGGCAGGCAGGACGCGGCGCCGGCGGCCGACGACTGCGCCGGAACCTGCATCTTGTGCACGGGCATGAAGATTCTGCAGGGCGTCGCCCGGGTCGCATGGCCCCGCCGGTGAAGTCCCGCGCCGCGCGGCTCAGCGCGGTCCGGGCGCCGCGACCGCCTTCGCGCAACGCTGCGCGGCGATTTCGATCCTGCGCAGCGTGTCCTTCGTTTCCGCCGACGCGTCGCGCTCGAGCTGGCGTTTCAGCAGCGACAGCCCCATCGCCACCACGTTCAGGTCGTTGCGCAGGCGGTGCAGCGTGCGCTCATCCATGGCGCCGGTTCCGCGCCAGGTGGTTGTGCACGGTGCGCACGCTGACCCCCAGGCTGCGCGCGGTGGCGGTCTTGTCGCCGCCGTGGAAGGCGAGCGTGCGCCGCAGCATCTCCTCCTCGATGTCCTGCAGCGGCGTGCCGACGCGGAACTGCACCACCTCGCGGCTGTCGGGCGGGCGCCGGCCCAGCGCCAGCGGGTTGATCTCGACCATCGGCCCGCCGGCGTTGAGGTAGGCGCGCTCGGTGGCGGCGATCAGTTCGCGCACGTTGCCGGGCCAGGAGTGCCGCAGCAGCCGCGCGATGCCGGCCGGGTCCAGCCGTTTCGGCGGGCCGCCGTACTTGTCGTTCAGGGCCGCGACGAAGCGGTTGGCCAGCAGCCGCACGTCGTCGCCGCGCGCGCGCAGCGGCGGCAGCTCGATGAGGTAGTGGCCCAGCCGGTAGAACAGGTCCTCGCGCAGCATGCCCTCGTCGGGCAGGCGGTTGGTGGCCGCCACGATGCGCACGTCCACGGGAATCTCGCCGGTCCCGCCGACGCGCACCACGCTACCGGTTTCCAGTACCCGCAGCAGGTACACCTGCAACGCGGGCGGCATCTCGCCGATCTCGTCCAGGAACAGGGTGCCGCCATCGGCCTGCTCCAGGAAACCGGCATGGCGGTTGGCCGCGCCGGTGAACGCGCCGCGCTCGTGGCCGAACAACTGGCTGGCCAGCAGTTCGGCGGGCACCGCGCCGCAGTTCACGCACACCAGCCGGCCGGGACGCCCGCTGTGCGCGTGCACGGCGCGGGCCACCAGTTCCTTGCCCGTGCCGGTTTCGCCCAGCACCAGCACGTTCAGGTCGGTGGGCGCCACGCGCAGGATGTCCCGCTTGACCCGGCGCATGGCCGCGCTTTCGCCTACCAGGTGCTGGTCCAGCCGCTGCTGTCCGTGGATGCGGCCGTCCACGTCCTCCTGCACGCGGCGGAACAGCTGTTCCAGCGCATCGGTGCCGACCGGCTTGCCGATGAACTCGGTGGCCGGCGTGGCCACCGCGCGGCGGATCTGCTCGGCGTTGCTGGTGCCGGAGACGAAGACGATCTGGCCGTGCCGGTCCGGGGGAATGCGGTCCAGCAGATCCAGGCCCGTGCCATCGGGAAGCGCCATGTCCAGGATGGTCAGGTCGACCTCGTTGCTGGACAGCCAGAACGTGGCGTCGGACACCGTGTGGAACTGGTGCGTGAGGAAGCCTTGACTCCTGGCGACCCTCGTCAGGAACACGGAAAAATCGGGATCGTCGTCGACGATGGCCAGGGTTGGAGCGGACACTCGCATCTCCTTCGTTGCACGCGGACGACGCTAGGCGCGTGGTCGTTATTCCGCTGTCAGGGGTGCACGCATGGCGTTGATCGGCGCAACACATCGGCGCCGCTGCACGCGCCCGGCGCATGCATCGCGGACGACGGAGCAACCCGCGTGCGTGCACAGGCGTGTGCACGAACACGTGGCGCGCGCACCTCGGCAAAAGGCATCGCCGAACGCTCCGTGCGCTGCGCGCGGCGATGGATGCGGTGCGCCACGGTGCGCACGCGCGGCGTTCCCGACGCGATGGTCCGCGCTCACATGCTGCAAACACCGCCGTATCCATATTCATCCATTCGTGCGAGGGATGAACAACGATGAATGCCAGCCTTGCCGGACGCCGGATCCTCGTGGTCGAGGACGAGTACATGCTCGCCGAATGCCTGCACGACCTGCTGCGGGGCGACGGTGCCGAGGTCCTGGGCCCGGCCAGTTGCGTGGAAGACGCCAACGCCCTGCTGGACCGGCATCCGCTGCCGGACGCGGCGGTGCTGGACATCAACCTGGGACGGCAGAGCGTCTACCCGGTGGCCGACCGGCTGAGCGGGCAGGGCGTGCCGTTCCTGTTCACCACCGGCTACGACCACGGGCTGATCCCGGAGCGGTATTCGGACTGCCTGCAGTGCGTCAAGCCGTTCGGCGTGGACGACGTCAGGGCGCTGCTGCTGGAGCTGCTGCATGCCGATGCCCGTTGACGCGGGCGACGCAGCGGCAGGAGGGCCGCGCCACGGCGCGCCCGCGCACCTGGCCGGCTGGGTCTGGCACGTCGACAGCGACGCGATCACCTGGGCCGATTCAGGCTTCGAGATGGACGGCTACCGGCCCAGCCTGGTCGCCCCGAACATGCGCGGGCTGCTGTCGCGCGTGCACGAACACGACCGCGACCGCCTGCACGCGCTGCTGCGCGCGGACGAGGAGCGCGTGGATTCGACCTGCCACTTCCGCTACTGGCTGCCGGACGGGCAGCAGCGCCACCTGCTGCTCAAGACCCTGTTCCGGCTGCGCGATGCCGGCGGCCCGGGGCGGGTGGCCGGCACCCTGCACGACGTCACCGACCATGTCGATATCGAGAAGGCGCTGCATGAAAGCATGGCCCGCTTCGCGCAGTTCGGCGAAGCCGCGTCCGACGTGCTGTGGATCCGGAACGCGCGCAGCCTGCGCCTGGAATACCTGAGCCAGGCGTTCGACCGCCTCTATGGCTGCGACCGCGGGACCATGCTGGCGAACCAGACGCTGGACAGCTGGACCCGCATGATCCTGCCCGAGGACCGGCACCGCGTGCACGAGGCGCTGGAGCGGGTCCGCGCGGGCGAACGCATCGTGGTCGAGTACCGCATCCGCCGCGGCGACGGCGCGATCCGCTGGATGCGCAACACCAAGTTTCCGCTGCTCGACTGTGAGGGCCGGGTGGTGCGCATCGGCGGCATCGGCCACGACGCCACCGAGGAGAAGGAGGCGTCCGGCCGCGCCCAGGTGCTCATGGCCGAGCTGCAGCACCGCACCCGCAACCTGATGGCGGTGATGCGCGTGGTGGCCGAACGCACGCTCGACGAGTGCGGGACGCTGGGCGAGTTCCGCGACGCGTACTGCAACCGCATCACCGCCATCGCCCGCGCCCACACCCTGCTCTCGAGCCTGGACGAAGGCGGTACCGTCACCTTCGACCGGCTCCTGTTCGAGGAGCTGGAAGCGCATGGCGCCGACCGCGCCCGCGTGGTGCTGGACGGACCCGGCGACGTCGCCCTGGAGTCGGCGACGCTGCAGACCCTGGCCCTGGCGCTGCACGAGCTGATGACCAACGCCACCAAGTACGGCGCGCTGTCGGCGGCTTCGGGGCGGCTGGAGGTGCGCTGGTGCCGCTGCCGGCGCGAGGATGGCACGCCGGTGCTGCGCATGGAGTGGAACGAGGTATTGCACGGCACCGCGCCGCCGGATGACGGACGGAAGGGCGGGTACGGGCGTGAGCTGATCGAACGCGCCTTGCCGTACCAGCTCAAGGCGCGTACCTCCTACCGGCTGACCGGCCACGGCGTGGAGTGCGTGGTCGAGGTTCCACTGCCCGTGCGCTGAATGCCGCGGGGCCGTTCCCCGCCCGACCCATGCCGCTGCACGACAGGCATGCCGGCAAAGGACGCGCCGCGCCGACGATGGCACTCGCCTCGTGCACCGCTCCGGTTACCTGCCCGCGCATTGCCCGCCGCATCGCGGCGCCGGGCGAGGGCCGTCGAATGGAATGCACAGGCGGCCGCATTGCCTGCCCTGATGCCTTGCCCGGAAATATTTTCACCGGTGCGCATTTGCTTCGCGCCCATCAAGGCGCCGACGCGGCGGAAGTGCCTTGAAAAACGCCATGTCCGCGTGATGCGCGGGGTTGGCATGGTGTGTGCTGACTCCCCTGTTACCCGCACACGGAGTCCCGCAGATGAAGGCAAAAACCACCAAGGTCGCCGCGACCAGGACCGCCAGCAAGAGCGCCGCGGCCGGCGCCAGCAACGCCGCCGGCAAGACGCAAGCCGGCGCCTCGTCCACCGGGCAGGACGCGGTCGCGCTGCTCAAGGCGGACCACCGCCACGTCGAGCAGATGTTCGCGCAGTGCGCCGCCACCGAGGATCCGGACGACAAGTCCGAACTGGTCAGGAACATTGGCAACGCGCTGGTCATCCACGCGATGCTGGAAGAGGAAATCTTCTATCCGGCGTGCAGGGACGGCGGCATCGAGGACGCCGTGATGGACGAGGCGCAGGTCGAGCACGACACGCTCGGCATGCTGATCGAGGAACTGACCGGCAGCGGTCCGCAGGCGCCTTACTACGACGCCAAGGTCAAGGTCCTCGGTGAATACGTGAAGCTGCATGTCCGCGAAGAAGAGAAGCCGAGCAGCGGGATCTTCGCAAAGGCCGTTTCATCCGGCCTGGACATGGCAGAGCTGGGGGAACGCCTGAAGGCCAGGAAGCAGGAACTCGAACTGCAGGCCGAAGCCGAAGGCGTGATTCCCCCGACCTCCCGCTCGCTCGGCAACCAGCGTTATTCCGATGATGGAGATATGAACATGGCACGATACAACCAGGAACGCGACGACCAGGGTCGGTTCGTGAGCGATGACGACCGCCGCTACTCCAGCCGCGGACGCCAGGACGATGATGACCGCCGCTACAGCCGCTCCCGCGACGACGAGCGTTCTTCGCGCGGGCGCGACTACGATGATGACGACCGCGGCCGCTACAGCCGTTCGCGCGATGACGACGACCGGGGCGGTTCGCGTGGCGGCCATGGTGGCTGGTTCGGCGACCCGGAAGGCCATTCGCGCGCTTCCGAACGCGGGTGGGAAGGCCGCCGCAACGACGATGACGACCGCGGCGGCCGCTACAGCCGTTCGCGCTACGACGATGATCGCGGCGGCTCCAGCCGCTCGCGGTACGACGACGACCGTGGCAGCTACAGCCGTTCGCGCGATGACGACGACCGCGGCGGTTCGCGGGGCGGTCACGGCGGCTGGTTCGGCGATCCCGAGGGCCACGCGCGCGCCGCCGAACGCGGCTGGGAAGGGCGCAGGGACGACGACGATCGTGGCGGCCGTTACAGCCGTTCGCGCTACGACGACGACCGTGGCGGCTCCAGCCGCTCGCGTTACGACGACGATCGCGGCGGTTCCTCGCGCGGCGGCCACGGCGGCTGGTTCGGCGATCCGGAAGGCCACGCCCGTGCCGCCGAGCGTGGCTGGGAAAGCCGCAGGGACGATGACGACGACCGCGGCCGCCGCAGTTCGCGCGGCCGCTGAGCAGGCCGTGCGCCATTGCGCCGCATGGAGGGCCCGTTTGCGGGCCCTTCGTGCGTTGCTGCTCGCGCGCGGAAGCGAGGCCATCGCCGCTGCGCATGTTCCTCGGCTGCCTGCGTGCAGCACTTCCACCGCCAGCGCCAATGCTGCTCCCGGCAGAGTGAGCACAGGGGAGGGCGGAAAGTGGCGGGTTCCCATCCCGCGGTACGCGCACCGCTCCGCATCGAAGTGCGGCGCGAACTGTTCCGCCAGCAGGAGGGCGATGCCCGAGGGCGTCCAGCGTTGAAGTGCACCGACTGCGCTCACGCCAGGCGCCAGCCTTCCCACGCGGTGAACGCCGCCACCGCCACCAGCAGCGCGCCGACGCCGCGCGCGACGCGCAGGTTGGCCGCCGGCCGCGATTCCAGCCAGCTGCGCACGCGCTCGCCGACCAGCGCCATGCCGCCGTACACGCCGGCCTGGCAGGCGGCGATGATCGCCCACAGCACCGAGGCCTGCAGCCACAGCGCGCCCTTGCCGGGCTGCAGGAACTGCGGGAACACCGCCAGCATGAACAGGTAGGCCTTGGGGTTGAGCAGGCAGGTGGCCAGGCCCTGGGCGAAGCTCGCCGCGCCGCCGCGCGCCGGCATCGACGGCAGCGCGCCGAAGGTCGCGCGGCTGCGCAGCAGCGACACGCCGATCCAGGCGATGTAGAGCGCGCCGGCCAGCAGCATGACATTGAAGGCGGCCGGCACCAGCGCCAGCACCGCCATCACGCCGAGCACGCCCATCAGCACATGGCAGGCGCCGCCCGCGATCACGCCGGCGGTGGCGAGCAGGCCCGCGCGCCGGCCGCCGACCAGGGCGTTGGCCATCACGCAGGCCATGTCCAGGCCCGGCAGCAGCACCACGCCGAGCACCATCACGAAGAACAGCCACAGGTGCGTGGCGCCGGTCATGGCGCGTCCTGCGCGGCGGTGGCGTCGAACGGCAGCCAGCGCAGCCGCGAGCGCGGCGTGGGGTCCATGACGATGCGTTCGACCGGCCCGCGCAGCGCGCCGCCGGCGCCCAGCCCGCGTTCGACGGTTTCCAGCCGCGGCGACAACGCGCGCAGCGCCGCTTCGTCGCGGCATACGCCCAGCCACACCAGCCACGGGCCGTCCCCGCGGACCGGCAGCTGCGGGAAGTTGTTGGGCACGTCCAGCGACACCAGCACGCCGGCCCCCTGCACGCCCGGCCCGTCGTAGGCCGCGAACGCGCGTTCGGCGCGCGCGGCCAAGGCATCGATGTGATCCTTCTCCACCGCGAACACCTGCGCCACCACGATGCCGCCGGCACCGCGGGGCTCCACAACCGGGTCGACCGCCGGCAGCACGGCGACGCCGCGTCCGCGGTGCAGCGGCCGCATCAGCATCACGTTGTCGCTGTTGGGCAGGATCGCGTTGACCTTGGCGCGGTGCTCGCGCCACAGCGGGCCGTAGTAGAAGGCGGCGTTGACCACCGGCCGCGCCTGCAGGTCGTGGAATCCGCGCAACCAGGTGAAGCGCTCCGGGTCGCCGCGTTCGGCGAACTGGCCGAACACCATGGCGCCGAGCTGCTCGAACGCTTCCGGGAAATAGGCGTCGAAATAGCGCGCGAAGTCGCCGCGCCGGCCCGCCGCGGTGACATAGCGCCGGAACTCGATGACCTGGTAGTCGTGCAGGTGCGCCACCGTTTCCCTCGGCGGTGGCAGGGTGGGCGAAGGCGCCGCCTGCGCCGCGAAGGGCAGGGCGCAGAGACTGGCGGACAGCGTGAGACGGGCGGCAGGCGTCATCGAGGATTCCCGGGTTGAATGGATCGCCGGCCTACCGTAAAAGCCAATCAGGGCAGATTGCGCCCTGATTGAATCGGGAATCGCGGCCATGACCCTTCCGACCACGCGTGTCCTGGCGGTGCTCGAACTGCTGCAGGCCCATGGCCGCATGAGCGGCCCGGAGCTGGCCCGGCGCGTGGGCGTGGATGCCCGCACCCTGCGCCGCCAGGTCGCCACGCTGGAAGCGATGGGCGTGCCGGTGACCGCCGAGCGCGGCCGTTATGGCGGTTACGCGCTGGTGCCGGGTTTCCGGCTGCCGCCAATGGTGTTCAGCAACGACGAGGCGCTGGCGCTGTCGGTGGGCCTGCTCGCCGCGCGCGGCTTGGGCCTGGCAGGCGCGGCGCCGGCGTCGGCCAGCGCGCAGGCCAAGCTGGAACGGGTGATGCCCGAGGCCCTGCGGCGGCAGGCGCGCGCCATCGACGAGAGCGTGGCGCTGGACATCGCCGGCGCCGGCGCGGGCAGCGGCGTGGACAGCGCCGCGCTGGGCGTGCTGAGCCAGGCGGCGCGGTCGCGCCAGCGCGTGCACCTGCGCTACCGCGCCGCGGGCGGCGCCAGCGAGCGCGATTTCGATCCGTGGGGACTGGCCTGGCGCGGTGGCCACTGGTACGCGGTCGGCCATTGCCACCTGCGCGGCGGTGTGCGCTCGTTCCGGCTCGACCGCATCGAGCACGTGCACGGCGTGCCGGCCAGTTTCGGCCGCCCGCACGGCTTCGACATCCTTGCGCACCTGGTCGCTTCGGTGGCCACGCTGCGGCGCGCGCATGCCATCGAGGTGCTGCTGCATGCCGACCTGGCCACCGCGCGGCGCGGGATCTTCGCCACCCTCGGCGTGCTGGAGCCGAGCGGCGAGGGCACCCGCCTGCGCGCGCAGGCCGACGACCTGGACTGGTTCGCGCGCGAACTGTCGCGGCTGCCGTTCGACTTCGAGGTGCGCCGCCCCGCGCAACTGCGCGCCGCCCTGCAGGCGCAGGCCGCACGGCTGCAGCGCCTCGCTTCGGCCTGAATGCCCGGCCTCGCACCGCGCGCGGCGAACGCAGCCGGCGCGATGCGTGGCGCGCGTTTCACCAGAACGTCTGCCTGGCGGTCATCAGGTAGAAGATGGCCAGGAACGAGAGCAGCGCCGGCACGCCCAGCGCGGCCCAGGCGCCGAGATGGCGGTCGTACTCCAGCGGCAGGGGCTGCCCGCTCTCCGCCGCGGCGCGGGCGATGTCGCGCAGGCGGATCTGCAGGCGCACCACCGGCAGCCAGCACAGGGCGGCGATCAGGAACAGGACCAGCGACCAGTACAGCCACGGCGTGCCCAGCGGGATGCGCAGGCGATGGGCCAGGTACAGCCCGGACAGCGGCTGGAACACCACGGTGGTGGCGGTGAAGATCCAGTCGGCCGCCACCACAAGCCGCGCGACCGCCGCCACCACGCGCGGATCGCGGCCGCGGCTGGCGAACAGCAGGTAGAAGGCGGTGCCCACGCCGGTGCCGAACAGGAAGGTCGAGGAAAGGATATGCAGGTACTTAACCAGCACGATGTCCACGCGGGGCCTCCAGCCAGAGCAACAGCAGGGTCAGGGCAAGCAGCGGTAGGTTCTTGATCATCGGACCATAGGGATGCGCCCAGTACTCCGGTAGCCACAGGCCGATGACCACGCTGTAGAACAGCACCACGCCGATCTGGACCATGTAGGCCGCCCGCCGCCAGCGTCGTACCCACATGCCCAGGCCCAGCGCCGCATCCAGCGCCGCGGCGGCATACAGCGATGCAGGCGCCAGTGCAGCCGGGACGTGCGCGCGCAGCAGCAGGTCGAGGCTGGCGGCCTGCGGGAAGACGAACAGCGATACGTACGCGGTATACAGCCAGGTCAGCGACAGGCTGGCGCGCAGCAGCGGCAGCATGTTGGCGAGTATCGCGTCGCGGCGCAGGGCCGGACGCCGCGCCGGCGCGACGAACGTCCCAGGATCGCGCGGTTCGCTCTGCAGGAGCGCGCGCCAGGGGGCCGCGTCGCCGGTATTGGGCAGGGCCAGCATGCGCAGCGCATCGGTGTCGAACGCACGACCCGGCAGCCACCGCAGCGCGCCGGCCGCCGCCCGCGCCACGCGGTCGGGGATGCGCAGGACATGCTGCGGTCGCGCGTCCGCCGGCGACAGCGCCCGCAGATAGCACACCAGCGGCATCGCCCGCGGGCCGACCGCATCGATCTGAGGCGGAGGATCGGGGTGTTCCAGCAACGCGGCCAGGCCGTCGACCAGGTCGTCCAGGTGGATGGGCTGCACGTCGGCCGTCGTGGCCGGCAGCGGCAGCCACGGCAACGCCGCCAGCCGCTGGAACAGCAGGCTGCTGGCGCCGTCGTCGGCATAGACCAGCGATGGCCGCACCACCACCGGCATGCCCGGGAAGGCGCGCGCGCAGCGGTCGCCGCGCGCCTTGCTGCGCCAGTACGGCGTGGGCGCGCGCACGTCCGCGCCCAGCGCCGATATCTGCACGATGCGCGCGACACCGGCCATCGCCGCGGCTTGGAAAAGGCTGCACGGCCCTTTCACGTGGATGTCGTCGAAACTCTGCTGCCGTCCTTCCTTGAACACGCCCGCGGCGTTCACCACCACGTCGACACCGGCCAGCGCATCGGCCAGCGCCTCCACGTCCGGCGCCGCGAAATCGAAACGGACCACGTGCGCCCCCGGTCGCCGCCGCGCCATGGCGTCGACGTCACGCACGCCGAGGATCACCGCATGTCCCGAACGCTCCAGCCTGTCCGCCAGGGCGGTGCCGATCAGGCCGCTGCCGCCGGCGATGAACACCGTCATCGGCCGTTCTGGCGGCGCGTGCTCGTCCGCGCCCTGTGTTCGGGCAGCTGCGCCAGCGTCTGTTCCAGCGTGCTGGTGTCCTGGTTCAGCCATCGCCGCAGCCGCGCCGCGGCCGCCGGCACCAACGCCACCAGCCACTGGATCTGGCCGCGGCAGGCGCACCTGCGCACCGGCTGGAGCCTGCGCCATACCCTGACCGGATACCTGATTCATCACGCCTCCTCGGTGTTCTGGGCCACGGCATTCGAAGCGCTGCGCAACGGGCGGGCCTCGCCGCGCCGCACGCTTGCGCTGGCATCGGCCACCGCGGCCACGGCCTACCTGGTGGACTACAGGGTCGTGCCGTCGCGGTTGACGCCGGGCTTCGAAAAGCGGCTTCGATCCACGGACATGTTCTGCATCTACGCGGTGTTCGGTGCCGGCCTTGCCTTGCCGTGGTTGTTGGCCAGGGGCAGGCCGAAACCGTAGTCCGGTCGTTCCAAGGCAGTACGGCCATCGCCCGGGAAGCGCGGCCGCGGTTGCATCCTCCGTCTCCGTGCATTCGCGGCGCATGCACGGCCGTGAGGCCGGCGTCGAGGCCGGCGCGGCCCCCTCTAGGGGGCGTCCGCCGTTCCCTGCGTGCCGGCATGCGCGCCGCGCTCGAGCCAGGCCGCGAAGTCCTGCAGCGGCATGGGGCGGGCGATCAGGAAACCCTGCGCGCTGTCCACGCCATGATCGCGCAGCCATTGCAGCTCGAGCGCATCCTCCACACCCTCGGCGATCAGCTCCAGCCCCAGGCCGCGCCCGAGCGCGATCAGCGCCTCGCAGATCGAAGCGTTGCGGCGGTTGCGGTGCACGTCCTGGACGAAGCTGCGGTCGATCTTGAGGTGGTTGAGCGGCAGGTCGCGCAGGTAACTCATGCTGGAAAAACCGGTGCCGAAGTCGTCGATCGAGACGCACACGCCTTCGCGCTGCAGTTCTTCCATCGCCGAGCGGGCGATCTCCGGCCGCTGCAGCATCGCCGTCTCGGTCAGCTCGACGTGCAGCGCGCCGCGCGGCAGCCGGTAGTGCGCATGCGCCCGCCGCAGGTGGCCGGGAACCGCGCCGGACATGAACTGCACCGCCGAGATGTTGACCGCGATGGAGATCGAATCGTGGCCGCGCGCGCCCAGCAGCTGCCGCGCCTGCGCCGCCTGGTCGATCACCCATTCGCCGATGGGCACGATCATTCCCGACTCCTCGCCCAGCGGGATGAAGGTGGCCGGGGACACGTAGGCGCCGTCCACGCGCCAGCGCAGCAGCGCCTCCGCGCCGGTGACCGCGCCATCGCCGATGCGCAGGATCGGCTGGTAGAACAGCTCGAACTCGGCGTTCGCCAGCGCGGTCCGGAGCCGGCCCACGGTCGCCAGCCGCTCCGCGGCGCGTTCGGCCATGCGCGCCGAATAGTGCATCGTGGACTGGTTGTGGGCGCGCGCCTCCAGCGCCGCCAGCGCCGCGTGCCCGGCCGCCTGTTCGGCCGCTTCGCCGGGCTGCTGGAAGGCGATTCCCAGCCACGCCTGCACGCGGTGGCAGCCGGTGTCCGCGTCGATGGACAGGGCGAGCGCGGCCTTCACCGCGTCGACCAGCTCATGCCAGTTCTCCGCCTGCCGCATGGCCAGCACGAAGGCGTCGGAGGGCACGTAGGCGACCAGGCCGTGGCCTTCGCCGATCCGCGCCAGGCGGCGTGCCATGCACAGGATGATCTCCTCGCGCGTGCGCGTGCCGAAGGTCGGCGAAACCAGTTCCAGGTCGCGCAGCTGGACATGCACGAAGGCCTGCGCGCAGCGCGCCGCGTCCGCGCCGCTCCACCCGTCCACCGCGTCGAGCAGCGAGCGCAGGTGCAGCAGCCCGGTGCTTTCCTCGTGGGTCGCGCGCCACTGCAGGTCCTGTTCGTAGGCCACGCGCTCGCTCACGTCCTCGGCCAGCACCAGCCGCGCGTCGTGCCCGTCGAAACGGATGGTGCTGCTGTGGATGCGCACGTGGATGAACCGGCCGTCGCGGGTGACGTGCTGCCAGACCGGCGCCGAATCGCGCGGCTCGGCGGCGTCGGCCACCGAGTGCCGTACCGCGGTGGCGGCGCCTTCGGGCCGGATCTGCAGGATCGTCATCGCCAGGAACTCCTCGCGGGAATAACCGTAGCGCTGCACGGCGGCGGCATTGACCGCGAGGAAGCGCAGAGTGGCGATGTCGAACACCCAGAACGGCAGCGGGTTGCGCTCGAACAGCTCGCGGAACTGCGATTCGGCGTGCTCCAGCTGCGCCTGCTGCTGCCTGCGCCCGGTGATGTCCATCAGGGTGCCGGTCATGCGCTGGCCGGCATCGTGGTGGGCCACGGGCGCGCCGCGCGCGCTTATCCAGCGGACCGCGCCATCGGGCAGCACCACGCGGTATTCGAACGCGAAGGGCTCGCGTTTTCCCCACGCCTCCGCGAAGCCGGCCTCGACGCGCTGCCTGTCCTGCTCGTGGATGCGCTCGAAGAAGGCCTCGGTGGGCAGGGGCGCGCTGCCGTGCGGCAGCCCGAACAGGTCGCGCGCGGGCGCCGACACGTGCACCTGCCCGTCGGTGGCGTCGATCGCCCAGACGCCCGTGCGCGCCGCTTCCTGCGCCTTGCCCAGCCAGTCGGCCTGGCGCTGCAGTTCGGCATGCACGCTACGGCGGACCGCTTCGGCGGCGGCCACGCGCCGGGTCAGGTAGCGCATCCCCAGCCAGTAGAGCAGGAGCACCCCAGCGAGGCCGCGGACGAGCCCAGCCACGGTGCCAGCGCTTCGGCGCGCGACATGGAAACGACGACCACGAAGGGATAGCCGCTGGCCGAGGACCGGCTGACGAGCTGCCCGCCGGATGCCGGCGGCGTGGCGCCAATGCGCCGTTGCGCCAGCACGGCACCGGTCGCGCCGAGCAGTGTGGCGTTGCCGCGCCGGCCCACATCGGCGCCGTCCAGCATTTCCTGCAGTTCGGACAGGCGCAGCCGCGCCACCAGCCAGTTCTGCGCCGGGGTGCGCACGACCAGCGGAAGGACGGGCCGCGACCGCCCCTCGTGCAGCACGTTGCCCGGCACCAGCCTGCCGGTCCGGCTCGACTGCAGCACCGCCGGCGGCACCGCCTGCCCGGTGGAGTTGACGCCCTTGTAGAGCGCCTGTCCGTCCCTGCCGACCAGATCGATGTCCTGCAGTTCGGCGTTGCGCGCGATCACCCCGCGGATGGTGCCGGGCAGGTCCCACGCGGCCGGATCGACGGCATAGCCATCGGCCTCGGCGGCCATGCCGTTGAGCGCTCTTTCCAGATTGCGGATCTCGTACCGGAGCAGCTTGTCGATGCCGGCGGCGACGGCGGCGCTCTGCCGGCGCGCCGCGTCCAGGCGGGCGAAATAGCCATGGACCACCATCGACACCAGGCCGGCGCTGAGCGCCAACCCCAGCAGCGTGCCCACCCACCGCACTCTTGGCGTCGCGCCGCCGGTCCCGCCTGTCCGTGTCACTCTCCAGCCTCCGCTCCCAGCCGGCGGTCCCGTGGCCGCAGCATGATGTGGTCCGCAAATGCTCCGTGATCGCCGGAGCCGCGCACGATCCCACGCCCAACATGGGCGAGGGAGTGGCAGGACGAAGTGATAGGACCGTCACTGCCGCGTGAGAATCCGCGCGGGATGGTAAGCCAGGTCCGCGTGCCGGCGCAGCCCTTTCCTGCGGCCGTTGCGTCTTCGTGCGGAAGCGGCTCTGACCGTCGCTGCTCCGTGGGTAGCGGTGAGTCGCTTCGGTTGCGTGCCGGCAGGGACGGGCGCACCGGCTGTAGCGGCGGCGTCGCATCGGATCGACGCGCAGGGACGCGGCGCGACGAGACGGAGCAACGCCGCGACGATTCACGCCACCGCGAATGCGGCCGGACTACGGTGGCGGCATGGCACGCAGATCCGTACGCGAACCGCCGCCACTGGCAAAGCCGGTGGACGAGGTACCTGCCGGCAGCTTGGCCGCCCTGCGTCGGGAAGCGGCCGGTTGCCGGCGCTGCCCGTTGTGGCGGCATGCCACGCAGACCGTTTTCGGCGCCGGGGCGGGCCGCGCGGCGGTGATGCTCATCGGCGAACAGCCCGGCGCGCACGAGGACCTGGAGGGCAGGCCATTCGTTGGGCCCGCCGGGCGCCTGCTGCGCGAGGCGCTCGCCGAAGCCGGCCTGGATGCCGCCGGCCTGTACATGACCAACACGGTCAAGCATTTCAAGTACGAACAGCGCGGCAAGGCGCGGCCGCACAAGCGCGCCAACGCGTCCGAACAGGCCGCCTGCCGCCCGTGGCTGGCGGCCGAGCTGCTGCAGGTGCGACCGCGCGCGGTGGTGGCGCTCGGCGCGATGGCGGCGCAGACGCTGTTCGGCAATACGTTCCGGATCACCCGCAGCCGGGGTACCTGGCTGCCGCTCGGGGAAGAAACCAGGGCGCTGGCGACATGGCACCCCTCGGCGATCCTGCGCATGCCTTCGCCGCAGCGCGAACGGGCGCGCGCGGAACTGGTCGCCGACCTGGCACGGGTGGCGCAGGCGTGACGCAAGGACACGGCAAAGTCGCGGGATGACGGAACCGCCGTATGTTGAGCGTGGAAGACGCTGCCTGCATCTGCATCCGTTCGCCTGCGGAGTGAAGGCGCGGCGGTTAGGCGTGGGTGACGAATGCGGTGCCGTCCCTCACCGCTCTACCACCGCGCCGCCGCTACAAGAACCGGAACGCTGCCCGATCGCGGCCACGGACGCGGCGCAGCCTGCCCGGAGGAGGAATGCAGACGCTTTCTGTCATCTTCGACGGCGCCGACCAGTGCAGCCCGCACGAGGTCGCCGCGCTGCGCGTCGCGGCATCGCGGGTCGCGGCGCTGCTGGCGTTGGACTACGACCCGTCGCACGCCTTGCCCGGCGCAAGCGACGGCAGCTACTGCATCCCCATGTCGACCCTGACCCGGCGCGAGGCCGACGCCCTCGGAATCCGCGGCGAGTCGCAGCTGTGGGGCGGGGTGGTGCCGCACGCCTTCGTCGCCACCAAGCTGGTCAGCCACCGGCCATGGCGCAGCGATGCGCCGCTTCCGCGGGGATGGAAGGACCTGGACGGAATCGAGCGGCTGACGCTGCCCGGCTGCTGCGTCTTCACCGCCGACGACGCCAGGGCCGCGGGTACGCGGCTGTTGCGCGATGGCGAGGTGCGGCTGAAGCAGCCGTTCGCCCGCGGCGGCAATGGCCAGGCGACCGTGCGCGATCCGCCGGCGCTGGCGCGATGGCTTGAAGACGCGACCGATGCGGCGCTGGCGGACGGGCTGGTCCTGGAGAGGAACCTGGTGAAATCGACGACCTACAGCATCGGCAGTTCGAGCCTGCCCGGCCACGAGATCGCCTACTGCGGCCGGCAGCGCACGGTCATGGACCGCGCCGGCCGCGAGGTATATGGCGGCTCCACGCTCACGGTGTTCCGCGGGCCATTCGCGGTGCTTGCCGGAAAGGCGCCGGCCGAAGCGGTAAACGTCGCGCTCGCCTACGACGCCCTGGTGCGTGGTACCTATGGCGTGCTGGCATCGCGCCGGAACTACGACGTCATCGACGGCGTGGACTCGCAGGGGAACCGCCACGTGGGCGTGCTCGAACAGTCCTGGCGCTTCGGCGGCGCCAGCATGGCCGAAGTGATCGCGCTCGAATGGCTGGCATGCCATCCCGAAGCGTCGTCCGTCGTCGCCGAAACGCGCGAATCCTACGACGACGCCCCGCTACCGGAAGGCGCCATTCCTTATGGCGACAGCGACGCGGATTCGCCGCGCAAGTACGCCAGGATCGTGCCCCATGGACGTTGAACTGGACCATTGCCGCATCGAGGTGACCCATGAGGAGAGCGTCGAGGCCACGATCCTGTCGCCGCAGCGGGAGCTGCCCGGCGTGCTGTTCGTCCACGGCTGGGGCGGGAGCCAGGAACACGACCTGAGCCGCGCGCGGGAGGCGGCGGCGCTGGGGTGCGTGTGCCTCACCTTCGACCTGCGCGGGCACCGAGCCAGGGCCGCGAGCCGGGACACGGTCACGCGCCCGCAGAACCTCCAGGACCTGTGCGCCGCCTACGACTGGCTGGTGCAGCAGCCGCATGTGGATCGCGACGCGATAGCGCTGGTCGGCATCAGCTACGGCGGCTATCTCGCCGCGCTCCTGTCGCAATCCCGGCCGGTACGCTGGCTGGCGTTGCGGACCCCGGCGATCTACCTGGACAAGGACTGGGACGCGCCCAAGCGCCAGTTGAACGCGGATCCCGAGCTGGCAGGCTACCGCCGTCGCCCGCTGGCGGCGGACGAGAACCAAGCGCTGCAGGCGTGCGCGCGCTTCACCGGCGACGTCCTGCTGGTCGAGGCGGAACACGACGAGATCATTCCGCGGCAGGTCATCGACAACTACGCCGGCGCGTTCAGCAGCGCCAGGTCGATGACCCGGCGCCTCATCCGCGGCGCCAGTCACGCGTTCGACGACAAGGCGGAGCAGAAGGACTACACCGACGTGCTGGTGTCGTGGATGACCGAGATGATCGTGGGGTCGCGCGGCGCCATCGCCGAGCGCAAGGTGCGCGACTACAAGCAGGAAGGACGCATAGATGCGGTGAGGTGAGGCGTCCGCCGCCTCGGCGCGACGCCTCTTTCTCCGCCTGGCCAATGCGCGCGTGATCGTAGAGGTCGGTACTGCCTCAGCGTGTCCGCTGGAGGCGGGGCATCTCGAATCGAAACTGCGTGGCCTGTCTCACGATGGGCTTCCGCAGGCGCCGGCTGGTTTCGCTCCGCGCGCACATGTTCTGGTGCCGTGCTACAGGTGATGCTGTCCGCCTGTTCGCGTGCGACGTCCCGGGTCAGGCCATCCGTAATGCTGCGGATGGGACTAAACGCTGGAAGTGTCCACCAGCTGTGACAGTGGATCTGCAGAAGCTCGAGGCGCTGGTCAACCTCATCGGTCGACCAGCGCCGGTGTTGCCGCTGCACCGACAACGTCGGGCCCGGCGAATCCTCAGCGGTGCAGGGCGTCGATGATCAAACCGGTGGCGATCTCCACCAGCAGATACTCTGTATCGGACTGCCGCACCCAGCGACGTCCGCGGCCGGGGTCGCGCAGGTCGTAATGCGCGTAGTCGTCGACCCAGTAGCGTCGATCCACTTCGGCCCACGGCAGCCGCTCGCCGCGGCGCCAGGCCTTCTTCTGCCATCCCGGCGGCGGCGCGTGGCGGTTGTGCGGTCCACCGGCATGCGCCGGCGGGCCATTGCCGCGCGCGTGGTGCGGCGGATCGGCCCAGGCGGGGGCAACCGCCAGCAGGGTTGCGGCGGTCAATGCGAAGCCAAACGCACGTCCAGTTTTCATGGGGATCTCCCGGCAGCCGCAGCAGGCGGCATCAACGGGCCGGAATGTAATCGAGGCCATGTGAACGAAACCGGACGTGGTCCCGGAGATCGGCGAGAAGAGCTTGACGAGTGCGAGGAGTCACCGCGGGCGTTCTTGGCAGCGGCAATGTTGCGCGTCCGCGAGAGTTCTCGATGGCTGTGGGACGTTGAGCGGGACGCAGGAGAGGGTGGTTGGAAAGCGCTCTTCCCTTTGTTCACCTTTGCTCATTCAGGCGGGGTGCGAAAGGGGGATCAGGTCCTGGCGAGTACGAATCAACATGGATGAATCCGCGTCACAGCCGCCTTGATTCACGCGTCTTCACGCGTTGCCCACGTGTTCCAACGTGAGCTGAAGACGTGATCATGGCTTCCACCAAAAGGCCGCTATATTCCGAGCTCCAAGACGAATGGAGGATTGGAATGTTCCTGACCAAACAACATCTGCAGCTTGGCGTCGCACTCGTCGCCACCCTGGGCCTTGGCGCCTGTGCCACCTACAAGGACGAGTTCGCAACCATCAACACACGCCTCGACCAGCTCGACGCGAGGGTGCAGGGCGCGGCCCAGAGCGCCGAATCCGCCAACCAGTCCGCGCAGCGGGCCAACCAGCGACTGGATCAGATCGAAGGTCGCGTCCAGCAGCTCGAAACGGCGCCCCGCCGCACGCCGCGCGGCTAGTCCTCTTTCCCCGTTCGTGACGAACGTCTGAATCCGGGACCGGTGGCCTTCGCTGGCCACTGGTTTCCCTTTCACCTGCAGTATTCGTTCCAAGGAGCCGCGCCATCCGTACGTATTCATTCCCTGCGATCCGGGCCGTTTACGGCGCATTGGCAATGGCGCTGGCATTGGCAAGCATCGACGTGGCCAGCGCCGAGGACGGCCCGGTGCAGCCGGCGTCCGCCGTCGACGAGCTTCCGCAAGGCCAGGACGTATCCGAGACGGTGACCGAGCTCGCCGGCTGGGTGGTCGCGACGCGGGACAGCGAAGGCTATCCGTTCGCGATCATGGACAAGGCCGCCGCGCAGATCCTGGTATTCGGCGGCGACGGCCGTCTTCGCGGCGCGGCACCCGCGCTTTTCGGTTCGGCGGTGGGCGACCACACCGCACCCGGCGTCGCCGGCGTCGCGCTTCGCGAGATTCCGGGCCGGGACCGCACGACGCCCGCGGGTCGCTTCGTGGGTGGTTTCGGTCCGTCCGTCGATGCCGGGCGCGTGTTGTGGGTCGACTACGACTCCGCGGTTTCGATCCACCCCACCGCTACCGGCGTGCCGGCGGAAAGGCGCCCCGAACGCCTCGCCTCGCCCTCGCCGGACGACAACCGCGTCACCCACGGCTGCATCAACGTCTCCCCCGAGTTCTACGAGCGCATCGTCCGCCAGACCTTCGAGCGGGGCGGGGTTTTCTATGTGCTGCCCGACAAGGCGTCGCTGGCCGATACCTTCCCGGAATTCGCGCAAAGCCGTTCGACGGCGCAACGCAAGAGCGGAAGCCGTGCGCGTTCCGTCAGTCCCTGAGGACCGGCAATTTGCCATGGGATGGCTGGCAGGAAAGGCTGAAGCTACACGCGGCTGATAGGGGAAAGAGGCTGGTCGCGTGATCGTTTGATCGCGGCCGGGTTTTTGGTGTCCATGGCTCGCCCGATCCTCAATCGAGGCAGAGCGCTTGGTGGTTGTCTGTCTGCTTAGATCTGAGACGGCGAAGGCATGTCCACTGCAGCAATGTGTGATCGACATCGCCCCCCCTTGAAATGGTGGTGCCGATCGCGTCGTGTTTTGATCTGGACCCCGATTCATATCAGGGGGCTTTCAACGACGCCTGCAGCGCAGCGGCCAGGGCAGCATCTCCCGAGACCAGGTCCGTCCACTTGAGCTCCAGCCCCTTGCGGCGCCCCTTCTCGACCAGTTTCAGCCCAGCAGGGTCCAGGGAAAGCGTATAGGCCTTGCCTTCGATCATCAGTTCGCGTCTCAGCTGCTTATCGAGCGGGGTCATGCTTGGCTCCATTACGAGTCTGCCGGCGAGGCCCCGACACGTGGTCGTGGTCTGGGACATGCCATCGCCAAGGGAAGTCCATCGCCCGGGAAATGCCTATCCGAGGACCCACTGCGGGATTGTCCGGCGGCGGCGTGCCGTCACTCACCAGTGCCACCCCGCGGTCTCCCGTGACCAGGTCGGCACCATCCAGCTGCCGATTCAACCCGAATGCCTGCGCCAGCTTGCCTGGACCGCTTGCCAGGTCCTGGTCGCGTCGTGCCACCGCACGCGCCTGGTACATCAGCTCCAGCCCGTGGATCGGCTCGGCCGCCCGCAACAGCACCGCCATTCCTTCACCCGCGTCGCCACAGACAGCGTTGCCGGCCCAGTGCATGCCATAGATGAAGTAGACATAGAGGTGGCCGGGCGGGCCGAACATGGTCGCGTTGCGTGGAGTCGGACCGCGGAAGGAATGTGCGGCCGGATCTTCTCCCCCCGCGTAGGCTTCGACCTCGACGATGCGCGCCGCGCGTCCGTCGTCCCGCAGAAGGATCTTGTTCAACAGCTCGGGGGCCACCACTGTCGGATGGCGCCTGTAGAAGCCCCGCGGCAGCGGTTTCCAGTGCCTGGTCGTTGGCTCCTGCAACACGATTACCCCTGGCGGTTTTGGCTGCATTCCAGACATCTCGGCGGTGTGGACCATCTTCGACTCCCCGCTGATCGCGAACGGGCGGCGCGTTACGGTCGTCGGACAAGGCAGGACGATGGGAGCACTGCCATGGGATACGACGTCCCGTACTTCATGGATGCAGAGTGGACTGGATTGCGCGCCTTCTACGTGAAGCATCGCAGCGGCCCGCAGTCCCGGCGGAAGTATCAGGCGTTTCTGCATTCTTCGCCGCCGATGCGACGCTTTTTGATGGCTCCTGAGTGGATGCATGCAAGCGGGATTTGAAGATGCGATGCGCCTGCCGTTCCGGTTCAGGGAAATGGCTGCGCACCGCAAGAACCTGACGTCGAAGCCGCCTTTCACCGCCAGCGGCAGCGGTCGACGGCTGCTGCCGTCGAATGATTACCGGGTATCGCGCAAGCGCGGGGCGATCGGGAGAGCCCGATGGATCGCGCTTGCGGCTATGGCCGCGTGGCCGAAAGCGACCGCAATCTGGTTGAGATCGGTGACCACGTCGCCGATGGCATAGAGACCGGGGCAGGTCGTTTCCATATGCGCATTCGTCAAAACGGCACCTTCCGTATCGACAAGAGCGCCCACGCTTGACGCAAGATCACCGCGAGCCGGGGCGCCCATCGCCGCGTAGACCAGATCGAACTGTTGCGTATTCCCTCGCATGTCGGTGACTTCCCATGCTTCACCCTTCCAGGCCAGACGTTGCAATGTTGGAAGAATGACAAGTCCGCCTGTGTCCAGGGCGGCCAGTTCATGTGCGTCGCCTTCATCGGTCGGTGCAACGGCGATATCCGCGGAGAAGGTGGTCAGGTAGCGTGCATGGGGCACTGCCCGGGAAAGCGGTCCAACGACCGCGATCCGGCGATCGGTCGCCTCGTAGCCATCGCACAGAGCGCAGGACCGCAGCGACCCTTTGCGCAATGCGTCCTCCGGATCGCCGGAAGAGAGCGCGGGCAGGCGGTCCACGACACCAGTCGCCAGCAGTACCGACGGCGCGCACCATTGGCCGCCATCGGCTTCCGCTCGCCATCCACCTGTGGTCTGCTGCAGCGAGCCGATACGGATGGGCAGTACGGTCGTCCCATAGGTGCCGGCCTGATCCCGCAATCTGCGCAGCAGATCATCGCCCGACACGCCCAGCGGGAAACCTGGGCAGTTGTGCGTTCCTGGGATCCACCGGGCACGGCTGCGGCCGTCGTCAAACACGGCCACGCGGCGGTGCATGCGACGCAGATAGGTGGCGGCCGTAAGGCCTGCAGGTCCGCCGCCGATGATGATGCAGTCCAGATCCATGGGGTGCTTGGTGGGGAAGGGCATGCAGTGGTCGTGGAACGTGCCCCCCCCTCCCTCGAAGGCCAACGGGGAGGGGTGTAGTCAGGATCCAGTATTCCGATCCGCAGTGCGCCGACGTTTGCAGCGGCCGCACGAACTAGCCAGCGGCGTGCAACAGCTCCACCAGCTGTCTGACGCGGTAGGGCTTAGACAGGAACTGCGAGTACATGGGCAGGGGGCTGAAATGGGACTGCGGGTCGCCGGAGGTATGGATGACGCGTACATCGGGGTGGTTTTCAGCCACCTCCCGCGCCACATCAAGGCTAGAGATCTTGCCTGGCATGGCAATGTCGGAGACGACAACGTCAAAGGGGCCTTCGTCCCGCAACTTCTCCATGGCACGCGAGCCGGGTGTGGGCCTTTCAACGGCAGACAGAGGGACACCGTCGTGCCCTTGCCCGGGCGTGCTCTGCAAGGTTGCCTGCCCGCCGGAATGGGCAGCGAAGCCGAAAATCTGGCTCAGGCCCAGGCCGCTCCCCCTGCCGACCTCCTTGGTGGTGAAGAAAGGCTCGAAGCCCCGCTCCTGGATCTCCACCGGGATGCCGACGCCGTTGTCGGTCACGCTCATGTGCACCATGTCCTGCTCGGCAGAAGCCAGGTTCGAAGGATCGGCCTTGCGCTGTAGAAAGGTTGTGATCGTGATCATGCCGCCTTCCGGCCTCGCGTCGCGGCTGTTGACGACCATGTTGAGGAGGGCCGCCTCGAACTGCGGCTTGTCCACCTCGACTGTACCTGCCGGGCAGGCGACTGCGAGGACGGGCCAGCGGCTACACGAACCCTCTGGGCCGACGGCTCGCCGTACTAGCCTCTAACGACGTTTCTTAAACACGATTAGCCTTTCCTTCTTCGGGTTCGATACCACGCTGCGGTTGACAGATTCCATTGTCCTCGACGCTATCCGCAATAAGACGGATTTCTTGCAGCGCCTGGTTGTCGAGGGCGGACGTGGTGCGGCACCCTCGCGCGCAAGCGCATTGGCGCCGTGGTCGCAGAGCTTGCCCGCCGCTACCCGCAGAAGTAACGCGTTACGAAATCAGCAGGGCTCGTGCGGCAGGTCGCGCCAGCCGCCTTCGATCCGTTCCAGTCGGCGCCCCTGCATGCAGCGCTGCCCAGGGCGTAGCGCCTTTGCCTCGATCTCGCGATTGCGGGCGTCCTGCACCTGCCGTTGCAACCCCATCGGATCCGGAGAGTTCGCCACCTTGAGGAACTGCTCAACGGCTTCCTTCTGGGCCTGCTCCTGCTGCTCAGCAACGGCTGCAGCTCCTACCCCTAGGAGGGTGCAGGTGGCCAGCAAGCAGGCGGACATCCCGATAAATACGCCTAAGGCAACCTTCCAAACGAGGCCATTGTTGCCGTGGCGTTGAATTGGTGCCGTCTTGTGCCTGGGCCTGAAATGCAGGTTCTGCATGCCGGGTTTGCCGATGGTGGGTTCTTGCCGCTCCATGCTCCTGAATCCCCCTGCGCGTCGTCCTGGGCGCATTGTAGCCAAGGGGTGGGGTAGATCCCCACGGAGAACGCCTCACCCGCGCTTGGGTGGCCTCGGCCCCGTTGGTCCTGGTCCACCGGCTTCGCCGCGACGAACCTCGCGCCACCACCACCTGCAGGCCGCCTTTCCTGCCGGCGCCGGAGTACGTCCTGCAGAAAGACCGCCTTGGAATCGCTTGTGCCGCAAGGCTTTCCAGCTACCGAGTCTGCAGACGGTTGGCTGCGGTCGGCTTCCATTATCAGCCGCCATTCCCGCGCGCACATGCGGCGGCTCTGGAAACCGAAACCGGCCCATGGGCCGGTCAGTTCGATGCGTTCGTGGGGATCGTGCTTCATGCTTGGATCTCGTCGTCGTTGGGTGGACGCTTCGGTAGGCAAGAGGTGATCCAGAGCCAAATCCACCGGAGCCGGCGGACCGCTAGAAGCGGGACCTGCGGGAACAGGATTGCGGCTGCCGCCAGTGCGGCCAGGCAAGTAGTTAATTTCGCATAATGTATATTATGTAGAACTCAGATCCCGCAAGCTGCGCCGGTACAGCGCTGTGCAGCCAACCTGTCCACTACTCAGCCAGATCCAACGCCCGCCGCAGCGCACTCACCCGTTCCACATCCGACTGCACCCAGTCGTTCTCCAGTCCGATCAGCGACGGGTTGCGGTGGCGCATGGCCGACAGGCGCACCGACTTGGCTGATGCATGTAGCTCGTCGCAGCCGCTTTGCGTCGCGACGTTGGCGATGTTGGCTGCGTCGAGGCCGGCGCCGGCCATCAGGCGGATGCGGCCGGCGGCCTGGGTGGCCAGTTGCCGCAGCATGGGACTGCCGGCCATCGCGCTGGCGGCGCCGCCGGAGCTGAGGATGCGGTGGCAGCCCAGGCCGATGATCTGCTCCATCGCCGCCGGCAGGTCGCGTGCGGCGTCGAAGGCGCGATGGAAGGTGATGCCGAGCGGTCCTGCGGCGGCGACCAGTTCACGGCACAACGGGACATCCACGGCGCCGTCGGCCTCCAGCGCGCCGATCACCACGCCGTCGCATCCCAGCTGCCGGCAGCTTTCGATGTCGCGCAGCATGATGTCGGTCTCCTGGGCGTCGTAGTTGAAATCGCCCGGTCGCGGCCGGATCAGGACGAACAACGGAATCCGCAGGCCGTCGCGGGCCACGGCGACGCTGCCGCGCGACGGCGTGGTGCCGCCCTGCGCGAGGTTGTCGAACAGCTCGATCCGGTCGGCGCCACCGGCCTGCGCAGCCATGGCCGATGCGACGGAGTTGCTGGCGATCTCCAGCAGGCGGCGTCCGCTCATGCCTGTTCGCTGGCGTAGACGGAAGTGGAATCCAGCAGCGCGTCCTGCCTGCGGGAATCGCATACGGCGTAGACGAAGCCGCGATGCAGCGCGTAGGCGCCGACTTCGCCGTTCCGGTTCATTGCCAGGAAGCATACCTGCAGGGTGCGGCTGGCTTCCGGGCGCTTGTGCACTACCCGTTCGATGGCTTCGCGGCAGGCGTCGGCCGGCGAGCGCCCCTGGCGCATCAGCTCGACCACCAGGAAGGAGGCAGCGTTGCGGATCATTTCCTCGCCCATGCCCGAGGCCGTGGCCGCGCCGACTTCGTTGTCGACGTACAGGCCGGCGCCGATGATCGGGCTGTCGCCGACGCGGCCGTGCATCTTGAAGGCCATGCCGCTGGTGGTGCAGGCGCCGGCCATGCGTCCCTTCGCATCGATGGCGAGGATGCCCAGGGTGTCGTGGTTGTCCTTGTCGCCGGGGCGGCCGCGGCGTTCGGCGTTGATCTGCGGGGCGTAATGCTCGGTCTTGAGCCATTCGCGCCAGGCGTTTTCGGCTTCCGGGGTCAGCAGCTTGCGGCGCTCGAAGCCCTGCTGCACGGCGAACTGCTGGGCGCCCTCGCCCACCAGCATCACGTGCGGGGTCTGCTCCATCACCCGGCGCGCGACCGATACTGGATGCAGGATGTCGCTGAGCGCGGCGACCGAGCCGCAGCGGCCGTCGCCGTCCATGATGCTGGAATCCAGGGTCAGGATGCCGTCGCGGTCGGGGTTGCCGCAGCGTCCGACGGTGGGATTGCACAGGTCGCTTTCCGCCCAGCGGGCGCCCGCCTCCACCGCGTCCAGCGCACTGCCGCCGGCCGACAGCACTTTCCATGCGGCCTGGTTGGCGCCGACGCCGAAGTCCCAGGTCGAAACCACGCGCGCGCCATCGGCCGACGCCGGCGATGCCACCAGGCGCGGCGTGGCGCCGGCCGCGGCCAGCAGCATGGAGGTCTGCAGGAACTGCCTGCGTGTGCTCATGGGGTTTCTCCGGTTGTGTTGGGGCGGCAGGCGTCGTCCGCATGCCAGGCAAGCGCGCCGAGCACGCCCAGTTCGCCGTCGTCGATGCGCCACACCGGGACGCGGTGCAGGGCCGGTGAAAGCACGCCCTTGGCGAGGAAGCGGCGCTGGAAATCGCCTTCGTGCAACCAGTCGGCGAGGTGGCCGGTGATGCCGCCAGTGAGGTAGACCGAACGCGCGCCGAAGGTGAGCGCCAGGTCGCCGGCGACGCTGCCCAGCCAGCCGCAGAACGCGCGGGTGCTGGCGGTCGCGATCCGGTCGCTGCCGTTGCGCGCGGCTTCCACCAATGCGGCCGGCGTATCCCAGCGCGGAGCGGCGCCTTCGCGCTCGCACAGGCACGTGTACAGCGTCATCAACCCGGGGCCGGACAGGATGCGTTCGCTGTCGACATGCCCATGGCGCTGCAGCAGCACGCGCAGCACGTCCAGTTCCAGCAGGTTGCCGGCGGCCAGCGAGGCATGCCCGCCTTCGCTGGCCAGCACCGGCGGCTGGCTGTTTTCCAGGCGCACGGCCACGCCCAGGCCGGTGCCCGGGCCCAGCACCAGTGCCGGGCCATGCGGGCGATGCCGGGTATTGCCCGACAACGTGTGCAGCGCTTCCGGTTCGACATGCGGAATGGCCTGGGCCACGGCCACGAAATCGTTGATCAGTTCCAGTTCGCCAAGGCCCGCCTGGCGGCGCGTATCGGCCAGCGAGACATCCCACGCCAGGTTGGTGTTGAGCAGGTGGTCGCCATCGAGCAGTCCGGCGATGGCCACGACCGCGCGGCCGACGGGAGGAATGGACGCGTCGCCGCGCAGGCTGTCCGCGTAGTCGCGCAGGATCGCCGCCAGGCTCGGGTGGTCCGCGCAGGCGTAACGGCGGAAGCCGTTGACCCGGATCGGCTCGCCCGGCCGCAGCGTGGTCCAGCCCAGGCGGGCATAGGTGCCGCCGACGTCAGCGCCGATGATGGTCGTTGCCGCCACCGGTTCGTTCATTGCGTCCTGCTCTACCGGCATGTCGTCTTTCAATCGTTCCAAATGGAAAGCGGATCATGCGTTGGAAAGCCGGGTCACGCCAAGGGGCGCAGCATGCGCCAGGTGGCCCAGCCCAGCGCGGTCATCGACAGCGACCCCGCCAGGTGCAGGCCCATGGTCGCCAGCGCCCAGCCCAGCTGCTGGCGCAGGAACAACTGCACTACTTCGGCGGAGAACGTGGAGAAAGTGGTCAGACCACCGAGCAGGCCGGTGACGACGAAAAGCCGCCACTGCGGCGCGATGTCCGGACGCACCGCGAACCAAGCCAGCGCCAGGCCGATGACATAGCCGCCGAGCAGGTTGGCGGCCAAGGTGCCCAGCGGGACGGTGGGATGGATCGGGTTCAACCAGACGCTCAGGCCGAACCGCAGCCACGCGCCGATCGCCGCGCCGACGCCTATCGCCACAAAGGAAAGCCACATCGCGTGCTGTCTCCTGCTCTGGTCATGGGGCGTCCCGGCCGGGTGCGCCGGGACGCGGTGCCTGTTCATTCCTGCGGCTTGCCGCCGGCGGCCCTGGCCTGCCCGCGCGCCGCGCGCAGGCGGTCGAGCTTTTCCTTGAGCTTGATCTCCAGCCCGCGCTCGACCGGCTGGTAGTACACGCGCTCGCCCATCTCGTCGGGGAACGCGGTCTGGTCGAGGGCGATGCCACCTTCGACGTCATGGTCGTACTGGTAGCCCTTGCCATAGCCGAGGGTCTTCATCAACCGCGTCGGCGCGTTGCGCAGGTGCATCGGCACCGGCAGCGAGCCGAGCCCGGTGACGTCGGCACGGGCGGCGTTCAGTGCGGCATAGGCGGCGTTGGACTTGGCGGTGCTGGCCAGGTAGACGACCAGGTTGGACAGGGCGATGTTGCCTTCCGGCGCGCCGATGCGGTCGTAGGCGTTCCAGACGTTGATTGCCATTTCCAGGGCGCGCGGGTCGGCCAGGCCGACGTCCTCCACCGCCATGATGGTCAGCCGGCGCAGGAGGTAGGACGGATCGCACCCGCCGTCGAGCATGCGTGCCAGCCAGTAGATCGCGCCGTCCGGGTTGGAGCTGCGCACCGACTTGTGCAGCGCCGAGATCTGGTCGTAGAACTGCTCGCCGCCCTTGTCGAAGCGGCGCGTGCGGTCAGCCAGCACCTGCAGCAGGGTTTCGGGGGTGATTTGACCGCCCTCGCCCACCGCCAGTTCCGCGGCGATTTCCAGCAGGGTCAGGGCGCGGCGCACGTCGCCGTCGGCGGCGCGGGCGATTTCCAGCAGCGATTCGTGCGAGACGCGGATGTCCTCCTCGCCAAGGCCGCGCTCCCTGTCGTCCAGTGCGCGCTGCAGCGCCTCGGCCACGTCCTCGGGCGATACTGCTTCAAGCACATGCACGCGGCAGCGCGAGAGCAGCGCCGAGTTCAGTTCGAAGGACGGGTTTTCGGTGGTGGCGCCGACGAAGATGATGGTGCCGCGCTCGATGTGCGGCAGGAAGGCGTCCTGCTGCGACTTGTTGAAGCGGTGCACCTCGTCGACGAACAGCACGGTGCGCCGGCCTTCGGCGAAGCGCTGCGCGGCCTCGGCCAGCACCTGCCGCACTTCCGGCAGGCCCGACAGCACCGCCGAGATCGCGCGGAACTCGGCGTCGGCATAACGCGCCAGCAGCAGCGCCAGGGTGGTCTTGCCGCAACCGGGCGGCCCCCACAGCACCATGGAGTGGACGCGGCCGGACTCGATCGCGCGGCGCAGGGCGGTGTTGGGCGCCAGCAGGCGCTTCTGCCCGACCATCTCGTCGAGCGTGCGCGGGCGCATGCGCTCGGCGAGCGGACGCATGCCTTCCCGGTCCGCGCTCAGCAGGTCGGCAGGAGGTTCGGAGAACGTGTTTCTGGATCTGGCCACCCCCGCATTCTAGCGTGGCCGTCCACCCGATCCGCGAGGATGCCGGCCGGTGGCCGGCATCTTCCGGGCGCGCTTACCGCTCGCCGATGACGTCCACGTCCTTCGGCGGCGTGAAGCGGAAGGTGCCCGTGGCGAAGGCCGGGTTCTTCTTCCAGCCGCTGAACTCGATCACGGTGCGCTGCCCCACCGCATCGACCACTTCCATGCGCCCCAGCCCGCCCTGGCCGAAGCCGAGCGCGGCGTACTGGAAACTGGCGTCCGTCTCGCGCTTGGGACTCAGCGACAGCCACTGCAGGCCGTCGCGCGGCGCGGCTTCCTCGCTGACGTCGTACTGGCGCTCCAGCTGCGCGGGATTGATCAGCGCGGTCAGCGGGCTGTTCTGTTCTTCCTCGCCCTGGTCGCGCACGGTGGCCTGCTCCAGGTCGGGCTCGTAGACCCAGACCTTGCTGCCGTCGGCCACGATCAGCTGCGGATGCGGGCGGGTGTATTCCCAGCGGAACAGGCGCGGCGCCGACAGCGCGACGCGGCCGCTGGACGATTCCTTGAGTTTGCCGCGGGCATCGAACACCTGCTGGCTGAACTGCCCGTCCAGGCCGCGCAGGCCGTTGGTGAAGGTCTTCAGGTCGTCGCGCGCGCCGGCATGCGCGCTGGCGGCAAAGCCGGCGGCGGCCAGGGTCACGGCGATCAACGTGGGGCGCAGGAAGGCATTCATGGCGGTTGTCATCGGTGGACGGAGGATGGGCAGAGTCTGCCCGGATGGAACTGAATGGGCGGCAATCATGCTCGACCGCCGCCCCTGCCCTCACTTGGGCGGTGGCGGCGCCAGCACGCTGCGGTCGCCATTGTGTTCCGGCGCACTGACCACGCCGGCCGCTTCCATCGCCTCGATCAGGCGCGCGGCGCGGTTGTAGCCGATCTTCAGGCGGCGCTGCACGCCGGAGATCGAGGCGCGACGGGTTTCGGTGACGATGCGCAGCGCCTCGTCGTACAGCGGGTCGGATTCGTCGCCGCCATTGCCGCCGCTCTCCGGCAGGCCGGTGGCGCCGACCACCACGCCGTCGCCCATCGTCTGCACTTCGTCCAGCACGCCTTCGATGTAGTCGGCCGGACCGCTGGCCTTGAGGTGCTCGACCACGCGGTGCACTTCCTCGTCGGAGACGAAGGCGCCGTGCACGCGGTCAGGCATGGCGGTACCCGGCGGCAGGTACAGCATGTCGCCGTTGCCCAGCAGCGCCTCGGCGCCGGACTGGTCCAGGATGGTGCGCGAGTCGATCTTGGAGCTGACCTGGAAGGCGATGCGTGTGGGGATATTGGCCTTGATCAGGCCAGTGATGACGTCCACCGACGGGCGCTGCGTTGCCAGGATCAGGTGGATGCCGGCCGCGCGCGCCTTCTGCGCCAGGCGCGCGATCAGCTCCTCGACCTTCTTGCCGACGATCATCATCATGTCGGCGAATTCGTCGATGAAGATGACGATGAACGGCAGCGGCTCGAGCTGGCGCGGCACCTCGCCCATTTCCGGGTTCGGCTTGAACAGCGGGTCCATCAGCGGCTGGCCGGCGTCGATGGCGTCCTTGATCTTCTTGTTGAAGCCGGCCAGGTTGCGCACGCCCACCGCGCTCATCAGCTTGTAGCGGCGCTCCATCTCGGCCACGCACCAGCGCAGGCCGTTGGCGGCCTCCTTCATGTCGGTGACCACCGGCGCGAGCAGGTGCGGGATGCCCTGGTAGACGCTGAGTTCCAGCATCTTCGGGTCGATCATCAGCATGCGCAGGTCTTTCGGGCTGGCCTTGTACAGCAGGCTCAGCACCATGGCGTTGACCGCCACCGACTTGCCCGAGCCGGTGGTGCCGGCGACCAGCAGGTGCGGCATGCGCGCCAGGTCGGCCACGGTCGGGCGGCCGGCGATGTCCTTGCCCAGCGCAAGGGTCAGCACGCTGGCCGACTTGTCGTATTCCTTCGAGCGCAGCAGCTCGGACAGGAAGATCATCTCGCGGGTGACGTTGGGGATCTCCAGGCCGATCACCGACTTGCCCGGGATCACGTCGACCACGCGCACCGACTTCACCGACAGGCCACGGGCGATGTCCTTGTCCAGCGAACTGATCTGGCTGACCTTGATGCCCGGCGCCGGCTCGATCTCGAAACGGGTGATGACCGGGCCGGGATAGGCGCCGACCACCTGCGCGTCGATGCGGAAATCCTTGAGCTTGAACTCAATCTGCCGCGACAGCGTTTCCAGGGTCTGCTCGTCGTAGCCCTTGGGCTGCGGCCTGGGGTCGTCCAGCAGCGCCAGCGGCGGCAGGTCCGAGCCGTCGCCGTTGACCCCCTGGAACATCGGAATCTGAGTCTCGCGCTTGGCGCGCTCGCTCTTCTCGATCACCGGCGCCGGGCGCGGTTCGATCTTCACCGGCTCGCGCTTGGCGCGCACTTCGGCATCGACCTTGCGCACTTCCTCGCGTTCCTCGCGCAGCGCACGGGTCTGCTGCCACTCGCTGGCCTGTTCCTTCTTCTTGTCCAGCAGCGGGCCCAGCGCCAGTACCCACTTGCCGATCTTCTCCATCACCAGGAACCACGACAGCCCGGTGGCCAGGGTGATCGAGGTCAGCAGCAGCACCAGCAGGAACAGGTTGCTGCCGACCGGGCCGAAGCCGCTCTGCAGCGATTTGCCGACCAGCACGCCGAGGCCGCCGCCGGCGCGGGCGACGTCGCCCGGCGCCAGGCGCAGGTAGAGGAAGCCGGTGGCGCCGATCAGGAAGCCGACGATGCCCACCAGCCGCAGCGCCGGGCCAAGATCGTCCTGGCCGCGGTCCGCGCGGTTGAGCCCGAACATGGCGATCCACGCGACCGCCGCCAGCATCAGCGGAATCAGATAGGCGACATAGCCGAACAGCTGGCGCAGCACGTCGGCGATCCACGCCCCCACCCTGCCGCCCATGTTGTGGATGGGCGCGACCACCGACCCGGCCTGCGACCAGCCCGGATCGGTCGGGGAATAGGTGAACAGACTTGCCAGCAGGTACAGCAGCGCCGGCGCGATCGCGATCAGCGCCAGGTCGCGCCACAGCTTGTTGCGGCGCGGAGCGTCCGCTGCGGCGGCCTGCCTGCGCGCAGTGCCGCCAGCGCCTTTGTCACGTTCCGGGACCTGTTTCGCCACCTTGGACCAGACCTTAGAAATGCACGGTTAGTGATTGATATTAAACGACAGGCGGCGACGTTTCATCCGCCCGTTCGCCGCCCTGCCGAAGAACAGGCGGGCAACGGCATCGTGGGGCATCGGGAAAGCGCGTGCGGGCGTGCGGCGGCTGCGCGGGAGCGGTCCTGCGGGTCGCGCAGTTCCATTCCTGCGCCTTGATTCACCGGGGCCCGGTCGCCACTCTATGACCTGCCCGGACGGTCGCCATGCACCGCGATCGCGCCGCCAATTCCGACTTCCGCGAGTATACATGAGCACTTCCAGCGCCCCGTCCCTGCCCACCCGCCACCAGAAGCTCGTCATCCTCGGCTCCGGCCCCGCCGGCTGGACCGCCGCGGTCTACGCCGCGCGCGCCAACCTCAAGCCGGTGGTGATCACCGGCCTGCAGCAGGGCGGCCAGCTGATGACCACCACCGAGGTGGACAACTGGCCGGGCGACGCCCATGGCCTGATGGGGCCGGACCTGATGGCGCGCATGCAGGCCCACGCCGAGCGCTTCGACACCGAAGTGGTGTTCGACCACATCCATACCGCCGACCTCTCGCAGCGCCCGTTCCGGCTGATCGGCGACAGCGCCGAATACACCTGCGACGCGCTGATCGTCGCCACCGGCGCCACCGCCAAATACCTGGGCATCCCGTCCGAGGAGGCGTTCAAGGGGCGCGGCGTGTCGGCCTGCGCCACCTGCGACGGCTTCTTCTACAAGGACCAGGACGTGGTCGTGGTCGGCGGCGGCAATACCGCCGTGGAAGAGGCGCTGTACCTGTCCAACATCGCCCGCAAGGTCTACCTGGTGCACCGCCGCGACACGCTCAAGGCGGAAAAGATCATGCAGGACAAGCTGTTCGCCAAGGTCGCTGCCGGCAGGATCGAAACCGTATGGCACCACCAGGTCGACGAGGTGCTGGGCAACGAGATGGGCGTGACCGGCGTGCGGGTGAAGTCCACCCAGGACGGAAGCACCCGTGACATCGCCGCGCACGGCTTCTTCGTCGCCATCGGCCACCAGCCCAATACCGACCTGTTCAAGGGCCAGTTGGCAATGAACAACGGTTACCTGGAGATCCGCTCGGGCCTGGGCGGCAACGCCACCATGACCTCGGTCGAAGGCGTGTTCGCCGCCGGCGACGTCGCCGACCAGCATTACCGCCAGGCGATCACCTCGGCCGGCTTCGGCTGCATGGCCGCGCTGGACGCCGAGCGTTTCCTGGACGCGCAGGGCGGCTGATCGCGGTCGCCCCGGCAGCCCGGCATGGACAAGGTGTTCGCCAAGCAGCTGCTGTTCCACGGCAGCTGGCTGGTGGTTCCCGCCATCGCCTGGCTGCTGTGGCGGTGGCGCCGCGACCGGTGCCACCGCGCCGTGCTCGCGGTCCTGCTGCTGGGCTGCGGCGTGTTCGCGTGGGCACGGTTCGTCGAACCACAGCTGATCCGGGTAGACGTCACCGAGCTGCGCGGCACCGGCATGCAGGCCCGCATCGCCCTGGTCAGCGACATCCACCTGGGCGTCTACAAGGACCGCCGCTTCCTCGAGCGGCTGGTGGAACGGCTCGATGCGCTGCCGGTGGATGCGGTGGTCATCGCCGGCGACCTGACCTATGAACCGCAGCGGCTGGTGCTGTCCGAGGCGTTCGCGCCGCTGTCGGCGTTGCGTGTCCCCGTCTATGCCGTGCTGGGCAACCACGACCAGCAGGCGCCCGGCCCCGATATCGACGCGCCGCTGCGCGAGGCGCTGCGCGCGCATGGCGTGCGCGTCATCGAGGGCATGGCCTTCACCGACGCGCGCGGCATCCGCTGGGCGGGACTGGGCGACCGCTGGGCGGGAAAGGACGATCCGGGCTTCCTGCGCACGGCGTCGGACCCGACGCCGCCGATCGTCGTCGCGCACAATCCCGACAGCGCCATGGAACTGCGGCCCGGCGAGGCGGCGATCGTCCTCGCCGGGCATACCCATGGCGGACAGATCCGCATTCCATGGCTGTACCGCAAGGTCATCCCCAGCGCCCACGGCTTCGATCGCGGCGAGCAGACCGCCCCCGCCGCGGCCGGTCCGGTGCGGGTGTTCACCACGCGCGGCGTGGGCGAAGTCGGCCTGCCGCTGCGGCTGTTCAACCCGCCCACCATCGACGTGCTGCAGCTGTGGCCATGACCCCGGCTCTGGAACCGCGCATGCTTCCGTCCATCACGCTGGTGGAGACGGCGCAATGGGACGCCCTGCACGACCGGTGCAATCCCTTCGTCAGCCACGCCTTCCTCGCCGGGCTGGAACGGCACGGCTGCCTGCGCCCGGAATGGGGCTGGCAGCCCCGGCACATCACGCTGTGGCGCGGCGATGAGCTGGCGGCCGCGGTGCCGGGCTACCTGAAGGAGAACTCGCATGGCGAGTTCGTATTCGACCACGCCTGGGCGAACGCCTACGCGCGGCACGGGCAGGAATACTTCCCCAAGTGGCTGGGCGCCATTCCCTATTCGCCGGTCACCGGTCCGCGCCTGCTGGCCCGCGACGACGCGGACAGGCGCGGGTTGCTGCGGGCCATCGTCGGGTACGTGCAGGACGCCGGGCTGTCCTCGGCCCACGTCAATTTCCACGGCGTGGACGAGGACGCGGCCTTCGACGCGGACTGGCTGCGGCGGGTGGATGTGCAGTTCCAGTGGCACCGGCAACCGGGCTGGCGGGATTTCGGCGATTTCCTCGCGGCGATGGACCACAAGCGCCGCAAGAACATCCGCCAGGAACGCGCCCGGGTCGCGCGTGCCGGCATCCGCTTCCGCGTCGTGCACGGCGACGAGGCGTCGGCCGACGACCTGCGCGCCATGCACGGTTTCTACCTGCAGACCTTCGCCGAGTACGGCAACGCGCCGGCGCTGACCCTGCCGTTCCTGCGCCACCTGGCCCAGACCCTGCCGCGCCAGCTGGTGCTCTTTCTCGCCGAGCAGGAGGGCGAACCGCTCGCCGGTGCGCTGTGCCTGCGTGGCGGCGACACGCTGTACGGCCGCTACTGGGGCGGCGCCGCCCTGCCCGGCCTGCACTTCGAGACCTGCTACTACCAGGGCATCGACTACTGCCTGCGCGAGGGACTGCAGCGCTTCGAGCCGGGCGCGCAGGGCGAACACAAACTGGCGCGCGGCTTCCTTCCCGCCGAGGTGCGCAGCCGGCACTGGATCGCCGATCCGCAGTTCCGCCAGGCGCTGCGCGACTGGTGCGCGCGGGAAGCGCGCGATGTCGCCCGCTATGCGCAGGCGCTGCAGCGGCACTCGCCTTTCAGGAGCGGGGACGAGCCATGAAACCGGCGGTGCATCCGTTCCTGCTGCCGCCCGATCCCGGTGCGCCGTTCCCGCCGGCGGAACTGGCGCTGCACGAACCCGACGGCCTGCTCGCCATCGGCGGCGACCTGTCGCCGGTGCGGCTGCTCAACGCCTATGCCGGCGGCATCTTCCCATGGTTCTCCGAAGGGCAGCCGATCCTGTGGTGGTCGCCCGACCCGCGCATGGTGTTCCGCACCGATGGCGTGCGCCTGTCCTCGCGCTTCCGCCGCGAGCTGCGTTCCAGCGCCTGGACGGTCGCCGCCGACACCGCGTTCGCCGAGGTCGTGCAGGCCTGCGCCAGCGCGCCGCGCCCGGGCCAGGACGGCACCTGGATCACCGCCGGCATGCAGCGCGCCTATGAAGAACTGCACCGGCTCGGATACGCGCATTCGGTGGAGGTCTTCGATGGCGGGGAGCTGGTCGGCGGCATCTACGGCGTGGCCATCGGCCGGATGTTCTTCGGCGAAAGCATGTTCAGCGGGCGCAGCGGCGGTTCCAAGGTGGCCCTGGCCGCGCTGGCGCATGCCCTGCACGGCTGGGGCTGGCCGCTGATCGACGCCCAGGTCGAGAATCCGCACCTGCTGCGCATGGGCGCCGGGCACCTGCCGCGCGAGGCGTTCCTGGCGCGGGTGCGGGCCCTGGTCCAGGCGGCGGAAACAGAACCTGCCGGGAGCTGGACGCGGCGTTTCGGCCGCTGGCCGGCGGCGGTATTGGCGGGCCGGGGCCCCGTTTAACGCAAACTTTGCATGATTCGGCGGCGCGGGGTAAAATACCCGGCTTCCGGGCCTGAAAAGGCCATCCGCAGAACCGCACAGGATTACATGTCGAAAGACGACTCCATCGAGTTCGAAGGCACCGTCAGCGAGACGCTGCCGAACACCACTTTCCGCGTTCGACTGGAAAACGGGCACGAAATCATCGCCCACATCTCCGGCCGCATGCGCAAGAACTACATCCGCATCCTTACCGGCGACCGCGTCAAGGTTGAAATGACGCCGTACGACCTGACCAAGGGACGCATCACTTACCGCATGAAGTAAGCGCGGTAGCCGGATATCCCGGAAAGCCAGCCTTGGGCTGGCTTTTTTGCGTGGCTGTGATGCGGGGGAAAGGGGAGCCGGGAAGCGGGAATGTGGTGGGCCTGGTGAGCGCGGCCTCGCCTGTTCCACCTGGTGGAGCGGATCAGTTCCTTCCGCCCCCTTGCGCCCGCCTCCCGCTTCCCTGCTCCCACCTCCCCGCTCCTTCCTCAGACCGTTGCCGGCAGCAGGTGCTCCGGTTCGGCCTCGGTTTCCACGACCAGTTCGCCATCGCGCACGTCGATGCTGACCTTGCCGCCGCCCACCAGCTTGCCGAACAGCAGCTCGTCGGCCAGCGGGCGCTTGATCTGGTCCTGGATGACCCGCGACATCGGCCGCGCGCCCATCTGCGGGTCGAAACCATGGTGGGCCAGCCAGTCGCGCGCGGCCGGAGTGGCCGACAGCGAGACGTGCTTGTCCTGCAGCAGCATCTCCAGCTCGATCAGGAACTTGTCCACCACCCGCAGGATGTGGTCGAAGCCCAGCGCCTGGAACTGCACCACCGCGTCGAGGCGGTTGCGGAATTCCGGGGTGAAGCTCTTGCGGATCACTTCCATTGCATCGGTGGCGTGGTCCTGGCGGGTGAAACCGATCGAGCGCCGCGACGCCTGCGCCGCGCCGGCGTTGGTGGTCATCACCAAGATCACGTTCTTGAAGTTGGCCTCGCGGCCATTGGTGTCGGTGAGGACGCCGCGGTCCATGACCTGCAGCAGGATGTTGAAGATGTCCGGGTGCGCCTTCTCCACCTCGTCCAGCAGCAGCACGCAGTGTGGGGTCTTGACGATCTTCTCGGTCAGCAGGCCGCCCTGGTCGAAACCGACATAGCCCGGGGGCGCGCCGATCAGGCGGCTGACCGAATGCGGCTCCATGTACTCGCTCATGTCGAAGCGCACCAGCTCGATGCCCAGCTGCAGCGCGAGCTGGCGGGTGACCTCGGTCTTGCCCACGCCGGTCGGGCCGGCGAACAGGAAATTGCCGATCGGCTTCTCCGGATTGCCCAGGCCCGAGCGCGACAGCTTGATCGCCGAGGCCAGCGATTCGATCGCCGGGTCCTGGCCGAAGATCACCATCTTCAGGTTGCGCTCCAGGTGCTGCAGTACGTCCTTGTCGGTCGCGGTGACCTGTTTGGCGGGGATGCGCGCCATCTTGGCGACGATGGCCTCGACCTCCTCGACGTCGATGGTCGCCTTGCGTTCGGCCTCGGGCAGCAGCCGCTGGCGCGCGCCGGCCTCGTCGATGACGTCGATGGCCTTGTCCGGCAGCAGGCGGTCGCCGATGTGCTTGACCGAAAGGTCCACCGCAGCCTGCAGCGCGTCGTCGGCGTAGGTCACGCCGTGGTGGGTCTCGTACTTGGGACGCAGGCCCTTGAGGATCTCGTAGGCTTCGCCCACGGTCGGCTCGACGATGTCGATCTTCTGGAAGCGGCGCGCCAGCGCCCGGTCTTTCTCGAAGATGCCGCGGTATTCCTGGAACGTGGTCGAGCCGATGCAGCGCAGTTCGCCCGAGGCCAGCGCCGGCTTTATCAGGTTGGAGGCGTCCATGGTGCCGCCCGAGGCCGAGCCGGCGCCGATGATGGTGTGGATCTCGTCGATGAACAGCACCGCGCCCGGCACCTTCTTCAACGCGGTCAGCACGCCCTTCAGGCGCTTCTCGAAATCGCCGCGGTACTTGGTGCCGGCGACCAGCGCGCCCAGGTCGAGCGAGTAGATCACCGCGTCGGCCAGCACCTCGGGCACCTCGCCGTCGACGATGCGCTTGGCCAGCCCTTCGGCGATGGCGGTCTTGCCCACGCCGGCCTCGCCCACGTACAGCGGGTTGTTCTTGCGGCGGCGGCACAGCACCTGGATGGTGCGCTCGATCTCGTCGCCGCGGCCGACCAGCGGATCGATGCGGCCGGCGCGGGCCTGTTCGTTGAGGTTGCTGGCGTACTCGGCCAGCGCGTCGCCCTTGGCCTCGCCCTCCCCGCCCTCGGTGCGGCCCTCGCCGTCGATGGAGGGCGAGGCGTCGCCGTCGTCGCCGGACTTGGCGATGCCGTGCGACAGGTAGTTGACGATGTCCAGCCGGGTCACGTCCTGCTGGTTGAGGTAATAGACCGCGTGCGAATCTTTCTCGCCGAAGATCGCCACCAGTACGTTGGCGCCGGTGACCTCCTTCTTGCCGGAGGACTGCACGTGGTAGACGGCGCGCTGCAGCACGCGCTGGAAGCCCAGCGTGGGCTGGGTGTCGCGGCCGTCGTCGTCGGCCAGGCGCGAGACCGAGGTCTCCACGGCCTGTTCCAGGTCCTGGCGCAGGCGATCCAGGTCGGCGCCGCAGGCCTTGAGTACCGCCTGCGCGGAGGGGTTCTCCAGCAGGGCGAGCAGCAGGTGTTCGACCGTCATGAATTCATGACGTGCCTCGCGGGCGCGCTTGTAGCACTGGCCAATCGTCTGTTCGAGGTCTTTGCTGAACATGGGGGACTCCGACTGCGGTTCGAGACAATATGCGGCCTGACTGCACGTTTTCCATCACCCTACCGGATGCCGGTGTTCAGACGGCGTTAGCAGTATGCCCAAGGGTTGGGGATCCGTTCGGGCCGGGCCGCCATCAGGGGCGGATCCCTACCCCACGGGACGGCATTGGCTGCGGGGCATCGCGGTCTGGCGACAGCCGCGCCGGACGCCCGCCCTCTCCACATGGGTGCCGGCCCGGCCACGGCAATGCCGCCGCCGTGTCCATGCGCGGAACGGTGCGGGCCGTCGGTGTCGGGGATGCGGGGACGATGCAGGCGCGGCCGGCGGAGGTGCCGGTCAGGCCTTCTCCATCGTGCACAGCAGGGGATGCTGGTTCATGCGCGAGAACTCGTTGACCTGGGCGACCTTGGTCTCGGCGACCTCGCGGCTGTAGACCCCGCAGATGCCGCGCCCCCGGGTATGGACGTGCAGCATCACCTGGGTGGCCTTGTCCAGGTCCATGGCGAAGAAGTTCTGCAGCACGGCCACCACGAAATCCATCGGGGTGTAGTCGTCGTTCAGCAGCATCACCTGGTACAGCGGCGGCGGCGCGACCTCGGGCTTGCCGGGGTCGACCAGCAGGCCGTGGTCGTTCTCGTGTTGGAGCTTGCGGGGCATGCGCGGAATTATACCGGGTGGCCCCGGCGTACCGCGCCGAATTGGACGTGAACGCCCCCGTCAAAGCACAATTTGCGCCTGATCAACCAATCCCGCAGGGAAAGCATGAAGAAGTACGTGACTGGAATGATGATGGCGGGCGTGTTGGGCTGCATGGCCGGAACGGCGTTTGCCGGCGAACCGGATGCCGCGGTCGGGAAGCTGCTCGAGTCGCTGGAATACAAGTACGAGGTCGACGACGACGGCGACTACCGCATGGTGTTCGACATGGAGGACGAGCGCACCCAGCTGGTGTTCGTGCGCTCCTCGGTCGAGACCTACGGCGCCCACCGCATCCGCGAGATCTGGTCGCCGGGCTACAAGTCCTCCGGTCCGCAGCTGCCGGCGCTGGTCGCCAACCGCCTGCTCGAGGATTCCAACGATTCCAAGCTCGGCAGCTGGGTCAAGCAGGGCGACATGGCCATGTTCGTGGTCAAGATCGACGCCGACGCCAAGGCCGACGTGCTCAGCGACGCCATCGACGCGGCGATCAAGAGCGCCGATGCCATCGAGCTGGAACTGACGGCCAAGGACGAGTACTGAGGGTGAACGCGTTGCACTCCCCGCGCTGGGCGCCACGCGTCACCGTGGCCACCGTGGTGTCCCGCGCCGGGCAGCTGCTGCTCGTGGAGGAAGAAAAGCACGGCCGCCGGGTGCTGAACCAGCCGGCCGGCCACCTCGAAGCGGGCGAAAGCCTGGTCGAGGCCGCGGTGCGCGAGACGCGCGAGGAAACCGGCTGGGAGGTGCGGCCGACCGCCTTCATCGGCGCCTACCAATGGGACGCACCGGACGGCAAGTCGTTCCTGCGCTTCGCCTTCGCCGCCGAGCCGGTACGGCATTACCCGGATCAACCGCTGGACGCCGGCATCGTGCAGGCGCTGTGGCTGACCCCGGCCGCGCTGCAGGCCGACATGGCGCGGCTGCGCAGCCCGCTGGTCTGGCAGGCCGTGTCGGACTGGCTGGCCGGGCAGCGTTTCCCGCTGTCGGTGCTGAGGCAGGTGCCGTGAGCCGCCCCGGCGTGGTCGTCGGCGTGTCCGGCGGCGTGGACTCCTCCGTCGCCGCCCTGGTCCTGGTCCAGCAGGGGCTGGATGTCGCCGGCCTGTTCATGCAGAACTGGGCGGACGACGGCGATGCGCAGGACAGCGCGAGTGCCGCTGAAGGCAGGATGCCGAAAGCGGCCAAAGGACACTGCAGGGCGGAAGACGACCGCCGCGACGCGGTGGCGGTCTGCGGGCGGCTGGGCATTCCCTTCCATTTCCGCGATTTCTCCGCCGAGTACTGGCAGGGCGTGTTCGAGCACTTCCTGGCCGAGTACGCGGCCGGGCGCACGCCGAACCCGGACGTGCTGTGCAACCGCGAGGTCAAGTTCAAGCATTTCCTCGACGCCGCCCGCGAGCTGGGCGCCGGACGCATCGCCACCGGGCATTACGCCCAGGTGGAGCAGTCCGGCGGCCGCTGGCGCCTGCTGCGCGGGGCCGACCGCGGCAAGGACCAGAGCTATTTCCTGCACCAGCTGGGGCAGGAACAGCTCGCCGCCACCCTGTTCCCGATCGGCCACCTGGAAAAGAGCCAGCTGCGCCGCATCGCCCAGGAGGCCGGGCTGCCGACCCACGCCAAGAAGGACTCGACCGGCATCTGCTTCATCGGCGAGCGCGATTTCCGCCAGTTCCTCGGCCAGTACCTTCCCGCCCGCGAAGGCGAGATCCGCGATCCGCACGGGCAGCCCATCGGCCGCCATCCGGGCGTGTTCTATTTCACCCTGGGCCAGCGCGAAGGCCTGAACATCGGCGGCGTGCGCGGCCGGCCGGCGGCCCCCTGGTACGTGGTCGGCAAGGACGTGGCGGCCAACATCCTGTACGTGGACCAGGGCCACGACAGCCCCTGGCTGCAGTCCAACCGCCTGCAGACCGAATCCATGCACTGGATCGCCGGGGGCGCGCCCGCCGCCGGCTTCCGCTGCACCGCGCAGACCCGCTACCGGCAGCCGGACGAACCCTGCGCCGTGACCGTGCGCGACGACGGCACCCTGCAGGTCGATTTCGACCGGCCGCAGCGGGCGGTCACGCCCGGCCAGTCGCTGGTGCTGTATGACGGTGCCCAATGCCTGGGCGGCGCGGTGATCGCCGCCACCGACGCGCCGCTGGAACAGCGTGCGTCCAGGCCCGTTTCCCCCGAGAGGCAAGCATGAGTTTTTCCTTCGACGACCGCGTACTGGCACTGGCCGGCATCGCCCAGGCCCTGCAGCAGGTGCGGCGCATCGCCGAGACCGGCCATTCCGACGCCGCCGTGGTACGCACCGCCATGGACAGCGTGATCCGCATCGACGCCCCCTCGCCCGCCGCCGTCTATGGCGACGGGCGCCAGGTGGAGGCCGGGCTGCGGCTGCTGCGCGACTATTTCGGCAACCAGGGCAAGGACGACCTGCTGCCGCGCCTGGCGCTGTCGGTGATGCAGCTGGAACGCCGCTTCGTGCGCGAGGGCGCGACGGTGGCCAAGGTCCAGGCCGGCATCGCGGCCGCCGCGGCGCGGGCCGGCGAGCTCGGCGACCCGGCCCATCCCGACGTGCTGGTGGCGATGGGCGGCCTGTACGCGGAGACCATCAGCCAGCTCAAGCCGCGCATCATGGTGCAGGGCAATCCGCATTACCTCGGGCAGGCCGGGGTGGTCGCCGAGATCCGCGCCCTGCTGCTGGCGGCGGTGCGTTCGGCGGTGCTGTGGCGCCAGCTCGGCGGCAGCTACTGGGACTTCCTGTTCTCGCGCAAGGCCATGCTCGAGGCGATCGGACGGCGGCTGCGCGGCGGCGGCTAAAGACCGGACCCACCCGGCCGATACTGCAATCGTGACTCTCCCGAGAACGTCCATGTATTCACGCATTGCTATCCGCCTGGCCGCCCCGCTGGCCCTCACTCTCCTGCTGCCGCTGGCCGCGGCGTTCGCATGGCCCTCCGCCGTGGTCTGGGCGATCATGACCACGATGGTCCTGAGCTGGCTGGTGTTCGCCTACTGGAGCGTCCACAGCCAGTCGCAGCGCTCCCCCGAGCATGCCCGCGTGCTCAAGGAGCAGGACCAGCTGCTCAACGAACTGCGCAGCTTCGTCAGCAACGAAATCGATGGTTCGCGCGGCGAGATCGAGCGCGCCCGCGAGCTGATCCGCCAGGCCGTGTCCGGGCTGGGCAGCAGCTTCGATGCGATGAACCGCAAGTCGCGCCAGCAGAGCCAGGCGCTGGCCCGCATCGTCGACCGCGCCGGCGAGGAAGGCGGTGGTGGTGTGGACGTGGCCCGTTTCGCCCAGCACGCCAGCCACCAGATGGAACAGCTGGTCGAGGCGCTGGAGCAGGTCAGCGGCCAGAGCAGCAACACCGTGCAGCACATCGACCAGATGGCGCAGCACCTGGACGGCATCTTCGCCCTGCTGGAGGACGTGAAATCCATCGCCGACCAGACCAACCTGCTGGCGCTCAACGCCGCCATCGAGGCCGCGCGCGCCGGCGAGGCCGGGCGTGGATTCGCCGTGGTCGCCGACGAGGTGCGCAACCTGTCCGAGCGTTCGACCACCTTCAACGAGCAGATCCGCAAGCTGGCGCACAGCTCCAAGGACGCCATCGCCAAGGTCCGCGAGACGGTTTCGCACATGGCCTCGCGCGACATGGACCGCTCCCGCGAAGCGCGCCATGAAGCGGCGGCCATGCTGGACAACGTGGCGGCGATCAACAGCTCGCTGGGCGACGGCATGCGCGAGATCTCCGAATGCGGCCGCGCCATCGACAGCAGCGTCGCCGAAGCGGTGCGCGCCCTGCAGTTCGAGGACATCGCCACCCAGGCGCTGGGCGGCGTGCACACCCACCTGGACCGCCTGACCGCGATCAACCGCGAGGCCGTAGCGCTGCAGGAACTGCTGCATCGCAGTGGCGGCGTGCTGGACAGCGAGCTGGTGGCCGCGCTGCAGCGTACCGGCAGCCGCCTGCGCGAGATGCGCAGCGAGTGGGAGCGTCCGCCGCACAAGCCGGTGGCGCAGCAGAGCATGGGTGCGGGAACGGTTGAACTGTTCTGATTCCCCACGCGGCGATGCACCGACCCCGGCTCCGGCCGGGGTTTCGTCGTTGCAGGCCGCCTCTCCCGCACAATCCGCCGCCATTGCGGACGACGCGCCTGCGGCCGCCGTCCTGCCGGGAAGGACGGGCGCTGGCGCTCCGCGCCCCACCCCGGCGCTGGAGCGGCTGGCGGCGCTGGAGATGCTGGCGCAGCAGGAACTGGCCGGCGCCGCGCGGCTGGAGGAAGCCGCTGCACCCGGTCAGGACGACCTGGTGTCGATCCTGGTCGCCTGGGATCTCGCGCTCTGACGCCGCGACCGGCGCGCACGCGCGTGCCGCCCCTGTCGCGATCACGTGGCATCCGGTGTGCGCCGCGGAAAACCTGTCTCGAATCCACATCCGCCATGGAAATGGGCTCCGCCGGGGCTGCGATCCGTCGGATCGGCGTGCCCGTACATGGAACGTCGGCAACGGTCCGATCGGGAACCACGCGCAGCGCATCCGTGGCCATCCGCCCCCTGCCGTGCCGGCCACGTAATCCCCGTTTCCCGCAATGGCGGCCCCTGTCGGTCGACCCGCTGGCGAAGCACGGCTTCAAGCAGCGCACGGTGCGGCAGGCCCCGCCGGCAACTCCCATCCGCCGCATAGGCCTCTGCTTCCCGGGTACACGGGAAGCCAGGCATCAGGTGCAGAAAGAGGGATTGCCGATCCCGGGAGCATTCCGGCGTTTCAGATATCGCCGACAGCAACGCCCGCATCATCCGGATACAGGCATGCATGAAGAACGAAGAGAGCCGCTACAAGGAGACGGCAAGCTTGAACCGGTAGTGCATGGCTCGGGCCGGCGTGGACCGGCCCCGCATGGGCTCGATCAGAGTGCCGCAACCGGCCTGTCCGCCTGCAGCGGCAGTGGCGGGTTCCGGCTGTCGTCGCTGGCGCACTGGCGCAGCCACTGCGCCATGTCCCGCGACGGCAGCGGACGCGAGTACAGGTAGCCCTGGATCTCGTCGCAGCCCTGGCGCAGCAGCAGCGCTTCCTCCTGGCGCGTCTCCACGCCTTCGGCCACCACCAGCATGCCCAGTGCGTGGCCCAGGTGGACGATGGCCTGGGTCACCTCGGCGGTGCCGGCGTCGTGCAGCATGCGCTGGACGAAGCTGCGGTCGATCTTCAGGCGCTGCACCGGGAACCGGTTCAGGTAATGCAGGTTGGAGAAGCCGGTGCCGAAGTCGTCCACGGCCAGCAGCACGCCGTTGCGTTCGAAGGTGTCGAAGCACTGGCGCAGTGCGTCGCTGTCGCGGATCAGCGCCGATTCGGTCAGTTCCAGTTCCAGCCGCTGCGGCGGCCAGCGGTGGCGCTCGCAGATGGCGATCACCTGCTCGGCGAAGCCGCGCTCGCGCAGCTGCATGGCCGAGACGTTGACGGCGATGCGCTCGAACGCCAGCCCCGCCGCCTGCCAGACCGCGGCCTGGCGGCAGGCCTCGTCCAGCACCCACTCGCCGATGCGGGCGATCTCCCCGCATTTCTCGGCCACCGGGATGAACTCGGCCGGGCTGCAGGGCCCCAGCTCCGGGCAGACCCAGCGCAGCAGCGCCTCGATGGCCGGCGGCCGCGACGGGTCGACGTTGACCAGCGGCTGGTAGACCAGCTGGAACTCCTCGCGCTCGAGCGCGCCATGCAGCGCGTGCTCGATCTGCAGGCGCCGCTGGATGCCGGCCAGCGCGTCCTGGCTGTAGTACTGGTAGGTGTTGCGCCCGGCTTCCTTGGCCGCGTGCATGGCCGCATCGGCCGCGCGCAGCAGCGTGTCGAAGTCGTGGTGGGCGTCGTCGGCCAGCGCGATGCCGACGCTGGCGCCGACCTTCAGCGTGGTGTCGCCGCGATGCAGCGGCGAGGCCAGCGAGGCGATCAGCTTGCGCGCGACGTGGCCGGCGTCGGCCGGGTCGGCCAGGTCGCGCAGCACGACGACGAATTCGTCGCCGTTGAAGCGCGCGAACAGGTCGGCGTTGCGCAGGCTCTGGTGCAGCCGCGCGGCGGCGGCCTTGAGCAGCATGTCGCCGGTGGCGTGGCCGAAGGTGTCGTTGATCGACTTGAAGCCGTCCAGGTCGACGAACAGCATCGCCAGCACCCGGCCGTTGCGGCGCGATTCGGCGATGGCCTCCTCGGCCTGCTCGCGCAGCAGGATGCGGTTGGGCAGCCCGGTCAGCAGGTCGTAGTGGGCCAGCAGTTCGATGCGTTCGTTGGCCTCGCGCTCGCGGGTGATGTCGCGGAACAGCACCACGAACCGCTCCGGCAGGCCCTCGCGGCGGTCCAGCTCGATCTGCACCTGCACCCACACGCGCTGCCCGGAATGCCGGTAGAAGCACAGGTCCAGCTGCTCGGGCAGGCCGCCGCCGGCGATGCGGGTGAGCGCGGCCTCGAAACTGTCGCGCGAATCCTGCGTGTAGAGCGCCAGCGCCTGTTCCAGCGTGACCGGCTCCTTGCGCAGGCCATGGATGCGGTAGCACTCGTCGGTCCAGAGCATGCCGCGGGTGGCGACCTCGATCTCGCAGCCGCCGATGCGGCCGAGCGCGGACACGCGGTTGAGCAGTTCGGTGCGCCAGCGGATCAGCGCGTCGGTCTGGCGCTGTTCGGTGACGTTCTGCAGCTGCCCGACCACCCGCCGCACGCGCCCGGCGGCATCGTGCTCGGGGTGCATCCAGACCCGCAGGTGCAGGCTGCCCGATTCCATCGGGCCGGGCGCCAGCACCAGGTCGAAACCGTGCGGCTGGCCTTCGCGGTGCAGCCGCCGCCAGGCGGCCAGCACCTGCGCGCGGGCGTCGCCGTCGAGCAGGCCCAGCCAGCGGCGGTCGCCGGGCAGGCTGCCGGGCGCGCGGCCGACCGCGGCATGCAGTTCTTCGGACCAGAGGAAACGGGCACCTTCCCGCTCCCAGGACCAGGTACCGAGACCGGCGATGCGCTGCAGGTGGCGCAGTTGCGCCTGCTGTTCGTGCGCGCCGGCGTCATGGGTGTCCTGCGGGCCGATCTCGATGCGGATGCCGCCGATGCGCAGCGGCTGGCCGTCGGCCGTGCGCGCCACCACCTGGCCGTGATCCTGCACCACGTGCCAGTTGCCGTCGCCGCGGCGGACGCGCAGGCGGCAGGCGTAGGGCATGGACGCATCGTGCAGGTGCGCCTGCAGCGCCGCCCGCTGCGCGGGACGGTCGGCGGGATGGACCTGGTCCAGCCATTCCTGCACCGTGCCGGGCGCGATGCCCTGCCCCGCCTGGTCCTCCAGGTGGGCCAGCAGGTTGGCCGGCACGTCCCATTCCCACACGCCATGCCCGGCTTCATGCAGCAGCCGGGCCCAGCGCCCGTCGGCCAGCGGAGCGGCCGGCGCGGCGGTATAGACATAGGCGCAGACCGCGCCGCCCGGCGACCGCGCCGCGCTCAGGAAACCATCCAGGCGCTGCCCGCCGGCCGGAACCGAACAGGGCAGCAGCCCGTGCGCGGCGACGCGCTCGCGCAGTCCGAGCAGGGCGTGGCGATGGGCCTGCAGCCCGCGCGGCAGGTCCAGCGTGCGGGCCGCGGCATTGGCCGCCAATGGATGGCCCTCCGGATCGAGCAGCACGATCGCCCCCTCCATCGGGTGGCCCATCATGCTCGCAATCACGCCCTGATCCACGCGCTACCGCTCCAGTCATCCACCCGAGGTCCGGGAACCCTATCGATAACGGCAGCCCCGGATGGAAATTGAGTACTGCGTCATCGCTCCCGGGCACGGCCCGCTAAGATGTCCGGGGACAGATCACGGCGTACCGCCACGGAACATGCACAACGGCTCCTCCCTCCCGCGGCACCCCGCTTCAACGGACCTGGCGATGGCATGCCTGCAGCGCACCACCTACGGCGTGGTGGCCAGCGGCGGCGCGCTGATCCTGCTGTGCGGGCTGCTGCCCTGGGCCTGGGCGGCGATTCCGGCCCATCCGCTGGCCTGGACTGTGATCTCCGTCGCCCTGGTGGCCGCGTACATGGTGCTGGCGCTGCTCCTGCTCCTGCCACGGCTGGCGCGGGTACGCCTGCTGGCCGCGCGCGATCTGGCCGAGCTCGAGTCGAGCCGCAAGGCGCTGGAAACCGGCAACCGTGAACTGCAGGCCATGGCCGGGCGCCTGTTCTCGGTACAGGAGGACGAGCGCCGCGCGATCTCGCGCGACCTGCACGACGACATCGGTCAGGCCGTCACCGCGATCAAGCTGGCCGCGCACGCGGCGATGGACGAGGACGACGCGACGCGGCGGCGGGAGGACCTGGGACAGATCGTGGAACTGGTGGACAGTACCGTCATCCGCCTGCGCAACCTGTCGATGCTGCTGCGCCCGCCGCAGCTCGACGCGCTGGGGCTGGAAGCCGCGCTGCGCTGGCAGGCCGGGCAGCTGTTCCGCTCCTCGCCGGTGGAACTGCGGATGGAAGTGGACGACCTGCCGCAGCGGCCCGACAACGAGGTCGAGCAGGCCTGCTTCCGCATCGCCCAGGAAAGCCTGACCAATGCCCTGCGCCACGCGCTGGCCAGCCAGGTGCGGCTGTGCCTGGAGGACGACGGCGACGGCCGCCTGCGGCTGCGGGTGGTCGACGACGGCGAGGGCTTCGACCCCGACGGCCCGCGCGGGTTGGGGCTGGTGGTGATGCGCGAACGCGCGCAGAGCGTCGGCGGCTGGCTGCGCATCCATACCGCGCCGGGCGAAGGCACGCAGGTCGAACTGCACCTGCCCTACCGTGCACCGCAGGCGGCCGCCTGCCAGGGAGCCTGACGATGTGGAACCCCGCGCCGCAACCGGCCGCCGAGATGCCCGCCCCCGCGCGCCTGGGCGCCGGCAATCCCGAACTGGCCGCCATGGTCGCCGAGGCCAATGCCGGCGGCACGCCGTTGATGCTGCTGCATCTGGACATCGACCATTTCGCCTCGGTCAACGAGAACATGAGCGCCGAAGTCGGCGACCAGGCGCTGGTCCTGATCGCCCAGCGCCTGGGCGACCACCTGCGCGGCCGCGGCCGGCTGTGGCGGCACGGCAGCGACGAATTCGTGCTGGCCATCCCGCGCGCGGGCGACGTGCCGCTGCCGGAGGAAATGGCCGAACAGCTGCGCCAGCAGATGGAACTGCCGCTGTCGGTGCTGCCCTACACCCTGTTCCTGACCGCGAAGATCGGCGTGTCGCTGTGCCCCGAGCACGCCGCCGACCCGAGCCGGCTGCTCGACCTGGCCGAGGACGCGCTGCACCAGGCCGGGCGCGAAGGCGGCAACGTCGTGCAGGTGCACATGCTGCACAAGCCGCTCAGCGCGCACAGCGAGAGCATCATTTCGCGGCAGCTGGTGGACGCCATCGAGAACGGCGAGCTGCGCCTGCGCTACCAGCCGCTGGTCAGCGCCCGCGACGGCCACGTCGTGGGCATGGAGGCGCTGCTGCGCTGGCAGTCGCCGACGCTGGGCATGCTGGTGCCGGAGCGCTTCATGCGCACCGCCGAACGGCTGGGGATCATCGTGCAGATCGGCGCCTGGGTGCTGGAGATGACCCTGCGCCAGGCGCGCGTCTGGCGCGACCAGGGTTTCGACGACTTCAACATCGCGGTGAACGTCTCCACGCTGCAGCTGCTGCGGCCCAGCTTCTTCGCCGAGGTCATGGCGCTGCTGCAGTCCACCGGCGTGCCGGCGCGCATGCTGACCCTGGAGATCAACGAAAGCGCGCTGACCAACAACGTCAACTTCGTCTACGAAACCCTGGCCAACCTGCGCAACGAAGGCATCAGCCTGAGCCTGGACAATTTCGGCACCGGCGATTCCAGCCTCAGCGCGCTGGTGCGCTATCCGGTGGACAAGCTCAAGATCGACCGCAGCTTCATCAAGAGCGCGCCGGCGGCCAACCGCGAGGCCGCGATCTCCCGCGCGATCATCGCCATGGGCCACCAGCTGGGCATGACCGTGATCGCCAACGGCGTGGAGTCGCAGGCGCAGCTGGGCTTCCTGCGCCGCAACGACTGCGACGTATTCCAGGGCTATCTGTTCGGCGAACCGATGTCGGCCGAAGCGGCCGGCATGACCCTGCGCCGCCGCTACCTGCGTCCGGAAGC
>Ga0206117_100226_pt1 | contig 82439 bp, 75 predicted proteins | sample 3A5Ametagenome_FD_177997 | JGI IMG/M metagenome (GOLD analysis project Ga0206117, IMG submission 177997) | Enriched microbial communities from leaf-cutter ant dump, University of Wisconsin, Madison, United States - 3A5A | ecosystem: Environmental > Terrestrial > Nest > Insects nest > Nest dump... | reverse complement strand
CGAGACGCGTGTGTCGGCCTATTATCACAAGCCCTACTGGGACCTGGTCAACGGCATCACCGACCGCGGCACGGTCGACGGGGTCGAGCTGCGCCATGAACGGCCGCTGTGGCCGCGCTGGTCGGCGGCGGCCGGCGTCACCCTGTCGCGCTATGGCGTCGACGGCGATGCCGATGTCGGCAAGTCGTTGGGCGTCACCGCCGGGCTGCGCTATGCCCTCAGCCAGGACGGGCCGTTCGTGTCGGTCGGCTATGGTTTCGACGGGTTGTTCACCAGCAACGTCGAAACGCGGACCAACGCGCAAGGGGTGCGCTATCAGCCGCTGCCGCTGTCCAAGCGCCAGGCCCATTCGGTCGACGTCTATGCGTCCGACTATCTGCCCGCGATCAGCGACAAGCTGCGCTATGAAGCCTTCCTCGGCTATTCGGTCGATCCGTTCAACGTGAACGGCGTGTTCGGCGGCCTGACCCTCGCCTACGAGGCCACCGATCATCTGGAGGCGGGCCTGCGCGCCGCCTACAGCGCCAATTCCGGTACCGGCACCGGCACCGTCGCCCCGGTCACCCGGCTTGGCGGCTATGTCCTGTGGAGATTCTGAGCATGGACTCGTCGGCGCTCGAAACCCTGTCGTCATTCCGCGAACGCAAGGGCCGGGACTGGCCGGTCAACCCGCGCGCGCTGATCGAGATCGTCCTGTTCATCGCGGCCACGCTGGCCATCGACTATTTCTTCTTCAACGGCACGCGCTTTCGCGACGTCACCCTGCATCCGTTCTGGCTGATGGTGCTGCTGGTCGCGGTCCAGTACGGCGTCGGCGAAGGGCTGGTGGCCGCGGTGGCGGGTGCCGCCGCCCTGTGGATCGGCAACCTGCCGCCGGTGCGGCTGGACCAGGACATCTATGCCTACTGGCTGGGCATCGCCGCGATGCCCGCCGCCTGGCTTGCCGCCGCCGTGCTGTTCGGCGAATTGCGCGCCCGCGACCGGCGGCGCATCGCGCTGCTGTCCCAGGCGCTGGACGACGCTGAGCGCCAGAACGATACGCTGACCCGCGCCTATGACGACATCAACGCCGCCAAGCGCGAGCTGGAGGCGCGGGTCGCCGGCCAGCTGAAGACCGTGTTCTCGCTGTACCAGGCGGCCAAGGCGATCGAACGGCTGGGACCCGGCGAGGTGCTGTCGGGCGTCGCCGAACTGGTGCGCGCCATCCTGTCGGCCAAGCGGTTCTCGGTCTTCCTGCTGAAGGGCGACGCGCTGGAGGCGGTGGCGCTGGAATCGGTGGTCACCGAAGGCTGGGGGGCGGGCGACCGCCTGCCCGAACGCTACGACGCCGGGTCGATGCTGTACCAGTCGGTGGTCGGCGGGCAGCGTTTCCTGTGCGCGGCGCGCAAGGCCGACGCCGAAATCCTGGGCGACGACGGCATGCTGGCCGGACCGATCCTGTCGGCCGAGGGGCGGGTCCTGGGCATGCTCAAGATCGAGGGGCTGGCCTTCCTGGACCTGAACCTGACGGCGATCGAGAATTTCCGCATCGTCTGCGACTGGGTCGGCACGGCGTTTTCCAAGGCCAAGGCGTTCGAGAACGTGGCCAGCGACAGCCTTTATTCGAGCGAACGGCTGGTCCTGTCCACCAGCTTCCTGGAACGCCAGATCGCCTTCCTGTCGGCCCTGGGCCGGCGCATGAAGTTCGACGTGACGCTGCTGGAGGTCACCATCACCGGCGCGGCCGAGGCGACCGAGGCCGACCGCCTGCTGTTCGCCCGCACGGTCGGCGAGGTCGTCGGCCGGTCGCTGCGCACCACCGACCTGGCCTTCGACCACAAACGGTCGGGTTTCGAATTCGCCGTTCTGCTGCCAGGCACCTCGACCGGCGAGGCGCGGATCGTCGCCGACAAGCTGGAACGCGCGGTGCGCGACCAGCTGGGCGGCGCGCGGGCCGATGCCGCGGCGATCACCATCGGCGTGCGGGCACTGGTCCAGGGCAATGCCGCCACCCCGCCCGCCCCGGCGCAACTGCCGGCCGGGGCGCCATGACCGCCCAGGCGCGCACCGAACCGCGGCTGGGCACGGATTTCTGGATCCTGGCCCTGATCCTGGCCGTCGCCGAGACGGTGCTGCTGGTGCTGATGGTCGACAGGACGATCGGGCTGGGGCTGCTTGCCCTCGGCCATCTGATCCTGATGGCGCTGGCCGCCCTGTGGTGCCGGATCAACCGCGGTGGGTCGCTGGTGGCCAACCTGCTGTGCCTGGTTGCCACCGCGACGATGACCGCACCGGGCGCCTGGGGTGCCGTCATCGCCGGGCTGGCGCTGATGGTGTTCCGCCGGCGGTCGACGCCGTTCGAGGAATGGTATGCCTCGCTGTTCCCGACCGAGGCCGAGAGCCGGGCGCTGGCGCTGTATCGCCGGCTGGAAGCCGGGCAGGAGGGCGCCGCCGCATCGTCCAGCCTGACCGCGTTCGTCGATATCCTGCGGCTGGGCACGCCCGAGCAGAAGGAGGCGGTCGTCACCATCCTGGCCCGCAATTTCCGCCCGGCCTTCGCCCCTGCCCTGCGGCTGGCGCTGCAGGACGAGGTACCGTCGGTCCGGGTCCAGGCGGCGACGGCGGCAGCCGAGATCGAGAACGATTTCCTGTCCCGGTCGATCGAGCTGAACCGGGCGATCGAGGCACGGCCCGACGATGTCGACGCCCATGTCCGGCTGGCGTCGTTCTATGACGACTACAGCTATTCCGGGATGCTGGATCCGCTGCGCGAGGAGGAGAACCGCAAGCTGGCGCTGGAACATTACCGTGAGGCGCTGAAGCGCCGGCCGGGCGACCTGACGCTGGAAGCCGCGGTCGGGCGCTGTCTGGTGCGGTCGGGCGACCTGGCCCGCGCCGAACGCTGGATCGCCCGTTCGCTGCGCCGCGGGCTGGACGATCGCGGGCTGTTCGTCTGGTACCTGGACTGCCTGTTCGCGCTGAAACGGTTCGACGAACTGCGCAAGCTGATCGCCGACAACCAGGCCACGCTGCTGGGCGAAGGCCGCCCCGGCGACCCGGTGCCGGCCTCGGTCCGGCTGTGGCTGGAACAGGAGGGCCAGCCGGCATGACCGCGCAGATCGACGTCTGCCTGGTGCTGGAAGGCACCTATCCCTATGTCGTCGGGGGCGTGTCGAGCTGGGTGCACGACCTGATCAAGGCGCAGAGCGGCCTGACCTTCTACGGCGCCAGCCTGATCGCCGAGGCCAAGCCGCCGCAGATGCGCTTCGAACCCCCGCCGAACTTCGTCAACCACGCGCCGATCTCGCTGCAGCGCCTGGCGCCGGGCCGGCCGGACGAGGCCCTGGCCCGCCGGCTGTTCCAGGACCTGGAAGGACCGCTGACCCGGCTGCTGCATCGCGGCGGCCTGGCCGAACTGCGCGAGGTGCTGGCCCTGGTCGCGCCGTTGCGCGGCCGCATCGGCCGGGCGGTGGTGCTGGACAGCCGCGCCGCCTTCGACTGCGTCGAACGGATGTATGACGCCGCGATGCCCGGCGCCTCGTTCCTGGATTATTTCTGGACCTGGCGGGCCCTGGTCGGCGGGTTGATGGCGGTGCTGCTGGCGCCGGTGCCGGAAGCGCGCCTCTACCACACCATATCGACCGGTTATGCCGGCCTGCTGGCCGCACGCATGGGGATCGAGACCGGCCGGCCCGTCCTGCTGACCGAACACGGCATCTATACCAACGAGCGCCGCATCGAGATCGCCATGGCCGACTGGCTGCATGCCGGCGACAGCCAGGGCCTGGGTATCGAAAAACCGCGGCGCGACCTGCGCGACCTGTGGATCGACGCCTTCGTCGCCTATGCCCGCGCCACCTACGAGGCGTCGGCCGAAATCATCACGCTGTATGGCGGCAACCAGGACCTGCAGCGCCGCGAGGGGGCGCCGCCGGAAAAGCTCAAGGTGATCCCGAACGGCATCGACTATCCCCGGTTTTCCGGCATCGCCCGCGACACCGCCGACCGCCGGCCGACCGTCGCCCTGATCGGCCGCGTGGTGCCGATCAAGGACCTGAAGACCTTCATCCGCGCCATCGGCATCCTGCGCAATCAGGTGCCCGACGTGCTGGCCGACATCCTGGGCCCGGCCGAGGAGGATCCGCCCTATGCCGAGGAATGCCGGCGCATGGTTGCCCATCTGGGGCTCGAGAACAACGTGCGCTTCCTGGGCCGGGTCAAGCTGGACGACCACCTGGGCCGGATCGACGCGATCGTGCTGACCTCGATTTCCGAGGCCCAGCCGCTGGTCATGCTCGAGGCCGGCGCGGCCGGCATCCCGTCGGTCGTCACCGACGTGGGGTCGTGCCGCGAAATGATCCACGGCCGGCCCGGCGTCGACCAGCATCTGGGCCCGGGCGGCGCGGTGACGCCGGTCGCCAGCCCCGATGCGACGGCCGCCGCGCTGGCCCGGCTGCTGACCGACCGGACCTGGTGGCATGCCTGTTCGACGGCGATGAAGGAACGGGTGCGGACCAGCTATAACAAGGTCGAGATCGACCGGATCTACGGCGGGCTGTATCGCGAGCATCTGGGTGCCACGTCGCCCCGGACGCTGCGCGCCGGCGGAGCGATCTGAGATGGCGGGCATCGGTTTCGTCCTGCGCCGCCTGACTCAGCGCGACGACCTGCTGGGCCTGGCGCAAGGCTATCTGCTGTCGGCGCTGGTATCGTCGGGGCCGTGGCTGCTGACCGTGCTGGCGATCGCCGGGGTCAACCTGATCGGCAATGCGGTGGCCGGGGTCAGCCAGGTCGAGCAGTTCCGCATCATCATCATCTATAATTTCGGTTTCTCGCTGTTGTTTTCGGGCCCCGTCCTGCTGGTCGGCACGCGCTATCTGGCCGACCGCATCTTCGTGCGCGACGTGTCGGACGCGCCGTCGATGTTCCTGGGCGCCTATGGCCTGATCGTGCTGACCCAGGCGCCGCTGGTCCTGCCGTTCTATCTGTGGTGGGTGCAGACCGACGACCTGATCCGGCTGGGGGCGATCACCAATTATTTCCTGGTGGCGGCCTTGTGGCTGGTGACGATCTTCCTGTCGGCACTGAAGGATTATCGCACCATCGCGGTCGCTTTCGGCCTGGGCATGGCGGTCGCCATCGGCAGCACGGCGTGGGCCGGCCGCACCTATGGTGCGGCGGGGCTGTGCTTCAGCTTTTCGGCCGGCCTGGCCGTCGTCGTCTTCCTGATGGTCGCCCGGCTGTGGGCGGAATACCCCTACGGCTTTGCCCGGCCCTGGGGTTTCCTGGCCTATTTCCGGCGATTCAAGGCGCTGGCCGCGATCGGTTTCTTTGCCAATGCGGCGGCGTGGATCGACAAATGGATCATGTGGCTGGCACCCGAACACAGCTGGCCGGCCCATCGCATGGTGTCCTATCCCGCCTATGACAGCGCGATGTTCCTGGCCTATCTGGTGATCGTGCCGACGCTGGCCTTGTTCATCGTCCAGGTCGAGACCGAATTCTTCGAACACTACAAACGTTTCTACGACGCCATCCAGCGCCACGCCACCCGCGCCCAGATCCGCGAGAACCAGCGGGCGATCATCGACACCGTGCTGCGCGCGTCGCGCAACCTGATCGTGCTGCAGCTGGTGCTGTGCGGGCTGGTCATCCTGCTGTCGCCGCAGATCTTTGCCGGGCTGGGTGTGTCGTTCACCCAGCTGGGCATGTTCCGCATCGGCGTGCTGGGGGCGATGTTCCACGGGCTGATCATGTTCGCCTGCATCCTGCTGGCCTATTTCGACCTGCGCCGCGACATGCTGATCGTCAATGTCGTGTTCTTCGGCCTGAACGCGGGTTTCACCGCGGTCACGCTGAACCTGGGGTTCCCCTATTACGGTTACGGCTATTTCCTGGCGGCGCTGGTCACCTTCCTGTTCACCTATGGGCTGATCGTGCGGCGACTGGGCGACCTGCCCTACCTGACCTTCGTCAAGCAGAACCAGAGCGTCACACCCTGACGATCCTGGCCCGGAACTTGCGACGCCGATCCCGCTGACCCGGCCGTAGCGACGCGGCCGGGGGCAATGACGCTTTGACGGGCGGCATACCGCCCGTTTTTTCGGCAGGACCATGATCAGCTTCGACATCCGCATGCTGCGTTCGATGCTATCGGTGGCCGAAACCGGCTCGATCACCGAGACGGCGCGGCGGCTCGGCCGCACCCAGCCGGCTATCACCCTGCAGCTGCAACGGCTGGAGGAATTGTCGGGCCGCATCCTGTTCCGCCAGGAAGGGCGGCGCATGGTGCTGACGCCCGACGGCGACATCGTCGTATTCTATGCCCGGTCGATCCTGCGCATGCACGACGAACTGCTGACCCGGCTGTCGTCGCCCGAGATCGAGGGCCATGTGACGCTGGGTACCCCCGATCTCTACGCCGCCTTCGTGCTGCCCTCGATCCTGAACCTGTTCAAGCGATCGTTCCCGCGCATCCAGGTCGAATTGCGCTGCGCCCTGTCGACGCCGCTGGTCGGCATGGTCCATCGCAGCGAGGTCGACATCGCCCTGGTGACGCGGATGAACGATTTCACCGGCGGCCAGGTCGTGCGGCAGGAACAGCTATGCTGGATCACCGGCGACCGGTCGCAGGCGCATCTGGAACAGCCGCTGCCGCTGGCCCTGCTGCCGCCGGGCAACATCTATCGCGACCATGCGATCGACCGGCTGGACCAGGCGGGCCGGTCCTGGCGCATCGCCTGCGTCTCGGAAAGCGTGTCGGGCCTGCAGGCGGCGGTGTTCGCCGGCATGGCGATCACCGTGCTGGGCCGGTCTGCCCTGGTGCCGGGCATGCGCGAAATCCTGCCCGACGCGACGCTGCCGCCGCTGCCCAAGGTCGACCTGCTGCTGTACAAGGCGCCGGCCGCGCTGTCGGACGCGGCCAATGCGCTGCACGACTATCTGGCCCATTACCTGGGCCTGGACATCCGCGTCGACGACGTCACCCCGCCGCCAGCGACGGCCGGCGCTGAGCCCACGGCCGCACCGCTTCGAAGCTTGCAGCAATCCGAAGGATGAGGGGTTCGCCCAGCCAGGGCGCGACGATCTGCAACCCGATCGGCAGGCCGGCGGCATCGAAGCCGCAGGGGATGCTGGCGGCCGGCAACCCCGCCAGGTTCATCGGCCAGGTGAACGGCGACCAGCCCAGATGGCGGTCGACCGCCCGGCCGTCGATGCGGTCGACACCGATGGTGCCGGCGGCGAATGCGGTCACCGCCACGGTCGGCGTCAGCAGCGCGTCGACCGACTTGAACATGTCGTGGAAACGCGCCCGCAGGGCGCTGCGGCGATGCGAGGCTTCGACATAGGCCACCGCCTGATGGCGCCGCCCGGCCTGCAGCACCGCGACGAAATCGGGGTCGGATTGGGCGAAATCGGCATCGGTCCGGCTGCCGACCGAGCCGGCCTGCTCGGCGAAGGCGATCGGTTTCAGGATGCGCTCCAGCGCCTCCGGGTCGATGCCCGGATCGATCGGCACGATGGTCGCGCCCAGATCGGCGATGACGTCGACGGCGGCCAGCACCGCGGCGCGCACCGCGGGATCGACGGCGGCATGGCCGAAATCCAGGCTGTAGCCGATCTGCAGCCCGGCCAGGCTGCGCCGCCCGGCATCGAAGCGGCGCGGCGCCAGCGGCAGCGAGGCGGCATCGCGCGCGTCGTAACCGGCGATGACCTCCAGCAGCAGGGCGGCATCGGCGACCGACCGGGCGATCGGCCCGGTATGGGCCAGGCTGGCCCAGGAGGGCGGCGAGAAACCCGGGGCGCGCGACACCAGGCCGAAGGTCGGCTTCAGCCCGAACACGCCGCAGAACGACGACGGCACCCGGATCGAGCCGACCCCGTCGGTGCCGATGGCCAGCGGGCCGCAGCCGGCCGCGACGGCGGCGGCGGCCCCGCCCGACGACCCGCCCGAGGTGCGGTCCAGCGCCCAGGGATTGCGGGTGATGCCGGTCAGCGGGCTGTCGGCGGTCAGCTTGTAGCCGCTTTCGCAGGTCGTGGTCTTGGCCAGCACGATCGCGCCGGCCTCGCGCAGGCGCGCCACCACATGGGCGTCGGCCGGCGCCACGAAATCCTGCAGCGACGGGGCGCCGCCCTTGGCCGCGACGCCGCCGACGAACACCAGATCCTTGACCGTCACCGGCAGGCCGGCCAGCGCGCCGGCGGGTTCGCCCAGGCGCCAGTCGCGGCCGATCCGCTCGGCCTCGGCCAGCGCCTGGTCATACAGTGGCGTGACCACGACGTTGCAGGCCGCGTCGGTCCGCTTCAGCGCGGCGATCGACGCCTCGACCACGTCGCGCGGCGTGAACCGCCGGGCGCGATAGCCCGCCAGCATCTCGGCCGCGGTCAGGCGCGCAAGATCCTCCGGCCCGGCGGCGTCGCCGGGCATGACCGGTACTGTGTCCATGACGGCTCCTAGGAAAAGGCCAGCGCGGCGGCCACCGCCCGTCCCGCCATCACCCCCACCAGATGGGCGCGATAGACGGCGTCGGCGTGGATGTCGCTGTTCAGCCCGGCGGGCTCGATCGTTACCGCCCTGGCCGCGTCAGGCGTGAAATCGCGGTCGAGGGCCGCCTCCATCGCCGGCAGGCGGAATACCGATGGTCCCGCGCCGGTGACCGCGACCCGCACGCCGCCGGGCAGGGCGGCGACGAACACGCCGGCCAGGGCGTAGCGCGAGGCCGGGCTGCGGAACTTGGCATAGGCCGCGCGGGCCACGGCGGGAAAGCGGATGGCGGTGATGATCTCGCCGGGTTCCAGCGCGGTCTCGAACAGCCCGACGAAAAAGTCGTCGGCCGGTATCGCGCGGCGATCGGTGATCACCTCGGCCCCCAGCGCCAGCAGGGCGGCGGGATAATCGGCGGCCGGATCGTTGTTGGCGACCGATCCGCCGATGGTGCCGCGATGGCGGACCTGCGGGTCGCCGATGCCGCCGGCCAGGCCGGCAAGGCCGGGCAGGCAGCGGGCCAGCACGGGCGAGGCGGCGACGTCGGCATGGCGCGTCATCGCGCCGATGGTGACGACGCCGTCGGCCAGGTCGATGCCGTCCAGCGCCAGCCCGGCCAGGTCGACCAGGGCGTCGGGCGCGCTCAGGCGCTGTTTCATCGTCGGCAGCAGGGTCATGCCCCCGGCCAGCGGCCGGGCTTCCTCGATCGAGGCCAGCAGCCCGGCGGCCGCGGCGACGGTCGCGGGCTTGTGATAGGCGAAATCGCGCATCGGCGCCTCCCTCGGTTATTCGGCGGCCTGGGCCGCGCCGGCGGCGCGGATCAGGTGCCAGATCCGGCCCGGCGAGGCCGGCATGTCGACATGCTTGACCCCGAGCGGCGCCAGCGCGTCGACCACGGCATTGATGACCGCGGCGGGCGAGCCGATCGTGCCGCATTCGCCGCAACCCTTGACGCCCATGGGCGTATGGGCGCATTGCGTCGAATGGGTCGTGGTCGTCATCGTCGGCAGATCGTCGGCGCGCGGCATGCAATAATCCATGAACGACCCGGACAGCAGCTGGCCCGATTCCGGGTCGTAGACCCCATGCTCGAACAAGGCCTGGCCGACGCCCTGGACGATGCCGCCGTGGATCTGGCCCTCGACGATCATCGGGTTGATGACGGTGCCGACATCGTCGACGGCGGTGTAGGACGCCAGCGTCACCACGCCGGTATCGGGGTCGACCTCGACCTCGGCGACATGGGCGCCGCCGGGATAGGTGAAGTTGACCGGATCGTAATAGGCCTGTTCCTCCAGCCCCGGTTCCAGCGTCTCCAGCGGATAGTTGTGCGGCACGTAAGCCGCCCCGGCGATCTCGGCGAAGGTCTTGCCGCGATCGGTGCCGGTGACCGATGCCTTGCCGTTTTCGTAGACGATATCCTGTTCGGCCGCCTCCAGCAGATGGGCGGCGATCTTGCGCGCCTTCAGGATCACCTTGTCGGACGCCTTGGACAGCGCCGCGCCGCCGACCACCAGCGAGCGCGAGCCGTAGGTGCCCATGCCGAACTGCACCTTGTCGGTGTCGCCGAAGACGATGTCGACCTGATCGAAGGGCACGCCCAGCTTGTCGGACACGATCTGGGCGAAGGTCGTCTCATGCCCCTGGCCATGGTTGTGGGTACCGATCAGCACCGTGACCTGGCCGGTGGGATGGACGCGGACCGTGGCGCTTTCGTACAGCCCGCCGCGGGCGCCGAGCTGGCCGGCCAGCCGCGACGGTGCCAGGCCGCAGGCCTCGACATAGGTCGAGAAACCCAGGCCGCGATATTTTCCCGCCCTGGCCGATGCCTCGCGCCGCGCGGGGAAACCCGCGACATCGGCCAGGTCGACGACACGATCCAGGCAGGCCCGCGGGTTGCCGCTGTCATATTCGACCAGCACCGGCGTCTGGTAGGGATAGGCTTCGGCCGGGATCATGTTGCGGCGGCGGATCTCGGCCTTGTCGATACCCATCTCGATCGCGGCGACGTCGACCAGCCGTTCGACCACGAAGGTCGCCTCGGGCCGGCCGGCACCGCGATAGGCATCGACCGGCACGGTGTTGGTGAAGATGACCTTGACCGAACAATGGATCGCCGGGGTGGTGTAGACCCCCGACAGCAGCGGCGCGTAGAGGTTGGTCGGGATGTTGGGGCCGAAGGTCGACAGATAGCCGCCCATGTTGGCCAGCGTCTCGACCTTCATGCCCAGGAACCGCCCTTCGGCATCCAGGGCCAATGCGGCCTCGGTCACATGGTCGCGGCCGTGGGCGTCCGACACGAACCCTTCGGACCGTTCGCAGACCCATTTGACCGGGCAGGCCAGCTTGCCGGCGGCCCAGGTCACCACGGCTTCCTCGGCGTAATGGAACTGCTTGACGCCGAAACCGCCGCCGACGTCGGGGGCGACGACGCGCAGGCGGTGCTGGGGGATGTGCAGGACGAATTCGCCCATCAGCAGGCGCACGACATGCGGGAACTGGCTGGTGGTCCACAGGGTATATTGCCCTGTTCCCCCATTGTATTCCCCGATCGCCGCGCGCGGCTCCATCGGGTTGCCGATCAGCCGGTTGTTCACGAGCTTCAGCCGGGCGACATGCGCCGCCTTGGCAAAGGCATTCTCGACCGCGACGGCATCGCCCAGTTCCCAGTCGCAGCACAGGTTGCCCGGCACGTCGTCGAACACCAGGGGCGATCCGGGCTGCAAGGCCGCGGCCATGTCGACGACGGCGGGCAGCGGCCGGTAATCGACCGTGATCGCCTCGACCGCGGCGCGGGCCTGTTCGACGGTGTCGGCCACGACGAAGGCCACGGCATCGCCGACATAACGCACCTTGCCCACGGCCAGAGCGGGATGGGGCGGTTCCTTCATCGGCAGGCCGTCGCGGCCGACGATGCCCCAGCCCACGGGCAGGCCGCCGACGCCGTCGGCCGCCATGTCGGCGCCGGTATAGACGCCGCGCACGCCCGGCATGGCGCGGGCCGCCGCGGTATCGATCGCGGCGATCTCGGCATGGGCATGGACCGAGCGCAGGAACGCGCCGAAGGCCATGCCCGGCCGGACGATGTCAGCGACATAGTTGCCGCGCCCGGTGACGAAGCGGAAATCCTCTTTCCGGCGCGGTGCGGCGCCGATCCCGATGACTTCGGCCATGGCGTTCATGCCTCCGTTCCCTGGTGCATCGCGGCAGCGCCGGCGATGACCGATTTCACGATGTTCTGATAGCCGGTGCAGCGGCAGATGTTGCCTTCCAGCCAGTGGCGCACCTCGGCCTCGCTGGGGCTGGGGTGGCTCGTGGCAAAGTCGGTCGCGCTCATCATCATGCCGGGCGTGCAGAAACCGCATTGCAGGCCGTGGCAGTCGCGGAAAGCCTGCTGCATCGGATGCAGCGCCCGGCCGTCGGGCGACAGCCCCTCGACCGTGGTGACGGCGCAGCCGTCGGCCTGCACGGCCAGCATCGTGCAGCTTTTGACCGAACGCCCGTCGACATGGACGACGCAGGCCCCGCACTGGCTGGTGTCGCAGCCGACATGGGTGCCGGTCAGGCCGAGATGCTCGCGCAGCAGGTCGACCAGCAGCGTCGCCGCCGGCACGTCGACGGCCGTTTCCCGGCCGTTCAATGTCAAGGTGATGTCCATGGCCCTGCAACCCCCGTTTTCAAGCCAAGAGATGGGCGCGATCGATCGCCCAGGTCGCCAGCACGACGTCGCCGACGTCGAGCGGATCGGTGAAGAAGCGCCGTTCCGGCACATAGGCGACGAACTCGTCCGTGGCGACGGGATCGAGCATCACCTTGACGAAGGCGCCCTGGTATTCGATGGCCCTGACCCGGGTGGTGACGGCGGTGGTCGCCGGGTCGGCCGGCGCCGCGCCGGGGCGCAGCAGGTCGATGTCGTCGCGGCGCACGGCGATGTCCAGCCGGTCGCCCTGCATCAGCCCGGGGCGCAGCGGGATTTCGATGCCGCGCAGTTCGGGCGCCGACAGCGTCGCGTGCACGCCGTTGACCCGCGTCACCTGCCCCGACAGGACGTTCTGCCCGCCCAGGAATTCCGCGACATAGCGGTCGCGCGGCGCGGCATAGACGTCGCGTGCCGGGCCGGCCTGGCGGATCTTGCCCTTTTCCATGACGACCACGACGTCGGCCAGGGCGATCGCCTCGAGCTGGGTATGGGTGACGTGGATGAAGGTGATGCCAAGCTCGCGCTGCATCCGCCGCAATTCCTGGCGCATCTGCACACGCAGCTGTTCGTCCAGCGCCGACAGGGGTTCGTCCAGCAGCAGCACGCGCGGTTCGGTGATCGCGGCACGCGCCAGCGCCACGCGCTGCTGCTGGCCGCCGGACAGCTGGGCGGGCAGGCGGCCGGCCAGTTCGGTCAGCCGCACCTTTTCCATCATCTGGTCGGCGCGGGCATAACGCTCGGCCTTGTCCAGCCCGCGCACCCGCAGGGCAAAGGCGATGTTGTCGCGCACCGTCAGATGCGGGAACAGCGCATAGGACTGGAACATCATCGCCGTGCGCCGCTGGGCCGGGGTCAGCCCGACCACGTCCTGGCCGCCGATCAGGATCTCGCCGTTCGTCGGATCCTCGTGGCCGGCGACCATGCGCAGGATCGTGGTCTTACCGCAGCCCGACGGGCCCAGGAAACAGCAATAGGCACCGTCGGGGATCTTCAGGTTGACGCCGTCGACCGCCATGAAGCGGCCGTCATAGGTCTTGGTGACGCCGGCCAGTTCGATGTCGCCGCGTGCGATGGTCATGTCAATGTCCTCCCCTTGCGGCCCGGCGGCGCTGGATCAGCATGATGGAACCGAGGCTGAGGGCGATGATCAGGAACGAGATGAGGGTGGTGACCGTGCCCAGCGCGTAAAGCGAGGGCGAGGTCACGTTGAGGGTCATGCTCCAGATTTCCAGCGGCAGGGTGTTGAGCGATCCGGCGGTCTGCAGCGACCGGGCGAATTCGTCGTAGGACAGCGTGAACCCGAACAGGCCCACCGCGACCAGCCCCGGGGCCAGCACCGGCACCACCACCAGGCGGATGGTCTGCAGGGGGCTGGCGCCGAGGTCGCGGGCGGCTTCCTCCCACCGGCTGTCGAAACGCGACATCACGGCGAACATGACCAGCACGCCGAACGGCAGCGTCCAGGACAGCTGCGCCCCCAGGGCCGACGAATACCAGGCCGCCTCGATGCCCAGGAAGGTGCAGGCCAGGCCGACGCCGATGCCCAGCACCAGGCCTGGCGCCACCAGGCTGCCGATCATCAGGTAGAAGACGACGCCGTCGCCGCGGAAGCCGCGGCGGAACCCCAGCCCCGCCAGGAACGAGACCACCACGGTGATCGCGGTGACCAGCACCGCCAGCCTGATCGAACGATCGAACGACCCCTTGACGTCGCCGGTGCGGGCCTGGGTGAACAGGTCGACGAACCAGTGCAGCGACGCCCCCTTCATCGGGAAGACCAGCCCGCCGCGGATATCCTGGAACGACAGGACGTAGATGCAGATCATCGGGCCGTACAGGGCTGCGACATAGAGGATGAAGACGGCTGACAGCACGTAGAAGGTCCAGGGCCTGGCCTGATCGCGCGTGGTCATCGCGTGATCTCCCGCCGGATGTCGACGCTGCGCAGGATCAGCGCGACGACCAGGGTCAGCACCAGGGTCAGCACGATCGCGCTGGCCGCGGCCGGCGGATATTGCAGCACCGAGATATCCTCGTAGAACGCGCCAACGACCGACGCCGTGCCGCCGCCGCTCATCACCTTGACGACGAAGAAGTCGCCCATGACGATCGAAACCACGAAGATCGAGCCCAGCGCGATGCCGTTCTTCGACATCGGCAGCACGATCAGCCGCAGGACGTCGAACCGGCTGGCGCCGGCATCCAGTGCCGCCTCGACCACCCGCTTGTCGATGCGGGCCATCGCATTGAAGATCGGCACGATCATGAAGATCGTCAGCTGGTGGACATAGGCGACGACGACGGCAAAGCTGGAGAACAGCAGGAATTCCAGCGGCCGGTCGACCACGCCCGCCCCGATCAGCGTCGAATTGACCAGGCCTTCCTTGCCCAGCAGCGGGATCCAGGAAATCATCCGGATGATGTTCGACGTCCAGAACGGCACGGTGCAGACCAGGAACAGCCCGATCGCGATCAGCGGGTTGCGGATGTGGAAGACCAGGAAATAGGCGACCCAGAAGCCGATGATGCCGGCGAAGAACCAGGTCAGCACCGTGAACTTGACGGTTTCGAGATACAGGTCGAGCGTCAGCCGCGAGGTCAGCACCTGGGCGTAGTTGGCGAAGGTGATGGTCGGGATGATGCCGCCGAACCCGTCGGTTTCCATCACGCTGGCCGCCAGCACGACCAGGATCGGCAGGACGAAGAACGGCACCAGCACCAGCACCAGCGGCGAAACGTAGAGCCAGCCGGCAAGATCGCGGCGTCTGCTCATGGGCTACTCCCCCACATGAAAAGCGTCATCCCGGGAGCGGGCCGGGATGACCACTGGGAAAATATTCAAGGTCAGGCGACCTTGAAGTCGTTCCACCGCTTGTTCATGTAGGCCGCCTCGTCCATCAGCGTGTTCCAGCAGGAGATGTTGGTGACACGTTCGATGAACGATCCGCCGTCGCGCACCGCGCCGGCCTTTTCCATGGGCACGCCGTAGGGATCGGGAATGTCGGCCGAGGCCGGCTTGCCTTCGTACCAGTATTCCCATTCCGCCTGGGTCAGCAGCTTCTTGGCGGTCGAGGGCACCGGGGAATAATAGCCGTAGCGGGCGACGAAGGCGCCCTGCCAGCCCGACAGGTACCAGTTGATGTAGTCGTAGGCGGCGCCGAGCTTCTTGCCCGACAGGTGCTTCATCAGCCCCATGCCGTTGCACCAGCCGCGATAACCTTCCTTGCCGTTCTTGATGTTGACCGGGGCGTAGACGCAGGGCAGGCCCTTGACGCGCACGGCGGCGACCGCTGGCGACCACATCGACTGGATCTCGACCTCGCCCGCGGCCATCAGCTGCACCGACTGATCGAAGGTGGTCCAGGTGGCACGGAAATGCCCCTGCTTCTTCAGTTCGATCAGCTTGTTGATGGTGAAGTCGATCTCCTCCTTGGTCATGTTGCCCTTGTTGCCGTACTTGATCAGCCCGGCACTTTCGAAGCACAGCGCGGCATCCATGATGCCGATCGCGGGGACGTCGAGGATCGCGGCCTTGCCCTTGAACTTCGGGTCGATCAACTCCTTCCATTCGGTGACGGCATGGCCGACCAGGTCGGGGCGATAGCCGATCGAATCGGCGTTGTAGACCTGCGGCAGGAAGGTCATCCAGCCGGTGACGCCGTCATGCAGGTCGGTGGCGTCGGGCTTGGCGATGTACATCGCCTCGTAGGGCGAGATGCCCTGGCGCGGGATCTTGTGCCCGTCGATCTCGCCCTTGGTGAAGATCGGCAGGATATTGTCGAATTCCTTGATCTTCTTGACCTCGATGCCCTGCAGCACGCCGCGCTTGGTCGCAAGCTTGGCCTGCCAGCCTTCGACATCGGCGATGTCGACCGTGTTGGGCTGGGTGATGAAGCGGTTGATCGCGGCCGAGGTGTCGAGGTTCTGCATCGATACCTTGAAGCCAAGATCCTTCGACGCCTGGTCGCCGATCGCCTTGACCACCGAATAGGACACGCCGACATGGCGCAGTTCGATGTCCTTGATCTCCTGGGCCCAGATCGTCGGGAAGCCGGTCAGGAAACCGCCGCCGGCCGCCGCGCCCGCCAGGGCGCCGGCACCTTTGAGCATTTTGCGGCGGGAAATATCTGTTGTGGCGGTTTTCTTGGGTGCACCGCCACGATCGGAACTGTTCTTGGTCATTGCATGCCTCCGATGCGATGAAGCCGAACGAAACGCCGCGTATTCCCTGTTCTTTTCGCCGGGAATATTGCGCAGGCGGTCCCTGTCTCTCGGAGGTAATTAGGTCACGGCCATGCCGCAGTGCAAAATCAGAAGTTCATATCCGCCGCATAAGGGAAGCTTATTTATCTGTGCTCGGGGAAAATCATTCTCGTTCATGGCCCCAGGCACTGTCCCGGGCAGCACGGCGTGTTGTCCATGCCTGCGCCGACACCGCGCGCGGACCCGCACAGCTCATAACTTTGAAGAATGAAGTTCGACATCGTATGAATTTGCAATGCTGGTCGGCGCCAAAGATTGTTGGCGGACTGAAAGCCACATCAGATGGTCTGCGGGCTGGTCGGGAGAAGCACGATGAGAATGCAAAAATGGGCACTGGCCCTGTCGATGACGCTGGTCTGGACCGGCACGGCCTCGGCCGAGATCGTCCATGCGACCTGGGGTGGCGGGGGCGCGGCGGTGCTGCGCGAGTATTTCCAGCTTCCCTTCATCCAGAAAACCGGCATTGCCGCCCGCATGGCGGAAGTGCCGAATACCGCCGGCACCGTCCGCTCGCCCTCGGCATCGCAATACAACGTCGTCGAGGTCACCTATTTCGAGGCGATCGGCCTGGCGAAGTCGAACCTGCTGGAAGCGTTCGAGGACAAGGACGTGCCGGCCATCGCCAATCTGGCGAAGGAACTGGTGGTGCGTAACCGGCAGGGCAAGATCGTCGGTCTTTCGACCCATTTCGGGTATTACGGCATCGCTTTCAACAACACGCTGGCCAAGGCATCGGACTTCCAGTCCTGGAACGATCTCGCCGACCCGCGCTGGAAGGGCAAACTCGCGGTGACGCGGCCCGTCTATGCCACCTCCTACGACCTCACCATCCTGGCCCACGCCAATGGCGGCAGCGCCGCCAGGATCGAGCCGGGCTTCGAGCCCCTCAAGGCGATCTTCGCCAACTCGCTGACCACCTATACCTCGCTTGCGCATATGAACACGCTGCTGACGCGGGCCGAGGTGACGGCCGCGCCCTTCTATTCGACACGCGTCTGGAGCCTGCGCCGCGACGGCCAGACGACCATCGAACTGGCCATTCCCAAGGAAGGGGCGCTGATGCTGCCCTATGTCGTCGTGGTACCGAAGGGCGCCAGCGAGCGGGCGCAGACCATCACCTATCTCAACGCGCTGCTCGATGCCGAGGCGCAGACCCGGATTTCGGGCCAGAACGGCTCGATTCCGACCAACGACACCGCCGTCCTGCCGCCTGAATACGAGCGCGACCTGGGCATGACCCGGCAGGATCTGATGAAGAAAATGTATATTCCCGACTGGAATGTCATTGTCAGCGACTACGAGGAACGGCTGAACCGGGTCGAGCAGATCGCGGCCGGCGCCAAACGCTAGCCGGCCGGGACAGGCCTTTCCCGCCTACTCTCTCGCAACTCATTCCCGGCAGATCAGCTTGATGTCACCAGCCAACTCCGATCACCCCGCCCGGGCCGCGAACCCGGGCGGAGGGCGCGGCGCCATCCAGGTCGCGGCCGTCAGCAAGGCCTATGGTACCACCACGGTGCTCGCAGGCCTCGATCTCGCGGTGGAAGCCGGCACCTTCGTCACCCTGCTGGGCCCTTCCGGCTGCGGCAAGACCACCCTGCTGCGCCTGATCGCCGGCTTCATCGAGCCGAGCCAGGGCCGCATCACGATCGACGGGCGCGACATGGCGGGCCTGCCCCCGCAGCGCCGCCCGATCGGCATGGTCTTTCAGAACCTGGCGTTGTTCCCCCATTTTTCGGTGGAGGAAAACGTCGCCTACGGCCTGCGCCTGCGCCGGGTGCCGGCGGACGAGCAGCGCCGCAAGGTCGGCACCTTTCTCGATCTCGTCGGCCTCGGCCATCTCGGCGGGCGGCGCATCTCGCAGCTTTCCGGCGGCCAGAAGCAGCGCGTGGCGCTGGCGCGCTCGCTGGTGCTGGAACCCTCGATCCTGCTGCTCGACGAACCGCTGTCGGCCCTCGATCTGCAACTGCGCAAGCAATTGCAGACCGCCCTGAAGGAGATCCAGCGCGAGCTGGGCACGACCTTCGTGTTCGTCACGCACGACCAGGAGGAAGCGACGCTGATGTCGGACCGCATCGTGGTGATGAGCGCCGGTGCGATCCAGCAATTCGGCGCACCGACACAGATCTATGCCAACCCCGCCAATCTCTTCGTCGCCAAGTTCATCGGCGAGCTCAACGAAATTCCCGGCCGCATCGGCGCGGTGACGGCGGATGCGGTCGAGATCGAGGGGGCGGGTGGCCGCCTTGCCCTGCCGGCGGGCGCGCTGCGCGGGTTCGCGCCCCAGCCCGGCGCCGCCTGCGTGATCGGCCTGCGCCCCGAACGGATCGCCATCCTGCCGCAGACGGGCGCGGCGGATGGATGCATCTGCCTGCCGGGCACGGTGGTCGAACGCATCGCGCTGGGCCCGCTGCTGCGCTTCGTGATCCGCTGCAACGACCAGCGGATCACCGCCGTGCGCCTGGCGGGTGCCGAGACCGGGCTGCCCGAACCCGGCGCGCCCTGCCGGATCGCCTTCGACCCGACCGACGCGCGGATCTTCGCGCCGCTCGCCGCCCCGGCCGCCGCCAGCTTCGGAGAGAAGCCGTGACCGAGACGCAAGCCGCCCCGCCCGCCAAGGCCCTGCTGCTGCTGCCGGTTCTCGTCCTGCTCGGGCTGTTCTTCATCTCGGTCTTCCAGCTGTTCTCGAACGGGTTCAGCGATGACGACGGCTGGTCGCTGCGGTATTTCCGCCAGATCCTCAGCCGCGGCGACTATCAGGTCATCTTCGCGCGCACCATCCTGTCCTCGCTGGCGGTCGCCATCCTTTCGGTCGTGCTGTCCTACCCGATCGCGCTGCTGCTGTGGCGGCGCGAACGCTGGCGCAATATCCTGCTCATCGTGGTGCTGGTGCCCTGGCTGGTCAGCCTCATCGTGCGCACCTATGGCTGGCTCGTGCTGCTCGGCCCCAAGGGGGTCATCAACGCCATGCTGGCCTGGACCGGCATCATCGAACAGCCGCTGCCGCTGATGTTCAACGATCTCGGCATCGTCGTCGGCCTGACCCACGTCCTGATCCCGTTCGCGGTGCTGTCGATCCTCTCCTCGCTGCTGGCGATCCAGAGCAATCTGGAAGAGGCTTCGGGCGTGCTCGGCGCCAGCGGCTGGCAGACCTTCCGGCTGATCGTGCTGCCGCTGTCGCTGCCCGGCGCCTTCACGGCGCTGATCGTGATCTATCTGGCCAGCGTCGGGGCGATCGTCACGCCGATCGTGCTCGGCGGCATGTCGCACCAGTTCGTCGGCTCGCAGATCTACCAGGAAGTCATGTACACCTTCAATCTGAACAAGGCCGCGGCCTGGTCGATCTGCCTGCTGGCCGTCAGCTTCCTGTCGCTGCTGGTGCTGAAAGCCGTCGAACGCCGGCTGGTCGGGACCGTGGAATGAGCGCGATGTCGACCACCCCCAAGGTTTCGGCCTGGGCCGGAGTGCTGCTGCTGGCCTCCTTGCCGGCGCCGATCCTCATCATCGTCGGTGCCTCGTTCAGCGACACCAGCTACATCCAGTTCCCGCCTGATGGCCTGACCCTGCGCTGGTACGCCGCGGCGCTGTTCGACCCGCGCTGGCTGCGCGCGTTCGGGGTCAGCGTCGGCATCGCGGCGGTGACGGCGGTGATCGTCACCACCGTGAACTTCATGGCCGCCTACTACATGCAGCGCCATGCGCCGAAGCTGGCGACCTGGCTCGAGCTTGCGATCTTCTCGCCGCTGTTCTTTCCCCATGCGGCGATGGGTGTCGCCATGGTCGCGCTGGTGGCGCAGTTCGGGTTGATCGGCACGGGGGCGGGCATCGTGCTGGCCCATCTGATCGTGACCCTGCCCTTCTCCTACCGGCCGATCCATATCGCGCTGCGCAGCCTGGATCCCGACCTGGTGCGCGCCGCCAACGTGATGGGGGCGAGCGAGTGGCGCGCGCTGCGCGACATCGTCATCCCGATGTGCCGGTCCGGCATACTGACCTCGCTGCTGTTCGCCGGCATCATCTCGTTCGACGAGGTGACGGTGACGATGTTCCTGATCGGACCCAACATTTCGACCCTGCCGGTGCAGATATTCTCCTTCGTCCAGGATTCGGCGACGCCGGTGCTGGCGGCGATCTCAACGATCAGCGTGCTGATCACCTTCCTCGCCATCATCATCCTCGATCGTTTTGCCGGCCTCACCTTCTTCGTCCGTCACGACGGCGCCTGAGGCGTTGCGGTCGCGCGTGCGCCGCTGCGGCAGGCGGACGCTGAGGCTTGCGGCGGCGCGCGGGTCGTCGCCCCGCGCGAGTGCCGCGATACGCCCCCTGAGCTCGGCCAGAAAGGCCCTGGTCAGGGGCGAGACCGGCCGGTTGCGCGAGACGATGGCGTTGAAGGTGAAGGTGATGGTCGGTTCGAACCGGCGCGCCACCAGCCCGGGCCACAGCCCCTGATGCACCGTCATCGGCTCGACGATGGCAATGCCGAGCCCCCGCGACACCAGCGCATTGGCCTCGACCGAGGAAAACACCTCGACCCGCATCTTGCGCGAGATCCGCTGCTGCTCGAACACCGCGTCGGTCAGGTGCCGCATCCGGCTGTTGCGGGTGAAGGAGATGAACTCGGCGCCATCCAGGTCACGCGGCCCGACGACCGCCCGCGAAGCCAGCGGATGGTCGTGCCGCATCACGCAAACCGCGTCGGCATGGAACAACGGTTCGGTCAGAAGGTCCGGGTGATGGAAATGGCTGACCGAAAAGCCGATATCGACATTCTGCCCGAGCACGTCGCTGCCGACGACCGACGAGACGTCGAGCGTGACCGAGATAGCCGGATTGGCCTCGGCGAAGGCGACCAGCGCGTCGGCCACCAGCGTATGGCCGATCGAGGCCGCCGAGACGACGCGCAGCTCGCCGGAGCGCAGGTCACGCAGATCGCGCGCGAAACGCTCGACATCGCTGAGCGAGGCGAAAAGCCGCCGCACCTCCTTGTAGAGCAACTGCGCCTGATGCGTCGGAATCAAGCGCTTGCGCTTGCGCTCGAACAATGTGAGCGCGAGATCGATCTCGAGGCCCGCCAGGATCTTGCTCATCGCCGGCTGCGACAGCCCCATCCGCTCGGCCGCCGCGGTGACGCTGCCGGTCTCCATGAACTGGATATAGGCCTCGAGCTGTCGATGGGTGATCCGCACGGAAGGTCCCTGCCTATAACGATCAGCCAATTATAACTTCAAGGAATGTTTTCTAGTCAAAAAGAAATTTGCAGCCCTTCTCAGGGGGCAGGATAGTCAGGACAAATCAAGACTGAATCACGCCGACTCATCGTCGAAAAACATAACTTCACGACCTGTTCAGAGCGACCATGCGGTTCGAGACACCAATGCCATCCCTGCCCGCCGAAACCGGAACGCCCGTCTGGGCCGACGCTTATGTGGCGCGCCTTGCCGCGCTGGATGTCGCGGCGCGGCATCGCGAGATGGAGCGCTTCACCTTTCCCCGCAATATCGGCACGCTGCTGCGCGAGGCGGCGGCGGAAACGCCGGACACACTCGCCTGGAACTTCTTCGAAAGCGGCGAGACGATCACCTATGCCGCGCTGGATGCCGCAGTCGACCGCATGGCGGCGGGGCTGGCCACGTTCGGCGTGTCGCGCGGCATGAAGGTCGGCGTGATGCTGCCGAACTGCCCGCAGATGCCGATCGTCTGGCTCGCCCTGGCGCGGATCGGCGCCGTGATGGTGCCTGTCAACCTGCGTTATACCGGCCGCGAGCTGGCCTATGTGCTGGGCGACGCCGGCGCCGAGGTCCTTGTCATCCACGACGATTGCGGCGCCCAATATCGCGAGGCGGTCGAAGTGGCCGAGGCCGGCCGCTTCCCGCGCGCCGACCGGGTGCTGCGCATGGCCGGCGGCGCCGCGCAGGAGACGCTGCTGCCGCCAGGTGCGGTGACGCTGGACGCGCTGGATGCCGGGGTCGCGGACGGCGCCCGGCTCGACGGACCGGAGCCGGCCCATGACGACCTGATGAACATCCAGTACACCTCGGGCACGACCGGTTTTCCCAAGGGCTGCATGCTGACCCATCGCTACTGGCTGGGTGCCGGCTTCGTGAACGGCTTTCGTGATGCCCGGCGCTTCCGCCGCGTGCTCGCCGCGACACCGTTCTTCTACATGGATCCGCAGTGGCTGCTGTTGCTGTGCTTCTATCAGCGCGGCACGCTTTTTGTTGCCAGACGCCAGAGCGCCAGCCGTTTCGCCGGCTGGCTGCGCGACTACCGGATCAATTTCTGCCTGTTTCCGGAGATCGTCTTCAAGCAGCCCGAGACGCCCGAAGACGGCAAGACCGAACTGATGCGCGCCAACATCTACGGCCACCGCAAGGAGATCAACGCGGCCTTGCGCAAGCGTTTCAATGCCCCGGCCATGGAAGCCTTCGGCATGACCGAGGTCGGACCGGGCCTTTACATGCCGTTGGATGCGCTGCACATGGTGGGATCGGGTTCCTGCGGCATAGCCGCGCCGTTCCGGCAGGCCCGAATCGTCGACGAAGCGGGAAACGACGTTTCGCGCGGAGAGATCGGCGAGCTGGTCTTGAAGGGCCCCGGCCTGATGCTCGGCTACTACAACCGGCCGGAGGCGAATCGCGACAGCTTTTTCGGCGAATGGTTCCGCACCGGCGATCTCTTCCGCCAGGATGCGGAAGGGTATTTCTACATCGTCGGGCGGCTCAAGGACATGGTGCGGCGCGCCGGCGAGAACATTGCCGCGCGCGAGGTCGAGACCGTGCTGCGCAACATGGACGAGATCGAGGAGGTCGCGGTCGTCCCGGTGCCCGACGACCTGCGGGGCGAGGAGGTCAAGGCCTATGTACTGCCGGCAGCCGGCATTCAGCGAGACGACGACTTGATCGGCCGGATCCTGCGGCATTGCGAGGCCAACCTCGCCGCCTTCAAGATCCCCCGCTACATCGCGTTCGTTGACGATATCCCGCGCACCGCGTCCCAGAAAGTGGCGAAGACGGCCTTGACCGCGGGCATCGCCGATCTGCGCGCAGGCGCTTTCGACAGAGTGGAAGGATACTGGCGATGAGCATTCCCTTGTGGAGCCGCGGCGCGGCGGAATTGCTGCCCGAACTTCGTTCCGGTGCCGTGCAGGCGGAAACGCTGATGCGGTCGGTGCTGGACCAGGTCGCGGCGCGCAACGGGCCGGTCAATGCGTTCTCGCATGTCGCCGCCGAACAGGCGCTGGCCGCGGCCCGTGAATCCGACCGCGCGCTGGCGGCGGGGCAGCCGACCGGCCCGCTGCACGGCCTGCCGTTCAGCGTCAAGGACCTCGTCGCCGTCGCGGACCAGCCGCTCGAATACGCGTCCCATGTCTTCGCCGGGCATGTCGCCGAGGCGGATGCCGAGGCCGTCGCCCGGCTGCGCCGCGCCGGCGCGATCCCCTTCGCCAAGTCGACCACGCCCGAGTTCGGCCACAAGGTCATGACCGATTCCCCGCGCCAGGGCATCAGCCGCAATCCCTGGAATACCGCCTATTCCTGCGGCGGCTCGAGCGGCGGCGCCGCGATCGCGGCGGCGATGGGGTTCGGCCCCCTGCATCTCACCTCCGATGGCGCGGGTTCCGGCCGGATTCCCGCTTCGTGCTGCGGCATCGTCGGGTTGAAGCCAAGCTGGGGCGCGGTCCCCCATGAAGCCACCACGGATCTCTTCGGCTCGCTGACCTGCCTCGGGCAGATGGCCCGCAGCGTCGCCGACGTGACCCTGATGTTCAACGCGATGAAGGGGCCTGATCGGCGCGACCCGATGTCGCTCGGCGGCTCGGCTGAGCCTGTCCGGCTGCCGGCCGACCCCGTCGCCGCGCTGAAGGGTGTGCGGCTGCGCTACGCGCCGCGGACGGTGAACGGCTGGGTCGCGCCCGAGGTCGATGCGGCCGTGGGCGGGATGGTGGAACAGCTGCTGGCGGCGGGGGCCCAGCGGGTCGCGATGCCCGACGACATCGTCTTCGACACCGCATCGGCGCTGGTGCTGATGCGCGCCTACCAGCATGCGCGCTTCGGCCATCTGGCCGAGCCGCACGGCGACCGCATGGACCGGACGACCCTGCTGGGGCTGACCTTCCAGCCGGACACGCAGACTTACTCGCGGCTGGCCCATGCGCAGCGGGCCCGCACCGCGATCTTCCGCGAGATGGAGCGGCTGTTCGACGGGGCGGACATCTTTGTCACCCCGACCGTCGCCACGCCGGCGCTGCCCGCCGACCAGCAGGCCGACGGGCCGCTGGTGGTCGACGGTGTCACGCACGGGCCGCTGCGCGACGCCTGGTACCCCTACACCATCCCCTGCAATGCCAGCGGGCATCCGGCGATATCGGTGCCCTGCGGCATGTCGCGCGACGGACTGCCGATCGGCCTGCAGATCGTCGGGCGCTGGCATGACGAGGCCCGGCTGCTCGCCGTCGCCGCGGCGATCGAAATCATGCGCCCCTGGGGCGACGACTGGCCCGCGCTCGCCCATCGGCGCTGACCGGGGCGTCGCTCGACCTTTCAAGCCAGGGCACCGGCACGATTCAGCCGGCGCCAATGCGCGCTCGTCGAATGGAGGAAAGACCATGATCATCGACTATGGCAGCCGCCCGCCGGTGCCCGCCTTCGGCCCCAAGGGCGCCAAGCATCTCGCACGCTACCGGCAGGTCTACGCCGCCAGCGAAAACGCCGCCGAGGACGTGCAGGGCGACCTGACGAGCTATCTCGCCGAATACGACAAGGCCGGTGTCAGCCATATCTGCGTCAAGGCGCGCGATCTGGAAACGACCTATGGCTGGCGCATCCGCAACGAGGACGTCGCCGCTTTCTGCCGCGAACAGGGGCCGCGCTTCGTCGGTTTCGCCGGCGTCGACCCCAACAAGGGCATAACGGCGGTACGCGAGCTCGACCATGCCGTGCGTGAGCTGGGCCTGCGCGGCCTCAACCTGCAATGCTTCGAGCATCACCTGGCGATCAACGACCGGCGCATGTACCCGCTTTATGCCAAGTGCATCGAGCTCGACATACCGGTCAACCTTCATTGCTCGATCAACTTCGCCAACAGCACGCTGATGCGGCACGGCCATCCGTCGCTGCTGGACGAGGTGATGGTCGATTTCCCCGACCTCAGGGTCTGCGCCTCGCCGCCGGGTTTCCCCTGGGTGCACGAACTGATCGGCGTGGCCTGGCGCCATCCCAATGTCAGCATCGGCCTGGTCGCGGTCAGGCCGAAATATCTCGCGGTTGCCGGCTCCGGCTACGAGCCGCTGCTGCAATATGGCCGCACGGTGCTGAAGGAACGCATCATCTTCGGCAGCGCCTATCCGCTCGGCCCGATCGGGCGAACCATCGACGAGATCAAGGCACTTTCGCTCGGCGAGGAGGTCGAGCGCCTCTGGCTGCACGACAACGCCAAACGTTTCCTGCGGCTCTAGCCGCGGTCAGACCGGGGCGAAGGACGCCATGTCGAGCGGCGTGTTCATGTCGACGCCGGTGCGTTCGTAGCCCCGTTTGAAATCGGCCATGTGACGGGTCATCCAGTTGCGCGCGCCTTCGGTGTCACGGGCGGCAAGCAGGGCGTAGATCGCCTTGTGGGCCGCCAGGATGCGGCCCTGGGTCTTCAGCCGCGGCAGGATGATCCGGCCGGCCGGCAGGAACAACAGGCCGATCGGCTCGCGCGCCAGGGCCAGCGCCCGGTTGCCGGCGTTCTGGGCGACGATCTCGTGGAATTCCATGTCGAGGCGCACGACCTCGTCGATATCCTCGATCGCCTGCTCCATCCGCGCGATGTTGCCGGCCAGCGCCGCCAGGCCATCGTCGTCGATATGGACCGCCGCCGCCGCCGCCGCGACCGGCTCCAGCGCCATCGAGGTTTCCCAGAGTTCGCGGAAGGTGACCTGCTGCATCGCCAGCGCGCGCGAGGCGCGCGAGGCCAGGTCCATATAATGCGGCAGCGTGATCGTCAGCCGCTTGCCGCCTTCGCGCGCCACGAAACCCGAATGTTCCAGCAGCCTGATGCCTTCGCGCACGGTCGAGCGGTTGACCCCGAACTGCCGCGCCAGGTCCAGTTCGGACGGCAGCAGGTCACCGGGCGCCAGGCCGCCCGAGACGATCTGGTGCTCGATGGCATCGAAGATCTGCTGATAGGCCGGGGCGATGGCCAACGGCTTGAACAGGTCCGGCTTCATGCATCGTTTCCTTGTCAGTCGCGCGTGGCCAGTCATACCCCATTGCATGTCGGGTTGTCGTCATTTATACATGTCGGACTGTCGGACCGTCGAACAGAAAGACGGCAACGAGGTAGGGTCAGGAAACGCAATGGCGGAAAATTCGCCGCAGACGGACAACGTGCTGGTGACGCGCGACGGCGATTGCGCCGTGATCACGCTGAACCGGCCGGACAAGCTGAACCCGCTGGACCGCGTCACCATCGCGACCCTGCTGGACGTGGTGACGGCGCTGGAAGGCGACCGGGCGTTGCGCTCGGTTATCGTCACGGGGGCGGGTCGGGCCTTTTCGGCCGGCGGCGACCTGGATGGCTACCTGTCGCTTTATCGCGACCCCCAGGCCTTCCGTGTGTTCCTGGACAATTTCTACCGGCTGCTGGCCGCCATCGAACGGTCGGAGAAGATCTATATCGCCGCGATCAACGGCCCCTGCGTTGCCGGCGGGCTGGAACTGCTGCTGTCCTGCGACGTGGTGCTGGCGGCCGATAGCGCGACGATCGGCGACGGCCATCTGAATTTCGGCCAGCTGCCCGGGGCCGGCGGATCCCAGCGCCTGCCGCGCGCCATCGGCGCCCTGCGGGCCAAGCACCTGATGCTGAGCGGCCGGATGATCGACGCGGCCGAGGCCGAACGCATCGGCCTGGTCGGCGAGGTGGTGCCGGCCGCCGGGCTGCTGGCCCGCGCCCATGAATTCGCCCGCGACCTGGGGGCCAAAAGCCCCGCCGGCCTGCGCGGCGCCAAATACCTGGTCAACCAGGGCATGGCCGGCCCGCTGGAAAGCGGCCTGCAGCTCGAAATCGCCTATGTGCACAACTACGCGACCACGGAGCCCGACGCGACCGAGGGCCTGGTCGCCTTCAAGGAAAAGCGCAAGCCGGCCTACGGCTGCGCCTGAGGAGTATCGTCCCATGTGGAAGTTGCGCGACAAATACAGCATCAGCGGCATCGGCCAGACCGCCTTCACGAAGGCGTCGGGCCGCACGGTGCTGGACATGGCGTCCGAGGCCTGCAAGGCCGCGGCCGACGATGCCGGCATCGGGCTGGACGAGATCGACGGCATCATCTCGTTCCACTTCAACGATTCGATCCCGGCGATGGCGGTGGCCTCCAACCTTGGCATTCCCGCCGTCATGCACGCGGTCGACTACACCGCCGGCGGCAACGGCGCCAACCTGATCATGCTGGCCGCGACCGCGGCGATCGAAGCCGGGCTGGCCAAGAACGTGCTGTGCTATCGCGCGATGAACGGCCGGTCGGGGTTCCGACTGGGCGGCGGCCGCGAGTTCAGCGCGCAGGGCATCACCCAGTACACCGCGCCGTTCGGCTGGATCACCTATCCCCAGGCGATGGCGATGTGGTGCCGCCGCCATATCGTCAAATACGGCACGACGCCCGAGCAGCTGGGCCAGGTCGCCATCACCTTCCGCGAGAACGCCGGCCGCAACGAGGCGGCGATGCAGCGGGCGCCGATCACCATGGACGACTACATGTCGTCGCGCATGATCGTCGAACCCTTCCGCATGCTGGATATCTGCCTGGAATCGGACGGCGCCTGCGCCGTGCTGGTGACCGGCGCCGACCGGGCCAAGGATCTCAAGCAGAAACCCGTCTACATCACCGGCGGCGCCTATGGCGGCGGGCCCTCGCAAGGCGACGACCTGTTCGACGCCATTCGCTGGCCAGACCATTCGCAGAACTATGCCGCCTATATCGCCGACGACCTGTGGGCCAGCGCCGGGCTGAAACCCGCCGATGTCGACGTCGCCGAAATCTACGACTGCTTCACCTACAGCGTGCTGATGCAGCTGGAAGGCCTGGGGTTCTGCAAGCCGGGCGAAGGCGGGCCGTTCGTGGCCGACGGGCACCTGGCCCGCAACGGCAGCCTGCCGACCAACACCCATGGCGGCCTGTTGTCGGAAGCCTATATCCACGGCACCAACCATGTGCTGGAAGCGGTACGCCAGCTGCGCGGTACCGCCGGCGCCCGCCAGATTCCCGATGCCGAGATCGCGCTGACCACGGCCGGCGCGATGACCTGCGGCAGCGCGATGCTGTTGAGGAATTGAAAGTCATGACCGCGTACAACAAGCCCCTGCCCGCCCCCGATCCCGATTCGGCCCCGTTCTGGGAAGGCACGCGCGCGCACGAACTGCGCCTGCAGCGCTGCGACGACTGCGGCACCCATCGTTACCCGGCCGGGCCGCATTGCCCGTCCTGCCGCTCGACCAACGCCCGCTGGATCAAGGCGTCGGGTCGCGGCAAGGTCTATTCCTGGATCGTTGTCGTCCATCCCGTGCCCAAGGATGTCTATCACGCCGACGTGCCCTATGCCGTCGCGCTGATCGACCTGGAGGAAGGCGTGCGCATGGCATCGAACATCGTCGATTGCGACCCGCGCGCCATCACCGCCGACATGGCCGTGCAGGTCGTGTTCGACGCGGTGACGCCGGAAGTCACCCTGCCGAAGTTCCGGCCGGCGTAACGCGGAAAAGGGCATCCGAGGATGGATTTCCTCCGCTCGTCTCCTCTGCTGGCCGGCCTGGCGGCGATGTCGCAGCCTGAGCTGCAGGCGTTGCAGCTGGCCAAGATCCGCGCCCAGATGGAACGGCTGTGGCAGACCAGCCCGTTCTATCGCGCCAAATGGCAGCAGGCCGGTGTGACGCCGGACCAGATCCGCAGCCTGGACGATTTCCGCAAGCGGGTGCCGACGGTCAACAAGCAGGATTTCCTGCAGGACCAGACCGACCATCCGCCGTTCGGCGGGCGGCTGGGCATCCGGCGCGAGGATGTGGCGCTGGTCACCCTGACCGGCGGCACGTCGGGCCAGGGCCAGGAAGTCTATGGCCGCAGCCAGCATGACATCGCCATCCAGGGCCACATGCATTACCTGCCCTGGTTCATGGCGGGCTTGCGCCCCGGCCACATGGCGCTGAACTGCGTGCCGGCCGGCGGCATGACGACGGGCGGCTGGGGCCCGGCCGAAGGTTTCCGCCTGGCCGGGGCCACCGCCTTCCATGCGGGCGGCACGTTGGGTACCGAGGCCAAGATCGACCTGCTGCTGCGGTTCAACGAACTGCATTTCATCTATGCCTCGACCAACTATCTGCACACCCTGACCCAGGCGTTCCTGCGCCGCGGCATCGTGCCGGCGGAACGTTTTCCCATGCTGGCCGGCATCCAGATCGCGGCGGAAGGTTACCCGTCGGAATGGGCGCGCGACACGCAGAAGCTGTGGGGCTGCGCGCTGCACGAAGGGTATGGCAGCACGCAAGGGGCCGGGTTCATCGCCACCACCTGCGACCAGGGCATCGTGCGCGAAGACCGCGACCGCGGCATCATGCGCATCCTGGAGTGGATGAACTACGCCGAGGTCATCGATCCCGATACCGGCAACCCGGTCGGCCCCGGCGAGGAAGGCGAGATCGTCCTGACCAACCTGGATATCGAGGGGTCGCCCGTCATCCGCTTCGCCACCCGCGACAAGGCCCGCTGGTTCCCGGCCGAGGTCTGCGGCGGCGGCCTGCCCTGGGCCGGGATCGAGGCCGGCTCGATCGGCCGCTACGACGACATGATGAAGGTGCGCGGCAACAATATCTGGCCGCTGGCCGTCGACACCGTCGTCTTCGCCCGGCCCGAGGTCGCCGAATATGTCGGCCGCGTCTATGTCGACGCCGAGGGCAAGACCGAGGTCGAGTTGCGCCTGGCGGTCAAGCCCGATGCCTGCACCGCCGAGGCGCGGCCCGCGCTGTTCGAAGCCTTGCGCGAAACGCTGAAGGCGCGGACCAACGTGTGGATGAAGATCACCGAGGTGCCGCTGACCGAGCTGCCGCAGTTCACCTACAAGGCGCGGCGCTGGACCGACGAACGCAAGTCCGGTTACCGCCCGGGGGCCGCGCCATGAACCGCGAGGACGAACTGGCGCTGCTGCGCGACCTGCAGGATCGGGCCGCCCGCCTGCTGGACAGCCGCGACGCCCTGATGTCGGGCCAATACCACCATCTGCACGGGCGGATCACATCGCTGATCGCCATTCTGACGTCGACGCCACAAGAGCGCACGTTTCTTAGGGAGAACGACCATGCCGAGACTGACGGGCCGCGTGGCCCTGATCACGGGAGCGGCGTCGGGCCTGGGTGAGGCCACCGTCCGCCGTTTCGTCCAGGAAGGCGCCCGCGTCGTCATCGCCGATATCGACGAGGGGCGCGGCGAACGCCTGGCCCGGGAACTGGGCCCCGACACCGCCTTCGTCGCCTGCGACCATACCCGCCGCGCATCCTGCGCCGCGGCGGTCGCGGCGACGGTCGACCGTTTCGGCCGCCTGGACATCCTGCACAACAATGCCGGCGGGCCCTTCGCCGGGTCGGTCGAAAGCGCCGACGACGCGGTGCTGGAACGGGTGATCGGCGTCAACCTGCTGGGTGTCTTCAAGATGACCCAGGAAGCCCTGCCCGCCCTGCGCCAGTCCGCGACGGGTCATGCCGCCGGGGCCGCGATCCTGTTCACTTCGTCCCTGCAGGGGATCAAGGCGCGGCCGAACTATTCGGTCTATACCGCGGCCAAGCACGGCATCGTCGGGCTGGTCAAAAGCCTGGCGCTGGAACTGGCGCCCGCCAATATCCGCGTCAACGCGGTCTGCCCGACCGTGACCGAGACGCCGATGCTGGCCCAGTTCCTGCCCGGCATGGCCGATGATATGGAGGAAGCGCGCCGGCGTTTCCGCGCCACCATCCCGCTGGGGCGCATGCCCGAGACGGTCGACACCGCCAACGCCCTGCTGTTCCTGGCGTCCGACGAGGCGCGGATGATCACGGGCATCGCCCTGCCCATCGACGGCGGACAGATGGCCGGATGATGCTGCCCAATCTTACCGATCTCAGCGGCCAGGTGGCCGTGGTCACCGGCGCCGCCGGCGGGCTGGGCAAGCTGGCCTGCCAGGTATTCGCCGCCGCCGGCGCCGACCTGATCCTGGTCGGGCGCGATGCCGCCAGGCTGGACGCGCTGGCCGCCACCGTCCGCGCCCAGGGGCGGCGGGCCGTCGCCCTGTCGGCCGACGTCACCGACCGTGCCTCGGTCGTGGCGATGGCCGAGCGGGCCGCCCAGGCTTTCGGCCGCATCGACATCCTGCTGAACAATGCCGGCGTCACCTCGCCCAAGGACATGTTCAGCCTGACCGAGGCCGACTGGCACGCCGTCATGGATACCTCGGCCACCGGCACGTTCCTGTGCACCCAGGCGATCGCGCCCACGATGATCGCGGCGAAATCCGGCCGCATCATCAACATGGGGTCGATCCTGTCGCTGCGCGGCATGGCCCGCCGCGTCGCCTATGCCGCGGCCAAGGGGGCGGTGGCCAACCTGACCCGCGCGCTGGCCTTCGAGCTGGGCCCGCACGGCATCACCGTCAATGCGCTGGGACCGACGGTCATCGAGACCGACCTGAACCGCGAGTTGATCGCGACCCAGCCCGAACTTTACCGCGCCGTGCTCGACCGGACCCCGATGGGCCGGCTGGGCCGCCAGGACGACCTGGCCGGCGCCCTGCTGTTCCTTGCCTCGCCCGCCGCCGGCTACATCACCGGCCAGGTGCTGTGCGTCGACGGCGGCTATACCGCGGGATGACGACCATGGCCGATTTCGATAATGCGACCCTTGCCGCCCATCTGCGGCCGATCCTGCCCGGCGATTGGGACGCCCTGACGGTCGAGCGTTACGTCGGCGGGCAGTCGAACCCGACCTATCGGCTGGATGCCGGCGACCGGTCCTATGTGCTGCGCAAGCAGCCGCCGGGCAAGCTGCTGCCGTCCGCCCATGCGATCGACCGCGAATTCCGCGTGATGAAGGCGCTGGGCGCCGCCGGCTATCCCGTCCCCGAGGTACTGGCCTATGTCGAGGATCGCGACATTGTCGGCACGCCGTTCTATGTCATGGCCCATGTCGCCGGCCGGGTGTTCAAGGACCCGGCCCTGCCGGGCATGGCGCCGGCCGAGCGCCGCGCGATCTACGACGCGTTGGCCGAGGGTGCGGGGCGGCTGCACCGCATCGACCCGGCCGCGGTGGGCCTGGATACCTTCGCCAAGCCCTCGGCGTTTTACGCCCGCCAGGTTTCGCGCTGGACCGACCAGTACCGCGCCGTGGCCGACGGCCATGTGCCGGAAATGGAAACGCTGATCGACTGGCTGCCGCGCCACCTGCCGGAAACCGAGGAACGCCGGCTGTTCCACGGCGATTTCCGGCTGGAGAACATGATCTTCCACCCGACCGAGCCGCGGCTGCTGGCGGTGCTGGACTGGGAACTGGCGACCTTGGGCGACCCCTTGGCCGACCTCGCCTATTCGGCGATGGCCTGGCACCTGCCCCAGCGTGCCTTCGGCGGTTTCACCGATCGCGACATGACCGGCAGCGGCATACCGGACGAGGCCGGTTACCTGGCCACCTATTGCGCCGCGGCGGGCCGGCCGGCGATCGCCAACTGGGACTTCTACGTCGCCTTCGCCATGTTCCGCCTGGCATCGATCCTGTACGGCGTGCTGCGCCGCGGCCTCGATGGCAATGCATCGTCGCCCGACGCGGTCGAACGGGGCCGACTGGCCATCGTCTGCGCCGAAGCCGGCTGCCGCGCCGTCGTGCGCCACGACCGGGGGGGCTGACGCCATGCTGATGCACATCCTGAACGGTTTCGTCTATGGCGGGCTGCTGTATATCTTGTCGGTCGGGCTGGTGCTGATCTTCGGCCTGCGGCGCGTCGTCAACTTCGCCCATGGCGGGCTGTTCATGATCGGCGCCTATGTCGGTTATGCCGTCGCCATGCATGCCGGGTTCTTCACCGGCCTGGCCGCGGCGATCGCCGCACTCGCCATCCTGGGCATCCTGCTCGACATCGGCGTGTTCCGGCCGCTGCAGCGCCACGACCCGCTGCTGACCGTGCTGGTCACCTTCGGCATCCTGCTGATCCTCGAGGACCTGGTGCGTTCGGTCTGGGGCAAGGATTACGTCTCGGTGCAGGTGCCGCAGCTGCTGGCCGGCAATGTCGATTTCCTGGGCCTGCAATACCCGGTCTATCGCCTGGCCGTCATCGCCCTGGCGCTGATCACCATGGGCGGGCTGACCCTGTGGCTGAAGCGCAGCGCCATCGGCCTGCATGTCCGCGCCTCCAGCGTCGATGCGGTCACGACGGCGATGCAGGGCGTCAACACCGACCGCGTCTCGGCCACCGTGGTCGGCATCGGCGCGGCGCTTGCCGGCATGTCCGGCGTGGTCGCCGGGCCGTTGCTGACCCTGTCGCCGTCGATGGGCAGCTACATCCTGGTCGACTGTTTCATCGTCGTTGTCGTGGGCGGGCTGGGCAGCTTCACCGGCGCCTTCCTGGCCGCCATGGCGATCGGCCAGATCCATAACTTCGGCATCGTCTACCTGCCCTGGGCGGCCTCCTCGATCCCGTTCCTGATCATGATCGGTGTATTGATCTGGCGGCCGCAGGGCTTTGCCGGCGGAGCATCTTCATGAGCGCGCAGGCGGCGACTTCCCTGCCCGCCCCGGCGGCGCGCCCGGCGATGGTCGGGGCCGGCATCGCGCTGGCCGCCGCGGTCGTCGGCATCGTCATCCCCTTCGTCTTTACCTCGCCGGTCACCTTGAGCCTGGCGACGCAGGGGTTGATGAACGCGATCCTCGCCACCTCGGTCGGGTTCCTGATCCGGCAGCTGGGTTTCGTGTCGTTCGGCCATGCCACGTTCTTCGGCATGGGGGCCTATGCCACCGGGCTGATGCTGAAGCATACCGGCCTGCCGCTCGAGGTGATCATGCCGCTGGCCGTGCTGCTGCCGGCGGCCTTCGCCTTCGTCGTCGGGCTGGTCGTGGTGCGCGTATCGGGCGTCGCCTTCTCGATGCTGACACTGGCGATCGCCCAGGTGTTCTACGAGATCGTGGTCAAGTGGCGCGACTTCGCCGGCGGCGACGACGGGCTGTCGGTCAACCTGCCGACGCGCGTGTTCGGCCTGCCGACCACGCTGTTCCAGGAACCGGGCGACATGTTCCGCATCGTCTGGGTCACGCTGGTCGTCATCCTGTTCCTGTTGTTCCTGCTGGCCCGGTCGCGGTTCGGGCGGCTGTGTTTTGCCATCAAGGATAACGAGGAGCGCGCGCGGTTCATCGGCTATCGCACGCTGCTGCCGCGGGCCATCGTCTTCGCCATCTCGGCGGCGATCGGCGGCACCGGCGGCGTGCTGTTCCTGCTGTACAACGGCTTCGTGTCGCCCGACGTGCTGCATTGGACGATGTCGGGTTCGGCCCTGATCATGGCGATCATCGGCGGTGCCGAATTCCTGATCGGGCCGGCGATCGGCGCGGTCGTGTTCCTGGCGGCCAAGGACAAGCTGGGCGACGTCACCGAACACTGGCAGGCGATCATCGGCATCACCCTGATCCTGGTCACCGTCAAATGGCCGCACGGCCTGGTCGGGTCGGTCTGGCATTGGACGACGCGGCGCGGCCGCGGGGGGCGGGCATGAACGCGCCGGCCATGAACAAACCGGCCCTGCAGGGCATCGGCCTGTCGCGGCATTACGGCGGTTTCGCCGCGCTGCGCGGCGTCGACATCGCGGTGCCGGCCGGCGAGATCCGCGGGCTGATCGGGCCGAACGGCGCGGGCAAGTCGACCCTGATCGACGTGCTGTCGGGCCGGGCCAATCGCTGGTCGGGCCAGGTGCTGATGGGCGGCGACGACATCAGCCGCCAGTCGCCCCAGGTCCGGCGCAGGCGGGGCATGGCCCGCTCGTTCCAGCGCACCTCGATCTTCCCGAACCTGACGGTGCGCGAACAGCTCGAACTGGCCTCGTTCCAGGGCGACGGCGGCGGGGTCGACGAGGTGCTGGAACAACTGCACCTGGACGGCTTTGGCCGCACCCCGGCATCCGAGCTGTCCTATGGCGACCAGCGCCGGCTGGATCTCGCGCTGGCCCTGATCGGGCGGCCGCGCGTCCTGCTGCTGGACGAACCGGCGGCGGGGCTGACCGTGCAGGAATCGCTCGACCTGGCGCGGCTGCTGCGCGATCTGGTCAAAAGCTGGGGCGTGACCGTGCTGCTGGTCGAACACGACATGGAAGTCGTGTTCTCGATCTGCGACCGCATCACCGTGCTGCATCTGGGCGAACTGCTGATGGAAGGCACACCCGACGAGGTGCGCAAAAGCCCCGAGGTCATCAGGGCCTATCTGGGGAGGGCGGCACATTGACCCTGTTGTCGTTCCGCGACGTCCAGTCCTACTACGGTTCAGCCCGCATCCTGGACGGCGTCTCGCTCGACGTCGCACCGGGCGAACGCATCGGCGTGCTGGGCCGCAACGGCGTCGGCAAGACCACGGTAGCCAACACCATCCTGGGCATCGCCACGATGAAGGCGGGCCGCATCGAGATCGGCGGCCACGAATTCCGCAGCCCGCGCCATTTCGACGCCGCCCATGTCGGCATCAGCATCGTGCCGCAGGGGCGGCGGATCATCCCCGTCCTGACGGTCCAGGAAAACCTGCAGTTGGGTGCGGCCACGCGCCGGCGCGGCCCCTGGAACGTGCAGGCGGTCTACGACCTGTTCCCGATCCTGCGCGAACGCGCCGACAAGCCGGGCACGGCCCTGTCGGGCGGGCAGCAGCAGATGCTGGCGATCGGCCGGGCCCTGATGGCCAACCCCGACCTGCTGGTGCTGGACGAACCCAGCGAGGGGCTGGCCCCGGTCATCGTCGACCAGCTGGTCGACGTGCTGAACCGGCTGGGCCAGGCCGGCACGGCGATCATGCTGATCGAACAGAACATCGGGTTCGTGCGCGACGTGGTCGAACGCTACTACGTCCTGTCCAAGGGACGGGTGGTCGACCAGGGCCGGCTGGACGGCGTCTCGCTGGAGGCGCTGAAGGCGCATGTTTCGGTTTAACCACAACAACAAGACGACCAAGGAGGAGCACAGGATGAACATGAAATGGGTGGCGGCGGCGGCCGTGGCCACGGCTTTTGCCTGGGGTGGCCAGGTAATGGCCCAGGATATCCGCGTCGGCGTGCCGACCTCGCTGTCGGGGCCGTGGGCGGACCTGGGCAACCAGGTCAAGCGCGCGGTCGATTTCGCGGTCAAGGAACAGAATGCCGCCGGCGGCCTGCTGGGCCGCAAGGTCGCCGTCGAATATCTCGACAGCGAAGGCAAGCCCGAGGTCGCGCGCAAGCAGGCCGAGAAGCTGGCGCTGTCGGGCAACAAGCTCTTGGTCGGGCTGATCGCGTCGGGCGAGGGCCTGGCGATCGCCCCGATGGTCGGCCGCTGGGACGCGCTGTACCTGTCGACCATCAACAAGACCGACAAACTGACCGGCGACACCTGCCAGCCGCGCGTCTTCCGCGTCAACCGCCCCGACGCGGCCGATGCGGTGACGGTCAAGCCCTGGCTTGCCACCCGCAAGGAAATGAAGTGGGCCATCATGGCCAACGACATCGCCTGGGGCCGCAATTCGGGTGAAAGCTTCGCCAAGGGCGCGACCAGCCTGGGCAAGCAGATCGTGTCCGAGAACTATGCCGCGGCCGGCGCCAACGATTTCGCCCCCTACATCCAGAAGATCAGGGATGCCGGGGCCGAGGGCGTGTGGGTCGCCCTGGCCGGCCGTGACGCGCTGAACTTCGCCCAGCAGGCCAAGCAGTTCGGCCTGCTGGACAAGACCACGGTCGCCGGCGTGTCGTTCGTGACCGACAACACCGTCGCCACGCTGGGCGACGTGGCCAAGGGCATCTACGGCATCGTCAATTATTCCTCGACGCTGGACACGCCCGCCAACCAGAAGTTCGTCGAGGCGTGGAAGGCCGCCTATCCCGGCACCGAGCCGACGAATTTCGAGGGCGAGACCTATATCGGCATGCAGGTCCTGTTCGAGGCCATCAAGAAGGCCAACAGCGACAAGCCGGCCGACGTCGCCAAGGCGATGTCGGGCGCCACGTTCCAGACCATCCTGGGCACCCAGGTGATGCGCGCCGCCGACCACCAGCTGGAAGGCCCGAACTATTTCGGCATCGTCACCGAGCAGGGCGGCAAGCTGCGCCCGGTGATCCAGAACACCATCCCGGCGGCCGAAGCCCTGCCGCCGCCCGACGGCAGCTGCAAGCTGCCGTCGTAAGGTTTTAGCCGAGCCTACGACGACCCAGACGAAGGCCACTGGCCCGCCTTCCGGCAACCCCGGAAGGCGGGTTTTTCTTTGCGCGCCCGCCGGTTGGTCACACCAGGATGCCGCGGGGGTTGAAATTCGCCGCGACCGACTGATTTCTTGGGGCGGGGGTCGTCCCCGTCATCAGGGGAAGTACCACATGCCGGCCTTGTCAATTCTCGATCTGTCGCCCGTGATCCAGGGCGAGACGCCGGCCCAGGCCCTGCGCAAGTCGCTCGATCTGGCGCGCCACGCCGAAAAGCTCGGCTATCGCCGCTATTGGGTGGCCGAACACCACAACATGATCGGCATCGCCAGCGCCGCGACCTCGGTCGTCATCGGCTATATCGCCGGCGGGACCGAACGCATCCGGGTCGGTGCCGGCGGCATCATGCTGCCCAACCATTCCCCGCTGGTGATCGCCGAACAGTTCGGCACGCTGGAATCGCTGTATCCCGGCCGCATCGATCTGGGGCTGGGCCGCGCGCCCGGCACCGATCAGCGCACGTTGCGCGCCCTGCGCCGCGATCCGGCCGTTGCCGACAATTTCCCCCAGGACGTGATCGAGCTGCAGACCCTGCTGGGCCCGCTGCAGCCGGGCCAGACGGTGCAGGCCGTGCCCGGCACCGACACCAATGTGCCGTTGTGGATTCTCGGCTCCAGCCTGTTCGGGGCGCAGCTGGCCGCGATGCTGGGCCTGCCCTATGCCTTCGCCTCGCATTTCGCGCCCGATGCGCTGATGAGCGCGCTGAACATCTATCGCGAACGTTTCGAGAAATCGGCCCAGCTGGACCGGCCCTATGCGATGGTCGGCTGCAACGTGATCGCCGCGCCGACCGATGCCGAGGCGCGCTACCTGTTCACCTCGCCCCAGCAATCCTTCACCAACCTGTTCCGCGGCACCCGCGGCCAGCTGCGCCCGCCGATCGACGACATCGAAACCTACTGGTCGCCGGCCGAGAAGGCGCAGGCCTCGAACATGCTGCGCTGTTCCTTTGTCGGCAGCCCCGACACCATCAAGCGCGACCTCGCGAAATTCCTGGAAGATACCCGTGCCGACGAACTGATGGTGGCCGCCGCCATCCACGACCACGGCCACCGCATCCGCTCCTACGAAATCCTGGCCGAGGTCGGGCGGTCGCTGGGGCTGGAGCTGGACATCTCATAGCTGCCATCACTTTTGAGACTTATTTCGCGTACAGATCCTTGTACGTCTCGCGCAGCACGTTCTTCTGCACCTTGCCCATGGTGTTGCGCGGCAGGTCGTCGACGAACAGCACGCGCTTGGGCTGCTTGTAGCGGGCCAGTCGGCCGTCGAGGCGGGCCAGGATATCGGCCTCGGTCAGCCCGGCGCCTGACCTGGCGACCACGACCGCGGTGACGCCCTCGCCGAAATCGCGGTGGGCCAGGCCGATCACGGCGGATTCGACGACGCCGTCCAGCAGGTCGATCTCGGTCTCGACTTCCTTCGGGTAGACGTTGTAGCCGCCCGAGATCACCAGGTCCTTGCCGCGCCCCACGATCTGGACGTAACCCGCCGCATCGATCAGCCCCAGGTCGCCCGAGATGAAGAAGCCGTCGGGCCGGAATTCGGCCGCGGTCTTTTCGGGCATGCGCCAGTAACCCTGGAACACGTTGGGCCCGCGAATCTCGATCATGCCGATCTCGCCCTGGGGCAGCGGCTTGCCGCTGTCGGGATCGACCACACGCACCTCGACGCCGGGCAGCGGCGGGCCGACCGTGCCGGCGACGCGCGGGCCGTCATAGGGGTTCGAGGTGTTCATGTTGGTTTCGGTCATGCCGTATCGTTCCAGGATGGCATGGCCGGTGCGGGCGGCCCATTGTTCGTGGGTCTCGGCCAGCAGCGGGGCCGAGCCCGAGACGAACAGGCGGATATTGGCCGTCGCCTCGCGCGTCAGCCCGGCTTCCTGCAGCAGGCGGACATAGAAGGTCGGCACCCCCATCATGACCGTCGCCTGCGGCAGCAGGCGCAGGATTTCCGCCGGGTCAAATTTCGCCAGGAAGATCATCGACCCGCCCGACAGCAGGATCACGTTGGTGGCGACGAACAGCCCGTGGGTGTGGAAGATCGGCAGGGCGTGCAGCAGCACGTCCTGGGCCGTGAAGCGCCATGACGTGACCAGCGTTTCGGCGTTCGAGGCGAGGTTGCGATGGCTGAGCATCGCGCCCTTCGACCGCCCCGTGGTGCCCGAGGTGTAGAGGATCGCGGCGAGATCGTCGGGCCCGCGCGCGACATCGTCGAAATCGGGCGACAGCGTCGTCGCGTGATCGGCCAGGGCCGCCAGAGTCACGGTCTGCGGACCCATCGCGGCAATCGCGTCCAGGCGATCGGCGGCACAGACCACCAGCCGGGGTTCGGCATCGCCAACGAAATAGGCGACCTCGGGCAGCGTGTAGGCCGTGTTCAGCGGCAGGAACACCGCACCGGCCCGGACACAGGCGAGGTAAAGCAGGATCGCATCGGGGCTTTTCTCGACCTGCACGGCCACCCGGTCGCCGGGGACGACGCCGCGCTGCACCAGCAGGTTGGCCATGCGGCCCGACCGGTCCAGCAGATCGCCATAGGACAGGCGCAGGCCGGCCGGCGTCGACAGGAAGGTGGCATCCGCCGCCGGCATCGCCGCGCGGATCAGGTCGAACAGATGATTGGCCATGGATTATCCCCGCTTGCGCCGCGATGCGGCCGCCGGCCGCAGCAACTTGGTGACTGCCGGCGCGGCAACGACCTTGCCCTGGACCGCGTAGGCTTCGTGATTCTTTTCGATATCGGGCAGGCGATAGAGATAGTTGACCATCAGGCCATGGGCCTGTTTCAGCCCGCGCGGCGACAGGTCGCCCAGGAAATTCAGCCGTTCCAGCCGGGCGCCGTTGCCCAGGTGGAAACGGGCGACGGGATCGATCACCCGGCCCCCGCGCCCGCGCTCCTCTACGAAATAGCGTGCCGCCATCGGCAGCAATGCCTGCTCGACCTCGGCCCGCAGGCCATCGTCGCGCCACCAGCCGTCCTGGTCCAGGGCGGCCGGCCGGTCGGCCTCGGCCTTGGCCCAGGCGGCAAAACCCGGCACCGGCGACAGCGTAACGAAGGTGTCCAGGGCAGGCAGGTCGCGGCGCAGTTCCTCGACCACCTGCTTGATCAGGAAATTGCCGAACGAAATCGCCCGCAGGCCCTTCTGGCAGTTCGAGATCGAATAGAACACCGCCGTCGTCGCCTGCTCGGCCGCGATCGGGGTGCGATCCTCGGCCAGCACTTCGGCAATGGTGGCGGGGATGGCGGGGGTCAGCGCGACTTCGACGAAGATCAGCGGTTCGTCGGGCAGTTGCGGATGGAAAAAGCCGAAGCAGCGCCGGTCGGGCGGGGCCAGGCGGCGGCGCAGATCGTCCCAGCCGGCGATTTCATGCACGGCTTCGTACTGGATGATCTTTTCCAGGATATGGGCGGGCGTGGTCCAGTCGATACGGCGCAGCACCAGGAACCCCCTGTTGAACCAGGATGAGAACAGGTGGACGAAGTCGGCGTCGACGGCATCCAGCTCGCGGTGGTCGCCCTGGTGGCGGAACAATTCCTCGCGCATGCGGACCAGCGTGGCGATGCCGCCCGGCGCCAGGTTCAGCCGCCGGATCAATTCCTGGCGGCGCGGTTCGGCGGCTTCGTGCAGGGCCGCCATCGTCGCCGGTCCCGGATCGGCGCGCCAGGCGTCGACCGCCTTGGCCACCCGGCCCTGGTCGGGCCCGAAACGGTCGGCCAATGCCTTCAGGAACGCCAGCCGCCCGGTGGCGTCGAGCGCGTCCCAGCGGTCGAGAATGGCCAGGGCCCGGCCGACACCCGATGCCTCGCCCCGGCTGGACAGCAGGGTTTCGCAGGCCAGGCTGAGGTCGCCCTGTTCGGGCGCCTCGGTCCGGCCGCGGATCAGATCGCGACCGCGTTCGGTGATGGTCTGCAGCAGGTCGCCGAAAAACGACAGGCTCATCGCGTCCTCGTCACGAAGCTCCGGGCCATGCTATGTCTGAATGCGGACATAGACAACGGTTATGTATACAAGATCGATGTCAACGGACACAAATCAGACTTTAAGCGCCGGGGCGCGCCTGCGCGACGAGATCGAGAACGAGATCCTGACCGGCCGCCTGCCCCCTGGCACCCGGCTGGACGAGGTGCCGCTGGCCGCCCGTTTCGGCGTGTCGCGCACCCCGATCCGCGAGGCGCTGATGCAGCTGTCGGCCGCCGGACTGATCGAGATCCGCCCGCGCCGCGGCGCCATCGTCACCGAGATCGGGCCGGAACGGCTGGTCGAGATGTTTGCCGTGATGGCCGAACTGGAAAGCATGGCCGGTCGACTGGCCGCGCGGCGCCATACCGAGACCGATGCGGCCACCCTGCGCGCCACGCTGGATGCCTGCCGGGCGGCGGCCCTGGCCGGCGAGACCGACGTCTATTATTACGAGAACGAGCAGTTTCACCACGCGATCTACGCCGCCAGCTACAACGGTTTCCTGATCGAGCAATGCACCGGCCTGCACCGCCGGCTGAAACCCTATCGCCGGCTGCAGCTGCGCGTCGGCAACCGCATGGTGACCTCGCTGGCCGAACACGAGGCGGTGGTCGGCGCGATCCTGGCCCGCGACGGCCAGGCCGCGGCCGACGCCCTGCGCGACCATATCGCGATCCAAGGCGAACGTTTCGGCGACCTGGTGGCGTCGCTGGCGGGGGCGAAGGCGGGGGTGGCGTAGATCAAACCACGTTCAATCGGAATCGATTTAACGTGGAAAATTTGATCTAGCTCAAAAGCCTAGAGCATCTTATCTGCGTTCAAAAGAACGCAGATAAGATGCTCTAGGCGCCGTAATCCATTCCTGTCATCGCCGGGCTTGGCCAACCGTCGCCCCGGCGATGGCCGGGGCCCGGGGGAAGCGCCTATCGGACTGCGACGCTCTTGCCCTGGATCCCGGCCTTCGCCGGATGACGACCGCCCTGTGAGGGGCATTCAAGCCTCGAAGCTGGCGCCCTCGGACCGCCGGTTCAAGCCCGGCGGTGACGTGGTGAAGCGGACGTGCTGTGACTTAACCCTCGTCGCGCTTGTAGAGGAAGGCTTCCTCGACCTTCTCGGTACCGATGCCCAGGCGCTGCATGCGGTAGAGCTGCTTGGTGTAGTTCAGTGCCCCCAGCCGGTCGGAATCCATGCCGCGATAATAGGCTTCCATCTCGACGCGGATGGCCAGCGGCGGGTGGCGGGCGATCTTGGCGGCGGCGGCCTCGGCCTCGGCCATCACCTGGTCCTTGGGCACCACCTTGTTGACCAGGTCATAGCGCAGCGCATCCTGGGCATTCAGCGGATCGCCGGTCAGCAGCATCCACATCGCCGCGGTATGGGGGATCTGCTGGCCGACGCGGGTCGAGCCGCCGGCACCGCCCATGCCATAGGCGATTTCCGGAAAGCCGAAGGTCGCATCCTCGGACGCGATGCGGATGTCGGTCAGCATCAGCAGATAGATCAGGCCCTGGCCCAGGCAGTACCCCTTGACCGCGCCGATGATCGGCTTGTAGCGCTCCATCGTCAGCACGTCGCGCGACCAGGCGAAGGTATCGGGCTCGCCGTCCTGCACGCGGTGGCGCGGCGTCATATGCGCCATCAGCTCGTCGCGCTTGTTTTCGAACACCGCATAGGGATTGCGGATGTCGTCGCCGGCCGAGAAGGCGCGGTCGCCGGCGCCGGTCATGATGCCGACGCGGATGTTCTGGTCTGCCTGGAAGTCGAGCAGCATGCCGTACAGCTGCTTGTGCATCGACGGCGTCATCGGGTTGACCGACCCGTTGCGGATGGTGAAGTAGGCGACGTCGCCCTTCTTCTCGTACTCGAACGGCATAGGATTGTTCTCCCTTATGGATGCTTTAGCGCCAGACGGCGTCGACGCGATCGTAGGAATCGACACGCAGGTCGGGTTTTTCGTCGACCAGGCGCTGCTTGGCGATCTTCTCGGATGGGGTCTTGGGCAGGGTTTCGCGGTATTCGAGATAGCGCGGCACCTTGAATTTCGCGAGATGCTGTTCGCAATGGGCAAACACCCGCTCGGGCGGCACCGTGGTCTTGTCGTGGCCGGGTTTCAGGATGACATAGGCCTTGACCTCCTGGCCGCGGCGGTCGTCCGGCACGCCCACCGCCGCCGCCTGCTCGACTTCCGGAATGTCGAGCAGCACGGCCTCGACCTCGCGGGCGGCGATGTTCTCGCCCGACCGGCGGATCATGTCCTTGACCCGGCCGACGATGGTGTAGAAGCCGTCGGCGTCGCGCTTGAACAGATCGCCGGTGCGGAACCACCCGCCCGGCAGGAACGAATGGGCATTCGCCTCGGGCTTGCGGTAATAGCCTTGCAGGATGCCGGGGCCGCGGATGCACAATTCGCCGATCTGGTCGTCGCCCAGTTCGTTGCCGTCGGCATCGACGATCTTGGCTTCGCGATAGGGCGAGGGCACGCCGCAGGAACCCGAGCCGACCTTGTCGGTCGCTTCGCGCGGCATGAACAGTGCCGAGCCGACCTCGGTCATGCCGAAGGATTCGCGGGCGACGGTGCCGAAGCGCTTTTCCAGCTTCTGGTGGATGTCGCGGCGCAGGCCGAAGACCGAGACGCGCTTCAACGCATTGTCGGCATCGTCGGGGCGTTCGGGCTGTTCATAGACCACCTGCGGGAACAGGCAGTACTCGATCTTGTAGCGCCGCACCCAGTCCATGAAGCGCGAGGTCGATGCCTTGCGCGCGACGAAGATCTGCCCGCCGGCATACATCGCCATCAGCAGCAGCCACTGGGGATCCATGTAGTAGTAGGGCTGGGCCACCAGGATGTTCTTGCAGTCGTCGTCGCCCCGCATCGCCGCCACCCGGCCGATGGTCAGCCAATAACGGTGCGACAGCATGCAGCCCTTGGGGAAACCGGTCGTGCCCGAGGTGTACTGGATGTTGATGAGGTCATCGAGGGCGATGTCGGGCCAGGGCCCGATATCGGCGGGCGCCCGGGCCTGGAGGGTCGCGAAATCATGGCCATAGCTGCCGTCGCCGCCCAGCACGACGACATGGTCGGCGGCGATCACGGGTGTCGCATCCAGCATCGCCCGCAGATTGGCCAGGCACGACGCCTCGACGACGACGAAGCTGGCCTCGGCGTCGGTCAGCACGTAATGCAGCTCGCGCTCGGTATAGCCGATGTTGAGCGGGATCATCACCGCACCCAGCCGGGCGAGGGCCAGCCAGGTCGTCGGGAATTCCGGCAGGTTCGGCATCATCACGCCGACATGCGACCCCTTGCGCACGCCGATCGAATGCAGCGCCCGGGCGGTGCGGTCGATCGCCTGCTTCATGCCGGCATAGGTTTCGGTGCGGCCCTCGTCGAAGAAGGTCCAGACGGTCTTGTCGCCATGGGCGGCGGCGGATTCGTCGATGAAGCTGCCGAGATTGGCCGGCAACGGTTCGGCTTCGATGCGGCGGCGCAGATCGGCCATCGCCGCGACGACTGGATTGGCCAAGGGTTCCTCCACTGATTTCATGAATTCTGGTAGCGGCGCAGGTTGCGCTGCCGGAAATATTCGGCCAGGCCCATGCCGGCGACGCTGACCACGATCAGCAGGCAGGCGACGGCCGCGACGGTCGGGTCCAGGCGCAGTTTCAGGTCGGTCCAGATCCGCACCGGCAAGGTCTGCAGGCCCCCCGACACGAACAGCGTGACGATCAGTTCGTCGAACGAGGCGAAGAACGCCAACAGCCCGCCGGCGAACAGCGACGGCATCAGGTAAGGCAGGGTGACCGAGGTGAATGCCTTGATCGGCCCGGCGCCCAGGATGCGGGCGGCGCGTTCGATGGTGATGTCGAACCCCTTCAGGCTGGTCGACACGACCAGGATGACGTAGGGCAGCGCGATCACGGCATGGGCGAAGGTCAGCGCGACGGCGTTGTCGACCCACTGCCAGCGCAGGAACACGATATACAGGGCCAGCGCCAGGATGACGGTCGGCAGGATCAGCGGCGCCACCATGATCGCCATCAGGAAATTGCGGCCGGGAAACGTGCCGCGCACCAGCGCGACCGAGGCCAGCGTGCCGACGAACAGGCTGATGATCGTGGCCCCGATGCCGATGCGCAGCGACAGGAAGGTCGCGGCCAGCCAGCTGTCGGCGGTGAAGTATTCGACATACCACCGCCAGGACAGCTTTTCCGGGGGGAACTGCAGGAACTGGCTTTCCCCGAAGGACAGCGGCACCAGCATGATCAGGGGAAAGATCAGGAACAGCACGCCGATGACAAAATAGATGGTCAGCAGGATGCGCGCGGGAGATTTCATGGCCTTCACCCCTGGTCCCGGCGGCGCGGCGCGACCAGGCGGAACAGCCCGAGCGAGACCAGCGTCGCGGCCAGCAGCACCAGCGCCAGGACGGAGGCGAAACTCCAGTTCAGGGTCTGGTGCACTTCGAAATCGATCAGGTTGGACAGCATCACGTTACGCCGCCCGCCCAGCAGCGCCGGCGTGATGTAGAAGCCGAGCGACAGGATGAAACACATCGCCGCCCCGGTGGCGACACCCGGCATCGACAAGGGCAGGAACACCTTGGCGAAGGCCTGAGCGGGCGTGGCGCCCAGCGTACGGGCGGCGCGGATCAGCCCCTCGTCGATCTCGATCATCGTCGAATAGCAGGTGATGATCACGATCGGCATCAGGATCTGGACCATCGCCAGATGGACGGCGAGGCCGGTGAACAACAGCTGCACCGGCGCATCGGTCAGCCCCGTCCATTGCAGCACGCTGTTGACCAGCCCCTCGCGCCCCAGCACCACCATCCAGGTGTAGGTGCGGATCAGGATCGAGGTCCAGAACGGCAGCAGGATCAGATAGACCAGGATGGTGCGCCAGCGCGGACTGGAGGTCGCCAGGTAATAGGCGATGGGATAGCCGGTGACGACGCACAGCGCGGTCACGGTCAGCGCCAGGACGAAGGTGCGTTCCATCACCAGCATCGCCACCGCCGAGGTGGCGAGCTTCTCGAAGGATTCGGTGGTGAAGCCCGGATTGAACAGGCTGAGCTTCAGGATGCCGAACAACGGGAACAGGAACAGGAAACCGATCAGGATCGCGCCCGGTGCGAGCAGCAACAGCGTCCTGGCGAACTTGCGTGACATGTCGGTTTCCCGCCCCTATCGATCCCCGGTTACTGCAGCAGCCAGGCGTTCCAGCGTTCGGTCAGCGCGGCGCGCCGCTCGGCCCACCAGCCGGCGTCGAACTCGAACTGCGCCTCGACGTTGGCCGGCAGGGTCGGCAGGTCCTGGGCGACCGCCGGGTCCAGCCGTTCGATCAGCCCGGGGATGAAGCCGGGATAGGGCACCAGCGACACGAACTCCATGCCCTTGACCGGATCCAGGCGGCCCTTCATGTAGCGCATCGCCTCGGTCGGGTGCTTGGCGCCCTTCGGGATGCCCCAGTAGGACAGCTGCAGCGCGCCGCCGCCCCACGAGATCGCGACCGGCTTGCCTTCCTTGCGCAGGGGCGAAATGCGGCCGTTCCACACCGAGGTCATGACGACTTCGCCATCGACCAGCAGCTGGACATGCTGGGCGCCGGTGGTCCACCAGACCGGCACGTGCGGCTTCAGCTGGTCGAGTTTCTTGAAGGCGCGGTCGACGTCGATGGGATAGAGCTTGTCCTTGGGCACGCCGTCGGCCAGCAGCGCGAATTCAAGATTGCCGACCGGCGAATTCTGCAGGGACCGCGGACCGGGGAACTGCTTGACGTCCCAGAAATCGGCCCAGTTCTTGGGCCCCTTGCCCTCGGGGAACTTGTCGGTGCGATAGGCGATGACGGTCGAGAAGGTGGCGGTGACCATGCCGTCGGCCATGCGCCACTGCGGGTCCAGCTTCTTGTCGGGATCGACGATGTTCCAGTCGATCGGCGTCAGCCAGCCGTTCTTGCGGGCCTGGATGATGTCGTCGCCGCCCAGCTCGGTCAGGTCCCATTCGACGTTGCCCGATTCGACCATCGCCTTCATCTTGGGCAGGCTGACCGGGGCGGTCGACCGCACCTTGATGCCGGTTTCCTTGGTGAACGGCTCTTCGTAGATGCGGGTGATGATCTGGGCCAGGCTGCCGCCCGAACCGTTGATCACGATGGTGGTCTGGGCCTGGGCCGACAAGGCTACGAACCCCGCGGCGAATGCCGCGGCGGCGACGGTGCGCCGGGTAAGCGTCATGCTGGTCATTGGTGTCTCTCCCTCCTCGTTAGAATTCGTTGGTCAGTCGGGCAGCAGCACCGCCTTGTCGGGGCTGAAGCCGAGCGTGACTGCGGTACCGGGGTCGAGCGGCGCTACCGCGCCGCCGCGATGTTCGGCAAAGGTGACGGCGGGGCCGTCGGCGCCGATGCGCGCGGTGTAGCGGACGACGTCGCCGAAGAAGACGCCGTCGACCACCGTCGCGGCAAAGGTCACATCGCCGCCCTGCGCCCGGCGCAGCACTTCCGGCCGCAGCGCGACCGAGGCGACGTGGCCGGGATGCGGCCCGGCGGCAAAGGTGATGCCGGTACCGGCAATGGTCACGCCGCCGCCCGAAGCCGCTGCCGGCAGGATGTTGTTCAGCCCGACGAATTCGGCGACGAAGCGGCTGGCCGGGCGGTCGTACATCGCCTGGGGCGCGTCGACCTGGACGATCGCGCCGTGGTTCATGACGACGATGCGGTCCGACATCGTCAGCGCCTCGCCCTGGTCATGGGTGACGTAGAGGACGGTGCAGCCGATCTGGCGGTGGAACTGCTTGATTTCGAGCTGCATCGCCTCGCGCAGCTTGAGGTCGAGGGCGCCCAGCGGCTCGTCCATCAGCAGCACGGCCGGTTCGAACACGATGGCGCGGGCGAAGGCCACGCGCTGGCGCTGGCCGCCCGACAGCTGGTGGGGCATGCGCCCGGCGAAATCTTCCAGCCGCACCAGGCGCAGCGCATCGCGGGCCCGCGACAGCGCCTGGGCCTTGGGCAGCTTGCGGATACGCAGGGGGAAGGCGACGTTGTCCAGCACCGACAGATGCGGGAACAGCGAATAGTTCTGGAAGACCATGCCGATGTTGCGCTTTTCGGTCGGCAGCCGGGCGATCGAGGTGGCGCCGATGGCGATGTCGCCGCCCGAGGGTTCGATGAACCCGGCCAGCACGTTCAGCGCCGTGGTCTTGCCCGAACCCGAGGGGCCCAGCAGGGTCAGGAATTCGCCGGCGGCGATATCCAGGTTGAAATCGTTCAACGCAACCGCGGCGCCATAGGTCTTGCGCACACCTCGGAACGAAACCGGTGCCCCGCGCGTCGCGATCCCCGTCACCCCAGCCTGTTGCATCCCCCGCTTGCTCCCCTTTGCGACCCGATTTAAAATGATAGTGACATCAATATCATTTTTACGTCAAGCCCACTTGCGAGGGTTACATGACCACGGGCCGACCCGCTGCTAATCTCCCGCCCGACGAGCGATCACGGGGTGACATGCGGGATTTGCGATATTCGACTTTCCTAGCCGAACGCCTGGCCGCCGCCGCCGATGCCCGCAAGGTCGAGCGCACCCGGATCAAGCTGGAGATCGCCGCGGCGGAATTGCTGAACGAAGGCATCTACCGCGACCTGACCGTCACCGCGATCACCAAGCGGGCCGGCAGCGCCTATGGCACCTTCTACCGCTATTATCCGAGCAAGCGCGAGGTCGCGCTGGCCGTGCTGCAGGGTTTCCTGGGCGCCATCCGCCTGATGCGCCCGGCCGGGCCGCGGCCCACCGAACCTTTCGGCCGGATCTTCCGCGCGACGCTGAACTACGTGCATGTCTATCGCCACAATGTCGGGCTTTTGCATTGCCTGCTGCTGGTCAAGCACGAGGACGAAGCCTTCGCCGCGCTCGCCCGCCAGTCGGACGAGGGGCTGGCGCGGCGCGTACTGGACAGTGCCGACCGGCACGGCCTGGTGCTGCCCTTTCCGGACCGCGAGCGCGCCCTGCTGGCCGTCTACGGCATGATGAGCCTGATCGACGAATTGCTGCGCAAGATCTATGGCGCCTCCGAACCGGTGGTGGCCAATTTCGCGGCCGATCCCGTGGCCGTGGCCGAAACCATTGCGACGCTGTGGTATCGCGGCCTGTACGGCCGCGACGTGCCGCCCGACGTGCTGGCCGCCGCGCTGGACCTGACCCGGTCGTAACTGCCCATGACCCGGCAAATTCTGCCGGGCCGACGACGGCCGCATGATGCGAAACGGCGGCCTGCCTGGAGCGCCGCCCTGGCACGTCGTTTGCGTGTCTTCAGGACAAAACAGTTATGTCCAGGGGACGATCATGTCGATTTCGTCGATCGGCGGCGCCACGTCGCAGCCTTATCCGGCCGGTTACGGCGGCCCCGGCCGCTCGGGCGACGGCACGCCCGGCAGTTCGGTCGCCGACAAGTTCCTCGCCTATGCGCGAATGACGCCGGCCGAGCGTTTCCGCGAAGACCTGCTGAATTCGATGGGCCTGACCGAGGAAGCCGTCCAGAAGATGAGCGGCGAGGACCGCAAGGCGATCGAGGACGAAATCACCCGCCGCATCAAGGAAAAGATCGAGCAGGACAGCCAGCAGAAAGCCGGCTTCTTCACCGATATCAAGGCGTGACGGCCGGAGTTTCCCCACGGCCGCGCTGACCGAAGCGCCTCAGTCCGCCGGCGCCAGCGGCAGGTCGATCGTCACCGTCGTGCCGACGCCCGTACGGCTGCGCAGGCTGATGTCGCCGCCATGGCTTTGCACGATCTGGCGGGCCAGCCGCAGGCCGATGCCCATGCCGGGCCGGTCGGACGCGTTGGCGGCGCGGAAGAACTTGCGGAAGACTTCCTGCAGTTCGTCCTGGGGGATGCCGATGCCGCGGTCGGTCACGTTCAGCGCCACCCGGCCGCCGCCCGCCGCGATCGTCACCACGACCGGCGTGTCGGTCGAGAACTTCATCGCATTGTCGATCAGGTTGGTCAGCGCGATGTCGATCAGCTGCGGATCGGCCTCGAGCATCAGGCGGTCGGCATCGGGCGGCTGGACCAGGCGGATCTCGCGCGTGGGATGACTGTCCCGCGCGCGCTGGACCGTGGTCGCGATCAACGGCTGCAGCTGCACCCGGCGGCGGTCCGGGCGCCCTTCCGACGATTCGACACGATCGGGATGCAGCGCCACGTCCAGCGTGTCGGCCAGGCGGCGCACGGCGCGGATGATGCGGTCGACCCGTTCGGCATTGCCATGGTCGGCCGAGGTCAGCGACAGGCGCAGCGACTGGGCCGTATTGGCGATGATGGCCAGCGGCGTGCGGTACTGATGGGCGATCAGGTCCAGCAGGCGGACCTGTTCGGTCTGGGCCTCGCGCTCGGCGGCCAGCGCCGCCTCGGCCTCGCGCCGGGCGGTGTCGAGATCGGCGGTGCGTTCGGCCACCAGCGACTGGGCGCGCTGTTCGGACTGACGCGCCGCCGCCATTTCCATGGCCTGCGAGAACTTCATCCGCCCGCCCAGCACGATGTTCATCAGCACGACATGGGCAAGCGTCGTGACCTGGAAGGCGATGTCGGCGAATTCGGTCTGCGGCAGCAGGCCCATGGCCCGCAGCAGCGCCAGGGTGACCCCGGCAAACAGCGGCGCCAGCCCGATGAACAGCGCCACGGCCTGCACCGCCCGCCGGCGGATCAGGTCCAGGCTGACCAGGAACGCCGTCGCGGTCAGGATCAGTTGCACCACCGCCTGCAGCGTGGCGATCTGCTGGAACCATCCGGCCAGCGTCATGCCCGTCGCCACCAGCCCCAGCACGATGATCACCTTGAGGATCCCGTCGACGCGGTGATAACGGTCGGGAATTTCCAGCAGGTCACGGATGAACAGCCCGGCGGCGACGGTCTGCAGCGCCACCGGCACGCTGATCGCCATCTGGATCTGGGCTGCGTCCAGCCCGGGCAGGAAGATACGGATGAAACCGCTGGCAGCGAAGTTCAGCACCGCCAGGCAGGCGACGAAGGCAGCGTAGAACAGATAGAGGCGCGTGCGCGCCACCGCGAAGAAGACCAGGTTGACCGCCACCACCACGACCAGCAACCCCTGATAGGCGGCCGAGAAGCTTGAGGTCAGGGTGGAATGCCAGGCCCGTTCCTGGGCCGAGCGCAAGGTCAGCCGCAGCGGCATCGACCCCAGGCTGTGCACCCGGGCGTAATAGGTGCGCACGACCCCGTCGGGCGGCTCGATCGGCAGGACCCGGTCGATCGTGACGAAGGGGCGCCGGTCGGTCCGCCCCGACCCGTCCAGCACCAGCCGGCGGAAATCTTCGGGGCGCGCCGGCCGGTCGACCAGCGGTTCGAACAGCTGGATCTGGCTCAGATAGTTCGGCGTGAACTGCAGATACAGTTCCGGCGTCAGCGCCTGCCGGCGTTCGATGGTGAAGCGCAGCCAGATCGCATCCCCGGTATAACCGAAGTTCATCGGGCCCCGCCCGGCGGTGAAATCGCCCGCCGCCCGGCCGAAAGCCACGTCCTGGATGCCCAGCCGCCCGCCGGCATCACGCAGGTAATCGACGCGATCGCTCAGGCCCGCGGCGCCTTCGGCATCGGCGAATCGCAAGGCTTCCGCCGCCCCGACGGGTGGAATCCCGCTCAGGCAGGCGATCAGGACAAGAAGGCAGGCCAGCCATCCGGCCCGCGCGGCGATCGGCATCGTCGGCGTAAATCCCCCAAGACAACGAATCCCAGGCTTGCGCCGGGGCCGCCAGGAAAGGCACCTTGAGCCTAACGATCCACGGCATATCATCAAGGCATCATGACGGACGCCCTTTCCCCGCCCATCAGCGTCATCCTGGTAGAGGACGATCCGGACCTGCGCGAGGCGATCGCCGATTACCTGCGACTGGCCGATTTCACGGTGACCGCCGTCGAATCGGGCATGGCATTCTATCGCGAGATGGCGGTGGCCGAGTTCGACCTGGCCGTGATCGACCTGAACCTGCCCGATACCGACGGCACGGCGATCGCCGATTTCCTGAGCCAGCGCACCAGCATGGGCATCATCATCGTCACCGGGCGCGGCACCCCGGCCGACCGCCTGCGCGGCTTCGAGGTCGGCGCCGATCTCTATTTCGTCAAGCCGGTCGATTGCGAGGAACTGGTGGCCGCCGCCCGCAACCTGCATCGCCGGGTCCAGGTCCGCGGCACGTCGCCTCCGGGCGGCCCGATGGCCACCGGCGACCAATGGACCTTCGACCAGCAGACCTGGCGGCTGATCGCGCCGAACGGACGGATCGTCGCCCTGACCGGCAAGGAAAGCCAGTTGCTGGATTGCCTGGTACGCCAGCCCGGCACGGCGGTATCGCGGCAGACCCTGGCGACCGAACTGGGGTATGACGACCTGGGGCCGGAAAGCCGCGGGCTGGATGCCTCGCTGCGGCGGCTGCGCCAGAAAACCCTGGTCGAAACCGGGGTCGCCCTGCCGGTGCAGACGATGAAGGCCGTGGGCCTGGTCTTCGCCGCACCCGTCAAGCGGGTGCAGATGGACCGCCGTCCCGCCCGGACCGTTCCCTAGGGAACCAGGCGCCCGTTCCATAAGGAACAAAACCGTTCCCGTTCGTCACCGACCGTTTCTTGCGGCGGACGTCATACTGGACGCATGCTCGGATTGCGCGGGGGGACGTCCGCGACATCGGATCTGGCGTACGGAGTTGGCGCATGAAGGATGCTTACGAGATCGATCTGACGGCCACCGGCACCGAGGACGATGCCATGGTCGTGTTCAAGCTGGTCCGCGGGCGCTGGATCGAACAGCAGCCCGACAGCCTCGATCCCGAACAGCCCGTCCGCATCCGTTTCGACGGCATCCCCTTTCCGCCCAGCCGCCGGCTGATCTGATCGCGCCTCAGGCGCCGGGAAACCCGCCCGCCGCCGCCGCGGCCGGATCGGGCCCATAGGTGCGCTGGGCCAGCGGCAGGGTCGCGATCCGCCGCCGCAACAGGGCCAGCAGCCCGGTTTCCGCCCGATTGAGGTTTGCCTGCGGGTGGGTGACCAGGAAGATGTCGACCGCCGGCGGGTCGTCATGGGGCGGCAGGCGCCATAACAGCCCGTCGCGTTCGTCGCGCGCCGCGACATGCAGGGGCAGCGGCCCCAACCCCAGCCCCGCCACGATCATCCGCCGCACTTCCTCGAGGTTCGAGGAAATCCCGACCACCCCTTCGTCCAGTTGGGCCTGGGCCCGCAACAGCGCCACGCGGCGCAGGGCGTCCGAGGGATGGTCGGTCTGGAACGACACCGACGTCTCGCCCCGCAGATCGGCCAGGTCCAGGCTGCGGCGACCGAACAGACGATGCTTGGGGCCGCAGAAAAAGCCGAAGAATTCACGATAGACCACCTCGTAGGCCAGCCTGGGGTCTTCGGCATGCACCAGGCACAGTCCGAAGGACGCGCGTTTCTGCACCACCGCCGTCGCCACCTCCTGGCTGGTCGACACGGTGATGGTGAAGCTGGCCTTCGGGTGCGCCTGGTGGAAATCGGCCAGGGCATCGTCGAAGACAGGCGACACCACATGGCTGGCCATCGCGATGGCGACATGCCCCGTTATCTCGTCCTCGACGTCACGCAGCAGGATCGGCAGGCGCGATACCGTGCCGAACATCTCGACGCATTCCTGGTACAGCAGCCGGCCGACCGCGGTGACGCGGAAATGGTTGGGCTTACGCTCGATCAGGCGGCGGCCCAGCCGGTCCTCGATCCGCCGCAGGGCATTGCTCAAGGTGGGCTGCTTAAGGCCCAGCCGGTCGGCCGCCGCGGTGATCGAGCCTTCCTCGACGATCACCATGAAGGTGCGCAGCAAATTCCAATCGAGGTCCCAGGCCAGCCGTTCGGGTCGTCGCGCCATTCTCTAAACCGATGATCGCTATTTTCATTATCTATTTGGCAAATGGTGCCCCGAAAGCAAGCATCATCGCCACCTGACAGGAGAGAGGGTGAGACGATGAAGAAACTGTTTTCCCTTGGGCTGGCGCTGGCCGCGATGATCGCGGTGGCGGCCCCGGCCCAGGCCGACGACCTCGCTGCGATCAAGTCGGCGGGCGTGATGAAGATCGCCATGACCGGCGCCTATCCCCCGTTCAACTTCGTCAACGACAAGAACGAGGTGGTCGGGTTCGACGCCTCGATCGGCCTGGAGATCGCCAAGCGCATCGGCGTGAAGGGCGAGATCGTGACGACGGCGTGGGACGGCATCATCGCCGGGCTGCTGGCGAAGAAATACGACACCATCGTCGGCTCGATGACCATCACCGAGGCGCGCCAGAAGGTGGTCGATTTCGTCGGTCCCTATTACCACGCCGGCCGCGGCGTGTTCGTCGCCGAAGCCTCGCCCGTCAAGGCGCTTGGCGACCTGAAGGGCAAGACGATCGGCGTGACGCTGGGCGAGACGCATGAGAAATGGGCCCGCGACCAGGGCGGCTGGACCATCCGCACCTACAAGGGCCTGCCCGAACTGCTGCTGGAGCTGAAGGCCGGCCGCATCGACGCGATCGTCGTCGACAACATCCCGATCCGCGTCGCGGTCAAGGAAAGCGGCGAGAAGATCCGCCAGCTGGACACGCCCGGCATCGAGGGCGGCGCGGTCGCCATCGGCATCGCCATCCGCAAGGACAACCCCGATCTCGCCAAGGCGATGCAGAAGGCGCTGGACGAGATGATGGCCGACGGCACCTACAACAAGATCGCGCTGCAATGGGTCGGCAGCGACATCCGCTGAGCTGAGCCGGTCCCAGCGCCATGGATTTTGCCCTGATGGTCAAGGTCACGCCATTCTTCGTCGAGGCGGCGTGGCTGACCGTGCGGATATCGTTCCTGGCGCTGGTGCTGGGCCTGGTCCTTGCCTGTCTCGGTGCCGCGGCGCGCCTGTCGCGACACCGGGTCTGGCGGGCGATCGGTGCGACCTATGTCAGCCTGTTCCGCGGGACGCCCGCGCTGATCCAGCTGTTCGTGCTGTATTTCGGCGGACCGCAGGTCGGCATCCACCTCGACCCCTTCGCCGCCGGCGTCATCGGGCTGGGGTTCAACATCGGCGCCTACATGACCGAGACGATCCGCGGCGCCCTGCTGGCGGTCGAGCGCGGCCAGGCCGAAGCCGCACGCAGCCTGGGTCTCAGCCGGTTCCAGGCCTTGCGCAAGGTCGTGCTGCCCCAGGCCGCGCGGCTGATGATCCGGCCGCTGGGGGTCAACGCCATCGCCCTGATCAAGGGCTCGGCCCTGGTCTCGGCGATCTCGGTGGTCGAGCTGACCTACACCGCCCAGCGCTATATCGGATCGACCTACAAGCCGTTCGAGATGTTTGCGATCGCCGCCGCGCTGTACCTGATCATCATCCATATCACGGCCAAGGCCATCGCCTGGGCCGACGGCCGGTTCGCGGTGCGCTGATGCAGGGCCTGGATTTCTCGGTCCTGTCGGACTACTGGGGCATCCTGCTGGCCGGCGCCGGGTGGACTGCATTCCTGACCGCTTGCGCCGCGATTCTGGCCTTCTTCGGCGGCATCGGCTTTGCGCTGGCCTCGCTTTACGCGCCCTGGATCATCCGCCTGCCGGTCCGGTTCGTCGCCTGGCTGTTCATGGGCACGCCGCTGCTGTTGCAGCTGTTCCTGATCTATTTCGGGCTGGTGCAGATCGGCATCGACATCCCCGCCCTGGCCGCCGGCATCATCGGGCTGGGCCTGCATTTCGCCGTCTACAATGCCGACGTGATCCGCGCCGCCATCGTGGCGGTCGATCCCGGCCAGAACGAGGGCGCGCGCAGCCTTGGGCTCAGCCGGTTCCAGAGTTTCCGTTACGTTGTCGTGCCCCAGGCGATCCGCAACGTGGTGCCGCCCTTGGGCAACAACCTGATCGCGCTGCTCAAGGAATCGGCGCTGGTCTCGGTGATCGGCGTGGCCGAACTGGTGCATGCCTCGCAGCTTGCCATTTCCGAAACCTTCCGCCCGTTCGAGTTCTACATCACGGCGGCCGCCCTTTATTATGGCCTGAACGCCGTGCTTGAATTCGGCCTCGGCCGCGTCGAGAAGAAAGTCGAGGTCACGCGATGACGACCCCCATGGTCGAGGTGCGGCAGGCTCACAAACGCTTCGGCGAGGTCGAGGTGCTGAAGGGCATCGACCTGACCGTCGATCGCGGCCGCATCATCGCCATCATCGGCCCCAGCGGGTCGGGCAAGTCCACCTTGCTGCGCGCCATCAACCACCTGGAAACCCTCGATTCCGGGGAAATCCGCCTTGATGGCGTGCAGGTCAACGCCCAGCTCAAGGGGGCGGCCTTCGAACGCCACATCAACACGGTGCGCCAGCAGATGGGCATGGTGTTCCAGCACTTCAACCTGTTCCCGCACCTGACCGTGCGCGAGAACATCACGATGGCGCCGATGCTGCTGAAGGGCCTGGGCCGCCGCGAGGCCGACGACCTGGCCCGCGACCTCCTGGCCAAGGTCGGGCTGTCCGAACGCATCGATTATTACCCGTCGAAACTGTCGGGCGGCCAGAAGCAGCGCGTGGCGATCGCCCGCGCCCTGGCCATGCAGCCTAAGGTGATGCTGTTCGACGAGGCGACCTCGGCCCTGGACCCCGAACTGGTCGACGAAGTCAACCTGGTCATGAAGCAGCTGGCCGCCGAACACATGACGATGCTGATCGTGACCCACGAGATGCGCTTTGCCGGCGACGTCGCCGACCGCATCCTGTTCATGGACGGCGGCGTGGTGGTCGAAGAGGGCCCGCCGGCGGAAATCTTCAGCCAGCCCCGCCACGACCGCACCCGCAACTTCCTGCGCAAATATCTGGCGGCGTGATGGGCAGCTTTGCGTTATCCCGGCGCAGGCCGGGATCCAGGGCAAGGACCTCGCATGCGTCGCCGCGCCCGGCCTGCGCCGGGGCGACGATGGCGGAGCACCACCAACCCAGCCCATCACCCCGCGCGTCCCGGGCAAGGCACGGAGCCACGACACGATGACCTTCACCGATTACGGCCTGACCCCGGAACAGCGGCGCCAGGCGGTGCTGGGGCATTATTATGAATATCCCGGCATGGATGCGCCCAAGGCCGAAATCTGGGCCTATACCGACCGTTACGCCTATGCGACGGGCGAGACCGTGGCGCTGCATGTATCCGCCACCGCCGGCACTTATGACCTGGCCGTCCTGCGCGACGGGGCCGAACCGACACCGATGATGGAGACGCGCGGCCTGCCCTGCCGCTGGCAGGACACGCCCGACCAGTGTTCGGTCACCGGCTGTGGCTGGGAGGTCAGCCATCGTTTCACCATTCCGGCGGACTGGCCGTCAGGCGCCTATCGCGTGACGCTGACGGCCGGCGGCGCCACTTACGACCATCTGTTCATCATCCGCCCCGCGCCGGGGCCCAAACCCGGCCGCATCCTGCAGATCGCGGCAACCGGCAGCTGGACCAGCTACAACACCTGGGGCGGGTCGAACCACTACCAGGGCATCACCGGGCCGAAGCGCAACCAGTACGCCACGACCGTGTCGACCCAGCGGCCGTTCTGCCGCGGGTTCGTGCGCCTGCCGGAAGACGCCCCGCGCGTGCCGCTGGAAATCACGCTGCCGCCGGCCACCGTGCCGCGTTATCCGCATATGGAATGGGCCTTCGCCACCGGACATTCCAAGAAATACGCCTCGGCCGGCTGGGCCAGCTATGATGGGCATTTCTTCCGCTGGGCCGAGGGGCAGGGTTATGCGATCGATTTGTGCAGCCAGCATGAGCTGCAGTTCGCCCCGGAAATCCTCGACGGCTATGACGTCGTCGTCTGCGTCGGCCATGACGAATACTGGACCTGGGAGATGCGCGACGCGATCGACGGTTATGTCGAACGCGGCGGCCATGTCGCGCGCTTCGCCGGCAATTTCATGTGGCAGACCAGGCTGGAGGACGAGGGCCGCCGGCAGACCTGCTACAAATATCGCGCGCGGGCCGAAGACCCGGTCTACGCCCAGGCCGACAAGACCCGCACCACCACGTCATGGGAAGCGCCCGAGGTCGGCCGGCCCGGTGCCGCCACCTTCGGCCTGAACGCGACCCGCGGACTTTACGTCGGCTGGGGCGGCTGCGCCCCGCGCGGCACGCGCGGCTTCCCCGTCTATCGCCCCGAACACTGGGCCTTTGCCGGCACCGGGCTTTATTACGGCGACATCCTGGGCGCCGACGGCCATGTCTTCGGTTACGAGGTCGACGGCCTGGATTACGTCATCCGCAACGGCCTGCCCGAACCGACCGGCATCGAAGGCACGCCCGACGGCCTGGTCATCCTGGCGCTGGGCATGTCGTCGCTGAAGGAGGAAAGCGACGTCATCGCCGCCGACGACCAGTTCCTGTCGGACGACGACGCGCGCTTTGCCGCCACCACCCTGATCGGCGACGACAGCCCCGCAGCGGTCGACAAGGTCAAGCGCGGCTGCGGCATGATCGTCAACTTCCCCCGCGGCAAGGGCGAGGTGTTCCACGCCGGCAGCTGCGAATGGGTGGCCGGGCTGAAACGCCGCGACGCCATGGTCGAACAGGTCACCCGCAATGTCCTGGATCGTTATCTCGGAGTGAAAAAATGAGCGCTGAGCGCCGCCCGTCGCACCTGTTCTACCAGACCCGCCTGCGCCGCCCGCTGGTCGACCGGGCCGAGGGCATCTACCTGTTCGACCAGCAGGGCCGCAAGGTGATCGACGGGTCGTCGGGTGCGATGGTCGTCAATATCGGCCATTCCAACCCCAACGTGCTGGCGGCGATGCGGGCCCAGCTGGACCGCGTCACCTTCGCCTATCGCCTGCATTTCGAAAACGATGCGGCCGAGGATCTGGCCGCCCGGCTGGTCGGGCACATGCCGCCGGGCCTGGACAAGGTGTTCTTCGTGTCGGGCGGATCGGAAGCGGTCGAATCCTGCCTGAAGATGGCGCGGCAATATGCGGTCGCCATCGGCCAGTCCGGCCGGTTCAAGGTGATCTCGCGCTTTCCGTCCTATCACGGCAGCACCTTGGGCGCACTGTCGGTCACCGGTTATACCGCGCTGACCCAGCCCTTCGCCCCGATGATGCGCGAGATGCCCAAGATCCCGGCACCGACCGCCTATCTCGACCGCGACGGCCTCACAATGGAGGAACGCGGCCTGCGTTACGCCGACATGCTGGAGGCCGAGATCCGCGCGCAGGGCCCGGAAACCGTGCTGGCCTTCATCATGGAGCCCGTCGGCGGCGCCTCGACCGGTGCGCTGGTCGCGCCCGACAGCTATTACGGCCGCATCCGCGAAATCTGCGACCGCTGGGGCATCATCCTGATCTATGACGAGGTGATGAGCGGGGCGGGCCGCACCGGGCGCTTCCTGGCCGCCGACCATTGGGGACAGAAACCCGACCTGGTGGCGCTGTCCAAGGGCTTCGCATCGGGCTACAGCCCGCTGGGGGCGATGGTGGCGCCCGACTGGATGGTCCAGCCGGTGCTGGATGCCGGGGGTTTCCAGCATGGTCATACCTATGCCGGCAACCCGCTGGCCTGCGCCGCCGGCCTGGCCGTGCTGGACGAAATCGAACGGCAGGACCTGGTCGGCAATGCCGCGCGCATGGGCGACAAGCTCAAGGCCCGGCTGGAGGGCCTGAAGAACCGCTTCCCCTTCATCGGCGACGTGCGCGGCAAGGGCCTGCTGCTGGCCGCCGAGATGGTGGCCGATCCGATGACGATGCAGCCCCTGCCCAAGGAGATGAATGCCTATAACCGCATCGTCGACCTGGCCTATGACCGCGGCCTGATCATCTATTCCCGCCGCACCCGCGGCGGGTTCGAGGGCGACCATTTCCTGGTCTGCCCGCCGCTGATCATCGACGAAGCCCAGGTCGACGAGATCATGGCCATCCTGGAGGACAGCCTGTCCGTGCTGGCCGCCGAACTCGATCTGCCGCGGGGCTGACGGTCATGGCCCGCCGCAAAGCGATCATCACCTGCGCCGTCACGGGGTCGATCCACACCCCGACGATGAGCCCCTATCTGCCCTATACCCCCGACCAGATCGCCGAACAGTCGGTCGCGGCGGCCGAGGCCGGGGCGGCGATCCTGCACCTGCATGCCCGCGACCCCCAGGACGGCCGGCCGACGCCCGACCCCGACGTGTTCATGCAGTTCCTGCCCCGCATCCGCCAGGCGACGGACGCGGTCATCAACATCTCGACCGGCGGCAGTTCGGCGATGACCCTGGAACAGCGCCTGGCGGCGCCGACCCTGGCCCAGCCCGAGATGTGCTCGCTGAACATGGGGTCGATGAATTTCGGCCTGTTCCCGATGGTGGGGCGTTTCCCCGACTGGAAGTTCGACTGGGAACCCAGGCTGCTGGAAGCGACCCGCGACACCATCTTCAAGAACACCTTCCAGGATATCGAACGGATCCTGGCCCAACTGGGCGACGGGTTCGGCACACGCTTCGAATTCGAATGCTACGATGTCGGGCACCTGTACACCCTGGCCCATTTCCGCGACCGCGGCCTGGTCAAGCCGCCGTTCTTCATCCAGTTCGTGCTGGGGGTGCTGGGCGGCGTCGGCGGCGACCCGGAGAACCTGAGCCACATGAAGCTGATTGCCGACAAGCTGTTCGGGCGCGACTATGCCTTCTCGGTGCTGGGGGCGGGGCGCTATCAGCTGCCGCTGATCACGATGGGGGCGACGATGGGCGGCAATGTGCGGGTCGGGCTGGAAGACAGCCTGACGCTGGGGCCGGGCGAGATGGCGACGTCGAACGCCGACCAGGTGCGCCGCATCCGCACGATCCTGGAGGCGCTGTCGATCGAGATCGCGACGCCGGCCGAGGCGCGCGCCATGCTGGGCCTGAAGGGCGGCGACCGGGTGGCGTTCTAGTGGCCGACATCCGCCCGGCGACGGCCGATGACGCGCCGTTCATCCATGCGATGGTCCAGGCGATGTCGGCCGAGATGGCCGTGGGGAAAACCGCTTCCTCGACGCCCGAGGATTTCCGCCGCCATGCCGACGCCTACAAGGCGCTGATCGCCTGGGATGGAACTGTACCCATCGGACTGTGCCTGTATTTTCCTAGCTTTTCCTCCTGGCGGGGCCGCGTCGGAATCTATATCCAGGATCTGTACGTCGCGCCCGCGGCACGCGGTACCGGCCTGGCCCGGCACTTGCTGGCCGCGGCGCTGCGGCGGTCGGATGCTGCGTATATGAGGCTGTCGGTCGATCGCTCGAACGCCGCAGCCCTTCGCTTCTACGCGCGTGAGGGCATGACCCCGGCGGACGAGGAGCGGATCCACGTCATCGAAGGCGCGGCGCTGGCCCGCCTGAAGGGGGAGAACAGATGATCGATTCCGGGCTGGTCACCGATATCCGCGCCGCCGCCGACGCGCTGGCCGATCGCGGCGTCGACTTTCTTGGGCGGCTGGTCGCCGAAGGCAGCCTGCTGGGCGAGGAGCAGGGCGCGCAGACCCTGATGGCCGAGGAATTCGCCCGGCTGGGCCTCGACGTCGAGCGCTTCGACATCGACCTCGACAAGATCCGCCATCTGCCCGGTTTCTCGCCGCCGGTGATCGACAATTATACCGGCCGCGAAAACGTCGTCGGCCTGCATCGTTCGACCGGGTCGGGCAAATCGCTGATCCTGAACGGCCATATCGACGTCGTGCCGACCGGCCCGGCCCATCTGTGGACCGACCCGCCGTTCAAGCCGGTGGTGCGCGACGGTCGCCTGTACGGCCGCGGCTCGGCCGACATGAAGGCCGGCATCATGGCCTATTGCCTGGCGTTCGAGGCGCTGAAGGAACTGGGCCTGCAGCCCGCCGCCCCCGTCATCATGCAATCGGTGATCGAGGAAGAATGCACCGGCAACGGCGCGCTGGCCTGCCTGGCGCAAGGGTACCGCGCCGATGCCGCGGTGATCCCCGAACCGTTCAGCCAGTCGCTGATGATCGCCCAGCTGGGTGTCATGTGGCTGACCATCGACGTGACCGGCCACCCCGCCCATGTGCTGGACACCTCGAACGGCATCAACGCGATCGAGGCCGCCTACGAAATATTCGACGCATTGCGCGAACTGGAGGGCGAGTGGAACAAGGCCGAGAACCGCCATGCCTGTTTCCACGGCCATAACCATCCGGTCTGCTTCAACCTGGGCAAGGTGACCGGCGGCGACTGGGCCTCGACCGTGCCCTGCGCCGCGACCATCGACGTGCGTGTCGGCTTCTATCCCGGCATGACGCTGGCCGACGTGCGCGGCCAGCTGGAAGCCAAGGTCGCCGAGGCGATCGCGACCCGGCCCGGCCTGCGCATGGCCAAGGCCAGGATCAGCTATCACGGCTTCCAGGCCGAGGGCTGCGCGATGGACCGCGAAGCACCGCTGATGACCACGCTGGCCGCGGCCCATGCCCGCATCACCAATACGCCGATCCAGGAAGTCGCGTCGACCGCCACGACCGACGCCCGTTTCTTCCAGCTGTACGGCAATATCCCGGCGACCTGCTATGGCCCCAAGGGCGGCGCCACCCATTCGCTGGACGAATGGGTCGACATCGCCTCGACGATCGAGGTCGCCCAGGTCCTGGCCGTGTTCATGGCCGAATGGTGCGGCGTGGAAAAACGCTGAAGGCCGAGGCTGCGCCGTCGGTGACGGCGCGGCCCTATGCCGCCGCCCGGCTGAAATCGAGCAGCCGGTCGATTTCCAGCACCACCAGCAGCCCTTCGTTCAGGCGGTAGATACCCGCCGACACCTCGCGCCAGCGCGGGTTCAGTGTCGGCGGATTGGCCTCGAACGCCTGGGCGGGCAGGGACAGCACCTCGGATACCGAATCGATCATCAGGCTGTAGGGTTCGCCGTGATGTTCGACCACCACCGACATGCCGCCCGCCTCGGCCGCCGGCAGTCCCAGGCGGCGGCGGATATCGACGGCGGTGACGATGCGGCCGCGCAGGTTCAGGGCGCCCGCGATCTCGGGCGGCGACAGCGGGATGCGCGTGATCTTCTGCGGCCCCAGCACGTCCTGGACCGACGCCACCGGCAGGCCGAAACGCTGGCCGGCGATGGTCAGGGTCAGGAAATCGGCCGATGCCGTCGTGGCCAATGCACCAGGTCTGGCGACTGCGATTGCCGTTCCCATCACGCGCGCCCCCCGGTGGCGAGGACCTGGGCCAGCGCCTGCAGCAGCGCGCCCCGATCGGCCTTGGACACGTAGTCGGTGAAACCCGCCTGATGGCCGCGCGCGAAATCGGCGGCGCTGGCATGGGTCGAATGGGCGATGATCGGCGTGTCGCGCCAGCGGGCATCGTCGCGGACCGCCGCGGCGAAGTCGAAGCCGTTCATGCCGGGCATCTCGATGTCCGAGACGATCGCCGAGAACCGCTCGCCGCCGTCACGCCGTTTCAGGGCGCCCTCGGCCGTCTCGGCGGTTTCGACCTGATAGCCCTGGACCGACAACAGCGGGATCATCAGGTTGCGGAAGAACGGGCTGTCGTCGACCAGCAGCACGCGCGGTCTGTCGTTCGGCTGGCCGAACGGGCCGTCGTCGTGGTTCTTGAACCAGTCGCCGAAGGCCCGGGTCAGGAAGTACCCGACATCGATGATCTCGGTCGCCTGGCCGCTGATCACGGCCGACCCCAGGATGCCCGGGTCGGTCGAGCGCAGTTCGATGTTCATGTCGGATTCGACGATGTCGACGATCTCGTCGACCATCAGGCCCAGGGTCGAATCGCGGTCCGAGAAGACCAGGATCGGCTGGCGCCCTTCGGCCCGCATGCGGAAGCTGTCGCGCATCGCGACCAGCGGCATCAGCTGGCCGCGATATTGCACGACATGGCGGCCGTCGGCCGTCTCGATCTGGCCGACGTCGATTTCCTCGAGGCGGGCGACCAGCGACAGCGGCACGGCACGCGGTTCGCGGCCCCCGGCCGTGAAGACCAGCAGCGCGGTGCTTTCGGCCGTGCGCAGCTGCCTGGCATCGTCGATCACCGTCGCGGTGCTTTCGGTCGCGGCCGTCGCCGACGACGCCGCAGCGATGCCGTTCGGATCCAGGATCATGATGACCGAACCGTCGCCCAGGATCGTGTTGCCCGAGAACATCGGGATGTCGCGCAGGATCGGCGCGACCGGCTTGACCACGATTTCCTCGGTGTCGAACACCCGGTCGACGACGATGCCGAACTGATAGGAGCCGACCATCGCCACGATGATGAATTTCTCGGACTGCGTGTCGATGTCGTAGGTGACCGGCACCAGCCGCAGGGCCTGGTCCAGGAAGACCAGCGGCAGCAGGCGGTCGCGCAGGCGCAGCACCGCGGTATCGTTGATCCGTTCGATCTTCATCTCGGACACGCCCGAGACCCGCACCAGTTCGACCACGCTGGTCTGGGGGATGGCATAACGTTCGTCGGCGCATTCGACGATCAGGGCCGAGACGATGGCAAGGGTCAGCGGGATCTTGATGGTGAAGACCGCGCCGCGCCCCTCGTCCGACTTCAGTTCGACGGTGCCGCCGATCTTCTCGATATTGGTCTTGACCACGTCCATGCCGACGCCGCGGCCCGAGATCGAGGTCACCGCCTGGGCGGTCGAGAACCCGGGGCGGAACACGAAGGCCTGCAACTGCTGGGCCGGCATCACGTCCAGCTCGGCCTCGGTCGCCAGGCCGTCTTCCAGCACGCGCTGGCGGATGCGGCGCATGTTGAGGCCGCGGCCGTCGTCGCGGATTTCGATGACGATGTGGCCGCCTTCATGGAAGGCGTTCAGGGTGATGCGACCGGCTTCGGCCTTGCCCGCCTGCAGGCGGTCGGCCGGCAACTCGATGCCGTGATCGGCCGCGTTGCGGACCATGTGGGTCAGCGGGTCCTTGATCAGTTCCAGGACCTGGCGGTCCAGCTCGGTCTCGGCCCCGTGCATCTGCAGGTCGATCTTCTTGCCGAGCTCGACGGTCAGGTCGCGCACGATGCGCGGCAGCTTGGCCCAGGCATTGCCGATCGGCTGCATGCGCGTCTTCATGACGCCTTCCTGCAGCTCGGTCGTCACATGGCTGAGCCGCTGCAGCGGGACCGTGAATTCCGAATTGTCCAGGCTGCGCACCATCTGCAGCAGCTGGTTGCGGGTCAGCACCAGCTCGGACACCATGGTCATCAGGTTTTCCAGCAGGTCGACGGACACGCGGATCGACTGGGTGGCGACGCTGCCCACCGACGTCTCGCCCGCGTCTGATCTGACCGCATCGGGATTGACCGCGAGCGCGGGCGCCCCGTCGATATTGGTGGTGCTGATTGCCATGCCGAACCTGGATTACGATGATCGCCGCACCGACGGACGGCACGGCTGGACGCGCCGACATTAATCGGCACCGGCTCGTCCTGGTTGTAATGTCGTGTATCTTTTATGGATTGATTTCCATGTCGTAAGCCATCCGGCGCGCCCGTGATCGCGCATATTGAGATTAGTTCTTATTAGCTCTAAGGTCCGCCGGCCATGGCCGAGGACCTCGATACCCTGTTTCGTCTGTACCGCCGCGAATTGTGGGGCATGGCCTATCGCCGTGTCGGCGATCGCGAGGCGGCGGCGGACCTGGTCCAGGACACGTTCCTGCGTTATGCCGCCACGCCGGGCGCGCGGCCCGGCAATCCCCGGTCGTTCCTGTGGCGCGTGCTGGGAAACCTGGTCATCGACCTGCGGCGCAGCCTGTCGCGCCGCGGCCGGCACGAGGCGATCGACGACCTGGCCGACCACCTGGCCGATGGCAGGCCGGGGCCCGACCAGGTCCTGGCCGGGCGCGAGCAACTGGCGATCCTGGTCCGCGCCCTGGCCGAGCTGCCTGCCGACTGCCGCGCCGCGCTGCTGCTGAACCGGTTGGAAGGGTTGAGCCATGCCGAGGTCGGCACACGGCTGGGCATTTCACCCAGCATGGTGTCCAAGCACATCATGCGCGCCCTGCGCCATTGCGCCCGGCGCCTGGGGATCGCCCGATGACCGCCGCGCCCCTGTCCGCCGCAGTCCTGTCGCTGGCCGAGTTGGACAAGCCGCTGGAACCGCTGGCCGAGACCGCGCTGGAATGGCTGGTGCGGCTGAACGACGGCACCGCCACTGCTGCCGACTGGGCCGCCTATGACGCCTGGCGCGAGGAAAACCCCGCCCAGCGCACCGCAGCCGATGCGGCCGAGGGCCTGTGGATCGGCCTGGGCGCCGCCCCGGTCCGCCCGCGGCGGCGAAAATCGATGGCTGCCGCCGCGGCCGTCGCCGGACTGGTGCTTCTGATAGGGATCTGGCTGGGCCTGCCGGCGGGCATGCTGGCCGATTACCGCACCAGCCCGGGCGAACGGTTGAGCGTGACGCTGGCCGACGGGTCGCGCCTGGAACTGGACGGCGCCACCCGGCTGGACGTCGCCTTCGACGGCCGGCGGCGGCGGCTGGTGCTGCATGACGGCACCATCCACGTCACCGTCGCCCCCGACGGCACCAGGCCGTTCGAGGTCGAGGCCGCCGGCGGCCGCACCCGGGCGCTGGGCACGGCGTTCGACGTGCGCCGGCGCGGCGATACCGTGCGCATCGCCGTGACCGAGCATGCGGTGCGGGTCGCCTATCCCGACGGCGGTGCCGCCATCGACGTGGCGGCAGGCCAGCAGGTGACCTATGGCCCGGGCGCCGGCCTGGGGGCACCGGTCCCGGCCGAGTTGCGCAGCCTGGGCGCCTGGCGCCGCGGCCGGCTGATCTTCGACGGCCAGCCGCTGGCCGAGGTGCTGGCCGAGGTCGAGCGTCATCGCCACGGCCTGATCATGATCGCCGACCGCGACCTGCGGGCACTGAAGGTGACCGGCGTGTTCGATGCCGACGATGCCGACGCCTTGTTGAACGCGGTGGCCGCGACCCTGCCGGTGCGGGTGCGCCGCCTGCCCTTCGTGGCGATCGTCGAACCAAAATCGCGATGACGCGAAAATTCTGCTGTCGGACCGGCCCGGCCGGACGTCTCGACCTCTGAGGGTCCCGCCGCCTTTGGCGTGGCGGGCAGTTTTTCGGAGGGGAACAAGTCGTGCCGTATCGTCAGCTTGCCGCGGGAGTCGCGGTCGCCGTCAGCATGTTGTCCGTCGGGCTTGCGCCCGCCGCCGCCCAGCAGGCACCCGCAGGCCTGGCCGAGCCGCGCCGGTTCGACATCCCCGCCGGGCCGCTGGGCGCGGCCATCACGGCATTCGGCGACATCGCCGGCCTGCGCGTGCTGGTGCCGACCGCCCTGGTCGACGGGCGCCGGTCGCCCGGCGTCAGCGGCAGCCTGACGCCGGAAGCGGCATTGGCCCGGCTGCTGGCCGGCAGCGGCCTGACCTGGCGCTTCACCGCCGATCGCACCGTCACCCTGGAACCGCAGGCGGCACCGGCCGCGCCCGGCGTGACGACCCTGACCCCGGTCACCGTGCAGGGCGACGGGCAGTCGGTGCAGAATGCCTATGAGTCGCCGTCGGGCTACGTCGCCACCCGTACCGCCGTCGGCACCAAGACCGACACGCCGGTGCTGGAAGTGCCGCAGTCGACGTCGGTCATCACCCGCGACAACCTGGATGCCCGCAACGTCCAGCGCGATTCGGAAGCGCTGCTTTATACCCCCGGCGTCTATGCCGAACCCTACGGCATCGAGGGGCGCTATGATTCGTTCATGTTCCGCGGTTTCGATGCCGTGCGCGGCAAGTATCGCGACGGGCTGCGCCTGCCTTACGGCGTCTGGACCTCGATGCGCACCGAAACCTACGGGCTGGAGCGCATGGACGTGCTGCGCGGCCCGACATCGACCCTGTATGGCCAGAACAACCCGGGCGGGGTGTTCGACAAGATCACCAAGCGGCCGCCAGCGGAACGCCTGCGCGAAGTCGACATCCAGCTGGGCAATTTCCAGCGTTACCAGGGCGCCTTCGACCTGGGCGGCCCGATCGACGACAAGGGCGAATACAAGTTCCGCCTGACCGGTCTGGCCCGGTCGTCGGGCAGCCAGTACAAATACAACGGCGCGGGCTCGATCCCCGACGATCGCGAATACATCGCCCCGGCCTTCACCTGGGCGCCGTCGGCCGACACGACCCTGACCCTGATGGCCGATTACCTGCACGCGCTGACCTCGGCCCCGTTCGTCTTCAACTATCCCGGTCCGCGGCCGACCAGGATCCTGACCGGCGAGCCCAGTTTCAGCCAGTACGAATATTCCCAATATTCGGGTGGCTGGGTCTTCGAGCACCGCTTCGACGACGTCTGGTCGGCCCGCCAGAACTTCCGCATCGGCCGGCAGGATTTCTACTACAGCGTCGTCAACGGCTCGGTCCTGCAGGCCAACGGCTACACCCTGAACCGCAGTGCCTCGGCCACCGACGAGACGTTGAACGGCCTGGCTGTCGACAACCAGGCGATGGCCCAGTTCGCCACCGGGCCGCTGGGCCATACCGTGCTGTTCGGCGTCGACTATCTGCGGTCGACCTACGATACCCGGACACGGGCCGGCACGGCGCCCACCCTGAACCTGCGCAACCCGGTCTATGGCCAGACGGTGCAGACCCCGGCGCAGGTCTCGTCGTCGGGCCGGCAGGTGCTGCAGCAGGGCGGCATCTACCTGCAGGACCAGATCCGGCTGGGATCGGGCTGGATGTTCACGCTGGGCGGCCGCCAGGACTGGTCGCAAAGTGCCACACAGAACCGCCTGACCCGCGTCACCACCAACATGAACGACAATGCCTTCACCTGGCGCGCCGGGGTGAACTGGGTGTCGCCGATCGGGCTGGCGCCCTATGCCAGCTATTCGCGGTCGTTCTTCCCGACCTCGGGCACCGATTTCGGCGGCACCCCGTTCAAGCCGACGACCGGCGAGCAGTACGAGGGCGGGCTGCGCTATCAGCCGGCCAGTTTCGACGCGCTGTTCTCGGCGGCGCTGTTCCAGCTGACCCAGGACAACGTGACGACGCCCGATCCGGCGCGCCCGGGCACCAGCTTCCTGATCCAGACCGGCCAGATCCGGTCGCGCGGGATCGAGCTGGAGGCGACAGCCAGCCCCCTGCCCGGCCTCAACCTGACCGCGTCGTATACATATCAGGATGTCGAGATCACCAAGACCAACCGGCCGGGCGAAATGGGCAAGACGCCCGTGGTGGTGCCGGCGCAGATGGCCTCGGCCTGGGCCGACTACACGATCCAGTCGGGCCCGGCCGCGGGCCTCGGTTTCGGCGGCGGCTTGCGCTATGTCGGTCCCACCTTCGCGACCTCGACCAACACGGTGGAAAACGCTTCCACGACCCTGGTCGACGCCACCATCCATTACGATCTGGGCCGGCTGAACACCAGGCTGAACGGCGCGCGGCTGGCGCTCAACGTCGCCAACCTGTTCGACCGCCAGTACGCCACCTGCTACAGCGCCACCACCTGCGCCTGGGGGCTGGACCGGACGGTCATCGGCAGTCTGAAGTACCGCTGGTAACCGACCTTGCGCAGCATCGTGGTCAGGCTGCACCGCTGGTTCGGCCTGACCGCCGCCGTCTTCCTGGTCGTCACCGCCCTGACCGGCAGCGTGCTGGTCTTTCAAGCCGAGATCGACGTGCTGCTGAACCCGGCGCTGTTCCGGTCACCGGGCCAGGGGGCGGTGCTGCCCGCCGTCGACCTGGCCGCGCGGGTCGAGGCGGCCGAGCCGCGGTTGCGCGTCATCGGCCTGCCGATGACCGCGACGGCGGGACGGTCGGTGCTGATGAACGTACGGCCGCGGCCCGATCCGGCGACGGGCAAGCCCCATCCGCTCGGGTTCGACCAGGTCTTCGTCGATCCGGTCGACGGCACGATCGTCGGCCGGCGGGCGTCGCGCGCGGCCGTGGTGCCGGTGATCTACCTGCTGCACTACACTCTGCTGGATCCGACCGGCATCGGACGCGTGACGCTCGGCATCATCGCCATTCTGTGGACCGTCGATTGCCTGGCGGCCTGGATCCTGACCCTGCCGCGGGGCCGGTCGCCGGCCGGCTGGTGGCAATCCTGGAAGGTCAAGCCGGGCGCCCGCGGCTTTCGCCTGACCTTCGACCTGCATCGCGCCGGCGCCCTGTGGCTGTGGCTGTTCCTGGCGGTGCTGGCCCTGTCCAGCATCGCCATGAACCTGCGGCTGCAGGTGGTGGTGCCGCTGCTGTCGACCGTCTCGACCGTGACCCCGTCGCCCTTCACCAGACGCGGCGCCGATCCCGCCCGCACCGCAACGGCCGAGGCGGCGCTGCCGTTTGCCGAAATCGCGCCCCGAGCGGCCATCGAGGCACAGGCGCGCGGCTGGGATTTCGGCCCAGGGCTGATCTACCACTATCCGGCCTATGGCTTGTACGCGGTGCGTTACTGGCCGTCCGCCACCGATCGCGGTTCGGGCTTGGGCCGGCCGATCCTGTATTTCGACGACCGCGACGGCCGGCTGTTCGAGGCGGACCTGCCCGGGACGGGCAGCGCCGCCGACATCTATCTCGACCTGCAATTGCCGCTGCATTCGGGCCGCATCGCCGGCCTGCCCGGCCGTATCGCCATCTGCCTGGCCGGCATCGGCATCGCCGTGCTGACCATCACCGGCGTGATCATCTGGCGGCGCAAACGCCCTACGGGGCGACGGTGACCGCGATCCCCAGATCGTCGAGCCGCGCGGCCAGGCCGGGCGGCGGGGCTGCATCGGTGATCAACCCCGCGCCGCCGCCGAAACCGGCGATCTCGACCGCCGTCACCCGCGCGAACTTGTCGCGGTCCAGCACGGCATACGCGGCCGCGCCGCGCGCCAGCATCGCGGCGCGCAGGGCCGCGCCCTCGCGGGTGAAATCGGTCAGCGCGCCATCGACGGTCAGCCCGCCGGCGCCGACGAAGGCGAAGTCGGCGTGATAGCGCGCCAGCATGTCCAGCGCATCGAGGCCGCCGGTCGCCTCGCCGCCGTCGTCCAGCAGCCCGCCCAGCAGATGGACGCGGGCGCCGCCGCGATGCAGCGTGCGGGCGATGCCGAGATCGCTGGTATAGACGGTCAGGCCGGGCCGGCCGGCCAGGCTGGCGGCGACGGCCGCGGTGGTCGATCCGGAATCGAGGATGACCGACGCGCCGGCCGGCACCAGGGCGGCGGCGGCGCGGCCGATGCGGGCCTTGCCCTGCGGGTTGCTGGCCCGCCGCATGTCGGGGGCGGGTTCGGGCGCCAGCAGCGGCACCGCGCCGCCATGGGTCTTGACCAGCAGGCCCTGGCGGGCCAGTTCGGCGATGTCGCGCCGGATGGTTTCGCGCGACACGCCCCATTCGTCGGCCAGGCCCGCGACCGACACCGCCCCGTCGGCCGCGGCGCGGTCGAGCAGGCGGCGCTGGCGCTGTTCGGGAATCACATCCGCACCCGCACACCTTTTGGATCATAGGGCGCCTGCAGATGGGCGGTCACCGCCTCGATCCGGCCGTTCAGATTGATCTGGTACCGCCCGGCATCGAGCCAGTCGCGCGTGATCGGCTGGCCCGCGCGCACGTAGCCCATGGCGACCGCACGGCCCAGCGTATGGCCGTACCCGCCCGAGGTGGTCTCGCCCACGGGCACGCCGTCGCGCAGGATCAGTTCGCCGCCATGCGGCAGGCAGGCGGGATCGGCGAAGGTGAAGGTCACCAGGCGTTTCGTGACGCCGCCGGCCTTCTGGCGGCGCAGCGCGTCCTGGCCCAGGAAGGGCACGGCCTTGTCCAGCGCGACGGCGAACCCCAGGCCCGCCTCGTAGGGCGTGTGATCCGGCGTCACGTCTCGGCCCCAGGCGCGATAGGCCTTTTCCAGCCGCAGCGAATCGATGGCGTAATAGCCGCCGTCGACCAGGCCGAGATCGGCGCCGGCCTGCGCCAGCAGGTCATAGACCCCGGCAGCGAATTCGGTCGGCACGTACAATTCCCAGCCCAGTTCACCGACATAGGTGATACGCGCGGCCCGCACCGACGCATAACCGATGCCGATGTCGCGGAAGGTCGAGAAGGGAAAGGCATCGTTGGACAGGTCGGCCTTGGTCACCCGCGCCAGGATGTCGCGCGCCTTCGGCCCCATCAGCGCCAGCACGGCATGGGACGAGGTCACGTCGGTGACCGTGCAGCGCGCGTCCTCGGGGATGTTGCGGCGGATCCAGTCGAGGTCGCGGGTGGCCTGGGCGGTGCCGGTCACCAGGAAATATTCCTGGGCCGACAGGCGCTGGAACGTCAGGTCGCTTTCATAGGTGCCGCGGTCGTTCAGCAGCGGCGTATAGACGATGCGCCCGGGTTCGACAGCCGCGTCGGCCGCGCACAGATGCTGCATGACCGCCTCGGCGTCGCGGCCCTGCACCAGCAGCTTGGAGAACGAGGTCAGGTCGAACAGGGCCGCCGCCTCGCGTGCCGCGCGATGTTCGGCGGCGACATGGGGAAACCAGTTCTGGCGGCCGAAGGAATAGTCGATGACGGGCTCGACCCCTGCGGGCGCGAACCAGTTCGGCCGCTCCCACCCCATCTTGTTGCCGAAGGCGGCGCGGCGGGCTTGCAGCCGGTCGTACAGCGGCGACCGGCGCAGGGGCCGCGCCGTCTCGAATTCGCGGTTGGGCCAGGGCATCTGGTAATGCAGCCCCAGCACCTCGGACACCCGATCCTTCAGCCAGGCATCCTGGCCGTTGAAGCGGGCAAAGCGCCTGATGTCGACCGGCCACAGGTCCAGCGTGGGTTCGCCGTTGACGATCCATTCGGCCAGCGCCATGCCCGCCCCGCCGGCCGAGGCGATGCCCATCGAATTGAACCCGGCACCGACATAGAAATTCTTCAGCTCGGGCGCCTCGCCCAATATGTAGTTGTTGTCGGCGGTGAAGCTTTCCGGGCCGTTGACGAACTGGCGCACCTCGGCCTTTTCCAGCGCCGGCACGCGGATCAGGGCATTGCGCATCAGGATGTCGAACTGGTCCCAGTCGTCGGGCAGCAGCTGGAATTCGAAATCGTCGGGAATGATGTCCTTGTCCCAGGGCTTGGCCACCGGTTCGAACCCGCCCATCAAGAGGCCGCCGACCTCTTCCTTGAAATAGACATAGCCGTCGGGATCGCGCAGGCAGGGCAGGTCCGGAAACACGCCCTCGACCTTCTTCGTCACGATGTACATATGCTCGCAGGAATAAAGCGGCACGGTGACGCCGGCCATGCGGCCGAACTGGCGCGCCCATTGCCCGGCGCAGTTGACCACCACCTCGGCCGTGATCGGGCCCTGGTCGGTGACGACGCCGGTGGCGCGGCCGTCTTTGGTGGTGACGCTCAGCACCCGCGTCTTCTCGAAGATCTTCGCGCCGCGCAGCCGCGCGCCCTTGGCCAGCGACTGGGTCAGGTCGGCGGGGTTGGCCTTGCCGTCGCCGGGCAGCCAGACGGCGCCGGCCAGGTCGTCGGTGCGCATGATCGGATAAAGCTCACCAGCCCGCTGGGGCGAGATGATCTCGCAATCGACGCCGAAGGCCTGGGCCAGCGCCGCATTGCGCTTCAGGATGGTCAGGCGGTCTTCCGTGCGGGCGACGACGACCGACCCGCAGCGTTTCCACCCGGTTTCCAGCCCGGTCTCGGCCGCCAGGCTCGCATAGAGCTCGGTCGAATAGCGGATCAGTCGGGTCATGTTCTGGTGGGCGCGCAACTGCCCCACCAGGCCGGCGGCATGCCAGGTGGTACCCGACGACAGCCGGCCCTGTTCCAGCACGACCACGTCGGTCCAGCCCAGTTTGGTCAGGTGATAGGCGACCGAGCAGCCGACGATGCCGCCCCCGACGATGACGACACGGGCTTGGGTGGGGAAATCGGCCATGGCTGCCTCCGGCTATTTTGCCGGATCATGACCGATTTTGCCCGTTTACGCAAATTGTCACAAAAACGGTCAAAGGACCCGGACGCAGATCTCGGCGATCAGCTCGGGCAGCACGCGGAAGGCATAGGGCGCATGCATCCGTTCCAGCACCGTGTGGTAGTCGCGGCCCCAGGGCCCGGCATTGACGATCGGAATACCGGCAAAGGCAGGGCCGTCGGGCCAGGGGATGCCGGCGCCCCAGGCCGGGGTGTTGGCGGCGATGACGGGCACGCCGCCCTCGTCCGCCTGGCCCAGGAACGACATGTCGGAAATCCCCAGGAAATAGCGATCCAGCCGGATCGTGGTGTCGTGGCGCGCCGCCACGATCTCGGCCGCGCCGGCCGCGGCATCGGCCAGCCGCCGGGCGCCGTCGTCGCGGTCCAGGCTGGTGGCCAGATAGGGGATCGAGGCGAAGCCCAGCACCACGGTCGGATTGCTGCGGCCGCTCAGTTCCCACAGCCGTTCGGTGATCAGCCGGTTCTGGTCGGGCAGGTCGAGATGCAGCCCGGCGACCTCGGCCGCGTAGCCGGCCAGGATGTCGGCCACCTCGGGGCGCGCGGCCACCACCTCGGCCCGCAGGTCGGCAAAGGTCGTGACCGCGACATCGGGCACCGGGCCGACGACGATCGGGTCGGCGGCGTCGCGCTGCTGGCGCAGGCGGGCGACCAGCGGGTCGATCGTGCGCCTGACGATGCCGGCCAGCGTATCCAGCACCGCCGCCGGCCCGCGGCGATGGGTCATCACGTTCCAGTACATCCACACCCGTGCCGGCATCGTCACGTCATAGGCGGTCTTGGCATCCTTCATGCCCAGCAGGGTCGGGCCGGCGCCGACCTCGTTGCCCGTCCGCTCGGTCAGCTCGGGCGACCATTCGACGGCGGCGGCCAGCGCCCCGGCCAGGGCGCAGGCGGCCAGGCCGTTGAAGCTGTAGCCGGCATGGGCGGCCCGGCCCACCACCAGGGCGCTGGGCAACAGCTTGCCGATCGTGCCAAGCGCGATGGCCCGGCCGGACGATCCGTCGCCGTCGTCGGCGATGGCATCCAGGTTGATCGCCGCGACCAGGTCCAGGCCGCGTTCGGCCGCGGCCCGCGCCAGCAGCGGCGCGGCGGCGCGCGCACCGGCCGAATTCACCTCCTCGTCCGGCACGGCCAGGAACAGCAGGTTGCCCTGGGCGTCGGGGTTGGCGCGGAATGCCTCGATCACCGCCAGCCCGGCGGCCAGCCCGCCCTTCATGTCCAGAAGGCCGCGGCCGGGCAGGTAGTCGCCGGTCGCCAGGTCGTCGCGGGCGCGGACCTCGGCCGGGGAATGGACGGCACGGGCGAGGCGCTCGGCCAGGCCGCGCGCCAGCGCGTCGGGATCGAGGGCCAGGGGCTGCAGGTCGCCGTAATCCTCGGTCGGCACGGTATCGAAATGGCCGGTCAGCACCACGGTGCGCCGGCCGCGCCCGCGGGCCAGGGCGGCGACGCAGGCCCGGGGATGGCGCCCGCCCGGCACCGGCATCGTCCAGACCGCGTCGGCATCGGCGGCAAAGGCCGGCGCCGCGCGCAGCAGGTCGACCAGCCGGCCGGCGAACGCCGCTTCGTCGGCCGAGCCCGAGACGCTGGGCAGGGCCGTCATGGCCCGCGCCCAGTATTCCGCGCGGGCCGGATCGGGGCGCAGGGCCCCGTCGCTGTTATGTCCGGTCATGGTCATCGTGGGCGGATCCTGCATGTCAGCGGAAGACATCGGCGATGCGGTCCATCGCCCAGTCGATCTCGTCCCTGGTCACGACCAGCGGCGGGGCCAGGCGGATGGTGTGGTCATGGGTTTCCTTGCACAGAAGGCCACGGGCCTGCAATGCCTCGCACACCTGGCGCGCCCCGCCGGCCGCCGGGTCCAGTTCGATGGCCAGCATCAGCCCGCGACCGCGCACCTCGCGGATCTTCGGGCTGCGCAGGGTTTCCAGGCTGGCCAGGAAATAATCGCCCATCTCGGCCGCGTTCTCGGCCAGCCGCTCGTCGACCAGCACGCGCAGGGCGGCGCGCGCCACGGCGCAGGCCAGCGGGTTGCCGCCGAAGGTCGAGCCGTGCTCGCCGGGGTTCAGCACGTCCAGCACCGCCTGGTTCGACAAGACGGCCGACACCGGATAGAACCCGCCCGACAGCGCCTTGCCGACCAGCGTCAGGTCGGCCTCGATCCCCTCATGCTCCTCGGCCAGCATCCGACCGGTGCGGCCAAGGCCGGTCTGGATCTCGTCCAGGATCAGCATGACGTTATGGCGGCTGCACAGGTCGCGCGCCGTGGCGAGATAGCCGGCCGGCGGGATGATCACGCCGGCCTCGCCCTGGATCGGTTCGACCAGGAAGGCGACGGTATGGGGGGTGATCGCCGCCTCGAGCGCCGCGGCATCGCCATAGGGCACGACCTTGAAGCCCGGCGCGAACGGGCCGAAACCGCGTCGCGCCGACGGGTCGGTCGAGAAGCCGACGATGCCGAGCGTCCGGCCGTGGAAATTGCCCGCGCAGACGATGATCTCGGCGCGGTCCTCGGGCACGCCCTTGACGGTGTAGCCCCACTTGCGCACGGTCTTGACCGCGCTTTCCACCGCCTCGGCCCCGCTGTTCATCGGCAGTACCTTGTGCGACCGGGTCAGGGCGCAGATCTCTTCGTAGAACGGCCCCAGCTGGTCGTTGCGGAACGCGCGCGAGGTCAGGGTCAGCTTGCCCGCCTGTTCGACCAGGGCCGCCAGGATCCTGGGGTGGCAATGGCCCTGGTTGACCGCCGAATAGGCGGCCAGGCAATCCATGTAGCGGCGTCCCTCGGTGTCCCACACCCAGACCCGCTCGCCGCGCACCAGCACGACGTCGAGCGGCTTGTAGTTGCGGGCGCCATAGGTCGCTTCGATGGCGATATGGTCGGCGGCGCTGCGTTCCCGGACCAGCATGTCCCTCTCCCCGTTCGGTTGACGGGCAGAAGCATGGCGGCCCGGGCAGCTAGCAGATAGCCAGCAATTCTGGCAGCACGGCGCATTATCCTGACGAATCGTCAGGCCATTCTGGCATAATGCCAGGATGCTGGACGATACCGACCGCCGCCTGCTGGCCCTGCTGCGCAACGATGCCCGGATGCCCGCCTCAAGCCTGGCGGCCGCGCTGGGCGTGTCGCGCGGCACGGTGCAGAACCGCATCGACCGGCTGCGGCGGGACAAGGTGATCCTGGGTTACACCGTGCGGCTGAAGGCGGCGACCGAGACCCAGGCCGTGCGCGGCATCATGATGGTCGAGGTGCGCGGCAAATACGGCCCCGCCACGCTGAAGGCCCTGGCCGGTTTCCCCGAGGTGGTGGGCCTGCACACCACCAACGGCCGCTGGGACGTGGTGGCCGAGATCGAGGCGGCCAGCCTGACCGACCTGGATGCCGTGCTGCGCCGCATCCGCCTGATCGAGGGGATCGCGGCCACCGAAACCTCGATCCTGCTGTCGACCGAGAAATACTAGACGCGTTCGGGCGGCAGGTAATCGAGGGCGGCGCGGATCTGTTCGATGCGGAACGGCTTGGCGATATAGCCGGCGAAACCCGCCGCCAGCGCCTTCTGCCGGGCATCGTCATAGGCATTGGCGCTGAGGCCGAAGATCGGCGGGCAGGCCGCCCCCAGACAGCCGCGCAGCGACCGCGCCACGGCATAACCGTCCTCGCCGGGCAGGTTGATGTCGAGGAAGACCAGATCGGGCCGGCCGGCGGCCAGGCGGTGATGCACCTCGCCGGCGTGGCGCGCCCAGTCGATCTCGAAATCGCCCAGCGCCTTCAGCACCTCGCTGAGGATTTCGTAGTTCATCGGGTTGTCTTCGACCACCAGGATGCGGCGCACGGCGCCGCGATAGCCGAACTCGGCCATGGGCTCGGCCGTCGGGCGCGGCAGGCGGTCGGCCGGGGCGCGGGCCAGGTCGATCCAGAACCGGCTGCCCCGGCCCGGTGCGGAATCGAATCCTATGCTGCCGCCCATCGCCTCGACCAGGTGACGGGTCAGCGCCAGGCCGATGCCGGCGCCCTCGATGGTCGACTGTTCGGCCCCCAGGCGATGGAAGCGGCGGAATACGTCGCCATGGCGTTCGGGCGGAATGCCGCAGCCGGTATCCTCGACCTCGATCCGGACCTGGCCGGGATCGGGCGCGGCCCGGGTGCGGACGGTGACCCGGCCGTGGTCGAAATTGTATTTGACCGCGTTCGACAACAGGTTGACCAGCACCTGGCGCAGGCGGCCGGCATCGGCCATCACCACGGTGTCGGGTTGGGACACGGTTTCGTCGACGATGGCGATCGACCGCCGGCCCGCCATCAGATCGATCAGGGCCATCGCCTTGGCGGCGACCGGCGCAGCGGCGACCGGTTCGATCGACAGGGCCAGACGGCCGCCCTCGATCAGCGCCAGATCCAGGATGTCGTTGACGATGGTCAGCAGATGCCGGCCGGCATCCAGGATGCTGCGGGCATACGGCGCGACCTTTGACGCATGGTCGGGCCGGTCGCCGACCGCCTGCAGCAGTTCGGCATAACCCAGGATCGTGTTCAGCGGCGTGCGGATTTCGTGGCTGACGCTCGAGATGAATTCGGACTGGGCACGATTGGCGCGCTCGGCCGTTTCCTTGGCCGCGATCAGCGCCTGTTCCATCGCCTTGCGCTGGGTGACGTCGCGCACCACGCCCAGCAGGCGGCGGGCGCGGCCATGTTCGTCCCGCTCGCTGTCGCCTTCCATCAGGATCCAGTGCAGCGTGCCGTCGGGCCAGGTCACCCGGTGTTCGACGCGATAGGGTATGCCCTGGCGGATGCAGGCCTTGATCGCCGCATACATCGCCGGCCGGTCGTCGGGATGGATGCGGTCCATCAACTGCGATTGCGGCATCAGCCGTTCGCCCGGCGGATAACCGAACATCGGTCCGACGGTCTCCGACCAGTAGACATGGGCGGTGCCGACCGACCAGGCCCAGTTGCCGATGCCGCCGAACCGCTGGGCACGATGCAGGCGATCCAGGCTGTCGTTCAGCTCGCGGGTGGCGACGGTCTCGGCGGTGCGGTCATGGGTGATGCCCAGGAAGTGACGTTCGCCGTCATAGTCGAATTCGACGACGGCAAGATGGATATAGACCGGCCGGCCATCCCGCCCCATCCCCTCGACCGGCCGGCCGCGACCGATCACGCGCGGTTCGCCCGAGGCCATGAAACGGTCGATATAGCCCTGATGAGCCATGGCCGTGGCGGCCGGCATCAGCGTTTCGACCGGCGCGCCGCGCAGTTCGCCGGGCTCGCGCCCGAACATGCGGCTGGCCGCGGCATTGGCGTAACGGATGCGCCCGCGGCTGTTGACGATCAGAACGCCGTCGACCAGGGCGGCCAGCATCAAGGCGCCGGGGGCCGCCGCCAGGACGCCTTCGCCGTCCTTGTCAGCGTCGGTCTGTTGCATTACCGCCATCTAGCCGAATTCACCGTAACATCTTAGGAAAAAACACGGATATTATAATCAGGTCAATCAAATTTTACTTATTATTAAGTCTAATTACTGGCTTGGTAACAGTATGATTGGACGAATATTAAACAGGATATTATTGGGCACCCAACATTCCCGCGCCGGAACGCGAACGCCGTTCCGACCGTTCTGCCGGACGGATCATGGCCTGGGAGGGCTTGTCGATGACCATACCAGCAGACCTGGTCGCCCGATCGCCCCTGGAACTCGAGGGGATGCTGACCGCCCATCGCCAGATCCTGGAAACGCTGGTGGCATTCCTGGCCCAGCAGGACGGCGATGCCTTCCGCCAGTTCGTCGAAACCGCCCTGCGCAACCAGGACCATGCCGAGGACCCGGGCGCCGAACTGGGCCCGGGCGTCGCCATCGAACAGGCAGGCTTGGCCGAGCTTGCCCGCATCCTGGCCGCCGTGCGCGTGGCCAATTCCAACGAAAAACCCTGAGAGGCCCGCCGATGCTCGAACCCGTCCCCGCCGCCAAGCCCAGCGTCTTCCTGCGCGTGACCACCGCCTCGCCCGGCGCCGTGCCGCAGGCGCTGGCGACGGCATTGCGCCGCCGCCCCGACCTGCCGCGTCAGGAATCGACCGTCGCCGCCTGAGCGCGCGCGGTCGGCGAGGGCGGCGACTGGGCAGCGGCGGCCGTCGCCGGCTGCGCCTGGATCGTCAGGGTCTCGTTGCGCCGCCGCGGCAGGGCCGAGGGGCATTCCTGCTGCAGGAAGGCGATCATCTTTTCCCGGATCTCGCACCTGAGGTCGAAGGCACGGCCGGCGGTCGACGCGCTCATCAACAGGCGCAGTTGCATCGTCTCGTTGAAGGCTTCGACGACCTGCAGGTTGACGACCTGGCCATCCCACAGCGCCGACGCCCGGATCAGTTCGTCGGCCTTCTGCCGCAACAACGGCACGGGCGCGGTGTAGTCGACATGCAGCATCACGTTGCCGATGATCGACCCGCCCTCGCGCGTCCAGTTCTGGAATGGCCGTTCGATGAAATACTTCAGCGGCAGCACCAACCGCCGCCAATCCCAGATGCGCACGACGACATAGGTCGAGGTGATTTCCTCGACCCAGCCCCATTCGCCTTCCACGACGATCGAATCCTCGATGCGGATCGGCTGGGTCACGGCCAGCTGGATGCCGGCGAACAGATTGGCCAGCACCGGCTGCAGCGCCAGACCGACGATCAGGCCGGCCGCACCGGCCGAGGCCAGCAGGCTGACGCCGTATTGCCGCACTTCGGGAAAGGTCATCAGCGCCGCTGCCGCGGTGACGATGACGATCAGCAGCGCCCCGGCCCGTTCCAGGATGCGGATCTGCGTCACCACCTTGCGTGCCGCCACGCTGTCGGCGGCCGCCTGGGAAAAGCCGCGCGAATAGATCGTGCCGCCGATATGCAGCATGGTCATCGCCGACCAGCCCAGCGTGATGATGAAGGCGACGACCAGCCCCTGGCGGATCATGTCGGCCTGATCGTAGGACAGCGGGGCGATGCTGGCCCCCACCGCCAGGGTCAGGCACAGCAGGGCCAGCCGGGCCGGCCCGCGCACGCGCTGGACCGTCGACCGCCAGAACAGCGACGCCTCCTCGACCAGACGGTTCAGGAAGCGGAACATCATCGCATGGGCGGTCAGGCCGACCGCGACCGTCACACCCAGCACGATCAGGCTGGCCGCCCACGACGGCAACCAGTCCAGCCAGCCGACGGCAGTGCCGGCAAGTTCTTCGATATTTTCCATGCAACCCCGTTCAATGCCCGGCGGAATGGCGCCAGGCCCCGTCAGGGCCCGGCAGAATGAATGTCTGCCGCGTCGATCCCTGCCAGGGTCAATGCCTGGCAGTATCCGGTGCCGCGATCTTGCGGCTCTGCTCGGCCAGCATCTCGGCCGGGGTGATGCTGGCCAGCGCCACCATCAGCTTGTTGCGCCAGCCCGACACCACATCGGCCTCGCCCTTCATCATCGCAGCATAACCCTGCTCGGCCACCTCGGCCGGATCGCTTTTTTCCGACCGGCCGATCGGGGTATCCAGCATGTCGGCGCGACGGAAGAAATCCGTCTCGGTGGCGCCGGGCATCAGGCAGGACACCGTGACGCCGCTGTCCTTCAACTCGTTCTGCAGACCATAGGCGAAGTTGTCGATGAAAGCCTTGGTCGCGTGATAGACCGCCTGGAAACTGCCGGGAATCAGCCCCGCGATCGATCCGGTGATCAGGATACGACCATGGCCGCGGGCGCGCATGTCCTGGCCCAGACGGTG
>Ga0206117_100225_pt1 | contig 82601 bp, 71 predicted proteins | sample 3A5Ametagenome_FD_177997 | JGI IMG/M metagenome (GOLD analysis project Ga0206117, IMG submission 177997) | Enriched microbial communities from leaf-cutter ant dump, University of Wisconsin, Madison, United States - 3A5A | ecosystem: Environmental > Terrestrial > Nest > Insects nest > Nest dump... | reverse complement strand
GCGCCGCGCGGCGCTTCGGCCACTGGATCAAGATCAAGGACGGCAAGATCGACAACTACCAGGCGGTGGTGCCCACCACCTGGAACGGCAGCCCGCGCGACCACAAGGGCCAGATCGGCGCCTTCGAGGCCAGCCTGATGAACACCCCGGTGGCCAAGGCCGACGAGCCGCTGGAGATCCTGCGCACGCTGCACTCCTTCGATCCCTGCCTGGCGTGCTCCACCCATGTGATGAGCCCGGACGGGCAGGAGATGGCCCAGGTCAAGGTTCGCTGAGGCGCGCATTTTCGTGGGCGAAGTCGATGAAGGATGCAGGGCCGGCCGGCGGGCGAAACCGGCTCCCTCAACTCCTATCGGATTTCCCGCCGGTGTCCCGAACCGGCTTCGCCCCTTTTTCGCGCCCCGCGTCCCTCACGTTCCCGAGCCTCTCCCCTTGCTGCGGAGGTAACTGAAATGCTTGCTCAACAAGACGCTCACGAAGCCGAGCGCAATGCCCGGCTGGTCAAGGCGGTTTACGTCTATGAAGCGCCGCTGCGGCTGTGGCACTGGGTGAATGCGCTGGCCATCACCGTGCTCGCCATCACCGGCTACTTCATCGGCAAGCCGCTGCCGTCCATCGCCGGCGACACCAGCACCCAGTACGTCATGGGCTGGATACGCTTCCTCCACTTCGCCGCCGCCTACATCTTCGCCATCGGCTTCCTCGGCCGCATCTACTGGGCCATCGTCGGCAACCACCATGCGCGGCAGATCTTCATCCTGCCCATCTTCAACCGCCACTGGTGGGGCGAGGTGCTGTACGAGCTGCGCTGGTACCTGTTCCTGGTGAAGGAGCCGAACAAGTACGTCGGCCACAACCCGATGGCGCAGCTGATGATGTTCCTGTTCTTCACCGTCGGCGCGGTCTACATGATCCTCACCGGCTTCGCCCTCTACGGCGAAGGCCTGGGCGCCGGCAGCTGGGCGGACCAGATGTTCGGCTGGGTGATCTGGGTGCTGGGCGGCAACAGCCTGCAGGTGCACAACATGCACCGGCTGGGCATGTGGGTGACGCTGTGCTTCATCATCGTCCACGTCTATGCCGCCATCCGCGAAGACATCATGAGCCGCCAGAGCCTGATCAGCACCATGGTCAGCGGCTGGCGCATGTTCAAGGACTGAACCCCGCATGACGCTGCCGCCGCGGGCCGCCCGGCCCCTGTCGGCATCCCGCGGCGGCCTGCCGGCGACACTCGCCGGCGGCCGCCCGGCCACGGTGCGCGGCGCAACGCCCGCAGCACTGGCGCCTCCCGCGCTGCGCCGCCCCATTCATCCCGGGCACTTCCTCGAAACCCGCTTCCTCATTCCGGCGCGCATCTCCCAGGATGCCCTCGCCCGCGCCCTCGGCATCTCCCGCCGCCGGGTCAACGAACTCGTGCGCGGCCGCCGCGCCATCTCCCCGGACACCGCCGTCCGCCTCGGCCGCTTCTTCGGCACCGACCCCCGCTTCTGGACCGCGCTGCAAGCGCAGTGGGACACCTTCCTGGCGATGCGCGCGGCCAGCTGAGGCCGCTGCCGTACCCCTTCATCGGGCACGCCAGCAAGCCTGCCCACAGGTAACAAAACCCCTTCTCCCGACGCTCTAAAGCGTCACTCGGCTGCCCTTTTCCAGGCTGGCGATCACGCCAACGTCCTGTTCAAACCCCATTTGAATTTTTCTTTGCATGACCTTTGACTTGGGTCAACCGCGCCCATTGAATGCCATCGATATATGCACATAAAATTCTTGAATCGAATGTGAATTAGTTACTTTCCTTGTCCCTCCAATTCTCCTCTTCATCGCCCGCCCGTCCGGAAAATGCCGTTCGCAAGAGCCGACGGCCAACCTTCGCAAGCGACCCCGTCCGCGGCTTCTTCCACTGGGGCGCGCGCTACTTCGACACCACCAACAGCCACGCCTATCTCGTGGCCGGCATCCCCGAGCTGCCGACCTTGCACCGTGCGCTGGCACGCGCCTTGGAGCGCTTCGAGCTGCTGAGCGAAAACCACGCCGAAACGGCGCTCTCCGTCCCGGTGGACGAGTCGCGCATCGGCGGTGAGCTGAGCTTCGACAACCCTGCACTCAGGGCCGCGCTGATGGACTACGTGGCCGATGCCGCCACCCGCAGCCACCACGGCCAGCCCTTGCGCCTGCAACTGGTGACTTCCAGCGACAGCACGCACAGCTGCATCCATCTGACCATCTCGCATGAAATCGCCGATGTGAAGAGCGGCAACCTCTTCATGGCGGCGGTGATCGACGAGTACCGCAAGCTGCTCGCCGCCGGAACCGCAACGGACGACAGCCCTGCACGTCGATATCCCGGCCAGGCGCTGTCTTCCATCCGGCCGGACTGGTACTACCCGTCCACGGTCGTCACCCGCCGCGCCCGGGCCTATGTCGATATCGCCCGCCGCATGCTCACCACCGACCGCAGCGCGGTGCGCTTCGCCCCGCCGGCCAAGGACGCCAGCGGCAACGACTTCTTCCACGCCGTCCTGCCAGCGGAGCTGCAGGAGGGCGTCTGCCGTGCGGCGCGGCAGGCCGACGTCACCATCAACACCGTCTTCTCCGCCGCGCTGGTGCGTTACATCGCCGCCCACCAGGCGCGGCCCGAAAAGCGTGCGACATACTCCTTCGCACTCAGCCTGCGCAAGGTCTTCGGCGCGGCGCATGACGAAGGCTTCCGCAGCTACATGGTGCCCTGCACGCTGCGCCTGTCCGACCGCGCCGACACCCATGCGCTGCTGCGGGAGGTTGACCGCCGGACCCACGCCCTGCGCGGCGGCGGCCTGGCGCTCGAACTCGGCCGCATGGAGAACGCCGTGCGCCTCTACCGCGACGGCCTGCCGACGGCGGTGGTGCGCTGGGTGATGAAGCGCACCCAGGGCACCAACATCTTCTATTCCAATCCCGGCGTCATCGAAGAGGATTTCTCCAGCTTCGGCACGCCAGCGCTGCCGATCCACGGCAGCCTGGCGATCGGCTGCCTGGTCCATCCGTATGACCTGATGTTCTACACCAGCACCTTCGGCGGCCGCACCCAGCTCGACATCGTCTATCGGCGCAACGCCTTCGACGACATCGTCGCCCGCTTCGTCACCCCCTTCCTGAGCGCGGTGGAACGCATCGTCGCCGACTGCGACCGCGCCACCGCCGCCGCCACTCCCCGCCCCGCCGGCCTCGCCGGCCATGGGCAATGACGCTTCCCACCACTAGGATCAGCCTACCCATGAACAGACAGTCCGGCCGCAGGGTGGCCGTCACCGGCTACGGCGCCCTTTGCTCCCTCGGAAACAGCGTCGACGAAATCTGGGACTCAATCGGCCAATACAAGGTGGGCTACCGCCGGGTGGAACACCCCGAAGCGCCCATCGTCGCCCGCTTCTTCGGCGTCATGGACAACAAGCCGCCGCGCAAGCAGTTCTCCAAGGCCATCCTCAAGTTCCTGCCGGAGTTCGCCAAGCTGGGCATGTCGGCCGCGGCCGAGGCCATCCACAGCGCCTTCGGCGATACCGACCTGGACCAGCTCTGCGATCCCTTCGAGCGCGGCGTGATCTTCGGCACCGGCTGGGGCGCGCAGGATGAATCCACCATCAACAACAACGCCTTCCGCGACGGCGGCACCGCCTCGCCCTTCTCCAATCTGCTGGTGATGCCCAGCGTGGCCACCGCGGCCATCTCCATGCAATGGAATCTGCGCGGCTACCAGAACACGCCGGTTGCCGCCTGCGCCACCGGCAGCATCGCGGTCGGCGACGCCTATGAAGTGATCCGCTCCGGCCGCGCCAAGGTGATGCTGGCCGGTGGCGGCGAGAGCATCCGCGAAGGCTTCGGCGTGTGGAGCATCGACGCGCTGCGGGCGCTGAGCAAGGAACAGGAAGTGCTCGAACGTGCCTGTTGCCCCTTCAGCCTGGATCGCAGCGGCTTCGTGCTGTCCGAAGGCGCGGCGGTGCTGTGCCTGGAAGACTACGAGTTCGCCAAGGCGCGCGGCGCGCGCATCCTGGCCGAGATCGTCGGCTACGGAAACTACTCCGATGCGCGCGACATCACCTCGCCGGCCGAGGATCTGCTCGCCCGCAGCATGACGATACGCACCGCCTGCGCCCAGGCCGGCATGCCCGCCGACGCGATCGACTATGTGAACGCCCACGGCACCTCGACGCCACTCAACGACCTCAACGAAACCCAGGCGCTCAAGCTCGCGCTGGGCAACGCGGCGCAATACGTGCCCATCTCCAGCACCAAGTCCTACACCGGCCACCTGATCGCCGCCACCGGCGCCATCGAGTCCATCTTCTGCATCAAGACGCTGCAGACCGGCCTCATGCCCGCCACCATCCACCTGGCGCGGCCCGACCCCGAGTGCGATCTGGACTACATCCCGAACGAGCACCGCCACAAGCAGGGGCTGCGCTATGCGCTCAATCTGAACTACGGCTTCGGCGGCTCCAACAGCGCCCTCATCTTCGCCGCGGCGGAAGCATGAACGCGCTCCGCTTCGACTCCACCGCCACCGCCGCCTGGGCGGCCTTCTCCGGCGACTACAACCCCATCCACTTCGACCCGGCCTTCGCCCGCAGCACCATAGGCACCGACGGCACGGTGGTGCACGGCATGCTCGCCATGCTGGCGCTCAAGCAGGCGGTTTCCGAGCGCCCCTGGGCCGGCGACGGCTGGCTGCAATGGACCGGCATGCTCAAGCAGGCGATGCCCAGCCAGCTGGATTACGCGGTGCACCTGTCCGCCCCCGAGGCGGACGCCAAGGTCCGCTTCCGGCTGCACAGCCCGGCCGACGCCGAGAAGCGCATCCTCGGCAACTGCGCCCCGGTCGCCTTCGACACCGCGCCCTACCGCACGCCGCCGCGCCATGTGCTGGACGCCGCCGCGGTGAGCGAGCGCCTGCAGGGCTTCGCCGATGCCTTCCCTGCGGCGACCAGCTGCTGGGTGGCGATAGACGCGCTGATCTTCGCCGAATACATCCAGCGCCACTCGATCGACACCTTCCGCGAGGACATCGTCCAGCACTTCGGCGCCGAGATGGAGATCGACCTCGGCAAGGCCTCGCTGCTGACCATGCAGACGCATCACCGCTGCATCTTCCGCACCGCGCTGCTGCAGGACGTGGGGCATTTCACCTTCGACCGCATCGCCTACGACATCCGCAAGATCGACGAGATCACCACCCACGATTCGCTGTTCGCCACCATCGACATCCCGGTGTGGCTCAACGACACGCTGTCCCAGGTCGTGCAGATCGGCCTGATGGCCCGCAAGAAACCCGCCTTACCACAAGAGGAAGCTGAACTATGAGCACCGTATTCGAATTCCTGACCAACGAGATCGGCGACCTGGTCGACTTCGATGTCGCTGACATGAAGCCCGGCACGATGCTGCTGGAAATCGGCCTCGACAGCCTGGACTACGTCTCGCTGCAGGTGTCGATCAAGAAGGCCTACGGCTTCGAGCTCAATTTCGACGACTTCTCCTCCGGCAAGATCAAGACGCTGGAGGAATTCTGCGACTACATCGAAAACCGCACCGTCACCGCCTAAGGCACTGGAGTAATCCCCATGAGCGGATTGGAAACCATCGTCAAGTTCAGCTATCTGTCCGATGAGAACCGCTGGGATGCCAAGCGCTACCAGTTCGACTGGCTGCCCGAGCTCGATGAGCACGACAGGGACATCATCAAGCTGCTCGACTGTCTGCGCGACGGCGAATTCTCCGGACAGGCCTCGGCCGCCCAGTTCCACGACCTGATGATCCAGGCCAAGACCGAGGGCTACACCGACGACCTCGTCGCCGACTGGGCGCCGCTCTTCTCCTACATGAACGTCATCGTGTACGAAGAAATGCGGCACGGCCTCGTGCTCGGCCTGCTTCACCAGTACGTCACCGAAGGCAACACCGACTTCATCGCCGCCACCAACGTGCGCGAGTTCGGCAAGCGCTACATCTGGTGCTACGAGGAGCGGCGCTACTGGGATCTCTACAGCTACATCCTCAGCCACCTGTTCTCCGAGGTGATCAACACCGAGCTGTACCGCGACGTGGTCACCCGGGTGCATCACCCGGCGCTCAAGGAGGCGCTCGCCAATGTGCGCAACGACGAGGCCCGCCACATCGCCGCCTGGACCGCGCTGACCAAGGACCTCATCAACGCCGACCCGGAGCACAAGCGGCGGGCGCTGGCTTCGCTCGAACGCGGCCTGACCTACCACAACGCGATGGTGCACGAGACCTACTTCGAGGGCCTCAACAAGATGCTGCCGCTGTTCATCTCCGAGCAGAAGAACAAGCTCGGCCCGATCAAGCGCATCAGCAAGCAGAAGTTCCGCATCCTCGAAGAGCTCTTCGGCAGCGACAACCCGTATTCGGAAACCGAGGTGCAGCAGATCCACCTGATCTACCTCGGCAAGGCCGCCGGCCACACCCGTGCGCGCTACTCCGAAGAGGCCGAGACCAACATCGAGTTCATCGCCTGAAGCCGCAGCACAGGCCCCGGCCCGCCCGCAACGCCGCCCCGCTCCGCCGGGGCGCGGCGGGCGGCGCCTTTTCGCAGCAGCCCGGCAGCGCAGACTGCCGCACCGAGGAAACGATCAAGTGAACAAGGGTTGGGTTTTCGTCAGCGGGGGCACCCGCGGCATCGGCGCGGGCATCGTCCGCGCGCTCGCCACCGCCGGCCATCCGGTAGCCTTCACCTACGCCGCGTCCGACGCCGCCGCGCGTGCGCTCGAAGACGAGCTCGCCGGCACCGCCGAATGGTGCCGCGGCTACCGCTGCGACATGGCCGACCGGACCGCGGTCGAACAACTGGCGCGCGAACTGCTCTCCACCCGCGGCGCGCCCTACGCGCTGGTGAACAACGTCGGCATCACCCGCGACGCCCTGCTGCTCAACATGGACGACGGCCACTGGGGCGACGTGCTCCGCACCAACCTGGACTCCGCCTACCACGCCAGCCGCGCCTTCGTGAATTCGATGATAGAAGCCGGCGACGGCTGCATCATCAACATGAGCTCGGTCACCGGCATCAAGGGCAATCCCGGCCAGGCCAACTACGCCGCCACCAAGGCCGCGCTGATCGGCATGACGCGCTCGCTGGCGGTCGAACTCGGCCGCTTCAACATCCGCGTCAACGCGGTCGCCCCCGGCGTCATCGCCACCGAGATGACCGCCAACCTGAACGAGATGCAGCTGAAAAAGCTGGCCTCCGGCATTCCCCTGCGCCGCCTCGGCAGCGTCGAGGAGATCGCCGCCAACGTCGCCTTCCTGCTGAGCCCGGCCTCGCGCTACACCACCGGCCAGACCTTCGTCATCGACGGCGGCCTGACGGCCTGAGGGCCCGATAGCGCAGCCGCCCCTCCAGGTAGAACCCCATGCAAGATCAAGGCTCCCAGACCATCCTCCTGACCGGCGCCACCGGCGCTGTCGGCACCGAGCTGCTGCCACGCCTGCTGCGGCGCAATCCGCAGGCGCGCATCGTCGCGCTGGTCCGCGGCGCCGACCAGGCCGAGGCCGAAAGCCGCCTCGCCGCTACCCTCGCCTTCTCCGACACCGCGCCCGCCGAACGCGCCCGCGTGCATGCGTTGCGCGGCGACGTCTGCGCCCCGGCGCTGGGCCTGGATACCGACACCCTGCGCGGCCTCGCCGCCCAGACCTCGCAGATCTTCCACCTTGCCGCCAACGTGCGCTTCAACGCCGGGCTGGAGGATTCGCGCCTGGCCAACGTCGGCAGCACCCGCGCCATCCTGGAGTTCGCCCGCCAGGCCCATGCCGCGCGCGATGGCGCGCTGCGCCTGCAATACGTGTCCACCGCCTATGTCGCCGGCCGCCGGCTCGGCCCGCTGCACGAGCATGAACTCGACCTCGGCCAGTCGTTCTGGAACACCTACGAGCAGACCAAGCTGGAGGCCGAGACCGTGGTGCGGCAGGCGCAGGCCGAGCTGCCCATCACCATCTACCGCCCCAGCCAGATCATAGGCACCACCGCCGCCGGCAAGGTGCGCAAGCTCTTCGGCTTCCTCGAGTTCCTCAAGCTCACCTGTGCCGGCGTCATCCGCGCGCTGCCGGCGCACCCGGAAACGCGCACCGACATGATTCCGGTGGACTACGTCTGCGACGCAATCGCCTACCTCAGCGGCGAGCCGGACAGCGTCGGCCACTGCTACCACCTCGCCGCCGGGCTGGCGCACAGCACGCCGCTGGGCCGCGTGGTCGACATCGCCTACCGCGTGCTGGAGGAATACGCACCACCCTCGCGCCTGCCGCCGCGGCCGGATTTCGTGCCCATCGACCTGTTCGAGCGCCAGGCCAGCGATGGCCAGGTGCACAAATCGCTCAACGGCCTGCTCCAGCTCTACCAGACCTATATGTCCTACGAGCGCGACTTCCAGGTCGCCGATACCATGGCCCGCCTCGCCCGCGGCGGTGTAAGCCTGGCGCCGATGGACGAAGTCGTCGAGGCCGGCGCCCGCTACGTCGTCGCCCAGCACTTCGGCACCACCGCCCGGGCCGCCGCCTGACCCGCGGCCGCGCCGCCAGCCCGCCTTCCGCGGGCCGGCCGGCGGCATCGCCCACGCAAGGAAACCCATCGCAGCAATGAGCGTCCCCAGCCCGTCCTCCGCCCCTCCCCTCGTGCGCCTGCACGAAGTCCGCCGCCGCTTCCTGCTTGGAGAAACCGCCGTCGACGCCCTCGCCGGTATCTCCTTCACCATAAACAGCGGTGAGTTCCTCGCCGTCTGGGGGCCGTCCGGCAGTGGCAAATCCACGCTGATGAATGTGCTCGGCCTGATCGACACCCCTTCTTCCGGCGAGGTGTGGTTCGATGGCCAGGACACCCGCGGGCTGGCCGACGACGCCCTCACCGACTTCCGCGGCCGCCGCATCGGCTTCGTGTTCCAGAGCTTCAACCTGGTGCCGGTGTTGTCCGCCCTCGAAAACGTCATGCTGCCGCTGCAGATCCAGGGCGTACCCGAGCGCCAGGCGCGCGGGCGTGCCGCCGCCGCGCTCGACGAGGTCGGCCTGGAACGCTTCCACGGCTCCCGCCCGGATCGCCTCAGCGGCGGCCAGCGCCAGCGGGTGGCCATCGCCCGCGCACTGGCCATCGAGCCGCGGCTGGTGATCGCCGACGAGCCCACCGCCAACCTCGACTCCGACAACGCCGCCATGGTCGTGGCGCTGATGCGCAAGCTCAACCACGACAAGGGCGTCACCTTCGTCTTCACCACCCACGACCCGCGCCTGCTCGACCAGGTGGATAGACGCATCCACCTGCGTGACGGCTGCATCGAGAGCGACGAGCACAGCGCATGAACACCTTCAGACTCGCGCTCCGCGGCCTCAGCCGCAATCGCCGCCGCAGCCTGGTGACGCTGCTCACCATCGCCTTCGGCTTCGCCGCCATCGCCCTCTTCGCCGGCTACACCCACAATGTCTATGACGGCCTCGCCCGCCAGGCGGTGCATGGCGAGCTGCTGGGCCATCTCACCCTCTCCAAGCGCGGCATGAGCAAGGAAGGCAAGCTGGACCCGGAACGCTACCTGCTCACCGCCGCCGACATCGCCCAGATACGCGACGTGCTGCGCGACCAGCCCGGCATCGAACTGGTCGCCCCGCGGCTGGCGCTCAGCGGCATCGTCAGCAACGGCCGCGCGAGCACCATCTTCATTGCCGAAGGCATAGAGCCGGGCGCGATGGACGGGCTGCAGGCCGGCCTGCTCACGCTGCAGGACATCCGCCGCGAAGCCTTCATGCGCACGCTGAAGAAGCTGGACCCGGAGCATGCCGACGTCGTCGCCCTGTCCGCCGGGCTGGCCGAACTGCTGCACCTGCCGCTGCAGGGCCAGGCCGCGCTGCTGGTGAATACCCTGCACGGCCAGGCCAACGCCATGGACATCACCGTGGGCAGCACCTTCACCACCGGCAACGCCAACACCAACGACAAGAGCGCGCTGATCCCGCTGGCGCTCGCCCAGTCGCTGTACGACATCGACGGCGGCGCCGACCGCCTGACCGTGCTGCTGGACGACATCGCCCACACCGAGCGCATGCGCGAGCGCCTGGGCGAGGCCCTGCGCGCCACCGGCCTGGACATCGAAATCCGCAGCTGGCAGGACCTGTCGGACTTCTACAACCAGGTCCACAACATGTTCAACATGATCTTCGGCTTCATCTTCAGCATCGTGCTCACGGTGGTGGTGATGGGCACCGCCAATTCCATGAGCATGACGGTGATAGAGCGCACCCGCGAGATCGGCACCCTGCGCGCCATCGGCCTGCGCCGCGGCGGCGTGCTGCGCCTGTTCGCCGCCGAAGCCATGCTGTTGACGCTGGTGAGCTGCGCGGTCGGCCTGCTCATCACCATCGCCGTGCGCTACGGCATCAACGCCGCCGCCATCTCCTACGTACCGCCCAACAGCACCTCGCCGGTGCCGCTGCTGGTCGACCTCGACTTCGCCCGCATCGCCTTCACCCTGGTGCTGATGCTGGCCGTGGGCAGCCTCGCCGCCTGGCTGCCGGCACGCCGCGCCGCCCACCAGGCCATTCCCGACGCGCTCGGCCACAACTAGACCGTTACGGAATCCGCCCCATGCTCCGCAGACTCCTCGCCGCCGCCAGCCTCGCCCTCATCGCCGCCACCACCCTGGCGCACGCCGGCCCCGACCCGCAGGCCCTGCTCAGGAACGCCGACCGCGCCCGCGGCGGCGGCCTGCCCGGCGTGGTCTGGGACATCCACCTGAACTCGCAGGAAGACGGCAAGGCCGGCGAACCGCAGCGCCTCACCGTGCGCGCCACCGACCAGGCCAGCGTGGCCGAAACCCAGGAGCCGGCGCGCTTCAAAGGCTCGCGCCTGCTGCAGGTGGAACGCAACATGTGGCTGACCCGGCCCGGCCTGTCCAAGCCCATCCCGATCTCGCCGCGCCAGCGCATGAGCGGCCAGGCCGCCAATGGCGACATCGCCGCCACCAACTACGCTCTCGACTACGAAGCCACGCTGGCCGGCAACGAAACGGTGGATGGCGAGGACTGCGCGGTACTGGAGCTGAACGCCCGCCACAAGCGCACCACCTACGACCGCATCCGCTACTGGGTCTCCGCCAGCCGCGGCGTCGGCGTCAAGGCCGAGTTCCTGTCGGTCAGCGGCAAGCTGCTCAAGACCGCCTACTTCGAATACGCCCATACCATCCAGCACGACGGCCGCCAGATTCCCTTCGTCAGCCGCATGCGCATCCGCGACGCGCTCACCGACGGCGAAACCGTCATGGAATTCCGCGATGTCCGCATCGAACGCATCGCGCCGGACGTGTTTGATCTGGGGCAGAGCCAGTGAGCGGCACGCGCCGCCCCCCTAGCCCGCGCCACCCTAGCCCGCGCCACCCTCTCCGCCCCTGTTCCCGCCTCCGCGCCCTCGCCGCACTGCTCGGCGCCCTGGCGCTGCCGCAAGCCGCCACCGCGAATGAAGACTGGGCGCTGAGCGCCGATGCCACCCTCTACGGCTACGCCAACACGCTGCAGCCCGCGCACGACAGCGTCCAGAACCCGGACAACCGCATCGCCCGGCTCGCCCGCGACAGCCTCACCTTCGAAGGCCGCTTCAACCTCAAGGCCGAGCGCGGCCCGCTGCGTCTCACCGCACGCCCCATCGTCCACTGGCAGCACGACAACCAGCAGGGCAGCGGTAGCCAGAGCTACCTCAGCCAGTGGCAGCTGCGCTGGCGCGCCGGCACCGACATCACCGCCGCCATCGGGCGCGAAACCCTGAGCTGGGGGCCGGCGCAGTTCCGCTCACCGTCCAATCCGTATTACTTCGACAACGGCCGCAGCAACCCCATACGCGAACTCTCGGGCGTGGATGTCGCCCGCCTGATCTGGGCGCCGGACGTCACTCGCAGCGTCTATCTGGCACGCATCGCCAGCAGCGGCCATGACGCCGCGCGGCCCGATCCCTGGGCCGACAGCTGGCTGCTCAAGGCCGACCTGCGCAGCGACGACCTCGCCGCCGGCCTGGCGCTGGCCGGCCGGCCGCAGGCCGGCCACTTCATCGGCGCCCATCTGCAGCACACCGTCAGCGACGAATGGCTGCTCTATGGCGAATTCGGCTCCTCCACGCTGACCCGCAGCCTGCGCCCGGCCGGCGATGCGGCGCTGCCGGTGGACATCGCCGACGAATCGCCGCGCCATTCGAGCTGGCTGCTGGGCGCCAGCTACACGCTGGAAAACGGCCACAGCCTCACCGCCGAATACCTGCGCTACGGCCACGGCTACGACGGCGACGCCCGCCGCAGCCACTTCCGCCGCGCCGCAGCGGCGACCAGCCGCCTGCCCGCCGCCGAGGCCGCGCAGACCCTGGGCGCCGGCCTGGGCGCCGCGCCGCCGCTGCTCGGGCGCGACTACCTCCACCTGATCTGGCAGAACAGCCCGCTGAGCGACGACGGCTACTGGCGTCTGATGCTGAGCCACAGCCTCGCCGACGGCAGCGCCCAGGGCAGCCTGTTCGCCGAGCGTCCGCTCAGCCGGCATGTCACCGCCTTCGTGCTCGGCACGGTACCGGTCGGCGGCCGCGGCACCGAGTTCGGCGACCTGTTCGACTACAGCCTCACCCTGGGCGCGCGCATCGCCCTGCCTTGAGCCACGCGAGCGGCAGCCGCATCCGCAGCGCCCCCGCTGCATCCTCCCCCCGCGCCGAAACTTTCGCCCGGCTGTGGCACTCTCCGTCCCATCCCCGCCACTCATTCCGCGCCGCCCCGCGGCCCTGCCGGAGTATTGCCATGCGCCTGCCCATCCATCCCGCCATCGCCGCCCTGAGCCTCCTGAGCCTCCTGAGCACCCTGGGCGCCAGCCACACCGCCCTTGCCGCGGACACGCCCGCGGCGGCCGCCAGCCCCGCCCCCCCGCTGCTGGACAACAGCTTCCGCCGCCTGCATGCGGATGAAACGGTGGATCTCAAGCGCTACCAGGGCCAGCCGCTGCTGGTGGTGAACACCGCCAGCCACTGCGGCTACACCAGCCAGTTCAAGGAGCTGGAAGCGGTGCACCAGCGCTACAAGGCCAGCGGCCTGAAAGTGCTGGGCTTCTCCTCCGACGACTTCAACCAGGAGGCGGACAACGAGGCCAAGGCGGCCAACGTCTGCTTCGTCAATTTCGGCGTCAGCTTCGACATGTTCGCGCCCACCCATGTGCGCGGCGAACAGGCCAACCCGCTGTTCCGCCAGCTGGCGCGGGAATCGGTGGAACCGAAGTGGAACTTCACCAAGTACGTGGTCGGCCGCGACGGCAAGGTGCTCGCCAGCTTCCCCAGCAAGGTGAAGCCGGACGCGCCGGAAGTGACGGCGGCGATAGAACGGGCGCTGGCCGAACCGGCGCGCTGAGGCCGGCCGCCGGGCCGCCGCGCGCATCACGCACGGCCCGGCACAGACCCGGCCGGCTCAGCCCTCCGCCGGAGTCAGCGCGCGGAACATGGCGCAGCGGTCGAAGGCGGCCATGTCCGCCGGCACCGCCTTGCGGCCGCAGTACTTGGCCACCAGCTTGGCCAGGCCCTTGATGTCGCGGCCGGAGGCTTGCGGGTAGCGCGTCACCAGGCCGTCCACCAGCGCCGCGTCCAGCGCCAGGCCGAACTGCTCGGCCATCACCCGCCAGATGCGGGCGCGCGCCTCGGCGTCGGGCGGTTCGTAGCGGATCAGCGCGATGCAGCGGGAGACGATGGCTTCGTCGATGTCATCCACCCGGTTGGTGGTGAGGAAGAGCAGGCCATTGAAGTACTCCAGCACGCGCAGAAACACGCCCACCACCGCGTTCATCGAGATGTTGTCGTCGCGGCGCTTGATGTAGACGTCCGCCTCGTCGATCAGCATCACCGCGCCCCAGCGCTGGGCGCGGGTGAGCACCTCCTTCAGCGCGGTCTCCATCGCCGCCACGTTGAGGCCGAGCTGGCCGGAATGCACCCGGTACAGCGGCCGGCGGATGATCTCGGCGTACACCTCGGCGGTCAGCGTCTTGCCCACGCCCGGGGGGCCGGCGCACAGCACGGTGGTGCCGCCGGACTTGCCGGCGACGATGTCCTCCATCAGCACGTCCATCTCGGCGGTGAGGATGTCGATGAGATCGGTCTGTTCCTCCGGCAGCACCAGCTTGTCCTTCAGCTCCGGGCTGTAGCGGTAGGGCTCCAGGTCGTCCACATGCACCCACACGTAGTGGTGCAGGTCGAGGTGGAACATCAGGATGTAGAACTGCACCGGCAGGCGGGTGAACATGCCCTCCGGCAGGATGGCCTGGATGGCCTCGATCTCGGCTTCCAGCTTGAACTCGCCGTTCTTCGACGCCCAGCGCAGGTAGCGCTCCAGCACATTGCCCTGGGTGTCCAGCGTCAGCGAGCGGTCGGCGAGGATGTTCTCGTCGTTCACCAGCCGCGCCTTGCCGCCGCTGGAAGAGAGCACCACCACATCCTTGCGCGACCAGTCGGTGTCGCGGTGGGTGGCGGTGGGGTTCTCGGCGTAATAGCCGGTGCCGCCGCCGGAGAACTGCTCGCCGTAGCGGGCGCGCCAGTCGAAGTAGCGCTGCTCGCCCTCGTCGTAGGCCTGCAGCAGCGCCGACGTTTCGCGCACGAAGCCCTTGCCGGCGAAGATCTCCGCCACCGTGCGGCCGGGAATGTCGCTGGGGGTGATGCGGATGTTGGCGGTGGCGAGCTTGCCCTTGGCGTTGGCGCGCAGCTCCACCAGCACCTTGGCGCTCTCTTCGCCGCCGGGCGGGGTGTAGTCGATGCGCGCCACCGCCCAAGCCTGCGGCTTGCCGGTGAGGGCGGCGGTGAACAGCCAGCCGCGCTCGCCGCCGGTGGCGAGGTAGCGGATCACCTCCGGCACCACCCGCTCCAGCTCGTCGTCGGCGAAGCGGTAGCCGCCGTCGTTGAAGGCCGCGCTCAGCGTCGCCAGCTGCGCGGCGCGGGCGCGCTCGTTCGGCCCGCCGGCGTCGTAGAGGTCGCCGAGGAAGCGCACCTCGGCATGCTCCAGCTGGGAGAAGGGCACCTCCGCCCGGTTGCCGAGCTTGAGCTGGTCCTGCAGCCAGCCCAGCCGGGGGAAGGCCTGCACCATCGCCTCCACATGCCGGCGTTCGATCTGTAGTTTCACTGCGTGCTCCCTGGGGTTTGGGGTACGGCAGACGAGCAGGTTCGATGCCATCCGCAACTGCGCCATCTTTCCCTTTGCAAACAGCTGCTTGCGCAAAATGCGCGCTGTCGCATTCCCCACACGCGCCGCCCCGCCTCGACCGGAAGGAACACTTACGCTGCGGTGCGCAAAGCCCCTTTTCACCCCGATGGACAATTGCTTTCCACTTTTGTCGACGAAATGTAGCGAAGCGCAGCCGCCGCCTATCTCCATCGGCCAAAGAGGTCGTAGCCAAGCTACTGATTCGGCAGCACATACGGCCATGTGCCGGAATTGGCACAGTCCCTGCAACTGTTACGCCATTCGTTACACCGGCGAACGACCCCATGGAATCCACCTACGGCAGCACCCTCATCCTCGGCATCGGCAACCTGCTGTGGGCAGACGAAGGCTTCGGCGTGCGCTGCGTCGAGGCTTTCGATACCGCCTGGGAAACCCCGGCCGACGTCACCGTGATGGACGGCGGCACCCAGGGCCTCTACCTGCTGCCCTATGTATCCGCCGCGCAGCGGCTGATCGTGTTCGACGCGGTGGATTACGGCCTGGAGCCGGGCACCATGCGCCTGGTCGAGAACGACGAGGTGCCGCGCTTCATGGGCGCGAAGAAGATGAGCCTGCACCAGACCGGCTTCCAGGAAGTGCTCGCCTCCGCCGCCATGCTGGGCCGTGGCCCGGCGCAGATGCTGCTGATCGGCGTGCAGCCGGTGGAGCTGGAGGATTTCGGCGGCAGCCTGCGGCCGCAGGTGCGCGCCCGCGTGCCGGAGGCGGTGGAACTGGCCGCCGCGCGGCTGCGCGAATGGGGGGTGACGCTGACACCGCGCGCCGAAGCGCCGGCCCGCCTCAACGACGACGCCCTCGCCCTGCACGCCTACGAGCAGGGCCGGCCGGCGGAGGAACTGGCCTGCCGCACCGGCGACGAGCGCTTCATGCCCAAGGCGCCGCAATGAAGGCCGCCTCCTGTACGCCCTCGGCCCGACGGGCAAGCTGATGTGCGTCGGCATTCCCATGCAGGTGCTGCGCTGCGAAGACAGCCGCGCGCTCTGCCTCGACCGCGACGGCGGCGAGACCTGGATAGACACCCTGCTCACCGGCCCGCAGCCGGCCGGCGCCTGGCTGATGACCTTCCTCGGCGCCGCCCGCGAAGTCATCGACGCCGACGAAGCCGCCCGCACCCTGGCCGCGCTGGCCGCGCTGGACAGCCTGCTGGCCGGCGGCACGCCCGACCTGGATGCCGCCTTCGCCGACCTGGTCGGCCGCGAACCCCAGCTCCCCGACTTCCTGAGAGACCAGAAGAAATGAACGACGCCACCTCCTTCGGCATCAGCGCCAGCCCCTTCGAGCAAGGCCTGCAGCGCCTGCGCGACCGCGACGGCTTCACCCAGCTCGAAGCCGGCGACCTCGCCGCCTTCGCCACCGCAAGCGGCGACGCGGTGATCCTGCTCACCGACGACCCGGTGCGCTGCCCGGAAGCCTGGGACATGGTGGTGGTGCTGCCGGAAGCGCTGAAATCCGCCGACGCCCCTTTCCGCTGCGCCTACGCCGCACCCGCCGCCAGCCGCGAGATCGCCGGCCAGTTCGGCATCAGCCGCTACCCGGCGCTGCTGTTCCTGCGCGGCGGCCAGCGGGGCGCCGAGGAAGAGGGTGAGGCCGCAGACGCCCGGCCCGGCGACTACGTCGGCGCCATCGAAGGCATGCGCGACTGGCGGCCGCTGGTGGACGCCATCAACCGCATGCTCGCCACCCCGGCCGCGCGCCGGCCCGGCATCGGCATCCCGGTGCGCGCCAGCATTCCCACCTCCTGTCACTGAGGACAGCGCCGATGAAAGCCTTCCCCATCCCGGTCGTCGCCGTCGGCCCCGGCTCCCAGTCGCCCTTCGAGGAAGAAGACCTGGAGTACATGCCCATGCCCAGCGGCATGGACACCTTCAACCCGCCGCGCCTGCCGGACGAAGTCGCCCCCGCCGACCGCGACGCCGCCGTCGGCCTGCTGCAGAACCTGATCGCGGCCATGGGCGCCTGGCCCTTCGGCGCGGCCGGCCACCCGGTGGCCAACCTCGCCGGCCTGCCGGCGGAGGTCCTGGCGCTGGTGAATGACGCCCTCGGCCAGGGCGAAGTCAGCGCCCGGGTGGAAGCCCGCGGCGGCGAACCGGCGCTGCGCATCCAGGAAACGGTGTTCGCCGGCGTCTGGCGCGTCATCGCCGAGGATGGCAGCTTCGACCGCATCGAAGCCTGCGCCATGCCGCCGGCCGCCATCACCCGGCCGCAGATCGACATGCCGGCCACGCTCACCCCGCCGCCGGCGCCGCAGGGCGTCATGAACGCACCGGCGGTGATGAACGAGCTGCTGGACGCCGTCGCCCGCCACCGCCCCGGCGCCCCGGCCCACATCATCAACCTCACCCTGCTGCCGATGACGCCGGACGACCTCAACTGGCTGGTCGCCAGCCTGGGCATCGGCCCCACGGTCATCCTGTCGCGCGGCTACGGCAACTGCCGCATCACCAGCACCGGCCTCGCCCGCACCTGGTGGGTGCAGTACTTCAACAGCGCCGACACCCTCATCCTCAACACCCTGGAAGTCACCGATCTGCCCGACGTCGCCCCGGCCGCCGCCGACGACTTCGCCGACAGCATCGTCCGCCTGCACGAGTGGACCGACAGCCTGGGCGAAATCTGAGCGCCGCCCTCCGGAGACCCGACACCATGTTCGAAGGCAGCTACCTCGGCGACGAAGACCGCCTGGACCCGAACGCCCGCCTGGAGTGCGGCATCTGCTGGTGGATCTACGACCCGGCCGAGGGCGACGCCCTCGCCCAGGTCGTGCCCGGCACCCCCTTCGCCGCCCTGCCCGCGCACTGGACTTGCCCTAATTGCGACGCCCCGCGGGAAAAATTCATGGTGGTGGACGAATGAGCCGACGCCCTGGCCGCAGCGCGGCCTGAACGCCCGCCACCCGACCGCCGCCGCTGCCCGAGAACGAGCCCGCCGCCCAGCCAAGCAATCCCGCCCGATGCACGCCCAACCGCCCGCCGGCCACGCCGGCAACCCCGCCGACGCCCTGCAGCGCGCCTTCGCCCGCATCGCCGCCACCCGCATGGCCGGGCTGCCGGTGTGCAATCCGGCGCTGACGGTGGCGGTGCCGGCGATGCGGCGGCACGACGGCGAATGGCTGGGCGTGTTGCTCACGCCCTGGGCGCTGTCGCTGGTCATCCTGCCCGGTAGCGGCGGCCAGTTCCGCGCCATCGCCGTCGGCGAATCGCAGGACTGGGCCTTCCCCTCCGGCAGCTACACCTTCCTCGGCAGCAGCGAGGACGGCCTCGGCCCCTACCAGACCTGCTCGCTGTTCTCCCCGGTGTTCGAATTCGACGACCAGGCCGCCGCCGAAGCAGTGGCCCTGGCCGCCTTCGACGCCCTGTTGCAGCCGAGCGAAGGCGCACTGGACAGCACCGCCGCCGCGCGCGAGGATGCGGAAGCCGCGCGGCTGGCCGGGCGTCCGCTCTCCAGCCAGGCGGTATCCCGCCGCGCCTTCCTGCGCGGCAGCCTGTTCGGAGGCCGGGAATGAACACGCAAGCCGAACCCCTGCTGCTGCACGCCCATCGCCAGGGCGGACAGCTGACGCGGATGGAGATCAGCAATCAGCGCCCGCGCGCCGCCGCCCTGCTCACCGGGCGCAGCCCGGATGAAGCCGCCGTGCTGGTGCCACGCCTGTTCGCCCTCTGCGCCCAGGCCCAGCAGAGCGCCGCCCGCCTCGCCTGCGCCGCCGCCATGGGCCAGCCCGCCCTCAGCGAAGGCGAAGCCGCCGCGCTGGAACGCCGGCTGGCCGCCGAAGCCGCCCAGGAACACCTGTGGCGCCTGCTGCTGGACTGGCCGCCGCTGCTCGGCTTCGACGCCCGCCGCAACCGCTACGCCGAATTGCACCGCCGCCTCTCCCGCCAGCTGAGCGCGGAAGACGCCTACGCCCTCGGCGGCGACCTGCTGGACCTGGTCGCCCGCGAGTTGCTGGCCGGCTTCTTCACCCGCCTGCGCGAACCGCGCAACCTGGGCGAATTCGTAGACCGCGCCGAAGCCGGCGGCGGCCTGGGCAGCGTGCTCGGCGCGCTGGTGCGCTTCGGCACCGCCGGCGCGCCGGCCAGCGGCGCGCTGCCCCTGCTGCCGCGGCGCAGCGCCGCTGGCTGGCTGGACGTGCTCGGCGGCCTGCCGGGCGAAGACTGGTGCCTGCAGCCCACCGACCACGGCGCCGCCGCCGAAACCGGCCCGCTGGCGCGCAACGCCGAATCGCCGCTGGTGCGCCTGCTGCTGGAGCAGGGCCACCGCATCTCCGCCCGGCTGCTGGCCAAGGTCATCGACGTGGCCGACTGCGCCAGCCGCCTGCGCCAGCCGCTGGCGGCGGAAGTGCCGGTGCTGGCGGATGCCGCCTCGCCGGCGCCCGGCGTCGGCCTCGCCTGGGTGGAAACCGCCCGCGGCCTGCTGCTGCACGGCGTGCGCCTGGATGGCGAAGGCCGCATCGCCGACTACCGGGTGTGCGCCCCCACCGAGTGGAATTTCCACCCCGCCGGCAGCTTCGCCAGCGAAGGCAGCGGCTGGCCGGCCCCCGACGGCGAAATCGCCCAAAAGCGGCTGCATGCCCTCGCGCTCGCCCTCGACCCCTGTGTAGCCTACCGGGTAATACTGGACGACGCCGACCCCATGGAAGAACCCGCGGCAGGAGCCGGCCATGCATGAGATGTCCCTGGCCGAAGGCGTGCGCAGCATCGTCGAGGACACCGCCCGCAACCACGGCGCCAGCCGGGTGGAAACGGTGGTGCTGGAGATCGGCGACCTCGCCGCGGTGGAAGTGGAAAGCCTGCGCTTCTGCCTCGACGTGGTGCTGAAGGACAGCGTGGCCGACGGCGCCACCGTGAGCATAGAGCGCGTGCCCGGCACCGGCTGGTGCCTGCGCTGCGCCGAAACCGTCGCCATCGCCCAGCGCTACGACGCCTGTCCGCGCTGCGGCGGCTACCAGGTGCAGCCCACCGGCGGCACCGAGATGCGGGTAAAGGAAATGGCGCTCGCCAGCGGCGAGCCCACCCCGGAGAAGGAGAGCTGAACCGATGTGTACCGTGTGTGGATGCGGCAGCGGAGAGCTGCGCTACAACGGCCAGCCGGCACGCCCGGCGGCCTCGCCCAAGGCCAGTTCCAGCGTCGGCTTCAAGCCCGCCGCCGGCGCTGCCCCCGCCACCGGCCATACGCCAGCCCCGCCGCCGGTGGAAACGCACCGCCCCACCGCCAGCGCCGGCGCGCTGCATTACGGCCACGGCCCGGCCCACGCCCATGCGCCCGGCCTGTCGCAGGCGCAGATGGTGAAGATAGAGCAGGACATCCTGGGCAAGAACGACCGCCTCGCCGCCGCCAACCGCGACTGGCTGGCGCGCCGCGGCGTGTTCGCCCTCAACCTCGTCTCCAGCCCCGGCTCGGGCAAGACCACGCTGCTGGTGGAAACCATACGCCGCCTCGCCGGCCGGCTGCCGGTGGCGGTCATCGAGGGCGACCAGCAGACCGAGTTCGACGCCGAGCGCATCCGCGCCACCGGCGCGCCGGCGCTGCAGATCAACACCGGCAAGGGCTGTCACCTGGACGCCCACATGGTGGGCGAGGCCTTCACCCGGCTGGACATTCCGCCGCGCAGCCTGCTGCTGATCGAGAACGTCGGCAACCTCGTCTGCCCGGCCGCCTTCGACCTCGGCGAGGCGCACAAGGTGGTGATCCTGTCGGTGACCGAGGGCGAGGACAAACCGCTCAAGTACCCGGACATGTTCGCCGCCGCCGACCTGATGCTGCTGTCCAAGACCGACCTGCTGCCCCACCTCAGCTTCGACGTGCAGCGCGCCATCGATTTCGCCCGCCGCGTCAATCCCGGGCTGCGGGTGCTGCAGCTCTCCTCCACCAGCGGCGTAGGCTTCAACGCCTGGCTGGACTGGATTGCCGACGGCGCGGCGGCGGCCTCCGCCAGCGCAGCGGAGGCCGTGGAGACGCAGCCATGAACGGCGACGGCGGCATCCCCCGCCATCTTCCGCCAACCCTGGAGCGCCGCCGCCTGCGGGTGCGCGGCGTGGTGCAGGGCGTGGGCTTCCGCCCCTTCGTCTACCGGCTGGCGCAGGAACTGGGCCTGTCCGGCTGGGTGCGCAACGATGGCGGCGGAGTCGAGATCGAGGTGCAGGGCACGCCCGGCAACCTCTCGGCGTTGATCGCCCGCATGCACGGCGAAGCACCGCCGCGGGCGCGCATAGACCACCTGGAAAGCGATCTGCGCGAGGCCGACACCGGCGACCACGGCTTCACCATCATGGCTTCCCGCCGCGGCGAGGTGACCACCGCCATCGGCCCGGACACCGCGGTGTGCGCCGACTGCCTGCGCGAGCTGTTCGACCCCGCCGACCGCCGCTGGCGCTATCCCTTCATCAACTGCACCCACTGCGGCCCGCGCTACACTATCACCCGCGGCCTGCCCTACGACCGGGTGAACACCAGCATGGCGGCCTTCGAGTTCTGCGTGGACTGCGCCGACGAGTATGGCGACCCCGCCGACCGCCGCTTCCACGCCGAGCCCGACGCCTGTCCGGCCTGCGGCCCGCACCTGACGCTGCTGGAAGGCTACGGCGTCACCGTCGCCACCCGCGATCCGGTGGCCGACACCCTGCTGCGCCTGCTGTGCGGCGAGATCGTCGCGATCAAGGGCCTGGGTGGCTTCCACCTGCTGTGCGACGCCCGCAACCCGGAAGCGGTGGCGCGGCTGCGGGCACGCAAGTCGCGCGAGGACAAGCCCTTCGCGCTGATGGTCGCCAACCTCGCCTCGGCACGGCGCTGGGCCAAGCTCTCCCCCACCGACGAACGCCTGCTCGCCAGCGCGGAGCGGCCGGTGGTGCTGTGCGACAAGCTGCCCAGCGTCGATAGCGAACTCGATGGCGTCGCCCCGCAGTTGGCCTGGGTCGGCCTGATGCTGCCCTACACCCCGCTGCACTACCTGCTGTTCCACGACCACGCCGGCCGCCCCGCCGGCACCGGCTGGCTGGACATGCCGCAAGACCTCGCCCTGGTGTGCACCTCCGCCAACCCCGGCGGCGAACCGCTGGTGATAGGCAACCGCGAAGCCACCCGCCGGCTGATGGGCGTGGCCGACGCCTACCTGATGCACGATCGCGACATCGTCGTGCGCTGCGACGACTCGGTGGTGCGCAGCCTGCCCGCCCCGCGCGCCGGCGACGCCGACATGCAGTTCGTCCGCCGCTCGCGCGGCTACGTGCCCAGCGCGGTCAAACTCGCCTGCAAGGGCGCGGCGGTACTGGCCTTCGGCGGCTTCCTCAAGAACACCCTGTGCATGACGCGCGGCGACGAAGCCTTCATGTCGCAGCACGTCGGCGACCTCGAATCCGCCGGCGCCTGCCAGGCGCTGGACGAAGCCGCCGAGCACCTGCGCCACATCCTCGCGCTGGAACCGGAGGCGGTTGCCCACGACCTGCATCCGGACTTCGCCTCCACCCACGCCGCGCTCGCCATGGCCGAGCGCCTGGGCATTCCCGCCTTCCCGGTACAGCACCACCACGCCCACATCGCCGCGGTGGAAGCCGAGCACCGCCACCTCGGCCCCACGCTGGGCCTGGCGCTGGACGGCACCGGCCTGGGCAGCGACGGCCGCGCCTGGGGCGGCGAACTGCTGCAGGTGGATGGCCCGCGCTTCGCCCGCCTCGGCCACCTCGCCGCCCTGCCGCTGCCCGGCGCCGACAAGGCCGCGCGCGAACCCTGGCGCATGGCCTCGGCGGTGCTGCACCTGCTGGGCCGCGGCGGCGAGATCGCCGCCCGCTTCCATCGCGAGCAGGCCGCGTGGCGCATGGCCGAACTGCTGGCGGCCGGCACCCGCTGTCCGCCCACCACCAGCCTGGGGCGCTGGTTCGACGCCGCCGCCGGCCTGCTCGGCGTGTGCGAACGCATGGGCTACGAAGGCGAAGCCGCGATGCGGCTGGAAAGCCTGGCCACCACACACGGCCCGGTGCTGCCGCTGCCCGGCGGCTGGCGCTTCGCGGACGACAAGGACACCGAAGCCGGCACGCTGGACCTGTTGCCGCTGCTCGCGGTACTCGCCGACGAGCGCAACGCCGCCCGCGGCGCCGCCCTGTTCCACGCCACCCTGGCCGCCGCGCTGGAAGCCTGGGTGCTGCGTGCCGCCGAACTCGCCGGCATACGCACCGTCGCCCTCTCCGGCGGCTGTTTCCTCAACCGCCTGCTGTCGCGCGACCTCGGCCGCCGCCTCGCCGCCCGCGGCCTCACCGTGCTGGAAGCCCGCCAGGTGCCGCCCAACGACGGCGGCCTCGCGCTCGGCCAGGCCCGCATCGCCCGCTACCTGCTCGAAGGATATTGAACGCATGTGTCTCGCCATTCCCGCCCGCGTGGCGGAACTGCTGCCCGATGATCGCGCCCGGGTGGAACTCGGCGGCGTCGCCAAGGAAATCTCGCTGGCGCTGGTGGACGGCATCGCGGTGGGCGACTACGTGATCGTGCATGTCGGCTACGCCCTCTCCCGGCTGGACCAGGAAGAGGCCGAGGCCACGCTGGCGCTGTTCGCCCAGGCCGGCCTCACCCCCTCGCTGGAGGACGCATGAAGTACGTGGACGAATTCCGCGACGGCGAACTCGCCCGCGGCATCGGCGCCGCCATCGCCCGCGAGGCCGACCCGGCACGCAACTACGCCTTCATGGAGTTCTGCGGCGGCCACACCCACGCCATCTCCCGCTACGGCGTGGTCGACCTGCTGCCGGCCAATGTGCGCATGATCCACGGCCCCGGCTGCCCGGTGTGCGTGCTGCCGGTGGGCCGCATCGACATGGCCATCCAGCTGGCGATGGAACGCGCCGTCACCATCTGCACCTATGGCGACTGCCTGCGGGTGCCGGCCTCCAACGGCCTGTCGCTGCTCAAGGCGCGCGCCCGGCTGGACAAGCGCCGCGCCGACATCCGCATGGTGTATTCCGCCGCCGACGCCCTGGCGCTGGCCCAGCGCGAGCCGCAGCGCGAAGTCGTCTTCCTCGCCATCGGCTTCGAGACCACCACGCCGCCCACCGCGCTGGTGCTGCGCCAGGCCCGCGCGCTGGGCCTCGCCAACTTCAGCGTACTGTGCAACCACGTGCTCACCCCGGCCGCCATCCGCGCCATCCTGCATGCGCCGGCCGGCGCCGGGGCGGATGCCAGGGTGAAGCTGGACGGCTTCGTCGGCCCGGCCCACGTCTCCACCGTCATCGGCAGCCGGCCCTACGATTTCGTCGCCGAGCAGCACCGCAAGCCGGTGGTCATCGCCGGCTTCGAGCCGCTGGACGTGATGCAATCCATCCTGATGCTGATCCGCCAGGTAAACGACGGCCGCGCCGAGATCGAAAACGAATTCACCCGCGCCGTCACCCGCGAAGGCAACCTCAAGGCCCAGGCGCTGGTGAGCGAAGTCTTCACCCTGCGCGACAGCTACGAGTGGCGCGGCCTCGGCAGCCTGCCCGACTCGGCGCTGCGCATCCGCCCGGAATTCGCCGCCTGGGATGCCGAAGCCCGCTTCGGCCTGGACTACGCACCGGTGCCGGACCACAAGTCCTGCGAGTGCGGCACCATCCTGCGCGGCGAGAAGCGGCCGGCGGACTGCAAGCTGTTCGGCACCGCCTGTACGCCGGAAACACCGATGGGCTCCTGCATGGTCTCCTCCGAAGGCGCCTGCGCCGCGCACTACAACTACGGCCGCTTCCGCGACATCCCGGTGGCAGCGGCGTGAGTCCGGCCACCGGCAAGACCCCGCCGGCGCGGCACGGACGGCGCCTGCCCCCCATGCTGGACACCGCCCGCCGCCAGCCGGCTATGCTGCCGGCTGCGGCCCGCCGGGTTTCGCCGCTCAACCCGCAGCACCGCCCCATCCAGAACAACTACATGCCATGAAAACCCACTACACCCGCCCGCTGGACCTGCGTTCCGGCCGTGTGGACATGAACCACGGCGCCGGCGGCCGCGCCACCGCCCAGCTGGTGGCCGACATCTTCGCCCGCGCCTTCGACAACCCCTGGCTGGCCCAGGGCGACGACGGCGCGGTGCTGCCCGCCCCGGCGCCCGGCGAGCGCCTGGTCATGGCCACCGACGGCCATGTGGTGTCGCCGCTGTTCTTCCCCGGCGGCGACATCGGCAGCCTGGCGGTGCACGGCACGGTGAACGACCTCGCGGTGATGGGCGCCCGCCCGCTCTACCTCTCCGCCAGCTTCATCCTGGAAGAGGGCTACCCGCTGGCCGATCTCAAGTGCATCGTCGATTCCATGGCCGCCGCCAGCCGCGCCGCCGGCGTGCCGGTGGTCACCGGCGACACCAAGGTGGTCGAGCAGGGCAAGGGCGACGGCGTGTTCATCGCCACCACCGGCATCGGCGCGCTGCCGGCCGGCCGCAGCCCCGGCGGCGCCCGCGCGCGGCCGGGCGACGTGGTGCTGGTATCCGGCAGCATGGGCGACCACGGCATGGCCATCCTGGCGGTGCGCGAATCGCTGGCCTTCGACTCCGAGATCCGCTCCGACAGCGCCGCCCTGCACGGCCTGGTGGAAGCGCTCTACGCCGCACTGCCGGCCGAGGCCATCCGCGTGCTGCGCGACCCCACCCGCGGCGGGCTGGCCACCACGCTGAACGAGATCGCCAGCCAGTCCGGCGCCGGCATGCGCATCGAGGAAGCCGCGGTGCCGGTCCATCCCCAGGTGGAAGCCGCCTGCGAGCTGCTCGGCCTGGACCCGCTCTACCTCGCCAACGAAGGCAAGCTGATCGCGGTCGTCGCGCCCGAAAACGCCGACGCCGCGCTGGCCGCGCTGCGCGCCCATCCGCTGGGCGCCGCCGCCGCCCGCATCGGCACCGTGGTGGAAGACGCCCACCACTTCGTCCAGCTCGCCACCCCACTGGGCGGCCAGCGCATGCTGGACTGGCTCAGCGGCGAGCCGCTGCCCCGCATCTGCTGAACTCCGCGATAGCCATGACCCCACCGCTGCCCCCCGAACTGCCCGCCATCCTCGTCGTCGATGACGAGATCCGCTCCCAGGAAGCCCTGCGCCGCACGCTGGAGGAGGACTTCGAAGTCCACACCGCCTCCAACGCCGAGGAAGCGCTGGCGGTGCTGGAGCGCGAATGGATACGCATCGTGCTGTGCGACCAGCGCATGCCCGGCACCTCCGGCGTCGCCCTGCTGCGCCAGGTGCGCGAGCGCTGGCCTGAAGCCATCCGCATCATCATCTCCGGCTACACCGACTCCGAAGACATCATCGCCGGCATCAACCAGGCCGGCATCTACCAGTACCTGCTCAAGCCCTGGCAGCCGGAGCAGCTACTGCTGACGCTGAAATCCGCCGCCGAAATGGCGCGCCTGCATGCGGAAAACCAGCGCCTGGCGATGGAGCTGCGCACCGCGGTGCCGGTGCTGGAGCGCCAGGTGGAAAACCGCCGCGGCGCCGCCCGCCGCCGCTTCGCACTGGACGCCATCGTGCGCGCGCCCGGCTCGCCGATGCACGGCATCTGCACGCTGGTGAAGAAGCTCTCGGCGCTGGACATCCCGGTGCTGCTCACCGGCGAATCCGGCACCGGCAAGGAGCTGCTGGCGCGGGCGCTGCACTACGACAGCCGGCGCGCAGACGAAGCCTTCGTGGTGGAGAACTGCGGCGCGCTGCCGGACCAGCTGCTGGAATCCGAACTCTTCGGCCACAAGCGCGGCGCCTTCACCGGCGCCTTCGAAGACCGCATCGGCCTGTTCAAGCAGGCCGACGGCGGCACCATGCTGCTGGACGAGGTGGGCGAAACCTCCGCCGCCTTCCAGGTGAAGCTGCTGCGCGTGCTGCAGGAGGGCGAAGTGCGGCCGGTGGGCGCGGCGCGGCCGATTCCGGTGGATGCGCGGGTGATCGCCGCCACCAACCGCGACCTGGAGGCCGAGGTGCTGGCCGGCCGCTTCCGCGAGGATCTCTACTACCGCCTCGCCGCCGTCACCGTGTCGGTGCCGCCGCTGCGCGAGCGGCCGATGGACATCCCGCTGATCGCCCAAGCCCTGCTGGACGAGAACCAGGCCGCGCTGGGCCGCCGCTTCGAGCCGCTGTCCGGGGAGATCATCGACTGCCTGGTGGCCTGGCGCTGGCCGGGCAATGTGCGCGAGCTGCGCAACGAGGTGCTGCGCATGATCGCCCTGGCCGAAGGCGACAGCCTCTCCGCCAGCCACCTCAGCCCGCGGGTGCTGCGCGCCGGCGAAGCCGCCGAGGAGCCGGCGCTCAACCTGCTGGGCGAACTGGAAGGCGACCTCAAGACCCGCCTGGAGACACTGGAAGCGCGCATCGTGCGCGAAAGCCTGATCCGCCACCGCTGGAACAAGACCCGCGCCGCCAAGGAGCTGGGCCTCTCCCGCGTCGGCCTGCGCAGCAAGCTGACGCGGTATGGGCTGGACAAAGGGGATTGAGGCCTGGGGTGGAGTGATTGGCGGGCTGCCGCCGGGAGGCGGTGGCACAAGGGGCGGTGGCCGCGGCCGGGATGCCCTCGCCTGGGGATAAGCGCGGGGGATGGGCCCGCATGGATGGTGGCAGCACAAGAAGCGATGAAGCCCCCCGGAACGACCGTCTGACCCCCCCGGGTCCAGCCGAATCGACGCGCTACCCACCCCACCGCCGTACTCCCTCCCCCCTCGCGGGGGAGGGCCGGGGAGAGGGGGCGCCCGTCAGGGCGTAAGCAGTAATTCCAGCACCACGGCCCCTCTCCCCCTGGCCAAGCCCTACCCAAACATATCCCGCCGTTCGCTCGCCTCGGCAATCGCGCTGGCCACGAACTCGGCGGTGGATTCCGCCCCCTGCGCCGCCACCGAGCGCTCCACCAGCGTGAAGGCCAGTACCAGCAGCCCGCGCATCTTGTCGAAGGCGGTGGGGTTGGTGTGGCGGATCAGCTCGTCGCCGCGCAGCACCGCATCCACCACGCCGGGGTCGCGCAGGCGGACGCCGCACAGGGCGGACAGGCCGGCCAGCTCCAGGACGACGGCGCCGAAATCCTGATCGAAACGGGATATGCCGGTCATACATAGCCTCCGTGGAAGCGCGGCCCCATGCGCCGCGTCCCCTCACTTTGGTTCATCACTTGCTGCAAAGCAACACGCAAGCGCCTGTCCTGAGGCCGGCTTGCCGGTGTTCTATTCCGCCACCGCCGGCAGGGCGATGAAGCCTTGCGCCAGGCTGAGCGGCGGCGGCTCCACCAGGCCGGCGCCCACCGCCGCGCTGCGGAACACCGGCCCCAGTGCCTGATCGCTCGCGCGCGCCCGCTCGCCCAGGCGGCCGCCATCGACGGCGCTAATCGGCCGGCCTATGGTCAGCGTGCCGTCGATGAACTGGATGGCGTAATTGCCGCTGCCCAGCCCGCCCGGCGTGATCACGTAGCGCCCCGTCGCCACCGCGCCCTGGCTGCCGCCGCCGTAAGCAAGCGCGCCGCTCAGCACCGAGGCGTCCTCGCCATTGACGAAGCCGCTGTAGCTCGCGCCGTTGCCGCCGCTCCAGGCCAGGCCGTCGTAGGTCTTGGCGGCGTCGCTGGCGGTCACGGTCAGCGTCGCCTTGCCCACCGTCAGCGCGCCATCGACATAGCTGATGACATAGTTGTCGCTGCTCAGGCCGGAAACGCTGATGCCGTAGCTGCCGGCATTCACCGCCCCCTGGGCATCGCCGCCATAGCTCAGCGCGCCGCCCAGCACCGCCGCCGTCTCGCCATTGACCAGACCGCTGTAGCTCGCGCCGTTGCCACCGCTCCAGGCCAGGCCGTCGTAGGTCTTGGCGGCATCGCTTGCGGTCACGGTCAACGCGGCCTTGCCCACCGTCAGCGTGCCATCCGCATAGCTGATGACATAGTTGTCGCTGCTCAGGCCGGAAACGCTGATGCCGTAGCTGCCGGCATTCACCGCCCCCTGGGCATCGCCGCCATAGCTCAGCGCGCCGCCCAGCACCGCCGCCGTCTCGCCATTGACCAGACCGCTGTAGTTCGCGCCGTTGCCGCCGCTCCAGGCCAGGCCGTCGTAGGTCTTGGCGGCGTCGCTGGCGGTCACGGTCAGCGCGGCCTTGCCCACCGTCAGCGTGCCATCCGCATAGCTGATGGCGTAATTGCCGGCACTCAGGCCGGACAGGGAAATGGTGTAGTCGCCGGCATTGACCGCGCCCTGGGCGTCGCCGCCGTAGGCGAGGCTGCCGCTCAGCACCGAGGCATTTTCGCCGTTGACGAAGCCGCTGTAGGAAACGATGCCGCCGCCGGCATAGGCCAGACCGTCATACGTCTTGCTGTCGCCATAGGAGCGCACCGTCAGCGCCGCCTTGTCCACCGCCAGCGCGCCGCTCTGGTAACTGATGACGTAGTTGTCGCTGTTCAGGCCGGAGGCGGTGATGCTGTAGTCGCCGGCATTCACCGCGCCCTGCGCGTCACCGCCGTAGATCAGGCTGCCACCCAGCACCGCCGCCGTCTCGCCATTGACCAGACCGCTGTAGCTCGCGCCGTTGCCGCCGCTCCAGGCCAGGCCGTCGTAGGTCTTGGCGGCGTCGTTGGCGGTCACCGTCAGTGCGGCCTTGTTCACCGTCAACCCGCCATCCACATAGCTGATGGCGTAGTTGTTGGCGCTGAGGCCGGACAGGGAGATGGTGTAGCTGCCGGCATTGACCGCGCCCTGGGCGTCGCCGCCGTAGGCGAGGCTGCCGCTCAGCACCGAGGCATCCTCGTCGTTGACGAAGCCGCTGTAGGAAACGATGCCGCTCCCAGCGTAGGCTAAGCCGTCATAGGTCTTGCTGTCGCCATAGGAGCGCACCGTCAGCGCCGCCTTGTCCACGGTGAGGGTGCCGGAGACATAGTCGAAGCTGTAGTTGTTGCTGCTGAGGCCGGAGGCGCTGATGGCGTAGCTGCCGGCATCCACCGCGCCCTGGCTGCTGCCGCCGTAGCTCAGCGCGCCGCCCAGCACCGCCGCGTCCTCGGAGCCGGCGAAACCGCTGTAGCTCACCCCGTTGCCGCCGCTCCAGGCCTGGCCGTCATAGGTCTTGGCGGCGTTGTTGGCGGTCACCGTCAGCGTCGCCTTGCTTATGGTCAGCGCGCCTTCGTAGACGATGTCGTAGCCGGTCTGGTCCGAATACAGCGCGTTGCTGGTGATCCTGAGGTTGCCGGCGGCGGTGCTGTATGCGCCGGCGTTGGCGCCGGTGGTGGCGTAGTAGAAGGCGCCACTGCCGATCAGCAGCGTGACATCGTCCGGCGGCAGATAGACGCCGCTGGAACCGCTGGCGTAGTAGCCGTCGTAGGTCTTGTCCCCCATCAGGCTCACGCTCACCGTCACCGGCGTCAGGAAGGCGCGCAGCAGCGGCATGCTGTAGCCCTCGTAGATGCGCCAGGTGGAGCCGGTGCCGCCAGCGTTGTCGATGTCCCAGCCGCTGAAGGTGGACAGGTTCTTCAACTGATCCGCGTTCACCGCCGAACCGCCGGTGCCGCCGTAGCTACCGGCCGAGCCGTAGTAGTAGCTGTTGACCACGCTGCTGGCCGCGTTGAGCCAATTGGTACCGACCAGGCCGCCGAAGCTGCCGGACGAATCGCGCGCGGTGCTCACCGAATAGGCATTCAGGATGTAGCCCTGCTGGCCGCTGTAGGGATCGTTGCTGTTCCAGCCGACCAGGCCGCCCACGTCGTAATCGCCGGCCACCTCGGTCCCCGCATAGGCGTTTTCGATCCGGCCCACGTTCCAGCCGACCAGGCCACCGACGCCGCCATCCTCCGCCCAAACCTCGCCGGTCACGAACACGCCCTTCAGCGTGCCGTAGTTAACGCCCACCAGGCCGCCCACCGCTTGGTAGCCATGGATGCTGACATCGACCAGGCCGAGATCGCGGATCAGCGAATTTCTCAGCGTATAGCCGAACAGGCCGACGTAGTGGCTGCTGCTTCCGCCCGCGGAGCTGGTGCCGCCGTCGACGGTGAGATTGCTGATGGTGTGGCCCAGGCCGGTGAAAGTGCCGTTGAAGAAGGTGTCCATATGGCCGATCAGGGCCTGGCCATAGGTCGTTCCCGAGGCATCCAGGTTGATCGCCAGCGCATAGCGACCGGACAGGTCCATCGAGTTGATCGCGGTCAGCCCGGCCATGCTGTGGATCAACGTGTAGGCCTGCCCGTTCACGCTGAAGCTGCCGCCGCTACCGGCGGTGAAGCTCACCGGCGCGCCCAGGCTGTAGTCCGAGCCACCGTAGTTCAGCGCCAGTCCGCCGCCGGCGTGCGCCACCGTGATCGGCGCGTTGATCTCGATGTTGCGCTCGGCGTTCAGCGTCAGCGTGGTGGCCGCATTCCAGCTCACCGTGTCATTGACGAAGATGTCGCCATTGCCGCCGGCCGTGCCCTGGGTCGCGGTGCTGATGCTGACGCTGGTGAGGGCGAGGTCGGCGGAGAGCTGGGCGCCGGTGATGTTGCCGCCGCTGGCGGCGATGGTGTAGTCGTTGGGGTCGATCAGCCAGGTGCCGGTCTGGCCATTGGCGGCGAGCGTGGTGACTTTGCGCCCGGCTTCCAGGGTGACGGTGGCGGCGCTGGTTTCGATGAAGCCGCCATCGCCGCTGTCCGGCGCGCTGGCGTCGAGCAGGCCGCTGTGTCTGACCTCACCATGGCTCATGTCGGCCAGCAGCAGGATGCGGCCTTCCTGTTCCTGCAGCGTGCGCGCCTGGATGGTGCCGCTGTTGGCGACGATGCCGGCGGACAGCGCATCGGCCGCCTTGCTCGTCATCAGCACCTGGCCGCCGTCGGCGACGATGAGCTGCTTGTTCTCGATCAGGGTCTGCACGGTAGCCGGCTCCAGCGCTACCTGCAGCAGGCCATCCGCGCCGGCGGCCAGCGTGACCTTGTCGCCGGCGGCAAAGACAACATTGCCCAGGCGCGCACTGACGATGCCTTCGTTCTTCACCGTCGGCGCCAGCAGTGCCACCAGCCCGCCCTCGGCGGCGGTGATCTCGCCTTGGTTCAGGACGCTGCCGGTAGCGCCATCGCGGCTGAACACCAGCCGCCCGGCGAGGAAATCCTCATTGGTGATATCCAGCGTGGAGGCGACCAGCGCGCCCACGTCCACCTTGCTGCCGCTGCCGAACACCACCCCCGCCGGGTTGATCAGGTAGACCTGCCCGTTCGCCGTGAGGCTGCCGTAGATCTGGCTGGCGTCGCCCGACAGCACCCGGTTCAGCGCCACGCTGGAGGACGAGGGCTGCAGGAACTGCACCGCCGCCGAGCTGCCGATGTCGAAGCGCTGCCAGTCGATGATGGCCTTGTCGCTGCCCTGGCTGACGGTGAGCGTGTTGCCGCTCTGGCTGATGCCGGCCTGGCCGGCGACCACCTGGCCGCCAGTGGGCAGGGCGTCGGCCGCCGGCGCGGCCCAGGCGCCGCTGGCAACGAAGCCAGCCGCCAGGACCACCGCCAGCGGCTTCAGGCTGCGCCCGCCGGCCTTGCCACGGCCACGGGCCGATTCAGGGGCGGGCACGCAGGGGCGGCCCTGGGCGTTGCAGACGAGTCGATAGGCGTGGTTCATGGCAGGGACTCTCGAATGACGAAGACGGAAAAAGGCGCTCAGTGCGCGAGCTGGATGAAGTCGCTCGCCAGCGCCAGCGGAACCGGGGTGCGCCCAAAGCCCGCCATCAGCGCGGCAAAGCCCGGCAGCGACGGCGCGCGGCGCGTGAGTTCGGGCGTGGCGGAGGTGGACACCCGGCCGCCATCCATCGTCAGCGGACGCTGGATCCGCAGCTGACCGTCGACGAACTGGATGAGGTAGTTGCCGCTGCCGAGCCCGCCCGGCGTGATCGCGTAATTCCCGCCCGCCACCGCGCCCTGGCTGGAGCCGCCGTAGCTCAGCGCGCCGGAGAGCACGGATACGTCCTCGCCGTTGACGAAGCCGCTGTAGCTCACCCCGTTGCCGCCGCTCCAGGCCATGCCGTCATAGGCCTTGCTGGCGTCGCCGGCTGTCACCGTCAGCACCGCCTTCGCCACGTCCAGCGTGCCGTCCTGGTAGGTGATCGCATAGTTGCCGGAGCTCAGCCCGGACAGGCTGATGCCGTAGCTGCCGGCATTCACCGCGCCCTGCGCGTCACCGCCGTAGCCGAGGCTGCCGGACAGTACCGAGGCGTCTTCGCCATTGACGAAGCCGCTGTAGGACACGCCACCGCCGCCGCTCCAGGCCAGGCCGTCGTAGGTCTTCGCGGCATTGCTGGCGGCGATGGTCAGCGCCGCCTTGTCCACCGTCAGCACCCCGTCCACATAGCTGATGGTGTAGTTGCCGCTGGCGAGGCCGGAGGCGCCGATGGCGTAGCTGCCGGCATCCACCGCGCCCTGGCTGTTGCCGCCATAGCTCAGCGTGCCGCCCAGCACCGACTCGTTCTCGCCGTTGACGAAGCCGCTGTAGCTCACGCCATTGCCACCGCTCCAGCTCAGGCCGTCATAGGTCTTGCTGGCGTCGCTGGCGGTGACGGTGAGGCTGGCCGGGGTGATGGTGAGGGTATTGCCGATGAGGCTGATGCTGTAGTTGGCATTGCCCAGCGTGCCCTGGCCGATGGCGTAGCTGCCGGCGTTCTCGCCGGCGTCGCGCGACAGGCTGCCGCTGAGCGTGTCGCTGCCGAGCAGGCCGTTCGTCGTCCAGCCCAGCGCCGGATCGGCATCGCCGTAGGTTTTGCTCGCCGCGTCCGCGCTCACCGTGATCGCCCTGGGCGTGATGGTCAGCGTGCTGCCGCTGAAGCTGATGACGTAGTTGGCGTTGCTCAGCGTGCCCTGGCCGATGCCGTAGCTGCCGGCGTTCTCGCCGGCGTCGCGCGACAGGCTGCCGCCAAGGGTGTCGCTGCCGACCAGCCCGTCCGCCGTCCAGCCCAGCGTCGGGTCGGCATCGCCATAGGTCTTGCTCGCCGCATCCGCGCTCACCGTGATCGCCTTGGGCGTGATGGTCAGCGCGCCGCCGGTGAAGGTGAAGCTGATGCTGTAGTTGGCGTTGCTCAGCGTACCCAGAGCGATGGCGTAGCTGCCGACGTTCTCGCCCGCCAGCCGCGACAGGCTGCCGTTGAGCGTGTCGTTGCCGATCAGGCCGTCCGCCGTCCAGCTCAGCACCGGATCGGCATCGCCGTAGGTCTTGCTCGCCGGGCCGGCGGTCACCATGATCGCCTTCGGCGTGATGGTCAGCGTGTTGCCGCTGAAGCTGATGCTGTAGTTGGCGTTGCCCAGCGTGCCCTGGCCGATGGCGTAGCTGCCGGCGTTCTCGCCGGCATCGCGCGACAGGCTGCCGCCGAGGGTGTCGCTGCCGATCAGCCCGTCCGCCGTCCAGCCCAGCGTCGGATCGGCATCGCCATAGGTCTTGCTCGCCGCGTCCGCGCTCACCGTGATCGCCTTCGGCGTGATGGTGTAGCTGCCGTCGTAGATGATGTCGTAGCCGGTCTGGCTGGAGTAATAGCCGCCGGTGATGTTCAGGCTGCCGCCATCGCCGGAATAGGTGCCCGCATCCGCGCCGGTCCAGTAGCTCAGCGTGCCGCCGCTGCCGGAGAGAGTGACGCCATTGGGCACGACATAACCGTTGGTGGTGCCGGAAACGCCGTTGCCGTCGTAGGCCTTGCTGCCGAGGTCACCCACCAGCACCTTCACCGGCGTCAGGAAGGCGCGCAGCAGCGGCAGGGTGTTGCCGTCGTAGATGCGCCACGCCCGGCCGCTGGCACCAGCGTCGTCGATGTCCCAGCCGCTGAAAGTGGAGAGCTGGGTGAGCTCGGTGTAGGTCTTGGCAGTGCCTTGAGTGTTGTCTTGGCCACTGATGGAAATCGCGTTGCCAGCGGCATTGGTGGTGGCGTAGAAGCTGTTGCTGACAGGGTCACCGTAGCCTATCAGCGGCCCGACGCCGGTTCCGGTGCCGGAGACCTGCGCGACCGCATAGCTGTTGGAGATTGACCCGTAGTTGGCGCCGACGAGGCCGCCGACGCGGTTGGTGCCGCTGACCTGACCGATGAAATAGGCGTTGGTGATCGGGGTCAGGTAGGAGTAGCCCACGATGCCGCCGATGGTGCCGGCGTAGTAGCCATCGACCACGCCGGTGACGAAAACGTTATCGATCCTGGCCCGGTCCGCATTGCCGACCAGGCCGCCGGAATATGACCCGGCGCTGATGTTCACATTCACCAGCCCGATATCGCGCACCCGGCCGTTCTGCCCCAGGCTGCCGATCAAGCCGATGTCGTTGTATACGCTGCTGATGCTCAGATTGCTGATGGTATGGCCGAGGCCAGCCAAGGTGCCGGTGAATGAGCTGGAGCCGTTGCCGATCAGCGCGCTGTTGTAGGTCGTCCCCGAGGCATCCAGGTTGGTCGCCAGCGCATAGCGACCGGACAGGCCCGTCGCGTTGATCGCGGTCAGCCCGGCCATGCTGTGGATCAGCGTGTAGGCCTGGCCGTTCACGCTGAAGCTGCCGCCGCTGCCGGCGGTGAAGCTCACCGGCGCGCCCAGGCTGTAGTCCGAGCCGCCGTAGTTCAGCGCCAGTCCGCCGCCGGCGTGCGCCACCGTGATCGGCGCGTTGATCTCGATGTTGCGCTCTGCATTCAGCGTCAGCGTGGTGGCCGCGTTCCAGCTCACTGTGTCGTTCACGAAGATGTCGCCGTTGCCACCGGCCGTGCCCTGGGTCGCGGTGCTGATGCTGACGCTGGTGAGGGCGAGGTCGGCGGAGAGCTGGGCGCCGGTGATGTTGCCGCCGCTGGCGGCGATGGTGTAGTCGTTGGGGTCGATCAGCCAGGTGCCGGTCTGGCCATTGGCGGCGAGCGTGGTGACCTTGCGCCCGGCTTCCAGGGTGACGGTGGCGGCGCTGGTTTCGATGAAGCCGCCATCACCACTGTCCGGCGCGCTGGCGTCGAGCAGGCCGCTGTGTCTGACCTCGCCATGGCTCATGTCGGCCAGCAGCAGGATGCGGCCTTCCTGTTCCTGCAGCGTGCGCGCCTGGATGGTGCCGCTGTTGGCGACGATGCCGGCGGACAGCGCATCGGCTGCCTTGCTCGTCATCAGCACCTGGCCACCGTCGGCGACGATGAGCTGCTTGTTCTCGATCAGGGTCTGCACGGTAGCCGGCTCCAGCGCTACCTGCAGCAGGCCATCCGCGCCGGCGGCCAGCGTGACCTTGTCGCCGGCGGCCAGCGCCACCGTGCCGAGCCGGGCGCGGATCACGCCTTCGTTCTTCACCGTCGGCGCCAGCAGTGCCACCAGCCCGCCCTCGGCGGCGGTGATCTCGCCTTGGTTCAGGACGCTGCCGGTGGCGCCATCGCGGCTGAACACCAGCCGCCCGGCGAGGAAGTCCTCATTGGTGATGTCCAGCGTGGAGGCGACCAGCGCGCCCACGTCCACCTTGCTGCCGCTGCCGAACACCACCCCGGCCGGGTTGATCAGGTAGACCTGGCCGTTCGCCGTGAGGCTGCCGTAGATCTGGCTGGCGTCACCCGACAGCACCCGGTTCAGCGCCACGCTGGAAGACGAGGGCTGCAGGAACTGCACCGCCGCCGAGCTGCCGATGTCGAAGCGCTGCCAGTCGATGATGGCCTTGTCGCTGCCCTGGCTGACGGTGAGCGTGTTGCCGCTCTGGCTGATGCCGGCCTGGCCGGCGACCACCTGGCCGCCAGTGGGCAGGGCGTCGGCCGCCGGCGCGGCCCAGGCGCCGCTGGCAACGAAGCCAGCCGCCAGGACCACCGCCAGCGGCTTCAGGCTGCGCCCGCCGGCCTTGCCGCGGCCGCGGGCCGATTCAGGGGCGGGCACGCAGGGGTGGCCCTGGGCGTTGCAGACGAGTCGATAGCAATGGTTCACAGCAGAGTCCTCAAGCGGCAAGGCCGAAAGGCGGAAAAGAGAAGTCGAAGCGGGGTGAGGCGTGCCGGCCCAAGGGCAGGCGTGAAACGGAGGCGGAGGGAATTGAGCGGGGCGGGGCGCCGCCGGCTGCCCCGCCCATCACCTGCCGCCGGCCTCTCCCCGCCGGGGCGGCAAACACGCCGCCGGTTCAGAAAGCGGCGGCGGCGCTGATCCATGCCCTCGCCCGCGAGGGCCGGCTGCCATCGTTGTTGCGGCCATCGGCGCTCTCGCCCGGGTTGTCGCCCAGCGGCGCGGCCACCGCCGCCACCAGCCGCCAGCCCTTCAGCCAGCGGCCGGGCGTGACCTGCAGCCAGCTCAGGCCAGCGCCGGCGCCGGCCAGGCGGTAGGCATTGGGCTGGTCGCTGCCGTCGCGCCAGCCATCCCAGGTGTGCTTGTGCTGGCGGATGTAGCCGGCGTCGTAGAACAGCTGGGCCTGCCAGCCGCTGCCAAGCTCGCGCTGCAGCTCGAACTTGAACAGCGCACCTTCGTCGCCCACGCCTTCGTTGGTGGGATAGGCGCGCACGCCATAGGCGCCGCCCAGGGTGAACTGCTCGGCGCTGCCGAGGTTGCCATCCGCCAGCTGGCCGGAGAGCGAGGCCTGGATCTGCCAGCCGGCCAGCGGCAGGCGCTGCAGGCGGGAGAAATCCAGCGTCAGCTTGGTATAGCCGCCGGCACTGCGCGGACCGGCGGCATCTGCCTGCGGATCGCCGCCGACGTCGGCCAGATGCAGCCTGCCGGCCGAGAGCTGCATTTCACCGCGGCTGAGGCCACCGCCACCCAGGCTATCCACCGCATCGCCGCGCAGGCCCAGGCTGTAGATCTCCAAGCGGCGGCGGCGCAGCGTCTCACCCAGGTTTTCATCCTCGTAGCGCCGCTGTTCCGCGCCCAGGGTGAGCGCCAGGTTGCGCTCGCTGCTACGCAGCAGCGCGTAGCTCAGCGCCAGGCCGGCGGAACTGGCGCGGCCTTCCGCGTCCAGGTCGAGGAAGTCGCCGCCCAGGCGGTAATCCAGCGCGGAGGTATGCACCGCCATGCTCCAGCCGTCGCTGCCCAGCGGCGTCGTGTACTGCAGCAGCAGGTTGTGCAGACGCTCGGTGGCGAGCAGGCGCAGGGCGACACGGTCGCCGCGGCCGGAAAGGTTGTTGAGCGCCAGGCCGCCCACCAGCTGGGCGATGCCCGATGACTTGAGGCCGTGATTGTTGGCACCGATGTCGCCGCTGACGAAGGGGGTGTCTTCCACCCGCAGCAGCAGCCGGGTGGTGCCCGGCGTGTCGCCCGCCTCCAGCACGCCGGTGGCGCGCACGCCGGCAAGGTCGTTGGCCAGCAGCAGGCCGCGCTCCAGCGTGTTCGCCGGCAGCGGCAGGCCGGGCGCGAGGTCGCCGGTGACCATGCGCTGGACGAACCCGCCATCGGCCCGGGAGCCGGCATCCTCCCGCTGCACGCCGCCGTAGCGGCCTTCCACCACCTGCAGGCGTATCTGGCCGGCGGTCACATCCTGCACCGGCAGGTAGACACGCACATACCAGCCCCGCGCACGGTAGTGCTGCGCCAGCCGCTGCGCCGCCTGCTCCAGCTCCGCCAGCGTGAGCGCCTGGCCGCGCAGATCGGCCAGCAGCGCCTGCAGCTCCGGCTCGGCGATCAGCGTGGCGCCGTCGATGGCGAAGGATTGCACCGTTACCCGCGCCGCCTTGTCCGCCTCGCCCATGGGCCGCGCCGGCGGCGGCACCGGCTGGGGCTGTGCCGGCAGGCTGCGGATGGATTGATCCGCCTCGCGCTGCAGGGTGCCGGCATCCGGCGCCGCCTGCGCATGGGCAAGGGAACAGGCCAGCGACAAGGCGAGCGGAAGGGTGAAAGCGGAGAAGGTACGGGGCAGCAGGACGGCGGCGGGAGTGGGCCGCGGCGCGGAAAGAAGGCTCATCGCTTTGGATAAAGGGTGGAGATATGCGCGAACACTAAGCAGCCGGCGTTAGAACAGCGTAAGACGCCAGCCCGAACCCGGCCGTTGCGCTTGGCGACAGGCATCGCCGCCCCGGATAATGCGTTCCGTCATACGCGCCCGCAGGCCGCCGGCGCACTCTCAGATAAGACCAAAGGAATAGCCCTGGACACGCCGCCGCTCCCGCAAGACACCGCCGCCATGCAGCTCACCCTGCTCGGGCGGCTCACGCTGCTGCGCGGTGGCGAGGATCTCAGCAAGCGCATCAAGTACCGCAAGGGCCTCGCCCTGCTGGGCTACCTCGCCGTCCATGCCGGCCAGTGGCAGCCACGGGAAAAACTGGCCCGCCTGCTGTGGCCGGACCTGGAGGCGGAGGCGGCGCGCAACAACCTGCGCCAGGTGCTGTACAACCTCTCCACCCTGTTCGACGGCGCCGCCTCGCCCTTGCAGAAGGACAGCCGCGCCATCCGCCTGCAACCCGGCGAGCGCCTCGCCCTGGACCTCGTCTGGCTGGACGATGCCAGCCTCGACCGCCTGGGCAACGGCGGCAAGGCCGACGCCGGCTGGCGCGAACAGCTGGAAACCGCCGCCCCCGCCCTGCTCGGCGAATTCCTCGATGGCCTGCAGCTGGACGACTCCCCCGAACTGGACGACTGGCTGCACGCCAGCCGCCACCACTTCCACGCCCGCGCCGCCCTGCTGCTGCAGCGCCTGGGCGACATCCGCCAGGAGGAAGGCCGGCCGGACGCCGCCCTCGCCCTCGCCCGCCTGCTGCAGCGCGCCGCGCCGCTGGACGAAAACCACACCCTGCGGCTGATGCGCCTGCTGGCCGAGAACGACGAACGCAGCGCCGCGCTGGCCCTGTTCGACACCCTGCGCCAGCGTCTCGCGGTGGAGCTGGGCAACCGCCCCGGCCCGGCGCTGCAGGCGCTGAAGAACCAACTTGCCCGCGACACCCGGCAGGACAGCCAGCCGGAGCTGCGCTGGCTCACCGTGCTGTACTGCTCGCCCGGCGGCGATTCCGCCGAAGACTGGGCGGAGGACGAGCAGTTGCTGGCGGACATGCAGGCGCGGGTGGAACGCCGCGGCGGCCAGGTGCTGTCGGTCTGCGGCCGCGGCATGCTGGCCATGTTCGGCGCCGCCGGAGAGCGCTCCACCGAGCGCGCCCTGCTCGCCGCCGCCGACATCCACAAGGGCGCCGCCGCCCGCCTCGCCCCGCGCAGCGGCGTCAGCGCCGGCAAGGCCCTGGTGCAACCTGCCGCGCCGCGCCCGCGCCTGCTCGGCGTGCTGCCGGATCTGGCGATGCTGGCGGGCTGGAGCGCGGCACCGGGCGAGATCCTGGTCACCAGCGCCGTCGTCGGCGAAGCCGGCCTCAGCTTCCGCTTCGACCCCGCCGGCGAGCACCGCCTGCCCGGCTTCGACGCGCCGCAGACCTTCCACCGCTGCGGCCAGGCCCTGGCGCCGCTGCTGCCGGAAGGCAGCGACAGCCCCTTCGCCGGCCGCGATGAAGAACTGGCCATACTCGAAGGCCTGTGGCGGGAAGCCCGCGCCGGCCAGCCGCGCGCCGCCCTGCTGCGCGGCCCCGCCGGCCTGGGCAAGACCCGGCTGGCCAGCGAACTGGCGCGGCGGGTGTGGCAGCAAGGCGGGCAGGTGCGCCGGCTGGGCTGCAGCCTGGAGCTGCAACATCGCCCGCTGGGCCCGCTCATCGCCAGCCTGGAAGCCTTCGCCCAGCTGGATGACTCTGCCTCCGCCAGCGCCCGCCACATGCAACTCGCCAGCGCCCTGCAGCGCGCCCATCCCACACTGGACGCCGAGGCGGTGGAAGCCATCGCCGCGCTGGTCGAGCACGGCAACAACGCCCAGCCGCCGCTGCCGAAGGAAGACGCCTTCCGCGCCCTCTCCCGGCTGCTCGTCGCCTTCGCCGACGGCCCGACGCTGCTGATCGTGGACGACCTGCACTGGAGCGACCACGCCACGCTGGAACTGCTGCAGCTGCTGCTACCCGAACTCGGCGCCCATCCCCTGCTGCTGTTGCTCACCGCCCGCCCGGACACCCAGCTCGCCAGCGCCGGACTGAACCTGCAGACCCTGGATCTCGCCCCGCTGCCGCAGGCTGCCGCCCTCGCCCTCATCGCCCGCCACGACCCGGCGCAGCACATTCCACCCGCCGAGCGCCAGCGCATCGCCGAAGCCTGCGGCGGCGTGCCCCTCTTCCTCGAACGCCAGGCGCTGAACTGGCAGGAAGGCGGCAGCCACAGCCAGACGGTGGCCGAACTGCTGCAGAACGAGCTGGACCGCCTGGGCAAGGCCAAGCCGATACTGATGGCTGCCGCGGTGCTCGGCCAGCGCTTCAGCCGCCAGCAGCTCGGCGCCCTGCTGCCGGACACCGCCACCGCGCCGGCGCTGGACGCCGCCCTCGACAGCCGCCTGATCGCCGAGGAAGACGCCGACAGCTTCGTCTTCCGCCACGCCCTCATCCGCGACGCCGCCTACGGCAGCCTCGCCCCCGCCCGCCGCCGCCAGCTGCACCGGCAGGTCGCCGAACTGCTGTGCCGGCATGACAAGCCGGCGGCGGAGAACGTCGCCGGCCACTTCAGCGCCGCCGAAAGCTGGCGCGAAGCCGAACAATGGTGGAGCCGCGCCGGCGAAGCGGCGATGGCGCGGGAGTTCGCCGCCGATGCCATGCGCTGCTTCGAAGCCGCGCTCGCCAGCCTCGCCCGCCTGGCAGAAAGCGGCGGCGAGCGCGCCATGGAGCTGCGCATGCGCCTGGGCTACGCCGCCCAGCAGGCGCAAGGCTTCGGCTCGCCGCTGGCCCATCGCCTGTTCAGCGAAGTCGCCGCCCGGCTGGAAGCGGAAGGCCTGGGCGAGCGCCGCCGCGGCCGCCTGTTCGCCGCCCTCAGCGGCCGCTACATGGGCGGCAGCTCGCAAGGGGAAGTCGAAGGCCTGGACATCGCCCGCCGCCTGGAAAAGCTGGCGCAGACCGACACCGAACGCCTGATGGCCGCCTTCGCCCTCGGCAACTCCCTGTTCTGGCGCGGCCAGCTCGAAGAAGCGCGCAGCTGGCAGCAGCGCGGCATCGAACTCGCCGGCCGCCTGGGGGCGCGCGACCGGGTGCGCTACTGCGTGGACGACCCCGCCGTCACCTGCCGCGCCTTCCTCGGCTGGAACCTGTGGTTCCTCGGCGACGACGCGGCCGCCTGCACCGCCGCCGCCGACGCGGTCGCCCTCGCCCGCCAGGGCCGCCGCGCCCATGCGCTGTGCTTCGCCCTCACCTTCGCCGTCGCCCTGCACTGGTGCCGGCAGGACAGGGCCGAAGTGCTGCGGCTGGCCGCCGAAGCCCACGCCCTCGCCGCCCGCCACGGCTTCAGCCTGTGGGAAGGCGTGAACAGCCTGTTCCTGCTGTGGGCCGACGCCGCCGGCGACACCCCCACCGCCAGCGCCCTGCTGTTCGGCGCCGCCGAGCGCATGCGCCTCGCCTACCAGGCCGGCATCACCACCTCGCGCTGGATCGTCGCCCACGCCCTGCTCGCCCAGGCCGCAAGCGAAGAAGCCGCCCAGCTGCTGGACCTCGCCATCCGCGAAGCGGACGTGAACGAAGACCAGTACTGCCTCGCCGACCTACTCTGGCTGAAAGCCGGCTGCACGCCAAACGCCGCACACGCCGCAGCCCTGCGCGAGCAGGCGCAATCACTGGCCCTCAGCCAAGGCGCAGCAGGCCTGCTTCGGCGCTTCAACAGCAAGACGCTGGCTGCGTGACCGGGCCGGCTTGGTACCGGCTACCTACTAATACTTGCTACCAATAGCCCCTTCAGCCCTGCCCCTTCAGCCACTCTGCTCGGCATAGTGAAACCAGCTCCAACGCAAGACGAACTCACTTTCACAGATGAGCACTGACCGAAATCAGTTAAATCGGTCACGACGTCGCGGGGCACCTCGATATGCAACGTCTTCAGCTCTCGAGCAAAGAAATCACAGGATCATCCTGTGGTGATGGATGGCACAACGTCATTCAGTGTTTCTACCTCCCCTTCTATACCGCTTCGTACTCTCAACTTCTTTACCCCCGACGACTGGGCTCTTGCAAATCAAACAGCATCCGAACTAGCACTAACGCTAGAGAATAAAAAGCAAACTCCGTCGCCAACCGAGAAATACTTCTCGGATCAAATCATTTAAAAAAGTTGCCAAAAAATATCAACATCATATACTTAAGTAATATATTTAAATCAGCTATTATGATAAATTTATATGCATATCGTTTTCACCTCCTGACAAGCCAAATTTCATAAAACCCAAGGATTCATCCGTCCCAGCCGTTTGCCTCCAACTAAAAATCGCTTACCCATATCCAATACAACCGACAATCTAAGAAGGGAAAGCCATGCAAGAAAAAATAAACGTGTACTTGTCTGCCCGAATTTCCCAGGACGCCCATTCATGGAACACCGAGGTATGCAGCCATCTGACTGCACCCTTCAATGTGTTTTTGCCTCATATGCACAACCCTTGGAATATGAAGCACGAAGATCTCCCTAGAGAAGTCTATGCAATGGATCTTCAAGCAATGAAATCGTCCCACATGGCACTTCTGTTACCAGCCTACGGAAGAGACTGTGCATGGGAGGCGGGATGGTACGCAAATTCGAACAAGCCACTTGTCGTTTTTCTAGACACTCAAACTGAATGGCTCAGAGACTGGATGGTAAAAGGTGGCGTTGACTATGTATTGACCAACAACCCCATTACTTTCAGACTCCTTCAGGAAGACCCCATCGTTTCAAACTGCTCGAAACTTATTAACGATATTTCGTGCATACATCAAGAAATGCTTGAAATATACGAAAGAGCATATATCAGAAACGAAAACTATGCCGCTTGACCAATAAATCAAATATTGAAATGAACTCTTCTTTTTCACTCAAAAATCCGGTCTTTATAAGGTTCAAAAAATTTTCAATAACGAGCTATGGAATATATTTCGCCATCGGCTTTTTTATTTACCTTCAGTCTTATTATCACCTATTAATCTTATTTAATATCGAAACAACTCCATCAGAATCTTTAAGCATCGGGATCATTCAAGCTGTTTTCTTCATAATAGGGACAAAGCTCTTAAGAGTTATTTACAGCATTCGGTTATTTAAACAGGATCCGATTGCGGTTTTAAGAAAAAACGGAAACTCCTTTTATGGAGGAGTTTTTGGAATAGCGACAGGGACTTATATTATCTCCTCGCTATACACGAGGATCCCTTGGATAACGTTGCTCGATATAGCTTTTTTAAGCCTCCCTCTTTTTCAGATATTCATTCGACTTGGCTGTGCAAGCTACGGCTGCTGCTATGGGCATTTATACTCTGGCCCAACGAGTATCACTTATCATGACCCTCTCTCTCTCGCTTACCGGCGTGTAGGCAGCATGCCGATCCATGCCTCCCAGCTCTACAGCGTTTCAAAAAATATATTTTTATTTTTTATAAATATTTCGATATTCCGGCTGAGCCCTTACCCTGGCGTAGCCATTGCCACGTGGTTTTGCATTTATCCCACTCTTCGTTTCTTTGTTGACTTCACCCGAGCCTCGGAAAAAAGCAAAACGCTATGGAAACTAAGAACCTCCCAGGTCATTTCCTCGCTTCTTTTCATTTTATCGATCGCCCTTTTATTCAGTATAAAAAAAGAAGGTCCGTACAGTATTGGTACGGATCTACTTCCATCCCTTCTGACTTCATTTTTCAAAATACTTTTCGCGCTGCCCTCATTCCTGTTATGCGCACTGGCTTTCGGTATTTCCTTTGTTGCTCATCAACACAACAGCGAACTTAGCACAAGCAAAATCATTAATAGGATAAATTTATAAAAAATGAGCTCAAGAGCAGACAAATCCTATCAACTTGGAAAATTCCAAAACAATGAAGAGGAACTCTCCAGGCTAAAAAACCAAGCTTCAATAATTCTCGACCTAGAGTTTGAGCACCTTTCTGGAGCTGGACTAAAGAAAGGGATGCGGGTAATGGACATGGGCTGCGGACCAGGGATTATTTCTTCCGAGATAATTTACCGAAGCAATCCGACATATTTCATTGCCGCAGATTGCAATGAAACAAGCCTGAATGAAGCGCGGGCCCATTTCAACTCAAAAGGGTTAGATCATCGCCAAATAAGAAAATCAAACATTTACGATAAAAACATGGATCTAAATCTATCATTTGATTTCATATACTCAAGACTTTTGTTTCAGCATTTATCAAACCCTCTAATGGCACTAGAAAATGTGAAGAATTGGCTGGCGCCAGAGGGGCGTTTTTGTATATGTGACGTTGACGACAGATGGATAAATATATCTCCTGACTCAGATGCCTTTCAGACGTTGAAAGCCCGCTCCTCAACGTCCCAAAGAAAACGTGGCGGAGACCGTCAGGTTGGAATAAAGCTCCCCGAGTACTTTAGCCGCGCTGGCTTTGAGGACATCCAAACAAGCTGCCTTCTTCTATCTACGCAGATCCTAGGCAAAGAGAAATTCTCTGAAATCGTATTGGGATACATGGTTTCCGCCTCACAAGAAGAAGATGCCTCTGCAGCAAGGAACGAACTACTCTCCATCCGAGAGCAACTTTTCTCTGATCACGGCTGGGGAGCTATAGCAGTCTTCTTTGTTTCAGGTAAAAATCCGAACTGATTTTTATACCCCAGCGCAGCCCCGAAAAATTTGATTGGCAAGAAAAGATTGCGGATCTGTACAAGGTTCTCTGTGGGGTGCTTTACCTGCTCAAGAGCAGATGCCAGTGGCGGATGCTACCGAGCGACTTTCCAAAGTGGCGAACGGTGCATGCCTATTTCGCGAAATGGAGCGAGCCTGACTCGGATGGCGTGAGCGTCCTGGAGCGGGCTTTAAAAAAATCGGGTTGGCGCGGCCCGTATCAAACAGGGACGCAACTGCACGACGAGTTTCTTGATCGTCGACGCGCAGAGCGTCAAGAACACTGATAGTGCACGGCATAAAGGCTACGACGCAGGGAAGAAAGTATCGGGCATCAAGCGCCACATCGCCGTCGATACTTTGGGACTACCGCATGCGATCGCAGTCACCACGGCCGAAGTCACAGATCGGAAGGGGGCGCTGCTCGCATTGGCACACCGGGCACAGGAACTGAGCCGCGTTCAGGCGGTTCTGGCCGACGGTGGCTACGTCGGACAGCCGTTTGCCCAGGCCATCAAGCGCCTGCTCGGCGCACAGGTACAAATTGCCAAGCGCAGCCAGTTGCATCCCTTTGCCGTCATGCCCAAGCGCTGGATCGTTGAGCGCTCTTTCGCCTGGATCGACAAATGTCGGCGGCTATGGAAGAACTGCGAGCGAAACCTCAACACCAGCCTGCAGTTCATCCATCTCGCCTTTCTTGGCCTGCTACTCAGAAGGGCGTGAACAGGCTCTAAGGATAGAAAAAATGAATTATGATTAGAGTAAATTGCCTGTCTTGATATCTAATTTACCGGCATAACGATATTCAAAGCTGTATTCATGAAGATATGTATTGAGGTAAGCCCGTTGAGAGGCGTTATAGCGAGCCGCCGCAATGTCCTCCACACATTCATCTCCCTTGCTGCAATCCATACGCTGCAAATGGAATAGCGTCATGTCGCGCCCTCCAAAGAACTGCTTAAGATATGTATGCCTATCTGTGGCGCCGGACATATCAAAAACGTAACCGGCCAATGCTGTGCAGCATGGATTCTTTGCTAGCGACTCAGCGCCAAAAAGAGGGAAATCACCTAATGGAGGAGAAAAGGGCGGATAGACTATCTGCTCTTGCACCTTGGTTTTTTTCAGAGCATCAATGTAGCCGGAAGCAAGCCCTGCTTCTTTGGCTCCAGCCGTCAAGATATTGAGATAGCGTCGAGTGGGAAGACAGCTGTTATCAATAAATGATGGCATCCCGACGTATGTCGCAGCACGATGCAGCTTTTTACCTGCATCGCTAGTTTCCACTTCGACAAAAATACGATCATAGCCATAACCATATGCTTCAGCGGCATCAAGCAAAACTAGCGCTTCGTCGGTACAGCGGTGCAGAACACCCAGAACATAGTCACTTGGAACACCAGTGAATTCGATGTTGCCTACACCTCCTTCATGGCGGAAAAAATGCCGAACATTAAAATGCAAGCGCCAGCCACGTAGGCAAGCTGGGCACGAAGCGAGTGCCTCTACCCCTTTCGCGCGAAGTGAGATCGAGTTCATATTCGAGCCATAACTGAAATAGTCGAGCATTCTTTGTTCCAAAAAACTAGCTAGTTAAGACCGCAAATCAATCTCTCGAGAAGGCTTTGATTTGGGCGGACCGAAGCCTGTTCAGTGAGATACTGCAACGCCTTTATGCCTCAGCCAAAACATCACTAAAGTGCCTAGGTTCCCTCCCCAGAATGCCCTGCGGCCCGCCCGCAGCGCCCGGCGCCACCCGGCCCGGGCAAAACGCGGGGAGCATAACCCATGTTTCCATGGCCTCCGTACGGCCTTTCCGCACCCTGCGGGAAGTGGTTCAATGCCGCCATGAATCTGCTCTGGCTTCAATCCGGCGGTTGTGGCGGCTGCACCATGTCGCTGCTGTGCGCCGATACCCGTGACCTGTTCGGCCTGCTCGGCGACGCCGGCATCAAGGTGCTGTGGCACCCGGCGCTGTCGGAGCAGAGCGGCGCCGAGGCGCTGTCCGTGCTGGAAGCCTGCTGCCGCGGCGAGATCCCAGTGGACCTGCTGTGCGTGGAGGGCTCCATGCTGCGCGGCCCCAATGGCAGCGGCCGCTTCCATGTGCTGGCCGGCACCGGCAAGCCGATGATCCACTGGGTGAGCGAGCTTGCCGCCCAGGCCCGCTACACCCTGGCCATAGGCAGCTGCGCCGCCTTCGGCGGCGTCACCGCCGGCGGCCCCAATCCCACCGATGCCTGCGGCCTGCAATACGAGAACGAGGTGCGCGGCGGCCTGCTGGGCGCCAGCTACCGCTCCGGCGCCGACCTGCCGGTGATCAATGTCGCCGGTTGTCCGACGCATCCCGGCTGGGTGGTGGATACGCTGCTGGCGCTGGCGATGGGCGAGTTCGGCGCCGCCGACCTCGACAGCCTGGGCCGGCCGCGCTTCTACGCCGATCAGCTGGTGCACCATGGCTGCAGCCGCAACGAGTTCTACGAGTTCAAGGCCAGCGCCGAGAAGGCCTCCGACCTCGGCTGCATGATGGAGCACATGGGCTGCAAGGGCACCCAGGCCCATGCCGACTGCAATGTGCGGCCGTGGAACGGCGCCGGCTCGTGCACCGCCGGCGGCTACGCCTGCATCTCCTGTACCGAGCCCGGCTTCGAAGAGCCTGGCCATCCCTTCTCGCAGACGCCCAAGGTGGCCGGCATTCCCATCGGCTTGCCGTCGGACATGCCCAAGGCCTGGTTCGTCGCCCTGGCGGCGCTGTCCAAGTCGGCCACGCCGCGGCGGGTGCGGGAGAACGCGGTGGCCGACCACCCGGTGGTGCAGCCGGCGATACGCCGCACCGGGCTGCGATGAAGCCACGCCGCACACGCCCGCCCGCAGCCCGCGCTGCCGGCGGCCAGACTTCTTTCAGCGCCGGAGGCCGCCGGTGAGCCGCCTCGTCGTCGGCCCCTTCAACCGCGTCGAGGGCGACCTCGAGGTCACCCTGGACATAGACGCCGGCCGGGTGGCCTCCGCGCGGGTGAACTCGCCGCTGTTCCGCGGCTTCGAGCAGATCCTGGCGGGCAAGGACCCGCGCGACGCGCTGGTGTTCGTGCCGCGCATCTGCGGCATCTGCTCGGTGTCCCAGTCGGCCGCCGCCGCCGCCGCGCTGCGCGAGTTGATGGGGCTGACGGTGCCGGCCAATGGCGAGCGCGCCGCCAACCTGGTGCTGGCGGCGGAAAACCTGGCCGACCACTACACCCACTTCTACCTCTTCTTCATGCCGGACTTCGCCCGCGACGCCTACGCCGGCCGGCCCTGGTTCCCGGCCGCGCAGGCGCGCTTCAAGGCGGTGGAGGGCAGCGCCGCGGCCGAGGCCCTGCCGGCACGCGCCGCCTTCCTGCAGCTGATGGGCCTGCTCGCCGGCAAGTGGCCGCATACGCTGTCGCTGCAGCCGGGCGGCTCGGCGCGCGGCGTGTCGGCGGCGGAGAAGATCCGCCTGTTCGCGCTGCTGCGGGAGTTCCGCGGCTGGCTGGAGCGCCATCTATTCGGCGACGCGCTGGAGAACTTCGCCGCGCTGGACACGGTGGCGGCCCTGGACGCCTGGCGCGACGCCCGCCCACCCAGCGCCTCCGACCTGCGCCTGTTCCTGGAGATCGCCGACGATCTGCAGCTGCACACCCTGGGCCGCGCCGGCGATGTTTTCCTCAGCTACGGCGCCTACCAGGCCGGCGGCCGCCACCTCTTCCCGCGCGGCGTATGGCGGCCGGACGGCGGCCTGGAGCCGCTGGACCCGATGCGCATCACCGAGGACGGCAGCCACGCCTGGATGAGCGACGGCGCGCCGCTGCACCCCTGGCAGGGCCGCACCCTGCCGCTGGCGGAGAAGGATGGCGCCTACACCTGGTGCAAGGCGCCGCGGCTGGGCGGCGAGGTGGCCGAGTGCGGCGCGCTGGCGCGGCAGCTGGTGGCCGGCCATCCGCTGATCCATGCGCTGGTGGCGGCGGATGGCGGCAATGTGCGCGCCCGCATCCTCGCCCGCCTGCTGGAGATCGCCCAGGTGATCCCGGAGATGGAGCGCTGGGTGCGCGCCATGCAGCCGGGCGAGCCCTTCTGCGTGCAGGGCGAGATACCGGACGAAGGCTGCGCTGTCGGCCTGGTGGAAGCCGCCCGCGGCGCGCTCGGCCACTGGCTGGTGGTGCGCCGCGGCCGCATCGCCAATTACCAGATCATCGCCCCCACCACCTGGAACTTCTCGCCGCGCGACGCCGCCGGCACACCCGGCGCGCTGGAGCAGGCGCTGGTGGGCCTGCCGGTTGGAGACGGCGAGCGGGTGCCGCTTGCCGTGCAGCATGTGGTAAGGTCTTTCGACCCCTGCATGGTTTGCACCGTGCATTGACCCGCCCCGTCCCCTATGACGATGCGCGCATCCTCCGACGAGACTGCCGACACGGCAGCAGCCTCATCACCCTCACCCACCGCCTCCCTGCGCAGGCACGCGGTGCGCCTGCTGCGCGCGTCCGAACTCAGCTGGCTGGCGATTACGCTGGCGGTGGCGCTGGCCGGCAACGGCGCGCTGCTCTATCTCGCCACCAGCGAGCGCCAGCAGGCGCTGGACAACGCCGACCAGACACTGGCACTGGCGGCGCAGATCATCCTGCGGCGCTCGGAGTCGGTGCTGGACCGCTACGACCGCACCCTGTCCGGCATCGGCGAGGTCATCGCCGAGCGCAAGGGCCTGCGCCCCGGCTCCGATCTCGGCCTGCACCGCCTGCTGGTGCGCCGCCACGGCATCACGCCCGGGCTGCGCTGGATCTTCGTCGTCCGCCCGGACGGCCACCTGGCTGAAGGCTCGGTGAATTACCCGGCGCCGGTGCTGGACCTCTCCCAGCGCGACTACGTCACCATCCACCAGGAGAACTGGGAGCAGGCGCTCTACATCGGCACCCCGACGGTACCGCTGCAAGGCGGCGCCACCTTCATCCCGATCAGCCGGCGGGTAACCGACGACGGCTGGCACATGCTGGGCATCGCCGCCGCCGGCATCGAGGCGGAAACCTTCCGCTACCTGCTGGACGACCAGGGCCTGCCCAAGGGCTACGCGGTCACCCTGTTCCGGGCCGATGGCCAAGCCCTGGTCTGCCTGCCGCTGGCGGTGCCCTGCCAGGACATGGTGGCCTCCCGCTTCCGCAGCAGCGAAGAACAGAAGGACAACGACGCCATCGTGCACGTCCGCCACCGCCTGCTCGGCGACAACCGCGGCCTCGCCACCTACAAGCAATCCCGCACCTACCCGCTCACCGTGGCGGTGGATGTACCGGAATCCGTCGCGCTGGCGGCCTGGCACAGCCGCGTGCGGCTGTATGGCGCGATGATGGTCGGCGGCAACCTGCTGGTGCTCTTCCTCGCCTTCTCGCTGCTGCGCCAGAACCAGCGCCGGCGGCGGGCGGTGGAACAGCTAGCCGAAGCCAACCTGCACCTGGAAGAGCGCGTCGCCCTGCGTACCCGCGAGCTGCAGATCAGCGAGGCGCGCATGCGCACCCTGTTCGACACCGCCAGCGACGGCATGGTGGTGACGGATGCCAGGGACTGCATCGTGGACCTCAACCCGGCCGCCGAGCGCATGTTCGGCCACAGGCTGGCGGACGCCCGCGGCCACGACATCAGCCTGCTGATTCCGGACGAAGCCGCGCTGCGCCACGCCCGCTTCGTCGCCGAGCGCAACGAGGGCGAGGTGGAAGGCCTGCTGCGCGAACACACCGCCCGCCGCGCCGATGGCGGCGTGTTCCCCATCGAAGTCACCGTCGGCAGCGCCGAGGTGGACGACCTGCAGCTGCACTTCTGCATCGTCCGCGACATCACCGTGCGCAAGACGCTGGAAGCGGAGCTCAACCGCCTCGCCAACACCGACGCCCTCACCGGCATCCTCAACCGCCGCGCCTTCATCGCCCAGGGCGAGCGCCTGTCCGCGCTGGCGCGCCGCCACAGCCGCCAGATGGCGCTGCTGGCGATAGACGCCGACCGCTTCAAGTCGGTGAACGACACCTACGGCCACCCCGCCGGCGACGCGGTGCTGCGCGCGCTGGCGCGGGCGGTGGAAAGCTCGCTGCGCGCCACCGACCTGTTCGGCCGCCTGGGCGGCGAGGAATTCGCCGTGCTGCTGCCGGAAACCTCGCCGGAAGGCGCGGCCGAGGTCGGCGAGCGCCTGCTGGAAGCGGTGCGCAAATGCGTCGTCCCCTGGGAAGGCAGCGAGCTGCGCTTCACCGTCAGCCTCGGCCTGACCATACTGGAAGCGGACGACCGCAATTTCGACAGCCTGCTGCAGCGCGCAGACCAGGCCCTGTACCGCGCCAAGCGCGACGGCCGCGACCGCCTGGTCGTCGCCTGAACACCACTTCCCCCTTCCCATGCCCACTTCGCAAGACCCCTCTCCGCTGCAGCACACCGGCCACCCCGGCGAACTCGTCGGCGTCGGCGAAGAGGTGTGGATGGATGTCATCCACAAGATGGACGAGGTGTATTCCGACCTGCTGCAGTACGAAGTGGCGCTAGAGGAGAAGAACGCCAAGCTGGAGGAATCGCAGCAGTTCATCCTGTCGGTGCTCACCTCCATCTCCGACATCCTGGTGGTGTGCGACCGCAACGGCACCATAGAAGACGTGAACCGCTCGCTGGAAGACTTCAGCGGCCGCAGCGCCGCCCAGCTGCGCGGCACCTCGCTGTTCGAGCTGTTCGCCAACGACCAGGCCCGCACCCAGGCGCGCCACCTCTTCGCCGCCTTCGGCGACCAGCCGCTGCACGACTGCGAACTGCCGCTGCGCGCCGGCGACGGCGGCGTGGTGCCGGTGTCGCTCAACTGCACCCCGCGCTTCAACGCCGTCGGCAAGTCGCTGGGCATGGTCGTCACCGGCCGGCCGGTGGGCGAACTGCGCCGCGCCTACCAGGCGCTGCGCCAGGCCCACGAAGACCTCAAGCGCACCCAGCAGCAGCTGCTGCACTCGGAGAAGATGGCCTCGCTGGGCCGGCTGGTGGCCGGCGTCGCCCACGAGCTGAACAACCCGATCAGCTTCATCCTCGGCAACGTCCACGCCCTCAAGCGCTACGCCGACCGCCTGCAGGCCTACATCGCCGCGCTGCACGGCGGCGCGGATGCCGACCGCCTCGCCCAGCTGCGCGCCGAGCTGCGCATAGACCGCATCGTCGGCGACCTGCCACCGCTGATCGAAGGCACCATGGAAGGCGCCGAACGCACCCGCGACATCGTGGACGGCCTCAAGCGCTTCTCCGCCATAGACCGCGACGAGCAGGAGCACTTCGACCTCGCCGAGACCATAGAGCGCGCGGTGCGCTGGGTGCGCCGCGCCACTCGCGAGAGCTTCGAGGTGAGCATAGACCTGCCGCCGCGGCTGCCCATGGTCGGCTCCGCCGGCCAGATGCAGCAGGTGATGATGAACCTGGTGCAGAACGCCTGGGACGCCACCGCCGAGCAGCCGGAGCAGTGGCTGGAGATACGCGGCGAAGTCGCCAACGGCCGCGCCCGCCTCGCCTTCCACGACAACGGCCCGGGCGTGGACGAGCAGCATCTGGCGCACATCTTCGACCCCTTCTTCTCCACCAAGCCGGTGGGCAAGGGCACCGGCCTCGGCCTCTCCATCAGCTACGGCATCATCGATCGCCACGGCGGCCGCATCAGCGCCGCCAACCACCCCGCCGGCGGCGCGGTGTTCACGCTGGATCTGCCGCTGGCGGGTTGAGCCGGGCCGGCGGTTTCCGCAGCCCCCACACGCTTCGCCGGCGGCGAAGGCAGCCTTGGCCGGGCGCCGATTTTCAAGGCCGGCGGGCGCACGTATCGTCCCGGTTCCGCCAACACCGAGCAGCCCTCCCCATGATCGACCACCTCGACCACCTGGTGCTGACCACCACCGACGAAGCCGCCTGCATCGACTTCTACACCCGGGTGCTGGGCATGCGGCTGGAAACCTCAGTCGCCGGCCGCAGCGCCTTCGTGTTCGGTGCGCAGAAGATCAACCTGCATGTGCGCGGCCGCGAATTCGAACCCAAGGCCCACCTGCCGGTGCCGGGCGCGCTGGACCTGTGCTTCATCGCCAGCGTGCCGCTGGAGGATTTCATCCGCCATACGCAAGCCTGCGGCCAGCGCATCATCGAAGGGCCGGTGCTGCGGACCGGCGCGGCCTTCAGGATACGGTCGGTGTATCTGCGCGATCCGGACCTGAACCTGATCGAGGTGTCGGAACGGGCTGAGGACTGAGCCACGGCCTGAGGCGAGGCATCGCACCACCCGCGCAGGCAGCCCATGAAAGAAAACGCCCCGGATCTCTCCAGGGCGTCTTTCATTCCAGCCAGCCGCAAATTGCGGCCCGGCCTCAGTTGATCTGCTGCAGCTGGCCGCGCAGTTCCGCCGGCACGTCCTGGATCAGCATCACCGCGATGCTGCCGTCGGTGGCCTTGTTGTTGTGCGCCGCCTTGGCGCCCAGCGTGGAGCTGATGTTCTCCGGCGACAGGTTGTACATCTTGCCGTTCATCGGATCGACGACGAACCAGCCGATCAGCCCGCCGAACACGAAGTTGCCGGCGATGTACCAGCCATTGGCGCTGGCCTTCACCGGAATGGTCTGCTCCTCGAAGCCCGGCTTGCTGATCTTCACCGTGTAGGACTTGCCGCCCCAGTAGCTGCCGTTGCTCTTTTCCAGCGGCACCGAGGTGGGCGTGCTGCCCTTGAAGATGGGCTTGCCGGTTTCGTCGATGATGGTGATGGAGGCATCGCTCGGCGTGCTGCTGATGGGCATCACATGCACCGGATTGCCCATGATGGTGGCGCAACCCACCAGGGTGGCAAGCAACGGCGACAGGATGATGTTTCTGAGTTTCATGGTGCTCCCTTGAAGCCCGGTTCGGACGAACAGCCAAGCGCCCGGGCACGCGTGGCCGTCGGGCCCCATCGGCCCCGCCCTCCGGTGGTCCGTTTGCAGCCATCCGGCCGCATACCAATTCGATAATCCAATCGAATATCCACGCAAAAAGCCGGCGCATCCTAGACAAGAACATCGGCATTACCCGTGGCGCTTTTCACGCTCCGGCGCGGTTTGCAGCCAAATTCTGAAAATGCCAACAGGGAATGCCAAAAGACTTGACGAGAGATGAATTTCCGCTGCATCGCCCTTCCTGCCAGCGGACGCAGGCGGCGGCCATGGCCGGGCCACCCGGCGCACGGCGCCACCCAGTGGAAACCGCCCCTCCCCGGACTGCGTCGATGGCGTAGTATTCGCGCACTTCGAGCCGCCCCCGGCCAGGCCCCAGCGCGCCCTGCCGAGCGAGAACCAGCGGCCGCTTTCCCCGACGACGCAGCAGGAGCCCCCTTCCCCATGAGCGATTTCGCCCGCCGCCTGTCCGCCTGGCAGCGCACCCACGGCCGTCACGGTCTGCCCTGGCAAGGCGGGCGCGATCCCTACCGCATCTGGCTGTCGGAAATCATGCTGCAGCAGACCCAGGTGGAAACGGTGATTCCCTACTACGCCCGCTTCCTGGCGCGCTTCCCGGACATCGCCAGCCTGGCGGCGGCGCCGGTGGAAGACGTGATGGCGCTGTGGAGCGGCCTGGGCTACTACGCCCGCGCCCGCAACCTGCACCGCGCGGCACAACAGGTGGTGGAGCAGCACGGCGGGCACTTTCCCGCCAGCGCGGTGGAAATCGCCGAGCTGCCCGGCATAGGCCGCTCCACCGCGGCCGCCATCGCCGCCTTTTCCCGCGACGAGCGCGTCGCCATCCTCGACGGCAACGTCAAGCGGGTGCTGTGCCGCTACTTCGGCATCGAGGGCTTTCCCGGCGAGAAGGCGGTGGAGAACCGGCTGTGGGCGCTGGCGGAATCGCTGCTGCCGGAGAAGGAGATAGGCGTCTACATCCAGGCCCAGATGGATCTGGGCGCCACCGTCTGTACCCGCGGCCGGCCGGGCTGTAACCGCTGCCCGCTGGCCGAGGATTGCAGCGCCCGCCAGCAGGGCCGGCAGACCGAACTGCCGGTGGCGCGGCCGAAGAAGGCCATTCCGCGGCGCGAAGCCCGCTTCGCGGTGGCGATGCGCGGCGACGGCGCGGTGCTGGTGGAGCGCCGCCCGCCCAGCGGCATCTGGGGCGGCCTGCTGGCGCTGCCGGAGATTCCGGCCGGGCTGGCGGAGCGGGACATCGCCGCCTGGGCGGCGGACACCCTGGGCGTGCGCAGCGCCGCGCCCCAGGCGCTGACGCCGCTGTCCCACACCTTCACCCACTTCATCCTGGACATCCAGCCGCTGCGGCTGCCGGTGGAAGCGGAACTGGCGCTGGCGCGCGACGACGCGGCGCTGTCCTGGCTGCCGGCGGCGGCCACCGCGGACGCCGCGCTGCCGACGCCGGTGCGGCGCATCCTGGACGCACTGAACGCGCCGGACCTGTTCGCCTCCTGAGCCGAAACAGGCCCAGGGGCCGGGAGCTCAGCCGCCCTTGGCGCCCAGCAGCCCGTGTTGGCGCAGGAACTGCTGCATGATCTCCAGCCGGCTGAGCACGTCGTCCAGCTCCAATAAACGCTGCTTGGCCGGCAGCGGCACCGGCAGCAGTTCGGCGTAGCGCGCGCCCACCCAGGCGGCGTCGTCGAAGTGGTGCGGCGGCGGCAGGCGCTCGCCCAGCTCGCCGACGATGGCCTGCAGCAGCGGCAACAGCTCGGCCTGCGCCCGCGGCACCGGCTGCGGCGCGGGTTCGTCCAGCCAGCGCACGGTGGCGGTGAGCAGGCCGTCGCGCTCCACCTCGTGATCCTCGATGCGGAAGCGGCGATGGCCGCGGACGACGATGGAGAGCATGCCCGGCTCCTCCATGTCCCACTGCTCGATACGCGCCTCGGTGCCCACCGGCTGCGGCAGCGCCGCCTCGCCCACCTCCTTGCCGGCGGCGATCAGGCAGACGCCGAAGCCGCTGCCCTCGCGCAGGCAGCGGCCCACCATGTCCATGTAGCGCGCCTCGAACACCCGCAGCGGCAGCAGGCCGTCCGGAAAGAGCACGGTGTTGAGGGGAAACAGCGGCAGGCGGTCGGTGGCGGGCATGGGCGGCAGGAGATTGAGGGTGGCAGGCGCGGGTCAGGATGGCGGAGAAAGACGGTGGACGCAGGCTCAGCCCGGCGCCGCGTCGGCACCCTCCTCGCCCCAGCGCGCCATCAGCCGATGCGGCACGCCGAGCTGGTCGAGGATGCGGGCGACGACGAAATCCACCAGATCCTGCACGCTCTGCGGGTGGTGGTAGAAACCGGGATTGGGCGGCAGGATGCAGACGCCCAGGCGGGCGAGCTTGAGCATGTTTTCCAGGTGGATGGCGGAGAAGGGCGTTTCCCGCGGCACCAGCACCAGCTTGCGGCCTTCCTTGACGACGACGTCGGCGGCACGCTCTATGAGGTTCTGCGACAGGCCCATGGCCACCGCGGCCAGGGTGGCCATGGTGCAGGGGCAGATCACCATCGCGTCCGGCGGATTTGAACCGGAGGCCGGCGGCGCGAACCATTCCTCGCGGCCGAACACCCGCAGCTGGCCGGGCGTGGCGGCGAAGCGGGCGCCGAGTTCCGCCTCCACCTCGGCCGGCCGGCCGGGCAGGTTCCAGTCCATTTCCTGGCGGGCAACGACCTGCGCCACCTGGGAATACAGCAGCCAGACGCGACAGCCGGCAGCGAGCAGGCATTCCACCAAGCGCAGGCCGTAGGGCATGCCGGAGGCGCCGGTGAAGGCAACGGTAACGGTCAGCGGGGAAGACATGAGGCGGCCGGTGGGGCGGAAGGAGGCCCAAGGTTACTCCATCCGCCCGGCGGCATGGCGGCCCGGGCCGGCCGGCCCGGGCGCGGCGGTGATCAGCGGGACAGGATCACCTGGGTGATGATGCCGGTGGCGATGGCGACCAGCAGGAAGTCGCCGCCATCCACCTGCATCCAGCGATAGCCGCGGGGCGGCGGGCGCAGGTGGTGGTCATGCCAGTCCGCCACCACATAGCGCGGCTGGCGGTAGTCGTGCGGCAGGTAGTGGCCGCGCGCCCAGTGCGGCGGGCCGCGGAAGTCGGGGCCACGGCCCGGGCCGTCGTAGCGGTGTCCCGGCGGGCCGCCGCGGTAGTCGTCGCGGTGGTAATCGCCCCTGCGGTCATCTCCGCGGCGGTCATCTCCGCGGCGGTCATCTCCGCGGCGGTCATCGCCCCGCCGGTCGTCATGGCGATCGTAACGGGGGCCGGGGCCGCGGTCGTAGTCGGCGGACGCAAGCGGCGCCGCGGCGATCATGCTTACCGCCAGCAGGGCGGCAATCAACTTGCTGCTCTTCATGGTGTGCTCCTCGAGTCACTCACTCCGGTCGCCCGTGGCCATTCATTCAAGCCGCGGGCCGGTGTGGCAGGCACACACTCCCACTACGACGAAAAGCAGACAAGCGCGCTATGTAATCCAACGTAGCGGCGCCGGAAACGGCAAACAATTGGAAGCACTTGCTTGCGAAAGACGGGCTGGCTGAAACAACTCCGGCCCTGTCGGCTATCACCTTAGCCAGGTCAGCCGCCGCCTCATTCCAGGTAGTCGGTCAACATCACCCAGCGGCCGTTGCGGATCTGCGCCAGCCGGCCCTGGCGGCTGCCGAGGTGATCTTCCGGGCTGAAGCGGTAGCCGGGGCTGCCGAGGAAATCGCCGTCGGTATGCAGCCGCTCCATCGCGGCGGTGAAGCGGGCGGTGGTCAGCTCCGGGCCGGCCTGCTCGGCGCCGCGCACGAAGAGATCGGCCAGCACGTAGCCCATCACGCTCCAGACGTTGGGCTCGATGCCGAAGCGCTTGTGGTAGCGGCCTATCCACGCCGCCAGCCGGGGCGAGGCGCCTTCGGCGTAGGGCAGCGGCAGCACGCTGACGCCGAACAGGCCCTCGACCGCCGCGCCGCCCAGCTCATGCGTCTGCGATGAATAGCCGGAGGCGCTCACCAGCATGTCCACCGCCCAGCCGTTGCGCCGCGCCTCGGTCATCGCCGCCACGGTCTCGCGCACCACGGTGGCGAGCACCACCAGGTCGCAGCGGGCGGAGCGCAGGCGGGCGATCTGGCTGGAGAAATCGGTGGCGCCGCGCTTGTAGGCGGTGCGCTCCACCAGGCGCTGGCCCAGCTTGGCGAGGCCATTTTCCACGCCCTTCATCACCTCCAGGCCGTAGTCGTCGTCCTGGTAGAGCAGGCAGCTGCGGCTGTAGCCGCGCGACTTCACCATGTGGCGGGTGGCCGCCTCCATGTAGTCCTGGTAGGGCGGGAACATCTGGAACTTGAGCGGGTGCAGCGGGCTGTAGGTGGATTCGTGCGGCGAGAAGGGGAAGAGGTGCAGGCGGCCGGCATCGACGATAGCCGGCATGGTGGCCATCACCACCGGCGTGCCGAGGTTGGCGAGGAAGGCGAACACCTGGTCGCGCTGCATCAGCTTGCGCGCCGCCAGCACGCCGCGCTTGGGATCGTAGCCAGCGTCTTCCACCACCAGCCGCAACTTGCGGCCATGCACGCCGCCGGCGGCGTTGGCGTCCTCGAAGCGCAGCAGCATGCCGTCGCGCACCGGCGCACCCAGCAGGGCGGTGGGGCCGGAGAGGTCGAGAATGCTGCCGACCACGATCTCGCGCTCGGAAACACCGGGCGTGGCGGCATGGGCGGCGGGCAGCAGGCTGCCCAACAGGAGACAGGCGAGGAAAAGAGCGCGAGCGGCAGACATCGGCGGCAAGGAAGACGATCACGGAGAAAGCGAATTATCCGGCATCGCCCCCCGCCTCCGCATGCGTACCTACCGTAAGCCGCCGCGGCGCGGCAGCCACAACCGCCACAGCACCACCGCGACGATGACCGCGCCGAACAGCGCCGTCTCCAGCCCGGCGCTGCCCACGCCGTCGCCCGGCAGCGCATCCCGCGCCACCGCGATCAGCTGCGGCACCGAGACGATCACCAGCGCGCCCCAGAGCGCGCCGGACAAGCGGCCGACACCGCCGAGGAAGACCAGCATCAGCAGTTCGAAGGACAGCATCAGGCCGAACTGCTCCGGGCTGATGAAGCCTATCCAGTGCGCGTAGAAGGCGCCGCCAAAGGCGGACACGCCGCCGCCGAGGATGAAGGCCGCCGACTTCGCCCGCGCCAGATCGATGCCGCAGGCGGCCGCCGCCGCCTCGTCCTCCCGAACCGCCCGCCACGCCCGGCCCAGCCGCGAGCGCAGCAGCCGGCGGCAGGCCATCCAGGCCAGCGCCAGCGCGGCGAGGCTGACGACGAACTGGGCGAACGGCGTCTGCGCGCGCCAGCCGCCCCAGCCGAAGGCCGGCACCAGCATGCCGGCGGCGCCCTGGGTCAGCGAAGTCCAGCGCGTCAGCCCCTCCTCCACCACCAGCGCGAAAGCCAGCGTACTCATGCCGAAATAGAGCCCGCCCAGGCGCCGCGCCGGCAGGCTGGCGACCGCGCCGCCGCAGGCGCCCAGCGCCACCGCCGCCGGCAGCGACAGCAGCGGCGGCCAGCCGGCCGCCGCCAGCAGGCATTCCACGTACGCGCCCAGGGCCACCAGCGCGCCTTGGCCGAGGACGATCTGCCCCGCCTGGCCGACGATGAGCACCACGCCCAGCCCGGCGATGGCATAGGTCGCCACCAGCGTGGCCTGGCCCAGCGCGTAGTCGGTGCCGAGCAGCAGGCAGGCGAGCGCGAGCGCAAGGGCGGCGAGGGCGAAGCCGGCCAGCGCGCGGCGCCACGAGGCGCGGGCGCCCCCGGCCACAGCGGGCAAATCATTGCGCCCAGAAATGTCCGCCGCGTCGGCCCCGCCGGGCTTCACCGGAACGCCCATGCCTCAGGCCGTCCGCCGCGCGCCGAAACCGGCCGGGAACAGCAGCAGCGCCGCCAGCAGCAGCAGATAGGGCACCACGTCCTTGGTTCCCTCCGGCAACACCAGCCCGGCCAGCGCCTCGACTACGCCGAGGAACACCCCGCCGGCCAGCGCGCCCGGCAGGCTGGTGAGGCCGCCCAGCACCGCCGCCGGAAAAGCCTTCAGCGCAATGAAACCCATGTTGAGATGAACAAAGGTGATGGGCGCCAGCAGCACCCCGGCCAGCGCCGCCAGCGCCGCCCCGAGCGCCCAGGCCAGGGTGTGCATGCGCGCCACCGGCACCCCCATCAGCGCTGCGCTGCGGGCATCCTCGGCGCAGGCGCGCAGCGCTAGGCCGCTGCGGCTGTAGCGGAAGAACAGGGTGAGCGCAGCCGCCACCAGCGCGGTGGCGGCCATCACCAGCAGCTGGCCGCCGGGCAGGCTCAGCGGGCCAAGGCGGAACACCTCGTCCGCCCAGGGCAGCGGCAGAGTGAACATGCCGTGGCTGGCGGCCGGCGCCGCGGTAACGCCGCCGCGCAGCATCAGGCCCAGGCCGAAGGTGAGCAGCACCGCGCTGAGGTGGGACTGGCCCATTGCGGGCTGGCCCATTGCGGACTGGCCCAGGACATGCCGCAGCACCGTCCGCTCCAGCACCGCGCCCAGCAAGGCCGCGCCGGCCACGCCGCCGGCCAGCGCCGCCGCCAGCGGCCAGCCCGCCGCCTGCAGCGCGACCACGGCAAAGGCGCCCACCATCAGCAACTCGCCCTGCATGAAGCTCACCGTTTCGGCGGCCTTGTAGACGAGCACGAAGGACAGCGCGACCAGCCCGTAGACGCAGCCGATCGCCAGCCCGCTCACCAACACCTGTATGAAAGTCAGCATGGCGCGCAGCATAGCGGATGCGCCCGCCGGCGCCGGGCGGGCCGCCACACCTCGGCGGCCCCGTGCCGGGGCAAGCTCAACGCCAGCCGTCGGCCAGCGCCGCGCTCGGCGGCAGCCGGCAGGCGAGCTGGTATTCCGCCTCCAGCCGCTGCACCAGTCCGGCCACCGTCGGCAGGTCGTGGATGGTGGCGACGCCGTGGCCGGCACTCCACACATCGCGCCAGGCCCGCGCCTCGTCGGAGAGGCCCTTCAGCTTGCCCTTGCCGACGCCGGCGGCCAGGGTGCTGGGGTCCAGCCCGGCGTTGCGCAGGCTCTCCGCCATGAAGTTGGCGTTGGTGCCGGAGATCGCGTCGGTATACACGATGTCGCTGGGGCCGCTGGCCAGCAGCATCTGCTTGTAGGCCTCGGGCGCCAGGGATTCGCGGCTGGCGGTGAAGCGGGTGCCCATGTAGGCGAAGTCCGCGCCCAGCACCTCGGCCGCGCGTATCGCCGCGCCGTCGGAAATGCTGCCGGCCAGCACCAGCAGGCCGTCCCAGAACTCGCGGATCTCCCGCACAAGACTGAGCGCGCTCTGCGTGCCGGCATGCCCGCCGGCGCCCGAGGCCACCGCGATGATGCCGTCCACCCCGGCCGCGGCCGCCTTGCGCGCATGGTAGGCATGCACCACGTCCGACAGCACCAGGCCGCCATAGCCATGCACCGCCTTCACTACCTCGCCCGGATGGCCCAGGCTGGTGATGACGAAGGGCACCTTGTGCCGCACCACGGTGGCGAGATCCTCCTGCAGGCGATCGTTGGAAGCATGCAGGATGAGATTGACCCCGTGCGGCGCCGCCGGCTTGCCCGCCAGCGCGGCGGAAATCTGCCCCAGCCATTCGTCCAGCTGCGCCGCCGGCCGCGCGTTCAATGCCGGAAAAGTGCCGCCCACACCGGCCTTGCAACACTCGATCACCAGCTCCGGCCCGGACACCAGGAACATGGGCGCGGCGATGGCGGGAACGCGGAAGGTGCCGCGGAATGCGAGGGGAATGGTCATGGGCGTCTCCTTGGGTTTGTTGTTCCAGCGGATGCGTTTCGGCAGAAATCTAGCATTCGGCAAAGAGGGCGCAAACCGGCGCATGTAGCGGATACGGGCACACCACCTGCAGGCCGCCAGCGGCCGGCGCCGGGCGGTGCAAGGCCGGCGGCGACACTAGCCGGCCGCTGCCGCCGCGGCTACCATCGACTCCGCCCCGGCCCGGCCGGGCAATCGCTACGCAAACAACATCGCCCCCAGGAGGATTCCCCCCATGAGCTTCATCAGCGAATTCAAAGCCTTTGCCATGCGTGGCAACGTCATCGACCTGGCGGTCGGTGTGATCATCGGCGGCGCCTTCGGCAAGATCGTCGATTCGCTGGTCAAGGACGTGATGATGCCGGTGATCGGCCGGCTGATCGGCGGCATCGACTTCAGCCACTTCTACCTCAACCTCAGCAGCCAGACCTACGACAGCCTTGAGGCAGCGGAGAAGGCGGGTGCGCCGCTGATCAAGTACGGCATCTTCCTCAACAACGCCATCAACTTCATCATCATCGCCTTCGCCATCTTCCTGCTGGTCAAGCTGATCAACCGCCTGCACGCGGCGGAGAAGACGGAAGAGCCGGCCGCGCCGCCGGCGGAACCGGAAGACGTCAAGCTGCTGCGCGAAATCCGCGACGCGCTGAAGGAACGCGGCTGAGTTTCAGGCGCTGACGCCGGGCGGACTCAGCACCGCCCGGCCGGCCGTCAGGCGCGGTCGCCAACGTAAGGATTGCTGGCGCGCTCGCGGCCGAAGGTGGACGTGGGACCGTGGCCCGGCAGGAAGGTAACGTCGTCGCCCAGCGGGAAAAGCTTGTCGCGGATGGAGGCGATCAGCGCCGCATGATCGCCGCGCGGGAAATCGGTGCGGCCGATGGAGCCGGCGAACAGCACGTCGCCGACGATGGCGAGCCGCGACTGCGGATGGAAGAACACCACATGGCCGGGCGTGTGACCGGGCGCGTGGATGACCTGCAGCGTTTCCTCACCCACCGTCACCGTGTCGCCGTCGTGCAGCCAGCGCGCCGGCTCGAACACCTCCACGTCGGGGAAGCCGAACATCTTGCTCTGCTGCGGCATGCCCTCGATCCAGAAGCGGTCTTCCTCCTGCGGCCCTTCCACCGGCACGCCGAGTTCGCGCGCCAGCCGGGCAGTGCCGCCGGCGTGATCGATGTGGCCGTGGGTGATGAGGATCTTCTCCACCGTCACCCCCAGCTTTTCCACCGCGGCGCGGATGCGTTCCACGTCGCCGCCGGGATCGACCACCGCCGCCCTGCGCGTCTTCTCGCACCAGACGATGCTGCAGTTCTGCTCAAAGGGTGTCACCGGAACGATGCTGATCTGAACCATGGGAGGGCCACTCGGTCTTGAAGAACGGCCCCAGTTTACCCGAGCGTCGGCGCGCCGCCCGCCCACGCCCCCACTCCCGCCGATGACCGCCCTGCCGCCACCTTCCCCCTCACGCGACCTGCGCCTGGATTTCTTCCGCGGGCTGGCGCTGTGGTGGATCTTCCTCAACCACATCCCGAACAACGATTTCAGCTGGCTGACCTCGCGCAACTTCGGCTTCTCCGACGCCACCGAGATCTTCGTCTTCATCTCCGGCTATTCCGCCGCGCTGGCCTACCGCCGGCCGATGCTGCAGCAGGGCTTCGGCTTCACCACCCTGCACGTGTGGCGGCGCTGCTGGCAGCTCTACGTCGCCCACCTCATCCTCTTCCTGTTCTACACCGCGCAGATCGGCTACGTGGCGGAGCGCTTCGGCAACCCGATGTACATGGAGGAGATGAACGTCACCCGCTTGCTGGACGCGCCCCACCTCGCCCTGCTGGAGGCGCTGCTGCTGGAATTCCGCCCGGCCAACATGGACGTGCTGCCGATGTACATCGTGCTGCTGGGCGTGTTCCCGCCGCTGCTGTGGCTGCTGCTGCGGCGGCCGGGCTGGGCCTTCGGCCTGTCGGCGGCGCTGTTCGTGCTGGTGCGGCTCACCGGCATCAACCTGCCCGCCTACCCACCCGGCAGCGGCTGGTTCTTCAACCCCTTCGCCTGGCAGTTCCTGTTCGTGCTCGGCGCGGTGTTCGCGCTGCGGCCGGAGGTGCTGCAGCGCATGGCGCGGTGGAGACACCCGCTGGATGCGGCCGCAGTGCTCTACCTGCTGCTGGCCGGCCTCATCGTTGCCAGCTGGCAGGTACCGGCGCTGGAGCACTGGGTGCCGGAGGCCCTGGCGGAGTGGATGTATCCGATAGACAAGACCAGCCTGGACACACTGCGCCTGCTGCACTTCCTCGCCCTCGCCCATCTGGCGATGCGGCTGATCCCGCGCGACGCCGCCTTCCTGCACAGCCGCTGGGCCTGGCCGGCGCTGATCTGCGGCCGCAAGGGGCTGGAGGTGTTCTGCCTCGGCATCTTCCTGTCCTTCGCCGCCTACCTGGTTCTGATCGAGTTCGGCGGCAGCCTGGGGTTGCAGCTGGCGGTCAGCATCGCGGGCATTGGCGCCATGGTTGGGCTCGCGTATGTTCTGTGCTGGTACGCCGCCCGCGCCGCCAGAATGGCGGCCACGCCCAAGGAGGCCAAAGCCCGATGAATCTCCGACGCCTGTGCCACTCCAGCCGCGCACTGGCGGGCAGCCTGCTGCTGGTCTTCGGCATCTCCTGCGTCCAGGCCGGCAACAACCCGGCAGCCGCGGTAGTGGCGGAAGCGCCCTGCGGCGTACCCACCGACCTGCTGCAGCACAACCCGCCGCTGCGGAACGTGGCCAAGGCGCTGAGCGAGAAGCGGCTGAAGGTGCTGGTATGGGGCACCCGCTCCACCGGCGGTGCCGGCACCAGCGGCACCGACCAGGCCTATCCGGCCCATCTGCGCGCCCGGCTGGCGGAGCGCTATCCCGATGTGAAGCTGGAGGTGGAGGTGCTGTCCCAGCCCGGCCAAATCGCCACCCAGATGGTGCGCGGCCTGCAGCCGGAGGTGATCGCCCGCAAGCCGGACCTGGTGGTGTGGCAGACCGGCTCGGCCGACGCGGTGCGCAACACCTCGCTGCAGGAGTTCGGCCGCGCGGTTTCCCGCGCGCTGCGCACCCTGCGCGGCCGCAACATCGATGTGATGCTGATGGACATGCAGTACGGCCCCTACTCCGACCTGCTGGCCAACTTCCGCCCCTACCGCGGCTACCTCTGGTGGGCCTCGCGGCAGGAAGACGTGGCGCTGCTGCCGCGCTACCAGATCATGGAGTTGTGGGAGGAACAGGGCCGCTTCGACCTCGGCACCGAGGACCGCAAGCTACAGCGGGTGAACGCGGACGCGATCCACGCCTGCCTGGGCGACCTGCTGGGCTGGATGGTGATAGATGCCGCCGAGCGCGGCGCGGCACAGGCCAGCACCAAGCCCTGACGCCCAGCACTAAGCGCCACCGGCAGGGCCGGCTGGCGCTCGTTGCCTCAGCCCAGCAGCGCCACCGTCTTGATCTGCGCCCACATGCGCCGGCCGACGCCAACCCGCAGCTGATCCGCCGAACGGCGAGTGATGCGCGCCAGCAACGGCGTGCCTTCCGCATCCAGCCGCACCAGCACATGCGCCGGCGTGTCCGCCTCCGCCACGTCGGTCACCAGTACCGGCAACAGGTTGGTGATGGTGCTGCCTTCCAGCCTCGCCACCGCCAGGCTGACGTCGCGCGCATGCACCCGGATGCGCAGCCTGCGTCCCAGCGCTTCCGGCCGGCGGGCGACCATCACGTTGCCGCCGGGGAAATCCAGCCGGGTGAGGTGATAGCTGTCGTCATGCTCGGCCACCACCGACTCGATGACCACGCCGGCGTCCTCGGTGAAGGCGGTCGGCAGGTCCAGCCGCGCCAGCGTATCCACCAGCGGGCCTTGCGCCACCACCTTGCCCTGGTCCAGCAGCACCACATGGTCGGCCAGCCGTGCCACTTCGTCCGGCGAATGGCTGACGTAGAGCACCGGAATGTCCAGCTCGTCATGCAGGCGTTCGAGGTAGGGCAGGATCTCGCTCTTGCGCTTGAGGTCCAGCGCCGCCAGCGGCTCATCCATCAGCAGCAGGCGAGGCCGCGTCAGCAGCGCGCGGGCGATGCCGACCCGCTGGCGCTCGCCGCCGGACAGGCGGTCGGGCATGCGGTCCAGCAGGTGGGCAATGCCGAGCAACTCCATCGCCTGGTCCCAGGCCTGCCTGTCCTCCAGCGCACCGGCCCGGCGCATGCCGTACTCCAGGTTGCGCCGCACCGACAGGTGGGGAAACAGGCTGGCCTCCTGGAACACATAGCCCAGCGGCCGCTTGTGGGTGGGCAGGAAGACGCCTGCGGCAGTGTCCTGCCACAGCTCGCCGTTGATCTCCAGGTGCCCTTCCTGCGCGCGCTCCAGGCCGGCCACGCAGCGCAGGCAGGTGGTCTTGCCGGAGCCGGAATGGCCGAACAGCGCGGTGACACCGTGGCCGGGCAGGGTGAGGTCGACATCCAGCGCGAAGCCGGCGTAATCGACCCGGAAGCGCGCACGGATGGCGCGATCTCCACCGGCCTGTTGGGCGACGGCGGGTTCCAGGGCTGCATTCATACAGGTCTCCGCTCGCTCATCCCAGCCCGGGCTTGAAGCGCCGGCTGGAGTACAAGGCGAGCAGCACGAAGAAAGAGAACACCACCATGCCGCCGGCCAGCCAATGGGCCTGGGCGTATTCCATCGCCTCGACATGGTCGAAGATCTGGACGGACACGGTGCGGGTCTTGTCGGGAATGTTGCCGCCTATCATCAGCACCACGCCGAACTCGCCCACGGTATGGGCGAAACCGAGGATGGCAGCGGTGATGAAGCCCGGGCGGGCCAGCGGCAGCACCACGGTGAAGAAGCGATCCCACGGGCTGGCGCGCAGCGTGGCGGCCACCTCCAGCGGGCGGTCGCCAATCGCCTCGAAGGCGTTCTGCAGCGGCTGCACCACGAAGGGCATGGAGTAGAACACCGAACCGACGACCAGGCCGGCAAAGGTGAAGGGCAGCACGCCCAGCCCCAGCGACTGGGTGAAATGGCCGATGGGGCCGTTGGGCCCCATGGTCACCAGCAGGTAGAAGCCGAGCACGGTGGGCGGCAGCACCAGCGGCAGCGCCACCACCGCGCCCACCGGCCCCTTCAGCCGCGAACGGGTACGCGCCAGCCACCAGGAGATGGGCGTACCGATCAGCAGCAGCAGCATGGTCGTCAGCGAAGCCAGTTCCAGCGTCAGCCAGATGGCGGAAAGATCAAGTCCGGTCAAAGGCATCGCCGACGTTCCCTGCTTGCAGCCGTATTACAGGTCGTAGCCGTAGGCCTTGATCACCGCGATGGCCTTCGGCCCCTTCAGGTAGTCGGCCAGCGCCTTGGCGGCGGGGTTGTCCTTGCCCTTGCTGAGGATGACGGCATCCTGCTTGATCGGCTCGTACAGGTCGGCGGGCACGATCCAGGCGGAACCGCCGGTGATCTTGCCGTCCTTGTAGACCTGGGACAGGGCGACGAAGCCCAGCTCGGCATTGCCGGTGGCGACGAACTGGTAGGCCTGGGTGATGTTGCTGCCTTCGACCAGCTTGGGCTTGATCGCTTCGGCCAGGCCCAGCTTCTCCATGGTCTGGATGCCGGCCAGGCCGTAAGGCGCGGTCTTCGGATTGCCGATGGAGAGGTGCTTGAACTCGTTCTTCTTCAGCACTTCGCCCTTGTCATCCACATAGCCCGGCGTGGAGGACCACAGCACCAGCTTGCCGACGGCGTAGGTCCAGCGCGAACCGGCCACCGTGTCGCCTTCCTTCTCCAGCTTTTCCGGCGTGGTGTCGTCGGCGGCGAAGAAGACTTCGAAGGGCGCGCCGTTCTTGATCTGGGTGTAGAAGCCGCCGGTGGGGCCGAAGGAGGCGACGACCTTGTGGCCGGTGTCCTTCTCGAACTCGGCGGCGATCTCCTTGATGGGCGCGGTGAAGTTGGCGGCCACGGCGATCTGGACTTCAGCGGCGTGGGCGGCACAAGCGATGAAACCGGCGCCGATGGCGGCGAGCAGGCGGGACAGCGGCAGACGCATGTTGGAACTCCGGAAAGGCGTTGGAAGAAAACGGAAAGAATCAGTCGTAAGCGGCCAGGATCACGCTGGACGACTTGAAGAAGGCGCAGGCCTCGGTGCCCACCTCGATGCCCAGCGCGGTGCAGCTGTCCTGGGTGACCACCGCGGTGACGTTGCGGCCGGACGGCAGCTGCAGGGTGACCTCGTTATTCACCGGGCCTTCATGCACGCCCACCACCTCGCCCCACAGCTGGTTGCGGGCGGTGAGCTTCATGCCCTTATCCACCGCCAGCATCACCGAGGAGGACTTCACCATCGCGAACACCTCCTTGCCGATCTGCAGGTTGAGGTTCTCCGCGCTGGCCTTGGTGATGACCGAGGTGATCTCGTGCCTGGGGTCCAGCCGCAGGCGGACTTCGTAATCCACGCCGCCGTCGCGCAGGCCGGTGACGATGCCGGCGAACTGGTTGCGGGCACTGGTCTTCATGCTCATGCTGTGCATCAGCTTCTGGAAGGCCTGGATGTCGCCGCCGCCAACGTCATTGAGCCGCTCCGAGAGGCGGTCGAGCGCAGCCTGGTATTCGATCTCCAGCGCCCGGTACATGGCGACGATGCGGCGGCCGTACTCGGTGAGCTGGGTGCCGCCGCCCTGGCGGCCGCCGGTAACGCGGACAACCAGCGGTTCCGGCGCCAGGTTGTTCATGGTGTCGATGGCATCCCAGGCCGCCTTGTAGGACAGCGGCACCGCTTTCGCAGCCTGGTTGATGGACCCCTTTCGGCCTATTTCTTCCAGCAAGCGGATGCGGGTGTCGGAGAGGGCGGTGCCCACCTCGGTTTCGAGGGACATGCGGGCGAGGAAACGGGTAGCAGTCATGGGGCGCGCGGGCATTATGGTATCTCCAACATATAAAGCCAGTTCCGTGCCAAAACGGCTTTCGCTATGGTTGTGGGGCTACAAACGAAAGAACTATCTTCTCGCCGGGAAAAGCTGTTGCCCAGCATGTCGCCCCCGCGACAAATCTATGTAGCAAACAATACAGCGTGTCTCGAATCCTGCAAAGTCCGGCATAAGGAAAGGCCATGAAAGTCAGCGCCCGCAACGTATTCAAGGGCACCATCAGCGCTTTGCAGCCCGGCACGGTGAATGCCGAGGTGGAGGTCGCCCTCGGCGGAGGCGACGCCCTGGTCGCCATCGTCAATATGGAAAGCGTGAGGACGCTGGAGCTGACGGAGGGCATGGAAGTCATGGCACTGGTGAAGGCGCCCTGGGTCATGGTGATGACCAACAGCAGCGGCGTCAGCCTGTCGGCGCGCAACCGCCTCACCGGCACCATCAAGACGGTGGAGAACGGCTCGGTGAATTCCGAAGTACTGATCAGCCTGCCCGGCGGCACCGAGGTGGCGGCGGTCGTCACCAAGGACGCGGTCAGCGAGCTCGGGCTGAAGCCCGGCGTGGCGGCCACCGCGGTGATCAAGGCTTCCGACGTGATCCTGGCCATGCCAGCCTGATCCACCCGCATCCACATATAGGACAAAGGGCGCCTCAGGCGCCCTTTTTCTTTCCCGGCGCGCGGCCTGTTCCAGCTCATTTTCAAACACGATTTGAAGGTGCTTCTGCCGCCGGATGGTTTTCCCCCTGCCGCTGAACACCGAGAATGGCCGCCATCGGCCATCTTCCGCATCGCGCACGATCCCGTGCTTTCAAATCTTCACCACAGCCCCGCAACCATCCCACCTCACTGGAGCCCCAGATGAACGTCCTCAGCTTCGCCAAGGCCCGCTACACCACCAAGGCTTTCGACGCCAGCCGCAAGATCCCGGCGGAACAGTTCGATCAGCTGCGCGAGCTGCTGCGCCACAGCCCGTCCTCGGTCAACTCCCAGCCCTGGCATTTCGTCGTCGCCGCCAGCGACGAGGCCAAGGCCCAGGTCGCCAAGGGCACCCAGCCGGGTTTCGCCTACAACGAGGCCAAGATCCTGAACGCCTCCCACGTCATCGTGCTGTGCGCGCGCACCGGTTTCGACGAAGCCCACCTCGCCGCGCTGCTGGAGCAGGAAGACAAGGACGGCCGCTTCGCCACCCCGGAAGCCAGGGCCGGCCAGCACAACGGCCGCAGCGGCTATGTGAACCTGCACCGCTTCGACCAGAAGGACACCCAGCACTGGATGGAGAAGCAGGTCTATCTCGCCCTCGGCACCCTGCTGCTGGGCGCGGCGGCACTGGAGATCGACGCCTGCCCGATGGAAGGCTTCGATCCCCGCCTGCTGGACGCCGAACTCGGCCTGCGCGCCCGCGGCCTCACCAGCGTGGTGGTGGTCGGCCTGGGCTACCGCGCGGCGGAGGACTTCAACGCCAGGCTGCCGAAGTCCCGCCTGTCGGTGGAAGCGGTGTTCACCGAGCTGTAAGCCGCCGCCGGAGGCCGCCGGCGTTCGAGCGGCCTCCACCGATCTCCGGCCAGTCCTTTCAACGGCCGGCCGGCGCGATCAGAACTCCACCCCCACCTTGGCCACCACGGTGCGCGGCGCGCCGGGGTAGTAGGTGGTGCCGCCGGGGCTGGTCAGCTCGTTGGCGCTGATGTAGCCGATGTAGCGGCGATCGAAGAGGTTGATGACCGACAGCGTGGCGGTGAGCCCGCCCCAGCTGCTGCGGCCGCGCCAGGACAGGTCGACGTTGGTGGTGCTGTAGCCCGGCACCTTCTCCGTGCGCTCGACGTTGGCGTAGCGGCTGGCGGTGTAGTGCACCACCGGCGACAGGGTGTAGGGGCCGTAGCGCCAGGCGGCGCCCAGGCTGGCGGTGAGCGCCGGCACGTCGGGCAGTTGCTGGCCCTTGGTTTCGCGCACGCTGCTGGCGGCGCTGCGGATGTCTTCGTCGAACTCGGAGCGGCCCCAGTTGAGGCTGCCGAAGAGGCTGAGCGAGCGCGTCGGCTGCCAGCCGCCGGCCAGCTGCAGGCCGATCTGGTGGGCCTTGGCGACGTTCTGGGTGTAGGAGGCGCCCAGCGCGGCGTCATAGAAGGTGACGGCCTTGTTGCTGTACTTGGTGTAGTACAGCGTGGGCTCCAGGTAGCCGCTACCGAAGTCGAAGCGGGCGCCGATGTCCAGGGAGTCGGCCAGTTCCAGCTCCATCTCGTTCCACAGCTGCTGTGAGGTCATGCCGGTGGGCGGGCCGGAATTCCAGACGTCGAAGGAGGGCGTGCCGAAGTTGCGGCCGACCGCCGCCTTCAGCTCCACCGCCGGCGACAGGGCGTAGCTCACGCCGAGGTAGGGCAGCCAGGCATCCAGCCGGCGGCTCTTGACGCTGCGGGTGGCGTTGACGCCGGTGGACTGGTCCAGCGCGTCGTCGTAGGAAACGTCGCCGACGCCGGCGGTGTTGTGGAAGTCCAGCGAGGGCAGGATGTCCTGCACATAGCGCAGGCCGCCCTTCACCTTCAGCGCGTCGAAACGGTGCTCGGCGCTGGCGAACACCGAGTGCAGATCGTGGCGGCGCTCGACGTCGGCCAGCATGGACCAGCTGTTGAAGGTGAGCCCGCCGCTGTTGTTGGGCACGTACTGCTTCCACTGCGTCGGCGGCCCCGGCGGCTCCATCGAGACGTAGGCGTAGCCGAACTTGAAGTCGGTGTCGGCAGCACGGGTCTGCAGCTCGGTGTTCACGCCGTACCAGTCGTGGTCCAGCAGCCACTTGCGCACCTGGCCGTTGGGCTGGCCGAACAGGTACCAGCCCTTTTCCTTCATGTAGAAGGGCTTGATGGTGAGGCGGGTGAGGTCGTCGAAGCGGTAGACGATTTCCGCCAGCGCGGCGGTGGTCTCGAACTCCTGGCGGTTGTAGCCCTGCCAGTTGGCGCGCTGGACGTTGGTGGTGCCGCCGGGCGACTTGGCGTAGTCGTAATCCCAGTAGTCGGACAGGTTGCGCGCCTGCTCGTAGGTGAGGCCGCGGTAGTTGTCCTGCGCCATGTCGCTGTGGGCGACGAAGAGGCGGACATCCAGCGCGCCGAAGCTGCGGTCCACGCCGGCGGCGAAGGTGTCGCGGTGGTCGGGGGCGTTGCCGGAGCCGCGCCACTTGTCCGCCGCGGTGGTGGAGGCGGAGACGAAGAAGGCGGTACCGTCGGCCAGGCGGCCGCTATCCACCCGGGCGAACAGGCGGCGGAAGTTCTCCGAGCCGTAGCTGATGGAGGCGCTGCCGCCGAACTTCTCCTTCGGCCACAGCAGCCGGGTGTCCAGCGAGCCGGCGGTGTTGTACATGCTGAAGCGGTCCGAGGGGATGGGGCCCTGGCCCAGCGACACGCCGGCGACGTTCTCCGCATCCACCAGGAAGAGATAGCCCGGCCCCGGTCCCGGCCCGTTCATCGGCAGGCCTTCCAGCGTGCCGTTGGCGCCGTGGGAAGCAACCTCGCCGCGCACCCGCAGGCCCTTGTTGCCGCCCTGGATGTTGACCAGGCCGTAGGCGTCCAGCGTTTCCACCTTGGCGCCGGGCAGCTCGGAAATCATGGTGTAGGGGTTGGTGGCGCCCGGCGCGCCGAACAGGGCGACACCCTCTTCGCCGACGCGGTAAATGGTGGCGGCGTTGTCCCGCTCCGGTTCGTACCAGGCAGAAACGGACGGCGCGTTGTCCGCCTCGGCTTCCACCACCACCGGTGCCAGCACGGTCTGGCCGGCGGCCGGCGTGGCAGCGGCGGCGATCAGCCAGGCCAGCAGGCGCGGGCGCAGCACAGTGCTGGAGGCGGCTGGGGAAGAGGACAGCGAACAGGCCTTGGCGCGCGCGAGGCGCGACATGGCCCGGCCTGCCGGGCGGGCCCGGCGGGCAATGACTGAAGACATGGTGAAACTCCCTGGTTCAAGCTAGGGGCGGGCTGCTGGCCCGCCCCATTTGGTGGCCGCTCAGTGCTGACCGTGGTGGTGATGCATGCCGCCTTCCGGCGCAGGCGCGGGCATCGCTGCCGGGGTGGGCGCCGCGGCAGCGGCATCCGTGCCCAGCGCGGGCGTCGCCAGCCACTGGGCGAGTTGCGCCGCATCCGGCTCGACGCCGTAGAAGCGCTGGTAGAAGGCGCGGGTGGTGGCGTTGAGGTCGGCCGGGAAACGGTGGGGGTAGAAGCGGTTCGCCAGCCACTGGATGCCCAGCGCGCGCATGAATGAGGGCGGCCGGTCCAGCCAGTTCATCGGCGTGCGCGGCACCAGCAGCACCCGGCCTTCGCGCACCGCGCGCACGTTGCGCCAGGGGCCGTCGGCGCCCAGGCGGGCGAGGAAGGCGCGGTCCTGCACGATGATCAGGTCCGGGTCCCAGGCCAGCACCTGCTCCAGGCTCACCTTCTCCATGCCCACATGGGAACTGGGCTTGCAGCGATGGACGTTGTAGCCGCCGGCCAGCGCGATGGGCTCGACATGGAAGGATTCGTTGCACTCGGTGCTGAGGCCGTCCGCGCCCTGGGCGTAGTACACCCGGGTGCGCCGCGCGGCCTGCACCTTGTCCAGCGCCGCCTGCACCTTGTCCAGCGCCGCCTGCACCTCGCCGCCCAGCTGCGCGGCACGCTCGCCGCGGCCGAGCAGGCTGCCGACGAAGTCGAAGGCGCGCGGCCAGTCGGCCAGGGTGTCGACATTGACGAAGAGCACCGGCACGCCGATGCGCTCGAACTGGCGGACGATGTTATCCACGTTGGACATGGAGATTTCGCCGCCCCAGGCCAGCGCCACGTCCGGCTTCAGCGCCAGCACCGTTTCGGCGTTCATGGTGGCGCCGTGCCCCAGCATGCTGCCGACCTGCGGCAGGCGGGTGACGCCGGCCGGCAGGTAGCGCTCGTCGCCCGGCTGCGGCGGCAGGTTGAGGCCGACCAGGCTGTCCGGCGCCAGCACCATCAGCAGGGAGGTGAGCGGCGGCGCGGTGCCCAGCACGCGCTGGATGCGCTCCGGCACCTCGACCTTGCGCCCCAGCATGTCGGTGACTTCGCGCGCCTGCGCCGGCAGTGCCGCCAGCAGCAGGCCGCAGGCCAGCGCGGCAGGAGCCACTTCCCGGCGGCGGACGATGCGCCGCAGGGCGGCGGTGAAGAAGGAAAACATGCGGCCTCCAGCGGAAACGATGAACGGCGCCGCCGATCGTCCAGGATCGCGGCCTGGAGCGCTTGCGCAATATATGTGCCTATCTACTGAATTCGACATAGTCCTTCATCCCTTGCGGGAACTCCCTGTGCAAGCATCTTCAAGAAACCCTTCAAAGCCTTGGTGCTTCCTGGGCTGATGGCCACCGGCAGCCGCCGCGGGCCGGCTGGAGGTGATAACACGCCACATTGTTTTATTGTTTACATACGAACATATAAAAATGTGCCGTCCCCCACAATCCGCGCCATCCGCGCGCGGCGAAACCGTGGCGGGCAGCCGATGCTGCCGTACCGCCGCCGCTGGCATCGCCCTTGCGTGGCAGACGGTGACAGTGCCGATGGGAGCGATGTCATGTGCGACTACCGTGGTCCTCACCCACACAGCCCTTCCGCCGGCGGCTGCCGACCGGGCGCGCTGCCCGCCCCTCCCCGGCTGGCGCTGAACCAGCGCTTGCTGCTGCGCTTCAGCCTGCATCTGCATGTGCTGCTGAGCGCCGAGTGCTTCGCCGGCCGCCTGCCCGCCACGCCGGCTCAGCGCCTAGCGCGCATCCGCGCGGTGGCGGCGGTGCTGGCGGTGCCGGTGGCGCTACCCGCCGCCGAACATCCCCTGCTCGCCGGCCTGCGCCTGCGCTACCCGGAGGAAACCCGGCGGCTGTGGCTGGCCTGCGCCTGCAAGGCCATGCGCCGCGCCGCCCTGCCCACCGATGCGGCGCTGGCGCTGTGGCACTGGCTGGAAACCGTCTCCGAACAGCTGCTGCACACCCGCGCCGGCCGCGGCGCGCGGGTGTGCTACCTGCCGCCACCGGCGCTGCGCAACCGCCGGCACCGGCCTCAGCTGGTGGGCTGCAGGAATTCGGCGACGTCGCCGTCGTCCAGCCGGTAGCCGTAGAAGCGGCGGTAGAAGTCGCGCGTCTCCTGCTTCATGTCCACCGCGGCGAGGGCGTCCGGATATAGCGTTTTCGCCAGCCACAGGAACTGCAGCGCCTGCTCCGAGGTTTCGCGCGACCACCAGAACATGCCGCGCGGATTGGCGTGGACGCGGCCCTGGCGCACCGCGCGCAGGCCGCGCCAGCGCGGTTCGCTGCGCATGCTCTCGGCGTCGCGCGCGGTCATCGCCACGATCACGTCCGGGTCGGCGGCGTAGATCTGCTCCAGCGACACCTTGGCGGTGGCCGGACCGCCCTGGAACCAGTGCTCGGCCACGTTCACCGCGCCGCCCAGGTCCATCCAGTCCTGGTTCAGCGAGGGCCGGCCGGAGGTGCTGAGCGGGTCGCCGACGGCGTGATAGACCTTCAGCCGGCTGGCCTGCGGCACCTTGGCCAGGGCAGCGGCGACGCGGGCGACGTTGGCGTCGAAGTAGTCGCGGTAGTCCTGCGCCCGGCGCAGAGCCTCGGCGCCGAGGATTTCGCCGGTGATCAGGGTGCGCTCGACCAGCGCCGCCAGCGAGTTGCTGCGGAACACCGCCACCGCGATGCCGGCGCGCTCCAGCTGCTCCTGCCGCACCTGCGGCAGGCCGGCGGAGGCGAACAGCACATCCGGCTTCAGCCGCATCAGCTCCTCGACGTTGAGGTCGCCGCCGGCACCGGCCAGCGCGGCATTGGCGATGCCGGGCACGAAGCGGCGGAACACCGGCATGTCGCGCACGATGCGGGTGGTGGCGACGATGCGGTCGCCGAAGCCCAGCATGGCGATGATGGCGTTCTGCGCTTCCCAGCTGGTGGCGATGCGCTCCACCTGCGCCGGCAGCTGCAGCCGGCGGTCGCCGTAGTAGGTGACCGTGCGGGTGGCCGCGGCACCCGCCGGCCGCAGCGCCAGCAGCGCCGCGCCGCCGAGCAGCGCGCCGCACAACCGGCGGCGGCGGGCATCCATCCTCACGCCGTGCATGCCGCCCGCGCTCACTTGCGCCACCAGACGACGGCGGTGCGCGTTTCCATCTTCAGCCGCAGGCCGCCTGCCTCCGGCTGCAGCCAGGGCGCGAGGTTGGCGCGGAAGCGCGTCTCGCTGCCGGCGGGCAGGTCCAGCCAGGCGAAGTCGGCCACCGCCGCGTCCTCGTCCGGGTACCACTTGTCGAAGCCGTCCGGCAGGTAGTCGACATGCGCCTCTATGCCCATGTCGATCAACTGGTTGAACACCAGCACGTAGGACATCAGCCCCGGCCGCTCCTGCACCGGCGGCGCCGGCTCTATGCCGGCTACGAGTTCGTCATGGAAGGATTTCAGGCTGCGGCCGGAATAGACCATGACGTAGGCGGCCCGCCGCGCCAGCGCGTCCACCTTGGCGAGGTCGCGCATCGCCGGCGAGCGCGACAGCAGCACCACGTCATGCGGCTGCAGGTTGTCGCCGGGGCGCACGTCTTCCCAGGCCAGCTCCACGGTGTCGATGTTGCCGGCGCCGGCGGCCTGGGCGTTGCGCTGCAGCTCGCCCAGCATGGAGGCGGAGACGTCCAGCGCGGTCACCTTCGCGCCCTGCAATGCGGCGGGAATCGCCAGCCGGCCGGGGCCGGCGCCGACGTCCAGCAGGGTCTCGCCCGGCTGCAGCGCCATGGCGGCGAGCTGAGGCTCCACATAGGGTTCGCTCAGCCGCGCGTAGCCGTCGTAGCGGCGGGCGAAGCCGTCCCACATCGCGGCGCGGCCTATGGTGGGCGGCCAGGTGAGCTGCATCAGCAGCTGCCAGTCGATCAGTTTGGCGTGCATGGCGGCCTCACAAATCGAAGCTGACGCTGGCGCGGACTTCGCGCGGCGAGCCGAGGAAGGCGCTGGCTCTGCTGTTGGTGCCGTTGATGCTGCCGGGGAAGATGGAGGCCCAGTAGCGTTCGTCGGTGACGTTGTTCACCGCCAGCCGCCACACCGCGGTCTTGCCCATCAGCTTGCTGGTGTAGCGCGCGCCCAGGTCCAGCGTGGTGTAGGCATCGGCCCAGGTGCTGTTGGTGTCGTTGGCGGCACGCTTGCCGGTGTGGTGGATGTTGCCGCTGAGCACCAGGCCGGGCAGCGCGGCGACGCGGTATTCCGCCAGCAGGTTGGCCTGCACCTTGGGTACGCCGACCACCCGCTTGTCCTCGGTGGCCGCCAGCGAGGTGTCGCGCAGCTGCGGATCGAGGAAGGTGACGCCGCCGTACAGGGCCAGGCCATCCACCAGCTCGCCGCTGGCGGTCAGCTCCAGGCCGTGGTTCACCTGCAGGCCCTGTTCCTTGAACACGTTGTCCGCGCCGGTATAGGCGAAGGGGCGCTCGCTGCGGAACAGCGCCACCGCGGTATCCATGCCGCCGGCACGCCACTTGAAGCCGGCTTCCATCTGCTGGCTGCGGTAGGGCGCCAGCGCCTCACCCGGGTTGGAAACGCCAGAGGTCGGCGCGGTGTCGCCCGGCTGCAGGCTATCGGCATAGGCCACATAGGTGGTCATGTCCGGCCGCGGCTTGTACATCAGCGCCACCGTCGGGCTGACGTCCTCGTCGTCATAGGCGGAAGTGGTTCTGCCGGCCAGGTTGTAGATGCGCGAGTGCAGCCAGCTGTAGCTAGCCACCGCCAGCAGCGACCAGCGCTCGTTGAAGGTCATCGTGTCGCCGATGATGACGGACTGCTGCCAGGTGCTGCTGGCGTGATAGCGGCTGCCGCCGGTGGACCAGTCGGCGCCCTGGTGCACCAATGGATCATGGATGTTGGCGCCAGCGTAGTTGTAGGGGGTGCTGGCAGCACGGGCGGAGAACACGTCCCAGGTGTAGCCGATGGTGCCCAGCACCAGCTCGTGGCCGACGCTGCCGGTGCGGACCTTGCCATTCACCGTCAGCTGGTTGCTGTTGATGGTGAAACGGCCGGCGGTGCTGACGCCGACCGCGGTGGTGTAGTTGCCGGAATCGCTGGTCAGGGTGTGGGTGGGATAGGTGAAGCCGCGATCCACGATCTGCCGCGACACGCCCAGCGAGATGCGCCAGTCGTCGTTGAAGCGATGCTTGAGCAACGCGCTGCCGCCATCGGTGCGCAGATCCAGGCCTGCGTCGGCGATGCCGAAGCCGGCCTTGGAGGGATCGGGCGCATCCGGTAGCTGACGGTCTGCGGTATACGCGAAACCGCCGGGATAACCCATCTTCTCGAATTCATAGTGGCTGGCGTTCAGTTCCAGCACGGTGTCCGGGCTGAACTGCAGATCGACCGCGAGGCCGGCGAGGTCGCGGCGCTGCTCGCTGTGGCGCACATAGCCCTCGCCTTCCTCATGCAGCAGGTTGACGCGGTAGCCGATGGCGCCGGTTTCGCCGATGCGGCCGCCGAAGTCGGCATGCACCTTGGCCAGATCGCCGCTGCCGTAGCCCAGGGTGATGCGGCGCAGCGACACATCGGTGGGCCGCTTGCTGACGAAGTTGAAGTTGCCCGCCGGGCTGGCCGGGCCGTAGAGCGCGCCGGTGAGGCTGGCGATCACCTCCACCCGCTCGAACAGCTCCATCGGGTAGGCGGTGGTGCCGGCGACGTTGAAGCCGTCGATATGATTGTTGGCGACCACATCGGACTGGAAACCGCGGGTCTGCGGCCGGCCCACGTCCAGGCCGCCGCGCGCTTCCATCTGCGCCGAGGGCAGGTACTTCAGGATGTCCACCAGCGAGCTGGAGAGGGAGTTGTCGATCATCACGCTGCTGACCACGCTCACCGAGTAGGGCGTGTCCAGCACCTTGCGCTCGCCCAGCGGGCCGAACTGCACCTTGTCGGCGCGGAAGCCGGCGCCGGCCTCGCCGGTGGCTTCCAGGCTGTCGTCGGAAGCGGTCACGGTGACCGGCGCAAGCACGGTTTCATCCGCCCAGGCCGGGTTGAACGGGAAGGCGGCGAGCAGGGCAGGCAAAACGAGGACAGCGGGGCGGCGCAGGCGGCCCCGGAGGGAAAGGCGACTCATGGTGTTCGTGGTTCTCCGTCTGGAAACGGCCCGGGTCGGGGGCAGGGCCGGGAAACAAGGGCGAGGACGGCTCTCGCGGGCAATTTATATACCAACAGTTATAGCCCTGGGCGAAACCCCGCCAGCCGGGCAATTCCTTCAAACCTCAAGCATCCGAGGTCTGTCACAAGCGCCCATTTTGTTTACATTACTACATAATAAATGTCGGATTACCTACCAATCGCCTGAACAAAGCTGAACGACGCTCAGCAAGGCCAATCTGGCACCGCACTTGCAACGGCCTCCGTCATCGCGCCCATCGCTATGTCCATGGATACACAACTTACCTCCCCCACGCCTACCAGCGAAGCCCGGCCTATGACGTCCGATAGACATCGCGGCAGATCGCTGCTGCTACCGGCGCTGGCCACCCTGCTGCTTGCCACCACCGTGCTGGCGCTGGGCGCCGGTCGCTATCCGGTGGAGAGCGGCGACATCCTGCGTTTCTTCGCCGGGCTGGCCGGCTGGCAGACGCTGGAGTCGGCGCGGCAGGATCTGCTCTACAACCTGCTGGTGGAGATCCGCCTGCCGCGGGTGCTGGCGGCCATCCTGGTGGGCGCAGCGCTGTCGGTGTCCGGCGCCGCCTTCCAGGGCGTGTTCCGCAATCCGCTGGTGTCGCCCAACCTGCTCGGCGTGCTCTCCGGCGCGGCTTTCGGCGCCGCCGCCGGCATGCTGATGGGCGGCAGCTGGGCAACGGTGCAGGCCAGCGCCTTCCTCTGCGGCCTGGCGGCGGTGGGCGTGGCGCTGGCGGTAGCGCGCAGCTTCGGCGCCGGTTCGCTGGTGATGCTGGTGCTGGGCGGCATCATTTCCGGCGCGCTGTTCGCCGCGCTGCTGTCGGTGGTGAAGTACCTCGCCGACCCTTACAACGACCTGCCGGCCATCGTCATCTGGCTGATGGGCAGCCTGGCCTCGGTGGATATCCGCGACGTCGGCTGGGTGGCGCTGCCGATGGCGGCGGCCATCGCCGCGCTGTGCGCCGCCGGCCGCTGGCTGGACGCGCTGGCGATGGGCGACGACGAGGCGCGCACCCTGGGCGTGCCGGTGGGCGTGGTGCGCTATGGCGTCATCGGCTGCGCCACGCTGCTGAGCGCGCTCACCGTGTCCATGGCCGGCATGATCGGCTGGGTGGGGCTGATCGTGCCGCACATCGCCCGCCTGCTCGCCGGCCCCGGCCACGCCCTGCTGCTGCCGGCCTCGGCGCTGCTGGGCGCGAGCTTCCTGCTCTGCGCCGACTTGCTGGCCCGCAGCCTGGGCGGCGCCGAGATACCCATAGGCATCGTCACCGAGCTGCTCGGCATCCCGGTCTTCCTGCTGGTGCTGCGCCGCGCCCGCAAGGGATGGAACTGAGGATGGAGCCGACGATGGAACAGAACCCCAGCCCCATGCTGCAAGCCGCCGGCGTGGGCTTCAACCGCGGCCGCCGCGTCATCCTGGATGGCGTTGACCTGCAGCTCGCGCCGGGCGACATCCTCGCCCTGCTGGGCGCCAACGGCGCCGGCAAGACCACGCTGCTGCGTTGCCTGCTCGGCCTGCTGAAGCCGGACGCCGGCGCGGTGCTGTTGAACGGCACGCCGCTCTCCGGCTACTCGCCGCGCCAGCTCGCCCGCCACCTGGCCTACGTGCCGCAGGCGCATGCGGCGCCCTTCCCCTACACCGTGCGCCAGGTGGTGACGCTGGGCCGGCTGCCGCACCACGGCCCCTTCTCCGCCCCCTCCGCCGCCGATCTGCAGGCGGTGGAAGATGCTCTCGCCCAGCTCGGCATCCAGGCCCTGGCCGCGCGCCCCTACACCGAACTCTCCGGCGGCGAGCGCCAGCTCGCGCTGATCGCCCGCGCACTGGCCCAGGGCGCCCGCACCCTGGTGATGGACGAGCCGGTGACCGGCCTGGATTTCGGCCACCAGATCCGCCTGCTGGAGCGCATCGAACGCCTGGCCGCCGACGGCTACGCCATCCTCAAGACCACCCATCACCCGGACCACGCCCTCGCCTGCGCCACCCGGGTCGCGCTGCTGCACGAGGGCCGCATCGAGGCCGACGGCCCGCCGGCCGAGGTGCTGTCGCCCGCCGCCATCCGTCGCCTCTACCGGGTGGACGTGGAATTGCTGCACGCCGGCAGCGGCCGCAGCGCCTTCGTGCCGGCCGGCTGAAGGCCACGGCGGCGCTCGCACTCCGCCCCTCCGCCTCCGGAACCCACGCTGGGCAGCCCGGTCGACGCCACTCGGCAAAGCGGCAGGCGCCCTTCTCATCTTCTACGCTGAAGGTGGAACGACCGCCCGCCGGTTCGCCGGCAAGGCCCACACCACCAGGATGCGACTCTCTGCGGCCGGCATGCAGGAGCGACATCCACACCGAAGAGGAGATCAGACGATGCGAGCGACCATCCCCGCAGGCGACAGCATGGGCAATCTCGAAAACGAGTTCCTGCCGCCCCTGGAAGCCACCTACGAACTCAGCTGGGAGAACCAGATCGACTACGCCAGCGCCTGGCAGGAAGCCGGCGCGAATACCGACGGCGAAGCCTGCCAGTGGCAGGAACGCGGCTATCGCCCGGGACAGGCGACCGCGGCGCTGACCATGCAGACGGTGGTGCGGGTGAACACCCTCAGCCTCGCGCTGCGCGACCGCCTGCTCAAGCTCACCAACGAGCTGTCCAACGTCGCCATCGCCGAAATGGCCCAGCGCAAGGGCTATGGCGAGACCGACGGCGAAGCCTCCTCGGCCCCCGACCCGCTCAGCACCGAAGGCCGCCAGCGCTTCAGCGAATTCGCCCGCGAATGGCACGAACTGCTCGCCGCCGCCCAGGCCGGCATGAGTGCGCTGACCGGCTATGCGCCCGCCTCCCCGGCAAGTGCCCAGACCAGCCGGGTGGCGCAATCCCTGGTAGAGCGACGACAACGGGTGGTGAACATCGACTTCGCGGATCGGCGACGAGCCGGGTGAGGCGGAGGAAAGGCCGCCGAGGGCTTTGCTCCCTCCCCCCTCGCGGGGGAGCAACCGTGTTTGCCGTCAAGCCGTCGATGGGTTCCAGCGGGAGCTGTTCTTGATCATGGCGTTCATGATGGTCAGCAGCTTGCGCATGCAGGCCACGATGACGACCTTGGGGGGCTTGCCCGCCTTGGTCAGCCGCTG